>OCJR01000019.1_pt1 | contig 100321 bp, 109 predicted proteins | sample 1480741 | NCBI WGS metagenome assembly OCJR01 (sample SAMN05301480, study PRJEB22388) | human oral metagenome | isolation source: Infant 1 DOL 23 oral | host: Homo sapiens | place: USA: Pittsburgh, Magee-Womens Hospital of UPMC | collected 2013/2014 | reverse complement strand
GACCCCATACCGAACTCAGAAGTGAAACGCCGATGCGCCGATGGTAGTGTGGGGCTTCCCCATGTGAGAGTAGGACACCGCCAGGTATTGAATGTAGAACCCCGAGCTGAATGGCTTGGGGTTTTGTTTTTAGATTTGATTTAAATGAAGTAAAAGTGCGGTCAAAATCAGAATAGTTTTATTAAAGATGTTTAAATCTTTTAATGAGAAAATATAGGTGGAATGGTACAATCATCAAAATTTTTTATAGGATAAATAACAAAAATGGCTCGTAAAAAGAAAAGTCGTAAAATTAGCGATATTATGCCAATTCGTAAATCGGATAAGAAACCTGAAGCACCGAAGCTATCAGGTAAGAAATTAACACGTTATGAATTAGACGCTAAAGCAAGAGAAGATAAGAAAAAACGTAAACATAAAGGTTTAGCATCCGGTTCTCGTCATAGTAACGCTGAACAAAATAAAAATAACCAAATCATTGAACAAAAAGATCCGCGTATTGGTAGCCGTAAAAAGGTTCCACTGATTGTTGAATTTGTGAATAAGCCTGAGAAAGGGATGACAATTCCAGCCGTCAAAGAACCGAAAAAACTTGCGCCTGAAGTGGAGTTAGAACGTTTAGAAAATAATGAAATTCTAAATGAATTGTTGGATGCTTTAGATGAAGGCAAAACGATTAGTAAAGCTGATCAACAATTTGTGGATGAATGCTTAGATCGTATTGCTCAGTTAATGGAAGAATTAGGTATTCAAGATGAAGAAGAGACAGAGGATGACCTCTATCGAACCTTCGAGAAGATTGATATCAACCAATTCAGATAATTGTCATGTGGCCGATTATTTTAAGTATTATTGCTTTGGGAATTATTGCTGGCGTATCATTTTATGCCTTTAAATTACTTAGGAAGTTACGCCATCAAAACACTCTCATTAAACAGGCTAAGATAGCACGTACAAAACGCCTAAAAGAGAGTATGGTAATTATCGCTAAAGCGATGCAAAATGGAGATTGCAACCATTCAGAAGGGGTGATTCGTTTATCAATGCTTTTACTCCCTTTTGGACAATCTTTGCAGCCATATCAAGCGATGTATGCACTTTATAACATTGTGAAAGAAATGCCTACGCATGAAGCTAGAAAAGCCTTATTAAAAAAAGAAAGAATGAAACTCGATCTTGAGCGAGAAAGTGCAGAAGCAAAATTTGAAAAAGAAATTATGTTGGAGTTACGTCAGTTTTTAAATGACGTAGAGAAATTTGGGGAAGCTTAATGTCTGAAATTATTTGGGATCTTGCGTTAATTCAAAAATATAACCAATCAGGACCTCGTTATACATCTTATCCAACTGCATTAGAATTTAATGAAAGTTACACAAACGAAGATTTTATTGCAGCAGCTAATCGTTATCCGGAAAGACCACTTTCCCTTTACGTACACATTCCGTTTTGTCACAAACTTTGCTACTTCTGTGGCTGTAATAAGGTGATTACTCGTCATCAACATAAGGCGGATATTTATCTTGATTACCTTGAAAAAGAAATCAAAGCGCGTTCAGAATTATTCAAAAATCGTGTTGCGACTCAAGTGCATTGGGGCGGCGGTACACCGACTTATTTGACAGAAGAGCAGTCTGCTCGTTTGATGAAGATGCTTAAAGATCATTTTACGATTGCGGATAATGCAGAAGTCAGCATTGAGATGGACCCACGCGAGATTGAACTCGATATGCTTGATCATTTACGCAATATTGGTTTTAACCGAATCAGTATGGGCGTACAAGATTTTAATAAGGCTGTTCAAAAAGCGGTAAACCGTGAACAAGATGAAGAATTTGTAAATGCTTTGCTTGTTCGTGCTCGTGAGTTAGGTTTCCAATCGACGAACCTTGATTTAATTTATGGATTGCCACTTCAAAATGTGCAAAGTTTTATGTTCACATTACATAAAGTGATTGAATTAAATCCAGATCGTTTAAGTATCTTTAACTATGCTCATTTACCAAGTCGATTTGCGGGGCAGGCAAAAATTAAAGAAGATCAATTACCGCCACCGGAAACTAAGTTAGAAATCTTACAGAAAACGATCGAAACCTTAGGTAATGCGGGTTATAAGTTTATCGGTATGGATCACTTTGCTAAACCCGATGATGAATTAGCGATTGCTCAAGAGAAAGGTGTCTTACACCGAAATTTCCAAGGCTATACCACACAAGAAGAATGTGATTTGCTTGGTTTAGGTGTATCAGCCATTAGTTTATTGGGGGATACATACGCTCAAAACCAAAAAGAGTTAAAACATTATTATCATGATGTAGAAAATTCAGGTATTGCACTGCATAAAGGTTTAGCGATGACAGAAGAAGATTGCTTACGCCGTGATGTGATTAAGCAGTTAATTTGTAACTTTAAGCTTGATTTTGCACCAATTGAAAAACAATATAATATTGAGTTCAAAAAGCACTTTGCTGAAGATTTACAGTTATTAAAACCATTAATTGAAGATGGATTAATTTCTGAAACGGAAACAGGCTTACAAGTTTCGCCTAAAGGTCGCTTATTAATCCGTAATATTTGCTTATGCTTTGATACCTATTCAAGAGCAGCGGCAAAACGACAACAATTCTCTCGAATTATTTAGTCATACAAAAACGGTCAAGACTTATATCTTGACCGTTTTTCTTTCAATCTATTTATTTCGCTATGCTTTCTAATGCCCATAATTCACTGAGACTTTCTCTGCGACGAATTAAATGAGCTTTGTTTCCATCCACTAACACTTCAGCCGTGCGTGGACGAGAATTGTAGTTTGAGGACATGCTTGCACCATAAGCTCCTGCAGAACGTTGAGCAATATAATCCCCTTCAGCAATGGCGAGCTCACGCTGTTTACCTAGGAAGTCAGAGGTTTCGCATACCGGGCCAACAACATCATAAATGGCTTTTTTACGCCCTAAGGTGCGGTCAATTTCAATGATGTTCATATAGGCTTCATAGAGTGCCGGGCGAATCATATCGTTCATGCCGGTATCAGTAATCGCGAAGTTTCGGCTTTCATTACTTTTTAAGTATTGCACTTTAGCCACTAAAATTCCCGCATTCGCTGCGATCGCTCGACCTGGTTCTAAAATAATTTCGAGATCTTCATAATCTTTTAATTTATTCAGTAGCGCCGTCGCATAATCACTTGGATGAGGTGGCGTTTCATCAGTATAAGTTACGCCTAAACCACCACCGAGATCTAAGTGTTTTAATGTGATGCCATCTTCTTTTAATTGTTCCATTAAACGAATGAGGCGATCAGTTGCATCTAAGAAAGGTTGTAATTCAGTAAGCTGAGAGCCAATATGGCAATCCATACCGGTAATTTTTACATGAGGTAAGGTTGCAGCTAATTTATAGACTTCACGTGCTTCATCTACGCTCACACCAAATTTGTTTTCCTTTAATCCCGTAGAAATGTAAGGGTGTGTATGGGCATCGACATCGGGGTTTACACGTAAAGAAATCGGGGCTACTTTGACCATTTCACCCGCAATCTGATTGATGTGATATAGTTCCGCAATAGATTCCACATTAAAACAACGAATGCCTACTTCTAACGCTCGCATAATTTCTGAGCGAGATTTTGCCACGCCAGAAAAGACTACTTTTGAAGCCTCTCCACCAGCCGCTAAGACGCGTTCTAATTCGCCCTGTGAAACGATATCAAAACCAGAACCTAATTTTGCCATGACATTCAAGATACCAATATTAGAATTGGCTTTAACGGCATAACAAATTAAGTGTGGATGCTTTCCTAAAGCAGAATCAAAGGCATGCCAATGGCGTTCAAGTGTGGCACGAGAATAAATATAAAGCGGTGTGCCGAATTCTTCAGCGAGTTGTTTGACGGGCAAATCTTCAACATAAAGTTGCTCGTTTTTATATTGGAAAAAATCCATGACGAATCCTTTAAGTGCGGTCAGTTTTTATTGTGTTTTTTGTGTGTTTTGCGGCTGTTCTTTTTCAGGGAAATATAATGGCCCTTTTACACCGCAACCTGTCGCTAAAGTACAGAATGCACTGAGTAATAAAATAGAAAGTAATTTTTTCATTTTTCAATCTCTCTAATAAGTAAAATCTGCCTTTGCCAACGAGGCGAAAGGCTTTATAATTCACGGCATTCTATCAGATTTAATCGGAAAATTTTATGAATGTTGCAGAATTTCACCAAAATATTGAACAGGTTTGGCAAAAAATTGAAGAAACGTTAGAGAATCAAGATTGTGATGTGGATTGCGAAACGCAAGGTTCGGTATTTACCATTACATTTGATGATCGTTCACAAATCGTCATTAATAAGCAAGAACCACTTCTTGAACTTTGGCTTGCTAGCCGTTTGGGCGGATTCCATTTTGCCTATAAAAACAATGATTGGGTGGCAAATGATGGTAAACGCTTTTGGGATTCTTTAACCGAGGCGGTTGCTGCTCACGGAGACACGGTAACATTCTAATGACCGAACTCGCGGAACATGCCCCGCAAAAAACAGACTTAAAAACGACCGCACTTAATACGTTGCGGTCTGTTTTTGGTTACCAATCTTTCCGCAAAGGGCAGGAAGAAGTGATTCACGCTGCGTTAAGCGGTCAGGATGCCTTAGTGGTGATGGCCACAGGAAATGGCAAGTCCTTGTGTTATCAAATTCCGGCACTTTGTTTTCCTGGTCTCACATTAGTGATTTCGCCTTTGATTTCTTTAATGAAAGATCAAGTAGATCAACTCCAAGCAAACGGTATTGAAGCCGATTTTCTAAACTCTAGTCAGACGCCAGAACAACAGCAGCAAGTTGAAAATAAGCTGATTTCAGGTCAATTAAAATTATTATATGTTTCGCCTGAAAAAGTGATGACAAACAGCTTTTTTCAGCTGATTTCTTATGCTCAAATTTCCTTTATTGCCATTGATGAAGCCCATTGTATTTCACAGTGGGGCCATGATTTCCGCCCTGAATATACCCAACTTGGCGGCTTAAAAGCGGCGTTTCCAAATGCGCCGATTATGGCATTAACGGCTACAGCGGATTACGCGACAAGACAGGATATTCTCACTCATCTTAAATTAGACCATCCTCACAAATACATTGGCAGTTTTGACCGCCCAAATATTCGTTATACGTTAGAAGAAAAATTTAAGCCAATGGAGCAGCTTACGCGTTTTGTCTTAGCTCAGAAAGGCAAAAGTGGCATTGTGTATTGTAATAGTCGTTCGAAAGTAGAACGTATAGCTGAAACTTTGCGAAATAAAGGTGTTTCAGCTGCGGCATATCATGCGGGAATGGAAACTGCACTGCGTGAACGCGTCCAGCAAGATTTTCAACGAGATAATGTTCAAGTTGTGGTTGCGACGATTGCGTTTGGAATGGGCATTAATAAATCCAATGTGCGTTTTGTTGCCCATTTTGATTTGCCGAGAAGCATTGAATCATATTATCAAGAAACTGGTCGCGCGGGGCGAGATGATTTACCTGCAGAAGCAGTACTTTTCTACGAACCGGCTGATTATGCTTGGTTACAGAAGATTCTGCTTGAAAAACCAGAGACGCCACAACGTCAAATTGAGCAACATAAATTGGAAGCCATTGGTGAATTTGCCGAAAGTCAAACTTGTCGCCGTTTGGTATTACTCAATTATTTTGGTGAATATCGTCAAACGCCTTGCCAAAACTGCGATATTTGTCTAGACCCGCCAAAGAAATATGATGGCTTAATTGATGCGCAAAAAGTGATGTCGACGATTTATCGTGTGGGGCAGTGTTTCGGCGTGCAATATGTGATTGCGGTATTGCGAGGGATGCATAATCAAAAAATTGTAGAACGCCAACATGATAAGTTAAGTGTTTATGGCATTGGTAAAGATAAAAGCAAAGAACATTGGCAATCGGTCATTCGCCAACTTATCCACCTTGGTTTTATTCAACAAGTAATCGGTGAGTTTAATAGTGCCACGCTTCAGCTCACAGAAAGTGCACGCCCTGTTTTAAAAGGCGAAGTGCCGCTTGAATTAGCGATGCCACGTATTTCATCCATTAATAAAATTGTGCATACGTCTCATAAAAATACAGTGGCAAATTATGATAAAGATTTGTTTGCGCGTTTGCGTTTCTTACGGAAGCAGCTAGCGGATAAGGAAAATATTCCACCTTATATTGTCTTTAATGATGCAACATTGCAGGAAATGGCACAGTATATGCCAACAAGTAATATTGAAATGCTACAAATTAATGGAGTCGGGGCGATCAAATTAGAACGCTTTGGGCAGCCGTTTATGGCATTGATTAGAGAACACAAAGCAATTTTAGAAAAGGCAGAAAAAGAATAAGTGCGGTCAAAAAACAAAGAATTTTTCGACCGCACTTTTTTTCTAGCTTGCACTTACATCTTGTTCATCGCGTAATTGGCGGTCAAAGACTTGTGCACAATCATCGGTACCTGAACCATACCAAGTGGTATCACGTAATGCTACTTCACCTTTACGGTATTTTTCCACTTCGCTTTTCTTCACCAAATAACCCGTTACCCGAATCAAATCGGTGTTTTTAAGATAAGTGGTGATATAACGGTAACCTTGCGCAAATGAACCATCGATAATATCAACGACGGCATCTAAATGATCCACATAGGTTTGGTCAAAGGCAAACAAATCTCCCGTACCTGATGGGAAGTATTTATGGAATGGCGCAGATTGTTTTAAATGAGCCAATAACGTTGGTTCTTCACCCACACGAATGCGATGTGCCGGCGCATTACGTTTATCTTCCTCATGATTGCTTGCACCTACTTGTGCATGTAATAAATAACGGTTGCCCGTGCGTTCAGCATACACGCCTTCATGGTTATCTGTGACTTCTTTCAATTTATCCATAATTAAGGTCGCAATTTCATCACCGCGTTGGCTTTTACCAAAGGTTTCATTTAAGCCTTCTTGTTGCAATAAATGATTTGCTGCATCAGCGAGACCAACAATAGCAAACATCCCCGTAAAATTAGTACGTTTGATAAACCCTTCTTTTTCGAGGAATGAGGTATTGAAGAAGTTGCTTTCTTCCACTACAAATTTATGGCGTTTATCCATGGTGGAAAGTGCACATTTTGCTACACGAGGTAAGAGTTCATTGACCATTTCATCCACGGTTTTACAGGCGCGAGCGATGGTACCTAAACGCAAGCGAGTGAGGGTATAAGCGCCGCCACATTCAGGCAGTGCGTTATAGCAGCTTGCAATACCATATTGTTCGCCTAAGTCAGAAATGTAGTAAGCATCATTGGCAAAAGACGGTTTGGAAACCAATAAGCACGCTTTTGCCGCCAATTCTGCAAATTCACGACTTGTTTTACTCTTATCATAACGAATGGTCATATTTGGTGTTGGCGCTTCCAATTCAATCACCGCTTTTAAAATCAAACGCCCTGCTTTGGTATCATAAGGACCAATATTGGCGTGGCAAAATGAATCCGGCACAGTTTTGTCTACATGATTTAAGAAACGTTTAATTTTGATGTAGTCTTGTTCCTCATTGGTAATAAACGGATCAAGTAGCACGTCTAAACGACCAATGTAAACTGGGAATGTGGTAATGGAGGGCACGTGGGAATATAAAATCAATAAGCCATCTAATGCTTCATCAAGATCTTTTGGTGGCGGCAATTCAAGGAATTCACAGCCTTTTTTAATATACACATTGTAATCCGGCAAAATATAGCGGGGGCGATAAATCGCATAGCCTTCGTTTAAATCACAGATCATTTGATTTTGAAGGAATTGCCATTCTTCATCCGTGTAGCCTAATAATTCACGAGGATCAAATAATCGCTCGGCGATATTGCCTAAACACATGAGTTTTTGTTGATAGGTGAGTGTATTGGATTTTACGGTATCCAAAATATCTTGAAGAGATGCAAGCATAATCATGTCCTAATTTAAAAGGGTAGCCTATTTTAAGTCAGTGGCTGAATGATGACAATTTTGACAATGTGATCTACATCACATTTATGATATTTATCAGTCAATTCGGTTATATCATATGACGTTAAAATGTTTTGGTTTTATGGGGTTTCCCATTATGATGTAAGCGTTAAATATAAATGGGAATAATATGAAAAAAGCACGGGTGATTCCTCACACCAGTTGGGCCGCAAAATCGCTATGGTCAGTCGAAGGTAAAACGATGTCGATGCTCTTATTTGCATTGGCAATACTGGGCATTGGAGATGGCTTAATTGTGCTCGCTAATTTGGGTTCCTCACCTTGGACCGTACTTTCTCAAGGTGTGGCATTACAAGCTGATGTTAGTATTGGTTGGGCATCATTTTGGATTAGCTGTTTGGTGATGTTAGCTTGGATTCCCCTTAAGTTAAGATTTGGGCTTGGTACGATTTTGAATATTATCGTGATTGCTTTTTTTCTTGGTTTAACCGTGAAAATTATACCTGAACCAACCGCACTTTTTAGCCAAATTTTATTCGGTGGCATTGGGCTTTTGCTTTATGGGTTAGGAACAGCATTGTATTTAACCTGTCATCAGGGGGCGGGGCCTCGAGATGGGTTAATGGTAGGACTTTGTCAACGCTTTCATTTAAAAGTAGGGATTGTAAGAACAAGCCTTGAAGTGTCGGTTTGTGTGTTGGGTTATATTCTCGGCGGCACAGTCGGAATAGGTACCGTTGTTTTTGCCGCCGCCATAGGTTGGATTGTACAGCTGTGCTTAAACTCGATTGCCCGTTTGCCACATTTTCCGTACGAAGGGGATAATCTCCACTAAGGCATCATCAATAGAAATTAAGCCTAAGTTCATTTCGTCTTTCCCTTTTGGCGGGCAGAAAGCAAGATGTTTATCTGCATCGTTAATCGGTTTCCAACGACGAGGCTGAGATGAGCGACTATTTGGATAGAATCCGATTGTTGGCACATTGAATGCACTGCTTAAATGCAATGGTCCAGTAGAGCCCGCAATAAATAAATCCGCACAAGCTAGAGAGTGTGCAAAATCAACCAATCCTTTATTCTTATCGTAAACAACCACATTTTGATTATCGATTTTTGCCGCTAACTCATGGGCTTTTTCACTTTCACCAGGTCCTGCCGTTAAGATAATCTGACAGTCAAATTCGTTTAATAAACCTTGTATCAATTGAGCATATTGCGACAATGAAAGACTTGTTGCTGAGCCACCTGTTCCACTATGCACAAAGACCCATTTTTTATCTGCAGATAAACCGAATTGTTTTTGAAGAAAAACACGTTGATTTTTAACCGCACTTTCAGGAAATGAAAGGTAAGGTGGTTTGGGTTCCACAATCGGCATGTTGTGTTTCTTTAAGAACGCCCGAGCCAGATCTTGATTGTACTCGGCTTCCGATTTTTCTGAACGTGAACGGCGTTGTGTTAAACGATGGTTATAAAGGATTTGTACCCATTTTGTTGCGGGCGCAAGGCGATAAGGAATTCCACTTTTCCAGGCTAATTTACCGTTATGAGTATTGGAAAAGAAGCTAATCATGCCATCAAATTGCTGATCTTTGATTTCTTTAACAAGACGAGTGAAATCCGCTTTGTCGTTCTTAGCACTATCAATGATGACATCATCCAAATAGGGGCAAATTTGTGCAAGTGGTGCGGTATAAGCCGGCACAAGCGCGGTCAGTTTTAGCTCGGGATTTGAGGCTTTCAACATTGCAAAAGCCGGAAACGCCTGAACAAAATCACCCAGTTTATCGTTACGAATGACTAAAATTTTCATGATTCCGCCTTCTGGTGTGTTCGTATTGCAGCATAAAACACAATCGTTAAGAAAAAGTAAAAAATAGTACCTGAATTATGTACCAAGAAACCTTGGCTTAAGCCATAAATCATCACAGATAAAATATGGGCAACGCCTAAAGTGGCAATCAGCTTGATCTCATCATTCGTGGTTTTCAGCTCTTTCATAAAGGCACGGAGAGGGATAAATAAAACAGCAAGCAAGGCAAGCAGCCCGACAATTCCTCGTTTGGATAGGTCGTCTAAATATTGGTTATGGGCATGCGTAAATTGTCCAATGTTACCTGTAGCAATCTTTTCTTTTGTATCTAGTTTACGTTTTTCTGTTGCGCCTTGAATGCCCCAACCAAATAAAGGTTTTTCTTTTGCCATTTCAAGTGCACTTTTCCACATTTCAAAACGAGCCCCAAGAGAAGTATTTCCATCATGGTTATCCAAGTAAAGTTGAATATCTTTTTGAGCAACATCAATGCGTTCCATAATGCGGTTATTTGGCATTTGGCTAATACCAATGCTCGCGACCACAATAATTCCAAAGAAAGTCAGGAAAAAACGTTTTGAAAGAGAATGGCGATAAATATAAAGGATAACAATAAGTAAGATGGGTAATGCAACCCATCCACCTCGAGCGGTGGAAAGCAAACTTCCTACGATGCCACATAAACCACCAATAACACTAAGAGTGGTTAACTTTACGTCTTTTTTATGATGGGCATAGAGGGCAATAATTAGGCTAAAAATACCTAATGACATAGAAATATCACCACCTTGAATATGCATAATTCGAGGGTTCTGATCCGGATTAAGATTTAAGATAAATTTATCATAAAGTGCTATACAGACGGCAATAACACCACCAAGCGGGATAGAATAACTCAAAACACAGGTTTTGATTGGGCGTTTTAATAATAGGAGAAAAACGGGAATTAAGAAAATAACACGACTTGCCGTGTCGAGGTCACGCATTTTTCCCCCATTAATACTGAGAGAAAGTACAAATGTAAAAAAATAAAAAAGGTAGCTGTAAATTAACCATTTATCAACTTTCGATAAGTTTAAAAGCGGTTTCTTGATTAAAGCATAAACGCTATAACCTAAACCGACTAACATCAGTAGAGCAGGCGCGGCATTATATCCTCCTTTGACAATAAATATCGAAAGAAAGAACAGCGTTACAGCAAAATTTATTGTAGTAGGTAACCAATTTTGTTTTGTTATTTGCATAGATAATGGCCGATGTTTAGATTATGTAAAATAAAAAACCGCACTAACAAAGTGCGGTCTCATTTTAGTCTATTTTTATGGATTATAAAACATCAACGCAGTTTAAGTCTTCGAAAGATTGCTCTAAGCGTTTAGACATTGATTCTTCCATTTTACGTAACCAAACACGTGGGTCGTAGTATTTTTTGTTTGGTGCATCAGGACCTTCAGGGTTACCTAATTGACCTTGAAGATAAGCTTCATTTGCTTTATAGAAGTTTAAGATACCATTCCATGCAGCCCATTGAGTATCAGTATCGATATTCATTTTGATTGCACCATAGCTAATTGCTTCACGGATTTCTTCGCGGCTAGAACCTGAACCACCGTGGAATACGAAGTTGATTGGTTTAGCAGGAAGATTGCGTTCTTTTGCCACGAATTCTTGTGACGCACCTAAAATAGATGGTTTTAATTTTACGTTACCTGGTTTATAAACACCGTGTACGTTACCGAATGCTGCTGCAACGGTAAAGTTAGGGCTTACAGGGTTTAATTGATCGTAAACATAAAGCACATCAGATGGTTGGGTATATAAACGAGATTCATCTACATCTGAGTTATCCACGCCATCTTCTTCACCACCGGTGATACCGATTTCGATTTCAAGGGTCATGCCTAATTTATCCATACGAGCAAGGTATTCACGGCAGATTGCCATGTTTTCTTCCATAGGCTCTTCAGATAAGTCAAGCATGTGAGAAGAGAATAATGGACGACCAGTTTCTGCAAAGTGTTTTTCACCCGCTTCAAGTAAGCCATCAATCCATGGAAGTAATTTTTTCGCTGCGTGGTCAGTATGAAGAATAACGGGCACACCGTATTCTTTGGCTAAAGTATGAACATGTTTCGCACCTGCGATCGCACCTAAAACGTCTGGACGTGCACCGCTTGTTGGTTTGATACCTTTACCCGCGTAGAAAGCTGCACCACCGTTTGAGAATTGGATAATTACAGGTGCTTTCACACGAGCAGCGGTTTCCAATACTGCGTTTACGGAGTCTGAACCCACGCAGTTTACTGCAGGGATCGCGAAGTTGTTTGCTTTGGCATAAGCAAAGATTTTTTGTACATCTTCACCTGTTACTACGCCAGGTTTTACGATATCTAATAATTTAGCCATAGTTGTGTTTCCTTTTGTTTTGGAGGATTTATTCCTCCGTTTGAAGAATTAATATTTATCCCCTCTATGAGCACAGAGGGGATAGAAAGCATTTAATTAACCGTTCGCACGTTTTTCAAGAATTTCTACTGCTGGTAATACTTTACCTTCAACGAACTCTAAGAATGCACCACCACCGGTAGAGATGTAAGAGATTTTATCTGCAATACCGAATAAATCGATAGCCGCTAAAGTATCACCGCCCCCTGCGATAGAGAATGCATCACTGTTTGCAATCGCGTGAGAAATGATTTCAGTACCTTTACGGAAGTTAGGGAACTCAAACACGCCAACTGGACCATTCCATAAAACGGTTTTTGCATTTTTGATGATTTCAGCTAATTGTTCTGCAGATTTATCACCAATATCGAAGATAGATTCATCGTCTTTCACTTCGGTTACTGATTTTTCTGTTGCAGGAGCAGTTTCAGAGAATTCAGTACCAACACGTACATCAACTGGAACTGGAATATCAGTGCTTGCTGCTAATTCTTTTGCTACAGGGATTAAATCTGCTTCATATAACGATTTACCTACATTGTGGCCTGCTGCTGCGATGAAAGTATTCGCAATACCACCGCCCACGATGATTTGGTCAGCAATTTTTGAAAGAGAGTTTAACACTTCTAATTTAGTAGAAACTTTAGAACCGCCTACGATCGCAACCATTGGACGAGCTGGTTCTTTTAATGCTTTACCTAATGCATCTAACTCAGCCGCTAATAATGGACCTGCACAAGCAACCGGTGCAAACTCTGCTACGCCGTAAGTTGATGCTTGCGCACGGTGAGCCGTACCGAATGCATCCATCACGAATACATCGCAAAGTGCGGCATATTTTTTACCTAATTCAGGATCGTTTTTCTTCTCGCCTTTGTTCACGCGTACGTTTTCTAAAACAACGATTTCGCCTTCTTTAACATCCACACCGTTTAAGTAGTCTTGTACTAAACGCACATTGAAACCTGCGTCTTTTAAGTAATCAACAACCGGTTGTAAAGAGTCTTCAGGTTTGAATTCACCTTCAGTTGGACGACCTAAGTGAGAGGTAACCATCACTTTTGCGCCTTTCTCTAAAGCCAGTTTTAACGTCGGGATAGTCGCACGAATACGCGCATCAGATGTCACTTTGCCATCTTTTACTGGTACGTTTAAGTCCGCGCGAATAAATACACGTTTACCTTGTAAATCTAAGTCGGTCATTTTGATTACTGACATAAGCTTTCCTCTTGGGTTAGTTAAAATTAAACAGGGACATTATACCTAGATCTTACTAGGTTGTAACGATGTAGATCAAATAAAAAAGCGAATTCCACTTATTTTTGGCAATCGATTACTTCCCACTGGCGATTGTAACAAATGAATAGTTCATTATGGCTCGCCCCTAAATAAGCGCCTTTTAATTGCGGATTATTTTGCTTCATCCATTGAAATAATTCTTTACGGCTTAATTGTTCGTTTGGCAAGGAAAGCGATTCAAATAATGCTTTCTCTTGTTTGAAATAAGCTTCCGCTGAATCAAAGGCGCAGCTACCGTGTTTTTCCCATTCGCCTTGCAACAATTTTGCGCCTGGCGAGATTGAAAGGTAAGGCTCGATCGTTTCAATTGGAAGTGGCGCTAAATCACCCTTACAAAAACGTGGGTGCTCCGTAACAGAACGTGCATTCGCATTTTGTGGCCATAAGCCATGTACTACCCAGCCAAATTGATTTTTTGTACTACATTGATATTGCGCTGAATCGGGTAAATTATTGCCATATTGAGCACGTTGTTTTTCACAGAATGCCGGCGACCAAGATAAGGCCAACATATAATAATCAACAGGGGCATTTTTGTTTTGCCCAATAGCATCATCACGCATGATGACATCATAATTCCCAAAATCTTTAGTATTTTTGACCGCACTTTGACTTTGCTGTTGTGTGGTTGTTGGGGCTGGTTTGGTGTCTTTTTTGTGTTCAGTGAAATATTGCCAAATACTAAATGCGGCAAGGGCAATAAGGGAAAGAGTGGAAACCTGTTTTTTCATAAAAATCCTGTTTAAATTTTGTCAATTTTGCTTTTGTCGGCTATAATTCGCCGCTTTCTCATATAAAGGAATGGTATGGCGTTACTGATCACAAACAAATGCACAAACTGCGATATGTGCCTCCCCGAATGCCCGAATGAAGCAATTTCAATCGGCGAGGAGATCTATGTGATCGATCCTGTACTTTGTACGGAATGTGTTGGTCATTATGACACGCCAACTTGCCAAAAAGTTTGCCCGATTACAAACTGCATCAAGCCAGATCCTGAGCATCAAGAAAGCGACGAGCAGCTTTGGGAACGTTTTGTGATGATTCACCATTCGGATAAGTTGTAGAATTTACCTGATCTTTTTCTTTTAGTCCAATGACTATGAATAAAACGAAGTTAATTAAAATCGCCATCATTCTGATTTATCTGTTCAGTCCAATTGATATTTTGCCTGAAGCGGTGCTTGGCCCATTAGGTTTAGTCGATGATGCGGCAGCCATTGCCTTATTAATTCGAATTTTATTGAAAAAATAAAAACCTGAATAAAATCAACCGCACTTTGCTTTTCTTATTCTTGCAAAATTCCGTCAATTTCTCTAAACTACGCGTCGGAAAATTTCTTTCCTCATCATTTCACTTTAAACGCTACCCGTGAGTAGCAAAAGGAACCTCAATCATGACAAACGTCAATCAATATGGCTGGAAAGCCTTGGTTGGATCAGCTGTCGGCTACGCGATGGATGGATTCGATCTTCTTATTCTTGGATTTATGCTTAGTGCCATTTCGGCAGATCTTAATTTAACTCCCGCACAATCTGGCTCATTAGTCACCTGGACACTTATTGGTGCCGTGGTGGGCGGTATTGTATTTGGTGCATTAAGCGATCGTTATGGCCGTGTACGCGTGCTGACTTGGACAATCGTCCTCTTCGCCGTATTTACCGGTTTATGTGCAATCGCACAAGGCTATTGGGATTTATTAATTTATCGCACCATCGCGGGTATCGGTTTGGGTGGTGAATTTGGTATCGGTATGGCATTAGCCATTGAAGCGTGGCCAGCAAAACACCGTGCAAAAGCTGCGTCTTATGTGGCGTTAGGTTGGCAAGTTGGTGTGTTAGCGGCTGCGTTACTCACCCCTGTATTGCTTCCACATATCGGCTGGCGCGGTATGTTCGTTGTTGGTATCTTCCCAGCGTTTGTGGCCTGGTATTTGCGTACTCGTTTACACGAACCTGAAATATTCTCACGAAAACAGATCGCACTTTCTACTCAAAAAACATCCAAACTGGAATCTTTCAAACTCTTAGTGAAGGACAAAGCAACCACAAAAGTGAGCCTTGGTGTGGTGGTGTTAACTTCCGTACAAAATTTTGGTTACTACGGCATTATGATTTGGATGCCAAACTTCTTATCTAAACAACTTGGCTTTAGTTTAACGAAATCAGGTTTATGGACGGCTGTTACGGTATGCGGCATGATGGCGGGGATTTGGATTTTTGGTCGTCTAGCCGATAGAATCGGACGTAAACCAAGCTTCTTATTATTCCAATTTGGTGCCGTGATCAGCATCATCACTTACTCTCAATTAACTGATCCAACCGCTATGTTGGTGGCCGGTGCATTCTTGGGGATGTTTGTGAACGGCATGATGGGCGGTTATGGCGCATTAATGGCAGAAGCTTATCCAACAGAAGCACGTGCAACGGCACAAAATGTGTTGTTTAACCTAGGTCGTGCAGTTGGCGGTTTCGGACCGGTTGTTGTCGGGGCGATTGTCTCTGTGTACTCATTCAGTACTGCAATTGCTTTCTTGGCGGTGATTTATGTCATCGACATGGTAGCGACAGTCTTCTTAGTGCCCGAATTAAAAGGCAAAGAATTGAGCTAAGTGCGGTCAAAAAATTAACGTTTTTGAAAACATCGGGGTTAAAGCCGATGTTTTTTATTTATGAAAAATCAGCCAATTTCAACCGCACTTTATGCTAAACTATGGACACTTTCCCCAATGTTGAAGAATTATCGTGTACGCTAAACGTTCAGTTTCTACCCGTATTGCTAAATATTTATTTGTGGTCATTATCTTCATGGGCATTATTAGCTCATTGAGTTTGCTCGTGATGGCCAGTAATAAATCGGATGCGGAAGCCATTAATATCTCCGGTTCTTTGCGTATGCAAAGTTATCGACTATTAACAGAAATGGAACGTTCGCCGGATACGGTTGAACAGAATCTGGTGCGTTATCAACGAAGCCTCAATGCTGAGGCCTTGCTTTCTGTGCAGAATCAGCTTTTTGCACCTTCAGGGGTGAGAGAATCCTATCAAAAAATTCTACAACGCTGGGCGGTGATGTCTGATTTCGCCCGTGCGCATCAAATCGAAAAATATCATGCAGAACTGAAAAGTTATGTACAAGATGTCGACGATTTCGTGTTGGAATTACAACGCTTTGCTGAACAAAAATGGATTAGTGCGGTTTCAGTGCTATGCGTGTCGATGTTGTTAATTTTGGCCATGGTGTCTTATGTCATTTGGTATCTAAAGCGCGAAGTAGTGAAGCCTTTAGAGCTGATGACCAAAGCCAGTATGCAAGTGCAAATGGGGCAGTTTAAACATATCCAGCTTGATACAGAAAGTGGTAATGAGCTTGGTGTCTTGGCGAAAGTGTTTACGCAAATGTCTTCTGAGTTAGGGCGACTTTATTCGCGTTTAGAAGATGCGGTAAATGAACAAACGCAAAAGTTGCGTCAAACCAACCGCTCTTTAACAACACTTTATCAAAGCTCACAGTTACTTACGCCCACGAAGATTAATGATAAAATTCTCAGCCAAGTGCTCAATCATATTCGTGTCAGCGAACATTTACGCTACATTGAGTTAGAAATTTTCGGATCAGAACATTGGGAAATTTCTTTTGGTCAAAAAGATCCTAAACAATCACTTCAAGTCGAAGAACTTTCCATTGAAAATGAAAACTTAGCAGTGCTCTCATGGCAAGCCGGTTTACCTTGTCCCGATCCGCGAATGATGAAAAACTTAGGGCAAATGGTGGCAAAAGCGTTGTATTCACACAAAACGCAACGCCAGCAAGAGCAACTCTTATTGATGGAAGAGCGGTCAATTATTGCCAGGGAATTGCATGACTCGTTGGCGCAAGTGCTGTCTTTCTTACAAATTCAATTAACGTTGTTAAAGCATAATTTGAAGAAAGAAGATGAAAAATCAAAAGAAAAAAGTATTGCCATCATTGGTGAATTTGAACAAGCCTTATCAGATGGTTATTCTCAATTACGAGAATTATTGGCGACCTTCCGTTTAACGGTGCAAGAAGCGAATTTACAGGTTGCCTTGGAACAAGTTATTGAAAGTTTGCGTTCACAAACGAAGATGCAAATGACCGTAGAATGTAGTTTGCCCTCACAAAGTTTAAATCCACAAGAATTAGTGCACGTTCTACAAATTGTACGTGAGGCAACGTTAAATGCGATTAAACACTCAAAAGGCACGCTGATTGAAGTGAAAGCCCATATTAATGCCGAGGGTGAATATGAAATTCTTGTGCAAGATAATGGTGTCGGGATTCCGACATTAGATGAGCCAGAAGGGCATTATGGTTTAAATATCATGACTGAACGCAGTCGCCAATTAAATGCTCAGCTTACAATTTCAAAAGGGGAACAAGGTGGTACGATGGTTAAAATCACACTCCCTCACACGTTTTTTTAAGGAAAGTTCATGCAAAGTTTACAGCCGTTTCACACCTTCAATATTCCAGCAAATGCACGTGAAATTATTGAAGCCACATCGATTGAACAAATCCAACAAGCTTGGCAAAAAGCACAAGCTGAAAATCTACCTGTCTTATTTTTAGGACAAGGCAGCAATATGCTGTTTTTAGACGATTTCCAAGGTGTTGTAATTGTTAACCGTTTATCGGGTATTCAACATACAGAAGATAGTGATTACCATTATTTGTATGTTAATGGTGGCGAAAATTGGCATCAGTTAGTGGAATGGTCACTCTCTCAAGGGATTGACGGCTTAGAAAATCTCGCACTCATTCCCGGCTGTGCCGGATCAGCACCGATTCAAAATATTGGTGCGTATGGCGTAGAATTTAAAGATGTGTGTGATTATGTGGATGTATTGAATCTCAATACGGGCGAACAATTCCGCTTACAGGCGAACGAATGTGAATTTGGTTATCGTGAAAGTATTTTTAAGCATCGCTATGCACAAGGCTATGTGATTACAGCGGTTGGATTGAAATTAGCCAAAAATTGGCAACCGATTTTAAAATATGGCTCATTAGTGAATTTTGATCCTCAAACTGTAACGGCAAAACAAGTGTTTGATGAAGTGTGCCATATTCGCCGCAGCAAATTGCCCGATCCTAAAGAATTTGGTAATGCGGGCAGTTTCTTCAAAAATCCTGTGGTGAGTGCAGAACAATTTGCGAAAATCCAAAAACAGGTCGAAAATCTACCGCACTTTCCACAACCGGATGGTTCAGTGAAACTGGCTGCGGGTTGGTTAATCGATCAATGCCATTTAAAAGGTTTTCAAATCGGTGGTGCAGCCGTTCATCAACAGCAGGCTTTAGTGCTGATTAATAAAGGCAATGCCACTGGACAGGATGTGGTTAAGTTAGCACATCATATCCGTCAAACCGTGGCAGATAAATTTGGTGTGTATTTACAGCCAGAGGTACGCTTTATGGGTGCAAAGGGCGAAGTAAATTCAGAGCAAGCTATTAGTTAATTTATAGAGGAAAGCAATCATGAACTTTAAAGACATTTTAGAGACTTTACCAAGCATTGAGCATCTAACAGGTCTGGATGTTTTAAACGGTGAAACCGTGATTCATCATATTCCTGCAGCACCAGGCAAGCTTGGCTCACTTCGTCTTTATAATGCACTAGCTGAAAAATTTAACGGAAAATTAGACCGCACTTCAGCGCAGCAAGGCATTGAATGGTTTGCAGAGCATGTAGAAGATGCCAAACAAAATCCAGGCAAGCACCCAAATATCGACTTATTGTTCAAAGTCGTTGCGGAAGAATTGAATTATTCACTCATTCCATTAAAATAGTTTGATAAATTTATCGTAATAAATTTGAACTTTTAATCGCTAAAAACTGTCAAATAGAACAAATTAAAGCTACAATAATTCTAAATATTGTGCTATAACTAAACGATTAATAAATTGGAGCTTAGCTCCGCATGCTGTGAGGAGAAGTATGAATAAAGAAACTCAAATGATGTTAGTACCTCAAGGTAGCATCGAAGCTTATATTCGAGCAGCAAACGAATATCCGATGCTGACTGCAGAGGAAGAAAAAAGCTTAGCAGAACGTTTGTATTATGAAGGTGATATTGAAGCAGCGAAAAAGTTAGTTTTATCACACTTACGTTTTGTTATTCATGTTGCGCGTGGTTATTCAGGTTATGGATTACCGCAAGCAGATTTAATTCAAGAAGGTAATATCGGATTAATGAAAGCGGTAAAACGTTTTAATCCGGAAGTGGGTGTTCGCCTTGTGTCTTTTGCGGTGCATTGGATCAAAGCTGAAATCCATGAATATGTCCTTCGCAACTGGCGTATTGTGAAAGTTGCTACCACGAAAGCACAACGTAAATTGTTCTTTAACCTACGTAAAACTAAACAACGTTTAGGTTGGTTCAATGAAAACGAAGTGGATATGGTGGCGAATGAGCTTGGCGTGTCAAAAGAAGATGTCATCGAAATGGAATCCCGTATGACAGGGGCTGATGTAGGCTTTGATTTGCCAACAGACGATGATGACGAAGCTTATGCACCTTCTTTATATTTAGAAGATAAAAGCTCAAATTTTGCGGCAGAACTTGAAAGCGAAAACTTTGAAGAACAAGCAACAGAAAAATTAGGTACAGCCTTAGCAAATCTTGACGAACGTAGCCAAGATATTATCAAAGCGCGTTGGTTAGATGATGATAAAGCCACCCTTCATGATCTTGCAGCAAAATATAATGTGTCTGCAGAACGTATTCGTCAGCTTGAAGCCAACGCATTGAAAAAACTTAAAAGTGCGGTTGATTTCTAAGCCATTTTGATAAAAAGAAAACCTGTCGATTATCGACAGGTTTTTTTATTTATTTCTTTTTGGATTTTCCCCACATTTTATCTTCTTGGCCTCGCCATAAGCGCTGAATATTGTCGTGGTGGCGATAAATCAGCAAACAGCAAACTAAGGCAACAGGGAAGGTAAATTCCGGTTTAAGCCACCAAACATAAAATGGCACGAGAAGTGCTGTAATGACCGCACTTAATGAAGAATAACGGCTAATTAAGAAGACTAACAACCAAGTGCCTAGCGTTGAACCGGCTACGCCCCAAGAGATGGGCGCAATCGCACCGAATGCGGTCGCGACACCTTTTCCGCCTTTAAACTGAAAGAAAATAGGGAAGATGTGCCCCAAGCAAGCCCCTAATGCAACCATGCCTAATTCAAATTGCGTGAGCCCTAAATAATAACCCGCCCAAACAGGTAACATTCCTTTTAAAATATCGCAAATTAATACCGCGAGTGCCGCCCAACGTCCACCAATACGTAATACATTGGTCGCACCAGGATTATGAGAGCCGTTTTTTCGTGGATCAGGCAAGCCTGCTACCTTACAAATCAAAATTGCACTGGAAATCGAACCCAGTAAATAAGCAAAAATCATATAAAAAAGGGCAAATAGGCTCATTTTGTGCTCCACAATCTTGATTGTATTTGAAAAACTTGTTCGTTATTTTAACCAAACTTGATAGCATAAGCCCACTATATTTTTACAGGAATGAGAGATGGATCGTATTTTTATTGAAGAATTAGTGGTCTTCGCACAAATCGGCGTATATGACTGGGAGCAACAAATCAAACAAAAGCTTGTTTTTGATTTGGAAATGGCATGGGATTGTCAAAAAGCTGCAGAAACGGATGATGTGCAATACTGCCTCAATTATGCAGAAGTGAGCCAATTTATTTTAGATTATGTCCAAGCTAAGCCATTTTTATTGATTGAGCGCGTGGCTTATGAAGTAGCGGACCAATTGCAACAACATTTTGGGATTTCATGGTTACATCTTAAACTGAGTAAACCCAAAGCCGTTGCTCAAGCAAATAATGTGGGCATTATTGTAGAGCGGGGTGAGTTGAAATAATCGCTGAAAATTGACCGCACTTTGGAAATATCAAACCAAAGTGCGGTCAGTTTTTTAGGTGTTTTTTAATGCCAAGCGGAACGCACCAATCCCACTTTTTAATACCAGCACGCTTAATATCATACTTGCCAATGGGTCAACCCATAACCATCCCAGAAAATAGGTGCTGAGACCCGAAAGTATAGCAATAATGGAACCAAATAAATCGGTGAGTACATGTAGATACGCTGCTTTGATATTGAGATTGTCATGATCACTTTTCAACATTATCCAAGCAACGAAAAGATTGACGAGTAATCCTAGCGATGCTACTCCTAGCATTGGTAATGCCATCATCTCGATGGGATTTTGCCAGCGTTGAATCGCTTCAACTAAAATCATCAATGCCACAACAATCAATGAGCCACTATTGAGTATGGCGATATAGCGTTGTTTTTGAGCGGGTAGAAACAACGCTAGCAAGGCTAAAAATAACGATAAACTATCATTTGCCATGTGTCCCGCATCAGCCATGAGTGCCAAGCTGTTAAACCAATAGCCGCCAACAAATTCGACAACCATAAAGCCGGTAATGATGGCAAAACTGAGCGCTAAGATTTTTTTATCTTGTGGAATATGTTCATGAGATGAATGGTCATGATATTCATGGGAATGATGTTCGGACATACGGCTCCTTATTGTCTATTTGATTAACTTGGGATAAAGTATAAAGTCCGTAGTAACTACAAGGTCAAGGCTTAATTTTAACAAGATGAAGATTCACGAATTGAGCAAACAAAGCGGTATTCATTTAGAAACCATTCGTTATTATGAAAAAATGGGTTTAATGCCGGAGCCTAAACGGCTGGCAAATGGTTATCGAGATTATGATGAAGCCAGTTTGAAGCAATTAAAATTTATTAAAACCTGCCGGGCATTAGATTTTAGCTTGGCCGAAATTAAATTTTTTAATGAGATGAAAACGCAGCAATCTCAACATTGTGAAGTGGATAGTATGTTGGCAAAACATTTGGTTTCAGTCGAAGAAAAAATTTCCGAACTGACTGAAATTAAACATTTCCTACAAAGTTTAATTACCGAAGATGATCATCAAGCTGCTGATTGTAAAGCAATGGCCCAATTAAAAGCCTATTAAGTGCGGTCTAAAAAATATCAAAAATCCGCACATTGATGTGCGGATTGGTCATTATTCCGGATCATCCGTAAACGCGTTGTTTCGGAATATCGGCACAAAGGTTACGAGATAAAGCACAAACACGATGGCAATTAAAATAGCGGGAATCGTGATAAAAAACAGTTCGTCCACATACATTAAACAAGCTCGGGAAAGTGCCGCCGTAAAAAGACAAAGCACGGCAAGGCGACAGAGTTTTGGGTAATCCAGTTTCGTAAAGCCACTATGCCATAATCCCGCGGTGAGCCAAATCATCATCATACTGCCGAGAATCCCGCCGAGTGTCACCATGTGTAATGGGTCGGCAGTAGGTTCATCAAGTAATTTATTTATGCCAATCCACAAATAGCCAATCGCAGCGAACAGTTGAAGGAAATAATAAGTGCGTACGTAATGTTTACGTAGCAGTTCGTAATGATGTAATTCGCGTAACTTGGCAAGCAAGATAAAGCCAACGGCAAAGGCTGTAAAAGCGGCTGTTTGTGCAGGCAACCAAAGCTCTGCTGCGGTATGAAGTAATAAAAATGTAATTGCGATATTTTTATACACGACATTCGGGATAAATACAGGATCTTTCAATGTACTTTCTTTCAGTGCCTCTGCGCCTAATAGAATGCTGACTCGAATTGATACAAACATTACCGCCGCCATATTCAAATGCACCTGTGCCCGCAATAATTTCAAACTATCAGTCATGGCGTAAGCCGTCTGACAAACCATAAATGCAGCAAGTAACATCAGTAAAGTAAAATTGTCGGTATTGCGATCCAACCAAAATAGCCAAGCACAAAAGAGTAACAACGCGAGCCAATAAGCTGCCACTAAAAACGAGGCGGTTTGCGGGGAAAATGACAATAACACCAATCCCGAAAGCAAGGGCACTGCTAATATTGTCGCAATAGGTTTTAAATTACCTTTGTAATTTGTCCATTCGAGCATGGAAGCCGTCAGAAAGCCACCGTATGCGGCTGGTAGCATAAATTCTAAGAAAATTTTGCGGTGTAGGATGAGATCATCGGGGTTGATGAAAAAGCTCAAGGCACCAATAATCGCAAGAATGGCTGCACTAACAAAAAAGGGTCGCATCGGATGGGTAAAGAAATTATTCATAATAATGGATTCCTTGAAATTCGCGTGCGACTACGGTTTCTTCAAAGGCAGAATTGCGTTCGGATAATGGCGTTGGCAAGGTAATCACATTTTGCACATCCATCCCTTTTGGAGAAAGCTGCATAATCTCTCGGCTTAATCGAGCTGCTTCAAAACGATCGTGTGTCACTAAAATGCAAGCCATGCCTTGTTGCTCAATTTTTTCCACTAACATAGCGGCTAAAATATCACGTAAATCGCGATCCAAACCGACAAAAGGTTCATCCAATAAAGCCAAATCACAACCACATAGCAATAGACGCAAGAATGCCATGCGTTTTGCCATACCGCCCGATAATTCGGTTGGGTATTTATTCAAATCCCCAGAGGAAAGTCCGATCTTTTCTGCCAGTGCAATGATTTCATTTTCATTAGGATTATCCATAAAAATGGCGATATTCTGCATGGCAGTGAGATTTTCTAATAGACGATTTTCTTGAAACAGAAACCCTGTTTTACGGAATGTATTATGGATTTCGCCCGATTTTGGTGTTTCTAAACCTGAAATTAAACGCAGTACAGTCGTTTTGCCACAGCCACTAGGGCCGAATAAGGTTTTTACTTCGCTCGGTTGTAAATCCATACTGAAATCGCGCACGATAGGATCGCGGAGAATTTCAAAACGCACATTCTTTAAACTCAGCATTATCTTCTCCACGGCATAAATAGGATTTCCAATGGTTTGGTAATCAAATATTCAAAGAGTGAAACAAATACAATCACCAACAACACATAAGCCATGACCGTTGATGTATCTAACATGGCTCTGGCATCGGCAATCTGTGCCCCCACGCCCTCATTGGCTCCCAAAAGCTCTGCCATAATTACCACTTTTACGCCCATCGCAACCGCGACGCCAATGCTGGAAATCACATAGCCGGTGAGATGGGGAACGTACAAATAGCGGATTTTCTTCCACAATCCGAGTTTGTACGCATCAAACAATTCTTCATGTTGTTTGTTTACACTTGCCATGCCCATAGCGGCACTGGCAAAGGTCAGCGGGGCGACTAATACGATAATGGTAAATAGCACGCTAGGATTGCCAAAGCCAAACCAAAATAAGGCCATCACAACCCAAATAATTGGCGGCATGGCTAACAAAATCGTAATGACGGGTTTGAGCAATGCCATAGCTGTTTTAAAGCTGCCCGCAATCAACCCTGCGGCTAAGCCAGCGACTAAGGCGATGGTAATGCCGACCACAGAACGCCATAATGAAATACCGATTTCGTTTTGTTGGAAATGATCGAGCAGCTCAAGGGCTTTTTGAAAAACATCCGCGGGAGCAGGCAACATAAATTCACCAAATACTGCGCTGCCCCAAGCCCACAAGGAAACCACCATCATCGCCACACTCAAGCCGGTAAAGCCGCTCCAGAGGTAGTCGATGATGTACAACAGAACAGGTTGTGGTTTACGGATTTTGTCAGTTTTAATCATGTGTTGTAATTCAGTTTCAAATTAAGCCAAGAAGAATTTATCATCTGGTAATTTACCACCTAAGAGTTTTGGATTGAACTCCATCAAGGTTTCATAGAATTGCATGATTTCATTTTTCAGTTCACTGGCTTTGGTCACCGTTAAGCGTGCACCGTCTAAGCCCATTTCAATAGCGGCTTCTGGAGCAGGAAGATAATTGGCGCCAATTTCAGCCGCACTTTTACGGTTAGCCATAACCCAGTTTAATGCATCACTTAAATCTTGGTGAAGTAGATCAAACTCCGCCTTGTGTGCGTGGAAATATTCTTCGTTAGCAATAATGCCCGCCATTGGAATAAGTGGTTTGGTATTAAATGCTTGACCCCATTCTTTCACTAAATCAAAGCCGCGGACAATCTCCGTACCGACAATTTTAGCTTTCAGCACAACGGCGCTCGCCATGGGTTCTGGTAGAATGGCAGCATGGAAATCTTTAAGCAAGAACAAACCAATTGCCTCAGTTGGTGTGGCCGCATAGGTGATCTCCACTTTATTAATATCAATATTCAGTTTTTTCAGTAAAGCTTGTAATACGATGTCTGGCATATCGTTTTTAAATGGCACAAGGATTTTTTTACCCACCAATTCTTGCGGTGAAGTGATAGGCGTACCTTTACACATCAATTGCGTAATGCCATTGGTGAGAATATTCACCATGCCAACTTGTTGCCCTTGATTACGTAAATTCACGCCCACATTACTTGGGCTCATCATCACCTTAAATTGCCCACTTGCCACACCCGCACGCAGTTGATCAGGTGAACGCCAAATCTCTAATGCGACATCCGCTTGTTTGGCTAATTTACCTTGCGCTGCCGCCACCGCAATGGTTACACTTGGCATCGCGGGTGCACCATAAATGGTAAATTGTTCTTTCGTTGCCGCAAAGAGAGAAGGCGACATGCCCGCTGCCGTAAGTGCTGCGCTCATTCTTAAAAAATCACGTCTATTCATTGTCATGGTTATCTCCTTATAATGAAACAAGTCTAACGCCTATATTTTGATAATAGTTTTCATTAATTATCTTACTGGAGATGACTAAAGTAAAGAAAGACCGTCTGAAAATTGAATTCCAGACGGTCTTTGGCTTGAATCTTAAAACAGCACACATATAAGTGCGGTCGTTTTTTTGAGTGTTTTTCTTACTCAGTCACGTAGAAAACTTGCTTTTCAAATTCGTGTTTACCGATTTTGACAGTCAGCACATATTTGCCGATTGGATCTCTGCGGTCAAATGTCCAGCAGTTCATCATGTATTTACCATTTTCTAATGTTGGTCTGGTATAAGTGATGGTATGGAGTTTTTTGTTTGGTGATGACACCACTTTTGCATTCTCAATCGAGCTGGTGAATTCACTTGGGGCTTGTGCTTTAAATGTTTCAGTTACCGTTGCTTTTTTACCGAAATTACCAGCTGCTACCCAGCATACTTTTTCTGCTTTATTGGTGCGAGAAGTTTCTTTTTTATTTAAATCGGGTGATGGCTCTTGAGTTCTATCAAATACTGAAAGATAAATTGCTGATTCATTTTTTTGCTTTTTAGAGGCATCTTTGGATTCTGGAGCAGCGAATGTGCTAGTTGAGAATAAGGTCGCAATTAAAGCGAATGTTGAGATTTTTTTCATGTTAGATTCCTTTTTATATCATTATTTTATTGAACGATCATTATACCAAGGCATCCCATATCTGCCAGCATTAAATTGGATGAGCCAAATAAGAAGGGATGGGTATTTGACGAAGGTTGTTCAAATTTTACTAAAATTTGTACTTTCTTTTTCACCCAAACAGTGTCTTTCCATGCAAGTTCCGACGCATCGACATTAACATCATCTTGGCTTTCAATAACAAATTTAGCCCCTTGAATGGTGAAACCCACAGGCAGTGAGCTGTTGATGATCCAACGTTCGACAGTACCGACTTTAGCCGAAACATCAACTCTGCGCGGATCGAAGCGTTGTTTGTTGATTAAGCCATTTGTTACATCCAATTCAAAGGTGCGTTCTTGGGCGATTTTACTTTCGAGCATAGCCGTGGCATCAGTATTAAATTGCTCATTCATTTTTTTACTGAATGCTGAAACGTCACCTTGCGGTCGAAGTTCTAAAACGGTGTTATCTGCAAAATCATTGCCTGAACTGAACACATTTTTGATTTTGTCAAAAATACCAAGTTTAGTGCCAGAGATAAGCGATACACCTTCTCCTTCGCTTAAATTGACTAACACTTCGGCACGTTCACCTGGTGCAAGAATAAGAGAATTAATCGCTTTACCTTGAGGTAGAAAACCTAAATCTCTGGCAATGAGCAACATGTCTTGTTCGTTATCTAAACGGAGATCATAGGCTCTTGCTAATGAAGCATTGAGTAAGCGTAAACGTATCCAACCACGAGGGACGTCAAGATAAGGCGCTTCTTGTCCATTAACGAGAAGACGATTACCGACAAAGTGCGGTTGATTTTGCTTAAATAATTGTAATCCGTCGCCGTTAAATTCCATGTCTTGTAAGATTAATGGAATATCGTCCACACCATATTTATGAGGAAGTTGTGATTTTAGGCTTTGATCATCTTCAATTAACCACATTCCCACAATGCCGCGATAGGTTTGATAGGCCGAGTTCGCAAGGGTGGCAGAACGATACCAACAAGTCGCGGCAGATTGGTCTATTGGGATAATTGGTGCCCAAGATTCTCCTTTTTTGAGGACTTTTGCCGCGCCACCAAATAATTCGCCACTGGCTTGTAATCCCTGAATAGAGAGAGCAATACTTTGTGGCAAATTGTTGTGATAATTGAGTTTTGCAAAGGAACCCGATTTGATGCGAATAGTGGGTCCAAGATAATTGCCGTTAAAGCCCCATACACTGACACTATGTGAGCCATCTAACTTGTAGCCGGTTTCTTCCATATTAAGAATAATGGGGCGACCACGTTTCGCTTCCATCAACGGAGGAATGGTTAATTTTTCACGGGATGCCGCTAATACCGATTGAGGTGTGGCAGCAAGTGCGGTTGAAATTGCGGTAGTTTTTAATAATTGGCGACGAGAAAGACGCAACATATTATTTTCCTTGTGCAATTTCAGCATCGAGTTCAGCGATACGTTTTTCCATCAAATCGTGACAGTAAGTAGCAAGTTCGCGAATGTTGTCTTTTGTGTAGGATGACACATCAATCGGATCCATCATTTCACAAATCACTTTACCGTTATCCCAACGATTTAAATCAATTTTGTTATGCGTCGTCGAACACACAACGGGGACAATTGGTACGCCAGCTGCAATTGCTGCATGGAATGCCCCTGTTTTGAATGGCAATAAGCCGCGACCACGGCTACGAGTGCCTTCAGGGAACATCCAAATTGACAGGTTGTCTTTATTGATACGACGAGCAAGTTCAGTCATGGTGCTGTGTGCTTTAGAACGATTTTCACGATCTAAGAAAATATTGCCCGTCACCCAATACAAAATACCGAAGAAAGGAATCCAAATTAGGCTTTTTTTACCTACACTTACCGTACGAGGTAATACCATGTAAGAGATGGTCACCATATCGAAATTATTTTGGTGGTTACCGATATAAATACAACGCGGCATATTCTCTTTATTTTGTGGAAAACGGTGTTCTACTTCTAAGCCAAATAAAGGGTATAAGCGGCCAAACCAGCGAGCCATAACGCCCACATTGCTTGGATTTTTAAAACGAATAAAGGAATAGATCGTACCGAGCACACAAATTAAAATGCAGCAAAGTGCAACGATGAGAATTCTGGCGATTTTTAACATAGAAAATACCTAATTAAAATTTTTGGAAAGTATAGCAAATTACACAAAAATGTGTGCTAATCTAATGAAAAAAATGACGGAATAGTTATGAAACCCATTTATTTTATTGCAGATCTTCATTTAAGCGAAACCCATCCAGAATTAACCGCACTTTTTAACGATTTTATGCAAAACAAAGCACAAGAAGCCCAAGCGGTTTATATTCTGGGGGATCTTTTTGATTTTTGGATTGGTGATGATGAGACTTCACCTCTAATTTCACAAGTAAAACAGCAGATCAAAAAACTGACAGAAAAGGGCATTGCTTGTTATTTCATTCATGGCAATCGAGATTTTTTGGTAGGAAAAAAATTTTCACAAGATTGTGGTTTAACGTTATTGCCTGACTATCATTGTGTTGATCTTTATGGTGTGAAAACCTTAATTTGTCATGGTGATACCTTATGTGTTGATGATGTGAAATATCAGCAATTTCGCCGAAAAGTGCATCAAAATTGGCGACAAAGATTGTTTTTATGTTTGCCATTAAAAGTGCGGTTAAAAATTGCAGAGAAAATTCGCGCGAAGAGCAAAGAAGACAAGCAATATAAGTCACTGGATATCATGGATGTGAATTTAGCGTTTACGGCACAAACCGTACAAGAATTTGGCGTAAATCGATTAATTCACGGTCATACGCATCGAGAAGCCATCCATCAAGAAAAAGGGTACACGCGAATTGTGTTAGGCGATTGGCGAAAGGATTATGCCTCAATTTTGGAAGTGACAGAAAACGGTTATCGGTTTATTTAAACAAAAAGCACAGGATTAAACCTGTGCTTTTTTGTATTAAAACGTGCTGATTTTCAACTGCACTTTATTCTACGGTTACCGATTTCGCTAAGTTACGAGGTTGGTCTACGTCGGTTCCTTTAATTAATGCCACATGGTATGACAATAATTGCATAGGAACGGTGTAGAAAATTGGTGCAATAATTTCATTCACTTTTGGCATCGTGATGATTTTCATGCCTTCGCTTGGTGTGAAGCCCGCTTCTTTATCGGCGAATACATAAAGTTGACCACCACGTGCGCGTACCTCTTCAATGTTTGATTTCACTTTTTCAAGTAATTCATTATTTGGTGCGACCACGATAACCGGCATGTCTGCATCGATTAAGGCTAATGGACCGTGTTTTAATTCACCTGCCGCATAAGCTTCAGCATGGATATAAGAAATTTCTTTTAATTTCAATGAAGCTTCCATTGCGATAGGGTAGAACTCACCACGACCTAAGAAAAGTGCATGGTTTTTCTCTGCGAAGTCTTCTGCTAATGCTTCGATATCTTTATCAAATGCAAGGGCTTTTTCAACTTCAGCCGGAAGTGATTGTAACGCTTTTACAATTTCCACTTCTTGTTCGTTTGAGATATTGCCTTTTACTTTACCAATCGCGGTCACCAACATTAATAATGCTGCTAACTGAGTGGTAAATGCTTTGGTTGATGCCACACCGACTTCAACGCCTGCACGAGTCATGAATGCAAGATCAGATTCTCGTACTAAAGATGAACTTGATACGTTACAGATCGTTAAGGCTGCCATGTAACCTTTTTCTTTTGCAAGACGAAGTGCGGCAAGAGTATCCGCTGTTTCACCAGATTGAGAGATAGTCACTAACAAGCTATTCGGACGAGTCACGAATTTGCGATAGCGGAATTCAGATGCGATTTCAACATCACAGCTTACGCCAGCAAGTGCTTCAAACCAGTAACGAGCAGTCATCCCTGCATTATAAGAGGTACCACAAGCCACAATTTGAATGTGTTCAACTTTTTCTAAAATTTCAGCTGCGCCATTACCAATAGCATCCACAATCACGTTATTGTGAAGGATACGACCTTCCATGGTGTTGATTAATGCATTTGGTTGCTCATAGATTTCTTTTTGCATGAAATGGCGGAATTTGCCTTTTTCTGCCGCATCATTTTCAAGGTTAGATTCGTGCACCTCACGTTCTACTTTTTGACCATTTGCATCGTAAATATCCACGATACGACGTGTAATTTCTGCAATGTCGCCTTCTTCTAAGTAGATGAAACGACGAGTCACGCTTAATAACGCAAGTTGGTCAGATGCCAGGAAGTTTTCACCAATTCCTAAACCAATCACTAATGGGCTGCCTGAACGAGCAGCCACTAAATGTTCTGGATGCTCACGATCTAGTACAACCATACCGTATGCACCAGTAAGTTGTTTTACGGTTTTTTGGACAGCTTCAAGAAGATTTGAGGCGGTACGCATTTCCCAGTTAACAAGGTGTGCAATTACTTCGGTATCAGTTTGAGAATTAAACACATAACCACGTGATTTAAGTAATTCACGTAATTCTTCGTGATTTTCGATAATGCCGTTATGTACGACAGCAAAGTTACCCGAAGTATGCGGGTGAGCATTGGCTTCAGATGGTTCACCATGGGTTGCCCAACGCGTGTGTGCAATCCCTGTACCACCGATTAATGGTTTTACTGCAACCGCTTCATCAAGGGCTTTTACTTTACCCAAGCAGCGCACGCGGTGTAATTCATGGTTTGGATCCACGACAGCAACACCCGCAGAGTCGTAACCACGATACTCTAAGCGGTGTAAACCATTAATTAAAATTTCTGCTACATCACGTTGTGCTACCGCACCAACAATACCACACATAGTTTTTCCTTATTTACTAAAATTAAAAGTCTTGTTTTTCTGACCGCACTTTATGCTATATCCACACAAATCACTTCTACGCCTTGCGCCATTATGGCGTCTTTATCGGCTTGAGATAATTTGTTATCGGTAATCAGCACATCAATTTGCTGCCAGGTTAATTCCACATTTGGCATTTTTCTGCCAATTTTTTGTGATTCCACCATCACAATCACTTCGCGAGATACCTCAGCCATCACCTGGCTTAAGCGAACCAACTCATTAAATGTTGTTGTACCACGTTCTAAATCAATGCCATCGGCACCAATAAATAATTGGTCAAAATCATAAGAACGAAGTACCTGCTCAGCAATATTGCCTTGGAAGGATTCAGAACGCATGTCCCAAGTGCCTCCCGTCATTAAGAGCGTCGGTTCATTTTCGAGTGAACGTAATGCTGTCGCCACCGAAAGCGAATTCGTCATCACAACCAAGCCTTGCTTGCGATTAAGTTGTTTAATCAATGCAGCGGTTGTACTGCCACTATCCACAATAATGCGATTGTGATCACGAATACGTTCTGCAGCTGCCTTTGCTAAGACTAACTTTCGTTGCGAAAGTTCATCATCTTGTTCTTCTTCGATAATTTCTTGTGGCATTAAAATAGCACCACCATATCTACGAAGAAGGAAACCATTACTTTCCAATGCGGTGAGATCTTTTCGAATCGTCACTTCAGAGGTGTCAAATAACTGTACTAGCTGTTCTACACTGACTTCACCTTGTTCTTGCAGCAGTTGCATGATGGCATGTCTGCGCTGTTGGGTATTTCGGTGTTGAATGTTTCGTTTCATTATTTATATCCGTATTTAAGTTTCGCTTCGGAATTATATCGGCAAAATGATGATTGTAAAGCTAAAATTTAGGCAACAAAAAACCCTGACAAAGCAGGGTTTAATTAAAATCCGTTTTAAGACCAATTATTTGATTGCGTCTTTTAATGCTTTACCAGATACGAATGCAGGAACTTTAGATGCTGCGATTTTGATTTCTGCACCAGTTTGTGGGTTACGGCCAGTACGTGCTGCACGTTTGTTCACTTTGAATGTACCGAAACCGATTAATTGAACAGGTTCACCTTTTTTAAGGCTACCAGTGATAGCGGCTAAAGTAGCTTCTAATGCAGCTTTAGCTTGTTTTTTGTTTAATTCAGCTGCACTTGCAATTGCATCGATTAAATCTGTTTTGTTCATAAATTTGTACCTTCTGTTAAATTAAAATTGACTCTATTCAAATAAGCGTAGCTTTTAACTGCTACGGCTTGGGCAAGTCTAATCGAACTTGGGGGGAAATAAAAGCCCGATTTGCAAAAATTGTGACAAATCTCACGTTATTGCTCAATTTTTATACCAATATTGGAGATTCCCTCCTGCTTTATCTCGTTGCGGAGGGATAAAATCAAGTCTACATCGCGTTTTTCACAGTCTTTGAGTAAGCGATAGATTTGCCATTGAAGGTCTAATTCTTCTTCAATTTCTTCACGGCTTTTCAGTTCAGTTTCAGAAAGATCTCGATCTTCTTGTGTTTCTAACAAAGAACAAACCGTGCCTAATGAAATTTGGCTGATTTGAATTGCTTTTTCAAGTGTCTCGCCCGCGATAATCGCATGCAATAATTCACCTAACGCTTCACAAGCATCGAGAGCAGGTACCACACCAAAGAAGTCGTAATCATTCACATCAGGAATAATTTCTTCAAGTTTCTCTAATTGGTTCTCGAAATTAATCTTTGCCTCTTTAACCGTTAGAAACTCCCACACTAAGTTTAAAATGTTGTGATAGGTTTTGTCTGCAGGCTTTTGTTCCGTCATTTGGCAGAATAGGGTAAAGTTAGGTGCCATACGCTCGCATAAGCAAGCCATAAAGGTTAGATGTTGCCAGCTTTCGAGATTTTCGAGTCGCTTGTGAATCGGATTTCGCATTTTCTTCTCGCTTATTTATGATAGGCTTTAGAGAACTCATGAATCGCATCCACGAAGATTTTTGGTGCGCTTTCCGGCACATCTTGATGAATACCATGACCTAAATTAAATACATGTCCGCTGCCTTGACCAAAATCAGCTAAAATTGACCGCACTTCTTGCTCAATACGTTCTGCTGGTGCATATAACACGCTTGGATCCATATTGCCTTGTAGTGCCACTTTATGGCCTACGCGTGCTTTTGCATCAGCCAAATTAACGGTCCAGTCTAATCCGAGCGCATCACAGCCCGTATTCGCCATGGCTTCTAACCATAACCCGCCGCCTTTAGTAAATAAAGTCACCGGTACTTTACGGCCATCGTGTTCACGAATTAAACCATCGACGATTTTGTGCATATATTGCAAAGAGAAGTCTAAATATTCGCGATGACCTAACACGCCGCCCCAAGTATCAAATACCATGACGGCTTGTGCACCTGCTTTGATTTGAGCGTTTAAGTATAAAATCACGGAATCCGCCACTTTATCTAATAAAAGATGCAAAGTTTGCGGTTCGGCATACATCATTTTTTTGATTTTATTGAAGGTTTTGCTGCTACCGCCTTCAACCATATAAGTCGCCAGTGTCCACGGGCTACCAGAGAAACCAATCAGTGGTACTTCGCCTTTTAGTTCACGACGAATTGTGCGCACAGCGTTCATTACATATTGAAGTTCGCCTTCAGGGTCAGGAATGGGTAAATTTTCGACCGCACTTTTGTTTTCAATTGGATGGGCAAATTTCGGACCTTCACCTGCACCAAAACTTAAGCCTAGCCCCATCGCATCAGGAATAGTCAGAATATCTGAAAATAAAATGGCTGCATCTAAAGCATAGCGACGAAGTGGCTGTAAGGTAACTTCACAAGCTAAATCTGCATTACGGCAAAGAGACATAAAATCGCCCGCTTCAGCGCGTGTTGCTTTATATTCAGGCAAATAGCGTCCCGCTTGGCGCATCATCCATACGGGTGTCATATCCACGGGTTCACGTAATAAGGCTTTTAAATAACGATCATTTTTTAATTCAGACATGGGCTTTCCTTTATTTATTTTTGTTCCGCTTTGCAAAGCTCAAGCGTAGCATTAATTAATTTGAGTGCGATAGTACCTGTTGGCGGTAATTCTGGCAAGGGGGCCGCGCTAGAAAACCATTGTGCATCATGCAGTTCTGTTTCTTGCAGTTGAATTTCTCCGCTGTCGTAATCAGCTAAAAAGCCCACCATTTGTGAATTCGGGAACGCCCAAGGTTGACTACCGAAATAGCGAATATTCTTCACACGAATACCGGTTTCTTCAAACACTTCGCGACGAACAGCATCTTCAAAAGTTTCACCCACTTCCACAAAACCGGCCAGCGTGGTGTACATCCCAGCTTTGCCAGGCGTGTAATGGCGTTTATGGTTAGCTAATAAAATCTCAGTGCCACGGCGAACGGCGACGATAATCGAAGGGCAAATAACCGGATAAGTGCGATAGCCGCAACTTGTACATTGAACCGCAAGTTCATCGTGAGTTTGTTTCGCTTTTTGACCGCACTTTCCGCAGAATTGGTGAGTTTCCAAAAAATGATTGATTTCTACGCCTCGGCTTAACACATGAAAATCTTCAGTCGGTAAGGACAACAAACTCCGTAAGGAAAGGTATTCTCGTTCATCTTGATCATTTTCTGCCACAAGCCATAAAGGTTGTGATTTCCATTTCCCGAGCAACATAGCTTTTTGCGTTGTGAGGTCGAGTTCCTTTGCTACTCCAAAAGGCAGATCATTTTCCAGCCAATAAAGTGTCGATCCTTTGGTGAGCAGCCAATATCCCTGATCTTCGGGCTGAATTGCTTTCATATTTTTCTCTTTTTGTTTCAAAAGTGCGGTCATTATAAAAGGGATTTTTCGGAAAAACGAATTTAATTTCTGTGATAAAAATAGCTAGTCAGTTTTCGTTGTGCTACACTAGCAACCTGTTTTTCTCTTTAAAATTAGGAATGACAAATGTCTTTTTTCTCTTTTGCTTTTTTAGAAAATGCGATGTCTTTTCAAGGTTATTTTAAATATATCGCCATTTTTGTCTCGTTAGGTGCATTGCTTGTGGTGACAAGCTTATATTTGCGTCATCGGTTACAAACCAAATATCGTGATCTCAGTATTATTTTCCTTTTATTAATCATTTTCTTGCTCGGTGTGCAATATAACCAATATGAGCGAAGTGAAGTCTATACAGCTGATACCTCTCGCGTGGTGACATTTTTAAATTCGGTGAAAGACAGTCAAAATTTGCAGAAAGAAGATATTCGTACCAATAGCCGTACATTAACGAACGGCATGATTTTAAATATTCGGGATCAGTATTTCGAAGTCCATTTTAATAATGATTTTTCAGCGTATACCTTATCCCCAATTAACTTAGTAAACCCGAATGTTACTGTGATTGATAAGGAGGATAAATAATGGATGGCTACACATTATTAGGCTTGAAATTGGCCATGGGTATTATTGGACTGGTACTCCAAATTAACTTAATGGGAAAAGGTAACCTTGCACCGACCTCCGCGATGGATCAGGTACAAAACTATGTGCTAGGTGGCATTATTGGTGGTGTGATTTATAGCGATAGTATTGGGGTATTCCAGTTCTCTCTCGTGCTCGTGCTTTGGACATTATTGGTTTTTACCCTCCGTTTTATCAAAAATCATAACAAATTAGTTAAATCTTTGATTGATGGTAAACCTGTTTGGGTGATTTCAAACGGTAAGGTCAAAACCGCTGAATGTATGAAAAACGGTATTGCTGCCCATGACCTCATGTTTAAGTTACGTGCAGCCGGTATCTATGAAATCAAAACGGTTAAACGTGCGGTATTCGAACAAAATGGGCAACTCTCGATTATTCAATACGGCGATGATAACTTACGTTATCCATTAATTGTTGATGGACAATTAGATGATGATATTTTAGACATTATTGATCGTGATGAAGAATGGGTTAAAGCCGAGTTAGAAAAACAGAACCTAACAGTTGAGCAAGTGTATATTGGCGAATATTTGAATGGTCAGTTAGTGACACATTTATATGAAAACAAATAAAAAAAGACCGCACCTTAAAAGTGCGGTCTTTTTTGTTTCATTTTAACCCACGACGAAAGGTAAGTAACCAGCTCTAATCGCAAAAGGAATTGAAGTAATAATCACTCCAAGGACTAAGACGAGTACTAACAATGCTTTACCGCCCCACACTCTGTATGGCAAGTTAGGATGAATCGCACGTGCTTTCCAAACTAATGCTACCGGTAAAACCACTGCGTAGAACGCGAACATTTGACCAGCATAACCCAGAGCGAGAATAAAACCTTCCGGATAGAAAAGGGAGAAAAGCACTGGGGGAATAAAGGTCATTAAACCTAATGAAATACGCCCTGCATGAATATCAAAAGATTGTTTGAGTAAGTCTTCGATACATTCTAATAAACCTAATGCCACCCCTAAGAATGAAGTGACCAATGCTAAAGTGGAGAAGATTTTTACCGCATTCGCAATAATTGGGCTTTGGGTGATTTCTAAGGTTGCTTTCACCAAGCCATTTAACGTGGCGTCTTCACGTAAAATTTGTAAAAACTCATTTTGGCTGAGTAAGCCGTGCGTCGAAAGCTGCCATAAAAAGTAAGCAAATAATGTGATGCCAGAACCCACTAAAATCGCAATGCGTAAGGATTTCACATTACCGTCTAAGTATTTATTTAAACTTGGAATGGAACCGTGGAAACCAAATGCCGTGAAAAATACAGGGCTTGCAGAAATAATTAAAGCGTTATCAATTGGCATCGCCATTAAGTTATCAAATTTGATGTTTGGTAGCATTAATGCGAGCACTAAGATAAAAGCAGCAATCATCACAAAGAATAATACGCGATTGATTTTGTCCACACTGTGTGTGCCGATGACAATAAAACTGCCGAAGAAAATGGTGAATACAAGCACCGCGATTTTGTTCATGGTGTCTTTATCGCCCATGGCTGGGAGTAAATCCATTAATAAGGAACCACCACCACTTACGTAAGCGGCAATTAAGGCATATAAGAAGACAATTAAAACAGCGGTGGAAATAATTCGCCCTGCTTTACCAAAATATTGTGCAGCAAGTGTACCGATCCCTGCATCGCTGTCAGCGGTTTGATACAGTTCAACGAATAAAAGTGCGGTGAAAGTAAGCACTGCCCATAAGCCAATTAATAAGAAAACTGTCGCAGTTAAGCCAATCCCTGCTGAGGTGAGAGGCATTGCCAACATCCCCGCACCAATCATGGTTCCTGCAACAAGTAAGGTACTTCCTACGGTCTTGTTCATTTTATCTTCCTTATGTTGTAATAATAAATTTACGATGATTGTATTTTAATCTTTACAGTGTGTAAAGTAGGGAAAACAAAATTCTTCTACAAAATGTACGGTAGAAATGACCGCACTTTCCCGATAAAATAGCCGGCGAATCAATTAAGACAAGAGACAATAGTAGGAGAGCGCTTATGATTTATAGTATGACAGCCTTTGCACGCCTTGAAATCAAGAAAGATTGGGGTGATGCAGTTTGGGAAATTCGTTCGGTTAACCAACGTTATTTGGAAAACTTTTTCCGCTTGCCAGAGCAATTTCGTGGCTTGGAAAATGCTTTGCGTGAGAAACTTCGTCAAAATCTCACTCGCGGTAAAATTGAATGTTCATTGCGTATTGATAGCAAAAAACAAGCGGCGGCTGAACTCAATTTAAATAAAGAGTTGGCGAATCAAGTGATTCAATCTTTACAATGGATTAAGTCACAAGCAGGTGAGGGTGAAATCAATTTAGCGGACGTATTGCGTTATCCCGGCGTGGTAGAAGCGGCTGAGCAAGATTTAGATGCGATTAGTCAAGATTTGTTGACAGCTTTTGATGAATTGTTGGTGGAATTTATTGCAATGCGTGGACGTGAAGGCGAAAAATTGCAAGCCATTATTCAACAACGTCTTGATGGTATTACGGTAGAAGCTGAAAAAGTGCGGTCACAAATGCCGGCGGTTTTACAATGGCAGCGTGAGCGTTTATTGCAACGTTTTGAAGAAGCGAAGATTCAACTAGATCCACAACGAGTCGAACAAGAAATGATTTTACTGGCGCAACGTGTGGACGTGGCGGAAGAATTAGATCGTCTGCAAATGCACGTGAAAGAAACCAATAATATCTTGAAAAAAGGCGGGGCAGTGGGCCGTAAACTGGACTTTATGATGCAAGAGCTGAATCGTGAATCTAACACTTTGGCATCAAAGTCCATTAATGCCGATATTACCGCTTCTGCTGTGGAGTTGAAAGTATTAATTGAACAAATGCGTGAACAAATTCAAAACCTTGAATAGGAAAAATCATGGCAACATTTATTTCATTAAACCACTATGATTTGGTGGAAGTGGCGGGCGTGGATGCGGAAAAATATCTGCAAGGCCAATTAACTTGTGATGTGGTGCATTTAGCAGCGGGCGCTTCAACGCTTACAGCGCATTGCGATCCTAAAGGTAAAATGAATTCCTTATTCCGCTTAATTAAGCTTTCAGCAGAGCAGTTTTTGATTTTAATGCCGAAAGCTTTATTAGCTCCACTCGATCATTTAAAAAAATATGCGGTGTTTTCAAAAGTGACCTTTCAAGTATTGGATTGGCAAATTGTCGGCTTGATTGGTGAAAAGTGCGGTCGAATTTACGCGCAGATTCAATTAGATATTGATGAGAACCGTGCAATTTTGATCAATCCAACACCGTTAGATGTCACTTTTAATGGCGATGAAAAACAATGGCTTTGTGCGGATATTCAAGCGGGCTTACCAAGCTTGAGCGCAGAAACGCAAAATGAATTTATCCCGCAGGCATTAAATCTACAAGCGATTGAACAAGCGATTTCTTTTACTAAAGGCTGTTATATCGGGCAGGAAACCGTCGCACGTGCCAAATATCGTGGCGCCAATAAACGTGCGATGTATGTGCTTTCGGGGGAAACCACGGTTACACCGAAAATCGGCAGCGAAATAGAAATGCAGTTAGAAACAGCTTGGCGTAAAACCGGTACGATCGTAAGTGCGGTCAATTTTGACGGCGTTTTATGGTTACAAGTAGTGATGAATAACGATTTAGAAGAAGGGACGCATTTCCGTTTACCTGAAGATGGAACCGTTCTGAAAATTGAACCGTTACCTTATTCCATCAATAGCTAAAAAACGATTTAGTTATTGATGCTTTATAAGCATCATTATGATGAGAAGAGGGAACCGCAATGTTCTCTCTTTTTTTATTTTTTTAAAATCCGCTATAATTCTGAAAAACTCACGAATTGAACACTATGACTTATTATCTTGGCATTATGTCCGGCACCAGCCTTGATGGGGTGGATATAGCCCTTACGGACATCCAATCTAATCAAACCAAATTAATTGCAGCAGATTTTACACCGATGCCGGCAAATTTACGCGAAAAAGTGACCGCACTTATTCAATCGGGCGAAACGTCGTTACAAGCATTGGGGGAGCTCGATCATCAATTTGGTTTACTTTATGCCGATTGCGTAAATGATTTTTTACGTAAACACCAGTTAAAACCAGAACAGATCGAAGCCATTGGCTGCCATGGCCAAACAGTGTGGCATTCCCCAAAAGGTCAATTTCCGTTTACCATGCAAATCGGTGATATGAATTTATTAGCCGCTAAAACAGGCATTACGGTTGTTGGTGATTTGCGACGTAAAGATATGGCGTTTGGTGGACAAGGGGCGCCTTTAGTACCCGCTTTTCATCAAGCGGTCTTTTTTGATCCTCACTGGGCAACCGTGGTGCTGAATATTGGCGGTATTAGTAATGTATCGTTATTGATACCCGAACAGCCTGTCATTGGCTTTGATACGGGAACGGGTAATACCTTGCTCGACCAATGGATCGAAAAACATCAAGGCAAAGCTTACGACAAAAATGGTGAGTGGGCGGTTTCAGGTCAAGTGAATCCAGATTTGTTAGCGGCATTATTAGATGAAGATTTCTTTCAGCTTCCACCACCGAAAAGCACAGGGCGTGAATTATTTAATTTAGCTTGGCTAGAGAATAAAATTCAAAAAATAGCAGCCGAAATGACCACATTTTTACCACAAGATGTGCAAGCCACTTTGGCAGAATTTACCGTGCAAAGCATTGTTTTAGCCCTTAATAATATTCAGACGACATTACCATGCAGATTACTTGTTTGTGGCGGAGGTGCTAAAAATCAGGCGATCATGAATGGTTTAAAACAGGCATTACCAAATTGGCGTATTCAACTGACGACTGAATTAGAACTTGATATCGATTATGTGGAAGCGGCAGCTTTTGCTTGGTTGGCTTATCGTCGTATGCATAATTTGCCGGCTAATTTGCCGAGTGTGACGGGCGCCACAAGTGCGGTCAGTTTAGGGGCGATTTTTCCAAAGGAATAAACCATGGCAGAGAATTTATTACAAACCCTTTCAACTTTAATTACTGAACAACAGAATCCCAATTCCATGCATGTGGATAGCTTGTCTGCATTGGAAATTGTGCAGTTAATGAATCAGGAAGATAAACAAGTACCTTTGGCAATTGAAAAATGTTTACCTCAAATTGCCCAAGCAGTCGAATGTATTGTTGCTGCATTTCAGCAAGGCGGTCGGTTAGTCTATATTGGCGCAGGAACCAGTGGTCGATTAGGCGTACTCGATGCTTCTGAATGCCCACCAACATTTGGCGTGTCACCTGAAATGGTGAAAGGTATTATTGCAGGCGGCGAGCGAGCATTGCGTCATCCAATTGAAGGGGCGGAAGACAGTAAAGCACAAGCTGTGGTTGACTTACAAACAATTCAATTTTCCTCAAAAGATGTGTTGGTGGGTATTGCTGCAAGTGGCCGAACACCTTATGTGATCGGTGCATTGGAATATGCGAAAAGTCTAGGTTCAGTGACGGTTTCGATTGCAAGTAATCCGAATTCAGCAATGGCGAATATTGTGGATATTGCCATTGATACGGTAGTGGGACCAGAAGTACTGACGGGTTCGAGCCGTTTAAAATCAGGTACGGCACAAAAATTAGTACTGAATATGCTGACTACGGCTTCTATGATCTTAATGGGTAAATGCTATCAAAACTTAATGGTGGATGTGCAGGCGAGTAATGAAAAACTGAAAGCGCGTGCCATTCGTATCGTCATGCAAGCCACGGATTGCGATAAGGCTCTCGCAGAAGAGACTTTAAAGCAGGCTGATCAAAATGCGAAATTAGCGATTATGATGATTCTGAGTGGATTAGATCGTGCGCAAGCAGAGGCTTTATTAGAAAAACATCAGGGCAAGTTACAACTTGCATTGAAATAAGCAAAAATAAAACGCTAGGCATCAAACCTAGCGTTTTTTATTATTTAATAGTTTACTCAATTAGCAATCTTGTTTGCCATAAGCATCTTGACGAAGGATTTGACGAACGCCTTCATCAAATTGTGCTAAAACGTGATCCGCGTCTTTTGGATCTTTACCGCGAGCATCAAGATAGAACTTGATTTTCGGTTCAGTACCAGATGGACGAACGATTAAGCGGCTACCGTTTTCTAATACGAATACAAGGATGTCGCTTTGGCGATCAGTTTTAGTGTGGTCGATGAATTGTGCCACTTTAACACCACCTACTTCAGCTGGAGGCGTGTTACGAAGTGCGGTCATTAATTTACCAATTTCAGATAAATCGCTTACACGGATAGAAATTTGACCACTTACATAAGCACCGAATTCTTGTGTGAAGTCATTGGCGTAATCCGCTAAGGTTTTACCTTGTGCTTTTAAGTGACGCACTAAATCTAAGAATACGATCGCCGCTGAAATACCGTCTTTATCGCGTACTTTATCTGGGTCTACTAAGTAACCAAGCGCTTCTTCGAAACCGAATAATAAGCCTTGAACTTTACCGATGTATTTGAAACCGGTTAAGGTTTCTTCTGATTGGAAACCGTATTTTTTTGCAATTTCAGCAAGTGCAGGAGAAGACACTAAAGAACACGCTAATACGCCTTTCTCACCTTTTGCATGATATTGTTTTGCTAAATACCAACCTAAGAAACAACCTACTACGTTGCCGTGTAAAGGTTTCCAGTTACCTTGTGCATCTGGAACAGCCACTGCCAAGCGGTCTGCATCTGGGTCATTGGCAATAATGAATTCTGCATTGTGTTCTTTTGCTACTTTAATCGCTAAATCTAATGCCCCTTTTTCTTCAGGGTTAGGGAAGTTTACTGTTGGGAATGTGCCATCTGGCCATACTTGTTCTGCCACAATATGAGGTTGTGGAAGACCTGCTTTGGTTAAGGTTTTGCTTAACACTTCATAGCCGACACCGTGCATTGCGGTATAAACGTAGTTAATGTCTGATTTAGGCTCTTTAGCAAGAGAGGCAGTTTTTTCGATATAAGCGTTAACTACTTCATCATCTAACACCACATAATCTTGGCTACGTGGTAAATCTTTTACATTGCCCGCTGCGACTTTATCAATCAAGGCTGCGATATCTTTGTCAGCAGGAGAAACGATTTGGCCACCGCCGTTCGCTTTACCTAAGTAAACTTTATAACCATTATCTTCTGGTGGGTTGTGGCTTGCAGTCACCATAACACCAGCAGTGGTATCAAAATATTGGATCGCGTAAGCTAATACTGGAGTGGGTAATTTACGTGGAAGTAAATAAGCTTTCACGCCTGCACCCGCCATGATTTCAGCGGTATCACGAGCGAAAACATCAGAGTTTTTACGACCATCGTAACCAATCACGATAGAAGGCTGTTTGTCGTAATCTTTTAAATAATCCGCTAAACCACCTGCTGCCTGTGCCACTAAAACACGGTTCATACCCATAGAACCTGCTTGTAAAGGTCCACGAAGCCCCGCCGTACCAAATTGTAAACGACCACTAAAGCGCGCTTGTAATTCTGCTTGTGCTTTTTCATCACCATTTTTCGCCGCCGTTAAAAGTGCGGTTAATTCTGCATGAGTTTCTGCATCAGGATCTTGGTTTAACCAGTTTTGTGCAATATCAAAAAGCGTTGTCATGATGTTTTCTCCTTGTAAAAACTAATTCTTGTTAGACTAGCTGAAAATGGCTTTAATTTAAATGACTATTTTGCTTTTTTACTGAAAATTTAAGCTTTTTTTGATCGCAACCGTTTTCTCAGATATAAAAACGGCGTAAAAATATTTACGCCGTAAGTCTGATATAAATTTATATAAAATAATAAAAATTAGAGAAGAAGGGCAGAACCCCATTTAATAATATCAAAGAAGAATTTGTTTTGATTGGTGGCAATACCATCACCCGTTTTCTTCAATGTGCCGTCATCATTTTTTGTTTCATCTACCATGCCATTTACATACTGGCCTTTCACCACATCTAAGTCTTCTTTTGCCTGAGTACGTAAGATTTGGCAAGCTTTTGGTTCTAATGCATCGACATCACCAATTTCTGCGCGGAATTTCTTAAATTGATAGGTCGCATAATTCATCGATTTTTCATCTTTTTGAATCATTTTTACATAATCTTCACCGATGATTTTTTCTAACGGATAGAAAAAGACATATTGGGAATGAATATAGCTATCTTCTTTGGCAAAATGTTGTTGCTGAATGCGAGTTAAATTTGGATAGATACATTGCTCAGCTTGTTTACTTGCTGTAGCCCATGCTTTCGCATTCTCATCTGAAAGGAGATAATCAGCTTGTGCGAATTCAGCAGGAATAGTTGATTGTGATGAACCAAATAAACTACAAGCATTCAATAACATGATGCTGCTTAAAAAAATAATTTTTTTCACTTAAATTTCCTTATAACATCTAGAATGGCAAAATTTTAACAACAACAATCTGATTGTAAAGTGATTCTCTAATTGAGAAGTGATTTTCTTTCCCGAACTAAAAAACTTCCGCTATAATGACCGCACTTTTTACACTTATAAAGGAAAGAACAATGCAAAATCCAAAAGATGATGTTTTATATGCACCAGTTGAGTGGGTTGATCATAGCGAAGGTTATACTGATATCCGTTTCCACAAATCGACTGATGGTATTGCAAAAATCACGATTAACCGTCCGGAAGTGCGTAATGCATTTCGTCCGCAAACAGTCAAAGAAATGATCCATGCTTTTTCTAACGCGCGTTTCGATGAAAAAATTGGCGTGATTGTGTTAACCGGTGAAGGCGAAAAAGCATTCTGTTCTGGTGGTGATCAAAAAATTCGTGGTGACTACGGCGGTTATAAAGATGAAAGCGGTGTGCATCATTTAAATGTATTGGATTTCCAACGTGATATTCGTACTTGTCCAAAACCAGTGGTGGCAATGGTCGCAGGTTATGCGATTGGTGGTGGTCATGTACTTCATATGTTATGTGATTTAACCATTGCGGCAGACAATGCGATTTTCGGTCAAACTGGCCCTAAAGTCGGTTCATTTGATGGTGGCTGGGGCGCAAGCTATATGGCGCGTTTAGTGGGTCAGAAAAAAGCCCGCGAAATTTGGTTCTTATGCCGTCAATATAATGCGCAAGAAGCATTAGATATGGGCTTAGTGAATACTGTTGTGCCTTATGCGGATTTAGAAAAAGAAACTGTGCGTTGGTGCCGTGAAATGTTACGTAACAGCCCAATTGCATTACGTTGCTTAAAAGCCGCATTAAATGCAGACTGTGATGGTCAATCAGGTTTACAAGAGCTCGCAGGTAATGCAACCATGTTGTTCTATATGACTGAAGAAGGTCAAGAAGGTCGTAACGCGTTTAACGAAAAACGCGCACCAGACTTCAGCAAATTTAGACGCAATCCTTAATTTGAACATAAAAGTGCGGTTAGAAATCTGTGTGTTTTTAACCGCCTTGTCGTGGTATATCTCAATCCTTATTCATATTTTAGAATTATTTTATGTCCTGTGTGAAACAACATAATTATGTGATTAGCTTAACCAGAGAAACAAAACGTCGCAAACATATTGAACAAGAATTTGGTCGGCAAAATATCCTTTTTTCATTTTTTGATGCAGTGACACCAGATCGTATTGAGGATGTTGCAAAGAAATTTAATATTATTTTAGATCGCTCTTCAGAAGCTAAATTATGGGATGGGGAAATCGGTTGTGCGTTAAGTCATATCTCACTATGGAATTTAGCATTAGAAAAGAGCTTGGATTATATCAATATTTTTGAAGATGATGTTTACTTAGGCGAGAATGCAAAAGAGCTGTTAGAAGTCGATTATTTGCCTGATGATATTGATGTATTGAAGCTTGAAGCTAATGGAAGAATGGTATTTCGCGCGCCTAGACCAGCAAAGTATGATAGAAAGATTTATCCCATAACATTTAAGCAATCAGGAACGGCGGGTTATACCGTGACAGCGAAAGGCGCTAAATATCTTCTCGAACAGGTAAAAAATAAACCCCTTGAAGTGGCCATTGATTCTCTTATCTTTGAGCATTTTTTGAATTTAAAGGATTATAAAGTGGTTCAGCTTTCACCAGGGATTTGTGTGCAAGATTTTGTTGTGAATCCGGATAAGCCTTTTGAAAGTAGTTTGCAAAAAGGTCGAGAGTCGGTTTGTGAAAATCAAACGAAATTTTCAGTCTTTGAAAGAATCATAAACGAATTTATGAGAGTAAAACGTAAATTATTTATGAAACAAGTGCCTTTTAAATAGAATACGTGCGGTTAAAAATCTGTGTGTTTTTAACCGCACTTTTACCATCAAGGAGAATAAGATGGAAACCAAATCATTTAATCTTTATCGTTATTCTATTCCCGTCGATAGTCAGTTCATTTTACGTGGACGTTTTTTAAAACGTCGTGAGGGCTTGATTGTGCGTGTTGCTTGCAGCCGTGATGGTTGGGGTGAAATTGCACCTTTGCCTGGATTTAGTGAAGAAACCCTTGATCAAGCGCAAGAGCAAGCACTTGAATGGCTAACGAATTGGTGTCATGCAAGCTGCGAAGCACCAAGAGTGCCCCTTGATGGTTGTTATCCTTCTGTTGCTTTCGGTATTAGCACGGCGATGGATGAGATGAAACGTTATTTAAATGAGGAAGGTAATTATCACACTGCACCGTTGTGCTATGGTGATCCTGATGAGTTATATGCAGAACTTAATCAAATGCCAGGTGACAAAGTCGCTAAAATCAAAGTCGGCATATATGAAGCGAATCGTGATGGCTTGATTACGGATATGTTTCTTGAAGCCATTCCTGATTTGCAATTACGTCTAGATGCGAATCGTCAATGGACCTTGGAAAAAGCCTTAAAATTTGCGGAGAAAGTGAAGCCGCAACATCGTTCACGTATTCAATTTCTGGAAGAACCTTGTAAAACCCGCGAGGAAAGCCGTCAGTTTGCAGCTCAGGCAGGTATTAATATTGCTTGGGATGAAAGTGTGCGTGAGCCAGGCTTCCTTTTAGAAAAAGAACCACACTTAAGTGCCATTGTGATTAAACCAACACTGGTTGGTTCGCTACAAGATTGTCAAAAGCTGATTGCGCAAGCACATAGTTTAGGCATAAAAGCAGTGATTAGCTCGAGCATTGAAAGTAGTCTAGGATTGACGCAACTCGCTCGTATCGCGGCACAATATACACCCAATGTGACGCCAGGATTAGATACGTTAAATTTGATGCAACATCAAGTATTACGTGCGTGGCCAGGCTCAGATTTACCGCTAATTGATTTAAATTCAGAATTTATTACCAAAATTGTCTAGAGATACGACCACCATTACACAAAAAATCGCTATAATTCGCACAAGTTAAAGGATGTGAAAATGTCAAAAAAATTCAATATTTTGCTGTTAAATGGCCCGAACTTAAATATGTTGGGCGCAAGAGAGCCGAAACATTATGGTTCGCTTTCGTTATCTGCCATTGAGGGAAATATGGCAAAACTTGCGGCGCAGCATGATGTGAATTTGGCGTGCTTTCAAGCAAATAGCGAAGAAAAGTTAATCGATAAGATTCATCAAAGTTTTCAGAAAGTGGATTTTATTTTAATTAACCCTGCAGCTTATACGCATACCAGTGTTGCATTGCGTGATGCGTTGCTTGCTGTGTCAATTCCTTTTGTTGAAATCCATTTGTCTAATGTACATAAGCGCGAGCCATTCCGTCATCATTCTTACTTTAGTGATGTGGCAGAAGGGGTGATTTGTGGCTTAGGTGCGAAAGGCTATGAGTTTGCTCTTCAATTTGCGTTAGATTTTTTAAATAAAAAAGCATAAAATTTCACAAAATTTACAGATTTTCGCAGAAATTTATCGCAAAGTGCGTGATTTTGCGGTAATCTTGCCGACACAAAAAACAGGTTTCAAAATGACCGCACTTTGGAGTTAATTTTGAAAGTGCGGTTGAAAATTCATTAATATTTTTAGGAAGAGCGTATGGACATTCGTAAAATCAAAAAACTGATTGAATTAGTAGAAGAATCGGGTATCACTGAATTAGAAGTACAAGAAGAAGAAGGTACAGTACGTATTAGTCGTGCGGCACCAGCTGTTGCACCTGCTGCAATTCAATATGCAGCGGCGCCTGTAGCACCCGTTGCTGCTCCAGCAGCTGCTCCTGCGGCAGCAGCGCCTGCTGAAGCGCCAGCGGCTGAAATTTCTGGCCACCAAGTGCGTTCACCTATGGTAGGTACATTCTACCGCAGCCCAAGCCCAGAAGCGAAAGCTTTCGTAGAAGTGGGACAAACAGTCAAAGTAGGCGATGCACTTTGTATCGTTGAAGCAATGAAAATGATGAACCGTATTGAAGCTGATAAAGCTGGTGTGGTTAAAGCAATCTTAGTGAATGATGGCGAAGCGGTTGAATTTGACCAACCATTAATCGTTATCGAATAATCCCTATCAATCTGAAATGGCGAGCTTTCTCGCCATTTTTTCACCCAAGTGGAAATTGTTATGTTAGAAAAAGTTGTGATTGCTAACCGTGGTGAAATTGCACTGCGTATTTTGCGTGCCTGTAAAGAATTAGGCATTAAAACTGTGGCGGTTCACTCTACCGCCGATCGTGATTTAAAACACGTATTACTTGCAGATGAAACAGTTTGTATCGGACCTGCGCCATCTGTAAAAAGTTATTTAAATATTCCTGCCATTATTGCCGCAGCAGAAGTAACCGGTGCGGATGCGATTCACCCTGGTTATGGTTTCCTTTCTGAAAACGCAGATTTTGCAGAGCAAGTTGAACGTTCTGGTTTTATTTTTATTGGCCCAACTGCAGACGTCATTCGTTTGATGGGGGATAAAGTTTCTGCAATTAAAGCAATGAAAAAAGCGGGCGTACCTTGTGTTCCAGGTTCTGATGGTCCTGTAGGTAGTGATATCGCGAAAAATAAAGAAATTGCAAAACGTATTGGTTATCCTATTATTATCAAGGCATCTGGCGGCGGCGGTGGTCGCGGTATGCGTGTTGTTCGTAGCGAAGATGCACTTGAAGAATCCATTGCGATGACAAAAGCAGAGGCAAAAGCCGCGTTTAACAATGATATGGTTTACATGGAAAAATATTTAGAAAATCCACGCCATATTGAAATTCAAGTTTTAGCAGATACACACTGTAACGCAATCTATCTTGCAGAGCGTGATTGTTCTATGCAGCGTCGCCACCAAAAAGTCGTAGAAGAAGCACCAGCACCAGGCATTACCGAAGAAGTTCGTCGTGACATCGGTTCTCGCTGTGCTAAGGCTTGTGTTGAAATTGGCTATCGCGGTGCAGGTACGTTTGAATTCTTATATGAAAATGGTGAATTCTATTTCATTGAAATGAATACCCGTATTCAAGTAGAGCATCCAGTAACAGAAATGATTACTGGTGTGGATTTGGTGAAAGAACAATTGCGTATTGCAGCTGGTTTACCACTTTCTTATAAACAAGAAGATATCAAGGTGAAAGGCCATGCGATGGAATGTCGTATCAATGCAGAAGATCCAAAAACATTCTTACCATCTCCAGGTAAAGTTGCTCACTTGCACTCACCAGGTGGTTTAGGGGTTCGTTGGGATTCTCATGTATATGCTGGTTATAGCGTTCCACCACACTACGATTCTATGATCGCAAAATTAATCACATACGGTGATACTCGTGATGTCGCAATCCGTCGTATGCAAAATGCATTATCAGAGACAATCATTGACGGTATCAAAACAAATATCCCTCTTCATGAACTTATTCTTGAAGATGAAAACTTCCAAAAAGGTGGCGCGAATATCCACTATTTAGAGAAGAAATTAGGGATGTATGATTAATTAATAAATTATTAAGGTAAAGACAAATATTGTGTTTACCTTATTTTTATGAACTTACACATAATGATATTAATTTTATGGTAAGATGAAAGTATACATAAATTTATTTTATGTATTTATATTAAGTGTGTTTAATAAAGAACTTAGAGGTAAACTATGAAGAATGCTATTTTAAAGTTTAGTTTAACAGCTTTAGCTACATTAACTTTAGCTGCTTGTGGAATGTGGAAGCAGTGGCGGTGGTGATGCAGGAAGCAGAAGTCAAGCTCCAACGAAAGATAAACCGGCTGCGCAAGCAAATCAACCAACTAAAAAACAGAATAATTCAAATACTCCAATGTTACCATCTTCAAATAATAAAACGGGTGGTGTTATCGTAGTTGATGATGAGGGCGGTCGCGTAGTTACTAAAAACATTGCTCTTACTTCGCCAAATTTATATAAAATTAATGTTGATGGGAAAGACATTCCTATTGGTTTTGGTCCAGGTATTAGCGCTAGAGGCTGGACACAAGCTACAGCTAAAACAATTAATGGTATGAAATTAAATGGTAAATTAGAAGTGTGCTGTGGCGCTTATAGCGATGTTCGTTTTGGTGCAATTGAGAGCCAAGATCCTAGTCAAGATGATATGTTTTTTTATAATGGATATCCAACAACTTCAATGCCATCATCAGGTGTAGTGACCTATAGAGGGGATAGCATTATTTCCGCGGATACCGATAAATTACCAGATGAAGATTATTTAAAAGGTTCATCTAGCTTTAGTGCTGATTTCGGTAATAAGAAATTAACAGGTACTTTACGCACAGATAATAAAGATGTAGTTAAGATTGATGCGAATATTTCTGGAAATGGTTTTTCAGGTACAGCTAAATCAGATTTGTTAAATTCTCAGGGTAAAGCTGAGGGTAAATTCTATGGTGAGAATGCAAAAGAATTAGGTGGTTCAGCAAATGCTAATGATAATTCTTGGGGCGCTGCATTTGCTGCTAAAAAGTAATCATCATAGTATTTAGAAAAATACCTAACTTTATACATTCATTTTAAAAGAAAAACGACTAAAAAATGGTTCTAATATCCATTTTTTAGAGAAAAAATTAGGGATGTATGATTAAAATGAAACGGCTAACGTAAGTTAGCCATTTTTATATCTTTTTGATAATTAATATATTTTCTTTGAAAAGATATCTTAAATCTCTTTATAATGTGCACCTATTTATTTTTACCTAAGGAAAAACAATGAAATTTAATCTCTCTAAATTAAGTTTAACAATTCTTGCAACTGTAACGTTAGCCGCCTGTGGAAGTAGCGGTGATAGCAATACTCAACCAGTTAACCAAATAAAACCAACTGAGCAAGTAAAACCAGCAGAGTCGGTAAAACCAGCTGAGTCGGTAAAACCAGCTGAGCCAGTAAAACCAGCTGAGCCAGTAAAAACAGCTGAGCTAGTAAAAACAGCTGAGCTAGTAAAAACAGCTGAGACAGTAAAACCAGCTGAACAACCAAAAAATGAAGAACAAATTGTGCTTAGTCGAGTAGGATTTGAAGTTAACAAAGAGAATAGAGTAGTTACTACAATTGAAAGACAAATACATGATGACAATAACGTGAATCTCGTTAATGTTGAAGGTCATGAAATTGAAATTATTCCATCAGGGTATTACGAACGTCCAGTCATTGGAACTAATGAGAAAGAAGTACTACAGGCAGACTCTCCTGAATTGCGTTCTATCAGTGGCAAAAACTATAAAAATATTCGATGGGGAGAATTTACGGAGCCTACTTTAGGTTCTGATTATTATGTTGCATTTGGTGTAAATCCAACAACAGAAATGCCACAATTAGGTACTGCAAGTTATATTGGAAATGGCATGCATGTAGAGAAGCGGGCTGATGGCTTAGATTCTAATTTATCATTCGTAAAACTAACGGCTAATTTCGCAGATAAAACATTAAATGGAACAATTTCTTTAGCAAAAACTGGCTTTAAAGATGAGCTTGTATCAAATAAGATTGCTGGAGGCGCTCTTCCTCCTCATCTACATTTTGATGATGTTTCCTTATCTGCCCAAATTCAAGGCAATCAATTTAGTGGAATAAATAGCCAAGGTGTTCAGGTTGAAGGTGGCTTCTATGGAAAAGATGCAGACGAAGTGGCTGGAACTTATCAAGGAAATGATAAATTTGGTGTTTTTGGTGCTAGAAAAAATTAGAAAATTTTTGTAAATTTTAAAGCAAGCCTTTGGCTTGCGTTATTTTTCTTTATAGGAATAAAAATGACTTCACAATTGAAACTTGTTTTATTTTTAAGCTCCTCATTGTTGCTTAGTTCATTCTCTTTTGCTGCAGAGAAATCTCCTCAACCTCGGGATGAGCGATTTGATGATCAGCTTCAGCTTGCAAAACCGGATTTATCCACTCAAAAGCCACAAATTTCAGAAAAACGTAATGATAAACATGCACTTTCTATGACGAAAGAAGAATTGGCAAAACATCCTGATTTGATCGTACGTGGATTGATTCCTGCAGTGTTGCAAAATAACGGTGAAGCCGTTCAACTATTATTGCCGTTGTATCAAAATTTGCCTAGACAAGATCCATTTTTACTTGAGTGGGCAAATTCAATTAATGCTCGTGAAAATGGTCGTTTTTCGGAGGCGGTAACTCGTTATCGTACTCTATTTTCTCAAGATTCGACCATTCTGCCGTTGCGTTATCAGTTAGCACAAGCACTCTTTTTAAACAATGATAATGAGGCGGCCAAAGATCAATTCCAAAAACTGAGAGCTGAACAAGTTTCACCCGAGTCTATCGCCATGATAGACCAATATCTTTCTGCGCTTAACCGCCGAGATCAATGGAAGTTTCAAGGTGGTTTGAGCTTCTTAAACGAAAGTAATATTAACAATGCACCAAAAGCAGGCACTCGCATTGGAAATTGGAATGCCTGGGATCGCGAAAGTGCAACAGGTTTTTCTTATTTTGTAGAAGCAGAGAAAAAGTGGTCATTACCTCATAATTATTTCACTAAGTTTTCTATCGAAGGTAATGGGAAATATTACTGGGATAATAAAAAATATAATGAATTTAATGGTAGAGTTGGCGCTGGATTAGGTTATCAAACAGCACGTTTTGAGATTTCATTGATGCCATTTACAGAAAGACGATGGTATGCAGGTGGTTCTTCAGGTAGTGAGTCAATGAAGCAGTATTCGAAGAATTCAGGTGCTCGTTTAGATTTAACCTATTGGCTGAATGAAAAGTGGCAAATTTCAACCGCACTTGAATATGGTGAACAGCGTTATAACACTCGTAAACACTTGAATGGTAATAATTATCTTTGGTCGAATACGTTATCTTATTTTCCTAAGAGTGGTCAATTTTGGTTCATAGGTGCTGATTATAATCGTGAAAATACGCGAGATGAAGACAATGCTTATCAACGTAAAAACCTCCGTTTAGGCTGGGGGCAAGAGTGGGGATGGGGTATTTCAACCCGAATTTCCCTTGCCTATGCACGTAGAACTTACAAAGGAGCTGATTTATTCAATATTCGTCAGAAAAATAATGAATATCAATCGGCAGTCACATTATGGCATCGAGATCTTTACTTCTGGGGAATCACGCCTAAAATTACGTGGTCTTATCAACGAGTTTCAAGTAATCACCCATTTTATAGCTACGACAAAAATCGTATTTTCCTTGAAATGGGTAAAACATTCTAACGGGAGCAAATAATGGATTTATCACAACGGTATAAGCAAGCGGCTAAGGAAGCTCGCTGGGCATTAGGTTTAGCTATTTTTTACGTAATTGGATGGTGTGTTTGTGCTTATTTACCCAAAGACTCGCCTGGACCGATAGGTTTTCCGTTGTGGTTTGAATTATCCTGCATTTATTTACCTATTTTGTTTGTCGTCATTGGGTATTGGATTGTCAAAATTGTCTTTTTAGATATTCCGCTAGATGTTGAGTCAAAGGAGAATAAATAATGAATTTAGGTATTATTCTCCCCTTAGCTATCTATTTAGTCTTTATCTTTGGTGCGGCATTATTTGCTTATGTAAAACGCAGTAAAGGTGATTTCCTTACGGAATATTATGTAGGAAATCGCTCCATGACGGGCTTTGTGCTTGCGATGACAACGGCTTCCACTTATGCTAGTGCCAGTTCTTTTGTTGGTGGACCTGGGGCAGCTTATAAATATGGGCTAGGTTGGGTATTACTCGCCATGATCCAAGTACCGGCTGTTTGGTTAGCCTTAGGTGCATTGGGCAAAAAGTTTGCATTACTTTCTCGCGAGACCAATGCGCTTACTATCAATGATTTATTTCTCTATCGTTATAAAAATAAATATCTCGTTTGGATTTCCAGTCTAGCATTGTTGCTTGCCTTTTTTGCCGCCATGGTTGTGCAATTTATTGGTGGGGCGAGATTGCTCGAAACCACGATAGGGATTCCTTATACTCATGCGTTACTTATTTTTGCCTTAACGGTTGGCATTTATACATTTATTGGTGGTTTCCGAGCGGTCGTATTAACCGATACAATTCAAGGTACGGTAATGATTTTGGGCACAATCGTGTTATTAGTGGGCGTTATTTACCATCTCGGTGGCGTAGAAAGTGCGGTCAATAAATTAACTGAAATTGATCCGAGCTTAGTAAGCCCTTACGGCCCAAATGAGATGCTTGATTTTCAATTTATGGCATCATTTTGGATCTTAGTCTGTTTCGGTGTGGTTGGTTTACCACATACAGCCGTTCGTTGTATGGCTTTCAAAGACAGTAAAGCCTTACATCGAGGCATGCTCATTGGTACGATTGTCCTTTCAGTCATTATGTTAGGGATGCATTTGGCGGGGGCTTTAGGACGTGCCGTTGTGCCAGATTTAACGGTGTCAGATAAAGTGATTCCAACCTTAATGTTGGAAGTGCTTCCTCCTATTGTTGCAGGGATTTTCTTAGCTGCACCGATGTCGGCGATTATGTCTACAGTTGATGCACAACTCATTCAATCCTCCTCAATTTTTGTGAAAGACTTATATCTTGCAAGCAAACCTGAAGCAGCGAAGAATGAAAAACGAATTAGCCGTATTTCATCAGTCATTACACTAATTTTATCGGCGTTGTTAATTTTTGCGGCACTGAATCCACCGGATATGATTATTTGGTTGAATTTATTTGCTTTCGGGGGATTAGAAGCAGCATTCCTTTGGGTAATTGTATTAGGCATTTATTGGGATAAAGCAAATGCAGCAGGTGCAATAAGCTCAATGGTGGTGGGATTAAGCAGTTATGTGCTGCTGACTCAATTTGGCATCAAATTATTGGGTTTTAATGCGATTGTTCCAGCACTTGTATTTGGTTTGATTGCGTTCATCTTAGGCAATCAATTCGGCGCCAAAAAACAGTAAAAATGGACCGCACTTTATGATTTACCAGATCCTGGCGTTGTTTATTTGGAGTAGTGCCTTTGTTGCCGCGAAATACACCTTTACAATGATGGACACTATTTTAATGATCCAAGCCCGTTTATTAATGGCGGCGATTATTGTGATGCCACTCTTTTTTCGTCGTTGGAAAGGCGTGTCTAAACCTATGCGAAAACAGCTTTGGTGGTTAGGTTTTTTCAATTATACCGCGACCTTTTTGCTGCAATTTATTGGTTTAAAATATACGAGTGCGGCGAGCGCAACAACCATGATTGGATTAGAGCCGTTATGCGTGATTTTTATTGGGCATTTTTTCTTTCAAGATCGTGCAAAATGGTATCATTGGTTATGCGGGGCTTTTGCCTTTTTAGGCGTAGCCATTTTAATTCTAGGTGGGCAGGGCAATGAAGGCTCAAGTGAAATTAGCTTATTGGGATGCTCCTTAGTAGTGGCAGCAAGTATTGTGTTTGCTTGTTGTTTGCGTTGGACAAAAAAAGTGGTGGCAACGGTTTCAGCACAAGCCTATACATCAATTTCGATTGTGTTAGCAACCATCACCATGCTGCCATTTACTTTATTGATGACTGAAAACTGGGATATCCATTTTAACTGGCTTGGTTTCTTCGGATTGATTTATCTCGGCGTAGCGTGCAGTTGGTTTGCTTTTTGGTTATGGAATAAAGGCTTAAATTCAGTGGATGCAAAAATCTCGGGAATTTTGACCGCACTTGAACCGATTTTTGGTGTCTTTTTAGCGGTATTATTACTTAACGAAGAGGTTTCACTTGTTTCAGCGCTTGGGATTATCATTATTGTAGCTTCAGCCCTAGGCGTAAGTTTATTACCGAAATGGTTACATAAAGAAATTAATTAAAAGGAAAAGAAGATGGCGTGGATTCAAATTCGCTTAAATAGTACAAATGAAAAAGCCGAGAAAATTAGCGATTTTTTAGAAGAAATCGGCTCTGTTTCGGTCACATTTATGGATAGCCAAGATACGCCGATTTTTGAACCCCTTCCGGGCGAAACGCGTTTGTGGGGAAATACCGATGTGATTGCATTGTTTGATGCAGAAACGGATATGAATGAAATAGTAAGTTTGCTTAAACAAGCGCATCATTTAGATGAAAATACGGCTTACAAAATTGAACAAATCGAAGATAAAGACTGGGAACGTGAATGGATGGATAACTTCCACCCACTGCAATTTGGCAAACGTTTATGGATTTGTCCAAGCTGGCGTGAAGTGCCGGATCAAAATGCGGTTAATGTGATGCTTGATCCAGGTTTAGCTTTTGGTACAGGTACACACCCTACAACCGCACTTTGTTTAGAGTGGTTAGATGGTTTGGATTTAACTGGCAAAACCGTCATCGATTTTGGCTGTGGCTCAGGTATTCTCGCCATTGCAGCGCTTAAATTAGGGGCAAAAAATGCAATCGGTATTGATATCGATCCACAAGCGATTCTCGCCAGTCGTAATAATGCAGAACAAAATGGTGTGGCGGATCGTCTGCAACTTTTCTTATCAGATGATAAACCTGCAGATTTAAAAGCGGATGTCGTTGTGGCGAATATTCTTGCGGGTCCATTAAAAGAACTTTACCCAATTATTTCTCAATTAGTGAAAGAGGGCGGCGATCTTGGATTATCGGGTATTTTAGAAACCCAAGCGGAATCGGTATGCGATGCTTATGCACAATCCTTTGATTTAGATCCTGTTGCAGTGAAAGAGGAATGGTGCCGTATTACAGGTAAATTAAAATCGGCTTAATTTCTTTTTGTCAATTAAAAAAAGTGCATTTTTTGAACAAAATTCACTTTGCAAAAAAAAGAAAAATGCGTAATATAACACCCCTTGTCGGTTGCTATTGTGGCCTGACTTGCTGGAGATAGGACTTGTAATTGGGGATAACATAAAATGCGAATTGGTTCTTACGAATTAAAAAATCGTATTTTATTGGCACCCATGGCAGGTATTACGGATCAACCTTTTCGACGTTTATGTGCCCATTATGGCGCGGGATTAACGTTTTCAGAGATGATGTCCACTAATCCACAAGTTTGGCATACAGAGAAATCGAAACTTCGTTTAGCACATAGTGAAGAGTTGGGATTAAATGCGGTGCAAATCGCAGGTTCTGACCCTTTAGAAATGGCCCAAGCTGCAGCAATTAATGTAGTCTATGGTGCTGAAATTATCGACATCAATATGGGCTGTCCAGCAAAGAAAGTAAATCGAAAATTAGCGGGCTCTGCACTGCTTCAATTTCCTGATTTAGTGGAAAAAATTTTAAAAGAAGTGGTGAATGCCGTTGATGTGCCTGTGACGTTAAAAATTCGCACAGGTTGGGATAAGGCAAACCGAAACTGTGTGCAAATCGGCAAAATTGCAGAACAATCTGGTATTCAAGCTTTAACCATTCACGGGCGGACGAAAGAATGCTTATTTGAAGGGGAAGCGGAATACGACAATATTCGAGCAGTGAAACAATCAATTTCAATTCCAGTTATTGCGAATGGTGATATTGATTCTGCCTCGAAAGCGAAAAAGGTACTTGAGTATACAGGTGCCGATGCAATAATGATCGGTCGTGCCGCACTAGGCAATCCATGGCTTTTTCAAGCCGTCGAGGCCTTAGTGGAACATGATTCGATAATTCAAACTCCAAGTTTGCGTGAAAAGTGCGGTCATATTTTGCGTCATATTCAGGAACTTCATGAGTTCTATGGTGAGCAAAAAGGCTATCGAATAGCCCGTAAGCACGTAGCTTGGTATTTACAGGGAATTCAACCCGATTCCGTTTTTAGACAGACTTTTAACGCAATTAATGAACCGAAAGAGCAATTAATTGTGCTGGAAGATTTTTTAAATTCAATTTTGGATAAAGAAAAATGTTAGAACAACAACGTAGTCCGTCTGAAGCGTTAACCGTTTCAGTTTTAAACTCTCAATCACAAGTAACAAACAAACCATTACGTGATTCAGTAAAACAAGCTTTACGCAATTACTTATCACAATTAGATGGTCAAGATGTGAATGATCTTTACGAATTAGTATTAGCGGAAGTTGAACACCCGATGTTAGATATGATTATGCAATACACCCGCGGTAACCAAACTCGTGCAGCGAACATGCTCGGCATTAACCGTGGTACATTGCGTAAGAAATTGAAAAAATACGGTATGGGCTAATTAAGATTAGCAAAAAGAAAGGCGAACATGATGTTCGCCTTTTTATTTATCTATTGAATGGTGAAGCTAATTGGCACACTGACTGAAGAGGTAAATCCAGCGGGTTTTGGACCAACAGGCCTCGCACTTCTCACCGCTTCCAGTGCTGCGTTGTCTAAGCTTTCATCTCCAGAGGAATTCGTTACTCGTTCTCCTGATAAGGAACCATCTGCCCCTACGCTAAAACTCACGCTCACAACACCTTGTTTACGCATCATCTTCGCACGAGCAGGATAGCGTTTGTGCCGTTCAATTTCACGTCGAATAGCCGCACGGTAAGCATTTAGCTCATCCGTATTGGTACCTGAGCCACCTTGAACGCCATTTGTACCAGGTTGACCTGTGGTCGTTGCTTTAGAATTTGCCGTAGCCGTTGAATTAATATTCTTATCGCCAATCGGTAAGCTCTTCGGCATTTCTACCGCTTTCTCTGCTTTTACCTCATTTTTAGGTTTTTCCTTTGGCTTCTCTTTCGGTTTTGGTTTCGGTTTTTCTATTGGTTTTTCTGGCTTTTTCTCAGGTTCTTTTTTCTTCTCAGGCTCTGGTTTCTTCGTTGGATCCTCGACGACTTCCTGTTTTTCAGGTTCTGGTTCTGCCTGTTGAGTTTCAGGTTCCGGCTCAGGAGCTGGTTCTTCTACTCGCATTCCTTGAATCATTTCCATCGAAATCGTTGTAGATATTTCACCTGTAGCATTACTTGCGGCTTCACTTGGCTTATGCCAGTTCCAAAGCAATGCGCCTACAATGGCACCATGAATTAATAGAGAAATAAGCAAGCCTAATAGTGATCGTTTAGCTTGTTGGCTGTTCATTGTTTATGCCCTACTCCAACGCCTCCCACTGCTGGCGTATTTTTACTTGAAACGCCTTTATCTTTCATTGAAACAATCGCGACATTTTTAATTTCGTTTTTCGATAACATGTCAGTAATCGTCACAAAATCTTGGAAAGAGGCTTCTGCATCAATTTTTAATGTGACTTTCTGCTCTTTATTCCAACCTGCGATCTCTTTTTCAAGCGCTTCTTGGGAGATAGGTTTGTCATTAAAATAAAGTTGTTTATCTGCAGTAACAGTCAATAATTTGGCTAATTCATCTGATTTAAATGCGACCGTTGAACTGGCTTTGGGCACATTGACTTGAATTTTCCCCTGAGAAATAAAGGATGCGGTGATCAACACTATCGCTAATAGCACCAACATAATGTCGATGAAAGGAATAATGTTGATTTCATCAAATTTTTTCACGATTATTCCTTATCTTTTTGAGTGTTTAATACTTTCCATTTCAATAAGTTAACTTCTACTTTACGACCTAAGCCGTTATAGAACATCATAGATGGAATCGCGACTAAAATACCTAGTGCGGTTGCTTTTAATGCAAGAGAAAGGTGCATCATGATTGCGCCCGCATCGACATCACCGCCAGCTTGGCCAATTTGATAGAAGGTTAATAAAATACCAATGACTGTTCCTAATAGACCGACATAAGGAGCGTTTGCGCCAACGGTTGAAATGGTCGTCATATTGCGATTTAAATCGATTTCAAGTGAATGGATATTGGAATATTTAGCGACATTGACACGGCTTAAAAAGATAAAACGTTCAATCACAGTAGCAAGCATGATTACACTCATAAGAAGTAAAAGTCCGATAATGATGTAATCACTATATTGTTGTAAAAACTCAAAAAGTTTTGGCATCTGATAATCCCTTTGTGTGTTCTAAAAAATAAAAATGAATTGAGAATTAATTTCAATTAGGAGGGAATTTTATCAAATGGAAAATAGAGCGTAAATATAAATCAGAAAAATGATCATTTTTTTGACCGCACTTTGAGATAAATCATCGAAAGTGCGGTTGTTTTGAGAGGGGATTTAAAGGGATTGCAGGTAATCTAAGACAACTTGATGATGTTCGCCTGTTTTGAATTTATCAAAAACGTGTTGAATTTTGCCTTGTTCATCAATGAGGAAGCTAATACGATGAATACCATCATAAGTGCGCCCCATAAATTTCTTTTCCCCCCATACACCAAATTGCTCGGCAACCTGGTGATCTTCATCAGAAAGCAAGGTGAAATTGAGCGACTTTTTCTCAACAAATTGAGCGAGTTTTTTTGGGGAATCTGTACTGATGCCTAAAATAACCACACCTAATTTTTCTAATTCACTTTTGGTATCACGCAAACCGCAGGCTTGAGTTGTGCAGCCTGGTGTTAAGGCTTTTGGATAAAAATACACGAGTACTTTTTTGCCTTTAAAGTCGCTAAGTGAAACCGGGTGATTGTCTTGATTTAAAAGTGTGAATTGTGGTGCTAAGTCACCCGCTTGTAATGTTTTCATAAAAAATCCTTAAAAATGTCAAAAATAATTTGTAAATCTGGGTTATTTTAGCCATTATAACTAGGCATTTTCAAATATTATGATTAAAAAGTAGAATAGATGTAAATGGAGTGCTTATGACTACGCAAAACCCTTTATTTTCGGGCAGTATCGTTGCCTTAGTGACACCAATGGATAATCATGGACACATCGATTTTGAAACGCTAGAAAAACTTGTTGAGTTTCATATCAATTCTGGCACAGATGCAATTGTTTCGGTAGGTACAACGGGTGAAGCAGCTACTTTATGCATTGATGACAATGTTCGAGTCATTGAGAAGACGGTTGAATTTGCAAAAGGTCGCATTCCTATTATTGCAGGCGCAGGTGCAAATGCAACCAGTGAAGCCATTGTGATGACAAAATTGCTACGTGATAGCGGAGTGGCAGGTTGTTTATCTGTTGTACCTTATTACAATAAGCCAACTCAAGAAGGCATGTTCCAACATTTTAAAGCGATTGCAGAATGCACGGATTTACCACAACTTCTTTATAACGTACCAGGTCGTACCGGTAGTGATATGAAACCTGAAACCGTCGCACGTTTGTCTCAAATTGAGAATATTGTAGGGATTAAAGAAGCAACAGGCGATTTAACTCGCATTACTGCGATTAAAGAATTAGCCGGTAAAGATTTCATTGTATTAAGTGGAGATGATGCCACAGGGTTAGAAGCGATGAAATTAGGCGCAGAGGGTGTTATTTCTGTGACAAATAATCTTGCTGCCAAAGATATGGCCGCGCTGTGTCGCTATGCTTTAGCGGGGGATTTTGCGAAAGCGGAAGAAATTAATGCACGTTTAATGCCTTTACATCAAGATTTATTTATTGAATCAAACCCAATTCCAGTTAAATGGGCAGCATATCGTTTAGGTTTAATTAAGACTCCACATTTACGTTTACCACTTACTGTGTTAAGCGAAAGCGCGCAAGTAAAAGTAGAAGAAGCATTAAAAATTGCTGGCTTAATTTAATGAATTAAAGGGTTGTTTTTACAGCCCTTTAAACTTTCGACTTTTTTATTTGTCAAAGAGCGGTCATTATTTTAATTATTTTTATTGAAGGATTTAAGGAATGAAAAAAATCGTACTGAGTTTAGTTGCTTCAGCATTGTTATCGGCGTGTTCAAACAGCGTAGAAAAAATGCAGACGGCTAATGACACTTATCAAAATTCTGATCGTGAAATACCGAGCTTTTCTCCTTTAGCAAGTGGTGGTGTAACATTGCCGCAAGCCGATCCGACTTATGAACTTCCTCAGCTTAATGCGAAAAAAGAACGCGTGGATATTCGTCCACCTTCAACCCCATTAGCGATTATCAAAAATTCTTTGACACAATTTGATGGTGAACGTGCATTGATTGTTTATACGGATGCACAAGCAGAGCTTTATAATCTCAAACAAATTGAGCGTTTATTGAAAGAAGAAGGCACGAATTCAACTTTAAATGGTGCGGTATTAATTAGCGATTGGGCGCCAACAGGTCGTGCAGATGATAAAGCCAATACAGAGATCCGTTATAAAATTGAACAAGTTACAGCGCAAGATGCAAGTGCGTTAGCGGTTTCTGTAGAGCAAATGCGTCGTGATGGTGTGATTTACACACCAAATCAAGCAGATAAACAACGCTATGCATCGGATCGTTTAAATCGTTTTGTTGCTGCGCTTACTAACGCTTATAACAAGCAACAACAAGATTTAAATAATGCTTCTGCAGGACCTTTCCAATCAGGTTTAATTACTGATACGAACGGTAGAATGGCATTAGGTATGGATGCAAGCTTTGGTCAAGCATGGCAACGTTTAGGTTCGGTTTTACCGAAATTAGGCTTTAAAGCTACATCGGAATCTGCTGGCCGTGGCTATCGCGAGTTAAAATATAAACCATTAGATAAACAAGAGTGGTTACGTTTAGGTGTGAATCCGCCTAATTTAGAAAAAGGTGTTTATCAAATGCAAATTTCTGCAGTGGGTAAACAAAGTGCGGTCGTGATCACTGATGAAGACGGCAAGGCATTACCAAATGAAGCGGCTCAATCCTTGTATTCAGCATTAAGTGTATTACTTGCACAATAATATGAGTTGAGAAATAAAAAGTGCGGTTCAATTTGACCGCACTTTTTTTATTGGTAGAGACGTTATTCAGCTTTTACGCCTAAGTTACCAATTTTTACACCAAGATTACCGAGAGAAACCGGATCCAGATAATCCCCTAAGAATTTGAATAACTCACTTAATTCTGTAAATGAGCGTTTGATTTTTACTTGATCTTCTACTTTACGCACAAATTCATAACGCACATTTTCGCCTTCAAAATAAGCCGTGAGCGTGAGATAAATGGTTTCAAAAAAGTGGCTTTGAGCCCCTTCTTCACCCGGATCACTGATACGGACATTCCAAGTATTGTTAAATAAAACTTCTGTTTTGATTGACATATAGACTTCCTCTGTTTGTTATTTTTTATACTGAAATTGAAACGAAAAACCCGATGATAAAATTTCTGAAATCAAAAACTTTATCATCGGGCTTTTCAAACCAATTGCTCGCATATTTTGCTTTTCGTTGGTAACTGCCTTTGCCTTTACGTTTTTTCTCAACGCGTTGGCGGAATAATTTGTCGTGTAATAGTGCCATCACAGCATTATCTTTCACGACTCCTTTGGCGTGTTGATAAATGGGCTGATTTTCAACCGCACTTTTGGTTTTTTTTGTCATATTTACCTCTAAAAAATTGCCGTGAAGTGTTTCACGGCAAGTCATTATAGCGAAAATGAATAGAATTACAAAATGGCGAGTACGCTTTCAGGCGGTCGTCCAATTTTGGCTTTTTCACCTTTTACCACGATCGGGCGTTCTAATAGGGCTGAATTTTCACTAATGGCTTTTAATAAATCATCATGAGTTAATGCAGGATTATCTAATCCTAATGATTGATAAAGCTCATCTTTGGTACGCATCATTTTTCTGACATCATCTAATCCTAATTTATTAGCCAGTTGCTGCAATGCTTCAACAGAGTAGTGTTGTTGTAAATAAAGTTCGATAGTTGGTTGAATGCCTTTTTCTTCTAATAAAGCTAAGGTTTCACGGCTTTTTGAACAGCGCGGATTATGATAAATTGTAACAGACATAACGTTTCCTTCTATTTTATGTTGAATGAGTGGATATAGGATTGATTCAAATTTTAACTTATAATGACAAAAAATACTTGTTTAGGAAGACTTTATGTTAGAAATGCTAAAAAATTGGTATAGCCGCCGCTTAAGCGATCCGCAGGCGATGGGGCTACTTGCCATTTTGTTGTTTGGCTTTATTGCGATTTATTTCTTTAGTGATTTAATCGCCCCGTTGCTGATTGCCATTGTATTAGCATATTTATTGGAAATGCCGATTAATTTTCTAACGAAAAAATTAAAATTTCCTCGAATGCTCGCTACGTTAGTCATTTTTGGTGGATTTATAACCTTGGCGTTATTAATTTTCTTCGGGCTTGTGCCAACATTATGGAATCAAACGATTTCCTTATTAAGTGATTTGCCGGCCATGTTCAATAAGTTACATGAATGGTTGTTAGCCCTTCCTGAGCATTATCCTGAACTCATTGATTACACCATGATTGACACCTTTTTTAGTGCTGCTCGTGCGAAGATTTTGGGCTTCGGTGAATCTGCGGTGAAATTGTCGATTACCTCATTAATGAACCTTGTATCACTGGGAATTTATGCGTTTTTAGTGCCATTAATGATGTTCTTTATGCTGAAAGATAAAACTGAGCTTCTTGCTGGAGTGAGTCGCTTTTTACCTAAAAATCGTCTTTTAGCCTCTAAAGTATGGAATGAAATGCAGCAACAAATTGCGAATTATATTCATGGTAAGCTGTTGGAAATTTTGATTGTCGGCGTGGTGACTTACATCATCTTTTTAAGCTTTGGTTTAAATTATCCGCTGTTGCTTTCTGTTGCCGTTGGGTTGTCTGTATTAGTGCCTTATATCGGCGCGGTATTGGTGACGATTCCTGTTGCGTTAGTGGCGATGTTCCAGTTTGGCATTTCCCCAACGTTTTGGTATTTAATTGTGGCCTTTGCGGTGAGTCAACTTCTGGATGGAAACTTGTTAGTACCGTATTTATTCTCTGAAGTCGTTAATTTACACCCTTTAGTCATCATTATTTCGGTGCTGATTTTTGGCGGATTATGGGGATTCTGGGGCGTATTCTTCGCGATTCCATTGGCAACGCTCGTCAAAGCTGTGATAAATGCATTGCCGGATTAGAGATGATTAAGGTAATAAAAGAAAGCTGACGAAAGTCAGCTTTTTTGTTCTTTTAATTTTTGGATATCCAGAATTTCGACACAATCTATTGTCCCTGCTTTAATACGCCATTTAATATTAAATTCGTACAGACTAATACCGTAAATACGATCGGTTTCTTTACCTTGTTGATAAGCGGGACGGGGATCTTGTGCGATCACTTCCGTAATGAATCTTGCTAAGTGCGGTCGATTTTTATGATATTTTTCCACCGCACTTTGGGCGATTTTTGTAAATTCAACGCTTAATTTCGCAGGTGGTTTTTCTTGTGCAAAACTTGATTTTGCCTCAGGCTCGCTATCAGCATAGGCAATATAAGGTTTAATATCAAAAATAGGTGTGCCATCGACAAGATCCACGGAACCCAAATGCAGAAAAACACGCCCATGAATGCATTCCACTTGGCGTAATTCAACTTTAGACAAGCCTAGCGGATTTGGACGATGTGTAGCGCGAGAAGCAAATACGCCGATACGTTGATTGCCTCCTAAACGAGGGGGGCGAACAGTGGATTGCCATTTCCCATGGGGTACTTTGTCGAATTGGAAAATAAGCCAAATATGGCTAAATTGCTCTAAGCCTCGCACCGCCTCTGGCGAATTATAAGGGGGGAGCAGTTCCACAATACCAATGCCATCCTGTACTAAATCTGGCTGTCGTGGTACTGAGAATTTTTCTTTGTAAGGGGTGTGAATCACCGCAATTGGGTGAAGAGTCAGTGTTAAATCATTCATAAAAAGGCAATTTCCGTGTAAAATACGCTCTTTATTGTAATCAAAAGTGCGGTCAAAAAAAATGACAAATCATAAATTGAAAATGTGGTGGGAAACCGCTCGCCCAAAAACCTTGCCTTTGGCATTAGCTTCTATTTTTACCGGCTCTGCATTGGCATATTGGGCGGATAAAGAGAGTTTTAATCTTACCGTAATGTTACTTTGCTTACTTACTACCATTTTATTGCAAGTACTTTCTAACTTTGCTAACGATTACGGCGATCATCAAAAAGGGTCAGATACCGAAGAACGTATTGGGCCTTTACGTGGTATTCAGCAAGGTGCAATTTCTGCGAATGAGCTTAAATGGGGATTAATTTTAATGGCGGTAGGGGCATTTTTCTCAGGTGCATTCTTAATTGGTATCGCATATCAAAGTCTGACTGATTTATTGGTCTTTGCTGGTTTGGGTATTCTTGCCATTATTGCTGCCATTACTTATACCGTAGGCGCTAAACCTTATGGTTATTTAGGTTTAGGCGATTTGTCTGTTTTGCTCTTTTTTGGACTATTAGGTGTGGGTGGAACTTATTATCTCCAAACTCACAGCATTGATAGCTTAATTATTTTACCTGCGTTAGGCTCAGGTTTATTAGCAACAGCCGTTTTAAATATCAATAATTTACGTGATATTGAGCAAGATGCGAAAGTAGGGAAAAATACTCTGGTTGTGCGTATTGGCCCGAAGAAAGGACGTATTTATCATTGTATTTTATTAAGCGTTGCCGCTTTATGTTATGTGCTATTTGCTGCATCAACAGCATTTAGCCCTTGGCATTTCTTATTTTTATTGGCATTTCCATTGTTATTAAAACACGCATTATTTGTTTATCGCAGCAAAGAGCCCGCAGTGTTGCGTCCGATGTTGGCTCAGATGTCTATGATTTCTTTATTTATCAATATCTTGTTTAGTTTAGGCTTGCTTATCGGCTAAATCGGCTTATACTAGAGAAAAAATTTTAACGACAAGGGGTACATTATGTATATCGATACTTCAGAACTTTGTGATATTTATGCTGATCAAGTGGATGTAGTTGAGCCAATTTTTTCTAGCTTTGGTGGCGTCAGCAATTTCTACGGCAAAGTGACGACAGTAAAATGTTTTGAAAATAATGGATTAATTGCCGAGATCCTTGAAGAAAATGGTGAAGGCAGAGTGCTTGTCGTAGATGGTGGTGGTGCAGTTCGCCGTGCTTTAATTGATGCTGAGCTTGCACAACTTGCCGCAGATAATGACTGGGCGGGCATCATTGTTTATGGTGCAGTGCGTCAAATTCAACAACTTGAAAATATTGATATTGGTATTCATGCGCTTGCCCCAATTCCAGTTGGTGCAGATGAAAATAATCATGGTGAAAGTGATCTTCCTGTGAATTTTGGTGGTGTAACATTCTTCCCTGAAGATTATATTTATGCCGATTTAACAGGTATCATTCTTTCACAGGAAGCATTAGATTTAGAAGACGTCGAAGAAGAATAATTTTGAAATTATTGACCTTTTTAAAGTGCGGTTAGAAATAACCGCACTTTTTTTGTTAAAATTTTTTTGAACAAGATCACATTTTAGACATTTGTTAGTTGAAAGTTTGTAACATTCATTTAACATCGAAAATAGTTCATTTGTAATCAGTTTGGAGGGACTCATGAACGAAACAAACACAACTAAAAATTATAAAAGTGGGATTATCTTTCTGCTGGCGATAGCCTGTTTTTTTATCTTATTAAAATCTTTACCTTTCGCACCTAAGGAAAATGCTGGTTTAGCATTATTAGCCTTTGTGGCGATTCTTTGGTTAACTGAGGCATTGCATGTCACAGTAACCGCTCTGTTGGTGCCATTACTTGCGATTGCACTTGACTTGGTGACAACTAAACAAGCTTTAGTAGCCTTTGCGGATCCAACCATTTTCTTATTCTTTGGTGGATTTGCTTTAGCGACAGCATTGCATATGCAAAAGCTTGATAAAATGATAGCTAATAAAATCATGGCAATGGCTCGTGGAAATTTATTTGTCGCTGTGATGTATCTTTTCTCCATTACTGCTTTCCTTTCTATGTGGATGAGTAACACAGCAACAGCAGCCATGATGTTGCCTTTAGCGATGGGGATCTTAAGCCAACTTGATAAAGAAAAAGAACACAATACTTATGTTTTCGTATTATTGGGTATTGCATACAGTGCGAGTATCGGTGGTATGGGGACATTAGTAGGTAGTCCACCAAATGCTATCGTCGCAAGTAACTTACATTTAACCTTCTCTGATTGGTTATGGTATGGCTTGCCAATTATGATTATTTTGATGCCATTAATGGTTGGTACGCTTTTCATTGTATTTAAACCAAAACTTAATTTACGTTTTGAGCAAAACTTTGAACGTATTGAAATGAATGGTCAACGCGTTTTAACGCTTGTAATTTTTGCTGTGATTGCACTCTGTTGGGTATTCAGTAGCTATATCAATCCAATGATTTCAGGTGTATTTGGTCTTGCCAAAAATATCGGTAGTTTTGATAGTGTGGTCGCATTACTTGCTGCAGTTATCATTTGTTCAACCGGTGTAGCAAATTGGAAACAAATCCAAGAAAGCACTGACTGGGGCGTATTGATGCTTTTCGGGGGCGGTTTAACCTTGAGTGCAGTGTTAAAAGATTCGGGCGCAAGTAAAGTTTTAGCTGACGGTATTGTATTCTTGGTTCAAGGACAACATTACTACCTCATTGGTTTATTGGTCGCAACCTTCATTATTTTCTTAACTGAATTTACTTCCAATACGGCAAGTGCGGCGTTATTAGTACCAATCTTTATTTCTATCGCGCAATCTCTCGGTATGCCGGAAATTGGTCTTGCGTTAATTATCGGTTTAGGTGCATCTTGTGCCTTCATGTTACCGGTAGCAACACCGCCAAATGCAATCGTATTTGGTACAGGTGAGGTTCGCCAAAGTGATATGGTTAAAGCTGGATTTATCTTAAATATTGTATGTATACTCGTTATCGCGACAATAGGATATTATTTCTGGTTGAATTAATCATATAAAGAAAAGGGCGTGTTGGATATTCAACACGCCCTTTTCTTATTTCAGTAAAGATTATTCATCTTTATTTGATTTATCCTCTTCTTCTACTTCAATCTCAACTTCATCTGCTTTGTCTGCTGCACCATTGATTGTTAAGCAAATTTCGCTAGAAATCAAATGCTCTAAAATTGTGGCTAGTTCATGTAATTTTTCTCTGTCATCATCGAAATAACCTTCTTCTTTTAAGTTAGCAATGAAGGCCGAGAAAACTGCTTTATCAAAGAACTCAGGTGCGTTAATACCGTGTAATACAGAAAGACGCTGTGCCACTAATTGGCTTTCTTTTTCTAATAAGCCACGAGCAATTACTGGATCTCTACGTAAAATACTCACAGTGATGTAGTAACGTTGTAATATTTCACGCATACCAGCAGACCAAAGTTGTAAAATACGAACTTTAGCGCGGTGGATAGATAAGAAATTATCATTGGCTTGGATAACATCCTGACGCGCAAATTCATCAATAATGGCTTTAATTTGTGTATTTAATTCTTCTTCATTGAAATGAAGGAAGAGTTCGCCTTTTAAGAATGGATAAATTTTACGTACTGCATCCAATAATAAATCTTTTTGGATTGCTTCATAATGTAAAACGATACTCGCAACAAGTGAAGGCAACACAAATAAGTGTTGAATATTGTTGCGGTAATACGTCATGAGAACAGCAGAATTACGTTCTAAACGAATAATTTCCCCAAAGTTATCTTTTTCAACTAGCACGCCAACACGATCTAAGCTTAATACATGATCAAGCATCGCTTTTGGTGTATCAGTTGGTAGTACCACATCAGTAGAATACGGTACATTCTTTAACATTTCTTGATAACTAGAGAGTTGTTCTAATAGTTGCTCATGAGAAAGTGCACGTTGACGAGAAGAGAGTAGAGCGGTCCCTACTAAATTCATCGCATTGACTGCAGCAGCTTTATTAATATTCACCATCACTTGATTAGAAACAGATCCAACTGCATGGTTAAACCAGTGTGGTTTATCTTCATGATGTTGCTCTTTCCATTCTGGATAATTGTGATTGAGGTAATTGGAAAGTGTGATTGGCTCGCCGAAATTCACAAAGCCTTGACCTAAATTACGTAATTTCTTAATTACACGTAAAACTAAGCCAGCATTTTCTTTTTCTTTCGCTGCTCCACGTAATTCTTTCGCGTAAGTGTCTACTTCTAATACGTGCTCATAACCGATATACACGGGCACCACAGAAATAGGACGAGTTTGGTTATGTTGAAGCGCTTGTAGTGTCATCGACATCATACCGGTTTTCGGTGCAAGCAAGCGACCTGTACGAGAACGACCACCTTCAATGAAGTATTCAACGGAATAACCGCGGTGGAATAATTCCCCTAAATATTCACGGAAAATCGCAGAGTAAAGGCGATTACCTTTAAAGGTACGGCGAATAAAGAACGCCCCCCAGCTACGGAATAAAGGACCCGCTGGCCAGAAGTTTAAGTTAATCCCTGCTGCAATATGTGGCGGTACAAGGCCTTGGTGATAGAGCACATAAGAAAGTAATAAATAGTCGATATGACTACGGTGACAAGGCACATAAACAATCTCATGGCCTTCTAATGCTAATTTACGCACGCGGTCTGCATTTTGTACATTAATCCCTGAATACAGTTTGTTCCATAACCAACGTAAGAAACGATCCGCTGCACGAAGGCTTGAATGGCTTACATTTGCTGCAATTTCATGAAGAATTTTTTCGGCTTCAGCGTAGGCTTTCTCGCGGCTGATATTTTTTGATTTTGCCTCATCTTCAATGGCATTTTGAATCGCTTGGGAATTTAGTAGTTTATTAAACATCGCTTCGCGGTTTGGCAAACGAGGTCCAGTCGCAGAAATGCGTTGTTTAGCAAAGTGCATTTTAGCCACGCGAGCCAGTTTTTGCGCAATTTTTTCATCTGAACCGTGCTCATTTACCATGTAACGCAAAGAAAGCGCTTGAGAAAAACGCACAAAAGTATCACGTCCAAACCAAATTGCCGCAAAGGTTTTTTGAAGACCGTTTAATAAGCGAAGATTGGGCAAGCTTGCTTTATCTTCTTTACCTGGTGAACGTCCCCAAAGCACCGAAACTGGGATCAGTTGTACATCTAAATCAGCAACATCACGGTGCAATTCTAAGTATTTATTGAAGACTTTAGCGGTTTCATCTTTTGCGCCTTTTGATTTAAAAAAGCGGCGACCTTCATCTAAATAGACATAACGTGGTAATGCTACGCCATCAATCACATTCTTTTCAGCCGGATCAGGCAAACCTACACTCAAACAGTTACGACGGAAAATCACGAAGTCAGTTTGAGAGGTATAAGGTAAAACATAAAGAATAGGTTGATTGATATTGAGTTGAAGCTCTTCGATGGGTTGAGCGGGAATAGGATTATTTTTTACTAAAACCGAAAGCGGTAATTCTAATAATTTACGATAAGTACTTACGATGCCAGACATAATTAATATTCTCTTTTTGTTAGACATTTCTAGGTATTGTCAGGCATTTTAACACATTCGACCAGTCAAATTCTAAAAATTTACATTTGCGATTTATGATAAGCAGTCAAAAATATGAAAAAAATTGACCGCACTTTTATCGCTAGAAAATAGTTGTTGCAATCGTCATCTTTCTGTATATACTAACAGTTATTCTGTATAAAGTAACAGGAGTGTATATGAGACCATTAACTGCCAGACAACAAGAAGTGCTGGAGCTCTTAAAACGCCATTTAGAAACCACGGGTATGCCGCCAACTCGTGCAGAAATTTCTCGTGAATTAGGCTTTAAATCCCCTAATGCGGCGGAAGAACACTTAAAAGCACTTGCTCGTAAAGGTGCAATTGAAATTGTGGCGGGAGCTTCTCGCGGTATTCGCATTATTGATGATAGTGCTAATGATGAGGAAGAAGAGGGCTTACCGCTCATCGGTCGCGTAGCAGCAGGGGAGCCGATTCTGGCTGAGCAACATATTGAAGGCACTTATCGTGTTGATGCGAATATGTTTAAGCCACAAGCTGACTTTTTATTAAAAGTATATGGCCAATCCATGAAAGATATCGGCATTTTAGATGGCGATCTTCTTGCCGTGCATAGCACAAAAGATGTGCGAAATGGACAGATTGTTGTTGCCCGAATTGAAGATGAAGTGACAGTAAAACGCTTAGAACGTAAAGGTTCAGTTATTTATCTGCATGCAGAAAATGAAGAGTTTCAGCCGATTGTCGTTAATCTTGAAGAACAGCCTCATTTTGAAATTGAAGGGATTGCAGTAGGGATCATTCGTAATAACGCTTGGATGTAATGATGAAAGTGCGGTGAGAAAATAAAGTGTTTTTTGACCGCACTTTGTCTATTCTGGCTATTTGCCATTCGGCTTATTGCTCTCTATAATGCCAAAAAATTTTCAAATCAAGGAAGAAAACATGCAGTTTTCCAAAATGCATGGCCTTGGCAATGACTTTGTCGTTGTTGATGCTGTGACGCAAAATGCCTATTTTACCCCTGAAACCATTAAACGCTTAGCCGATCGTCATCGTGGTATTGGTTTTGATCAGCTTTTAATTGTTGAGCCACCTTATGATCCAGACTTAGATTTCCATTATCGTATTTTCAATGCAGATGGCAGTGAAGTGTCGCAATGTGGAAATGGGGCAAGATGTTTTGCGCGTTTTGTGACTTTAAAAGGGCTGACTAATAAAAAGGATATTGCAGTAAGCACACAAAAAGGAAAAATGGTTTTAACGGTGAAAGAAGATGGGCAAATTCGCGTCAATATGGGCGAGCCGATTTGGGAACCCAATAAGATTCCTTTTACTGCCAACAAATTTGAAAAAAACTATATTTTACGTACCGATGTTCAAACGGTGCTTTGTGGTGCAGTATCAATGGGCAATCCACATTGCGTTGTTCAAGTGGACAATATTGAAACGGCCAATGTAGCAGAGTTAGGTCCATTATTAGAAAATCACGAACGTTTTCCGGAAAGGGTAAATGCTGGATTTATGCAAGTCGTCAATCGTAACCACATTAAATTGCGTGTATATGAACGTGGTGCAGGTGAAACACAAGCTTGTGGCAGCGGCGCTTGTGCAGCAGCGGCTGTTGGAATTATGCAAGGTTTACTTGATAACAAAGTACAAGTTGATCTACCTGGTGGTAGCTTGCTTATTGAGTGGGAAGGCGTAGGCTCACCGCTTTATATGACTGGAGATGCCACTCATATCTACGATGGTAACATTCATCTTTAATCTTTTCTAATCTGAATAAAAAATGCGTGGAAACTATCCACGCATTTTTTATTTATTGTTCAACTTCCACATCACGCTGATTTAATGGTTGCGTTGGGCGGTTGTTTTTCCCTTCCATTTCTTCTATTGCGGCAATTTGTGCTTTGCTTGCTTGAATTGGTGCTTTAAAAATGGTCCAAGCTACGTTTTCACTACAAGGTGGAGTTGTGAGCGATCCATTTAAGCGGAAGCGTGCCATCTCTTTTGGCATTAGCGCTTGAATATCAATCGGTTGAGCCAATTTTTCTTTTTGTCCAACGGTGAGTTTTTTCTCAACTACTGGCGCTAATGCCGGATTAGCTTCACCTTCATTTACCATTACGGCAACAACCGCTAACGCTTTATCTTCACTTTGATGGACAAAATGAATTTCTAAAGGATAATGTTGGCGTTTAAAGGTATGTTCACTTGGTGTGTGAAAGTGAAATTGTTTTAAATAAAATGGTTTATCGTTGAGCATAATAAATGGTGCATTTTCTTGTGCAACACTGACTTTCACGGTATGTCCATTGTTTTCCACTTGATACTCCGCAGGGAAGTAATTCATTTTAAGTGGTTTATTTGCTACTTTCATTCCGTTATCAGCTTCGAGATTAACAGGTGACTGAACCTTCCCTAGCTTGCAGATTTGATACTCGGTGAGCAAATCACCCCAATGTTCAGGGCTTTCTTTCCCATCATAAGACCAATGCGCTTTATGCGTTTGGGCAAATGATATTGCACTAAATGCGATAAGTAAGCTAGAAAGCAATAGACGAGTCTTCATAAGGCACCTCTCCTTTTTTGTGGTATATGCCTCATCGATTCTACTGGTTCTGTATGATAGCTTTTTGATTTTGGTCAAGTTTTGTTTGAGTGTAAGCACTCATCGTATGAGTAGGGATAATGCTAAAAAACCGTCTATTTTGACTGCACTTTTTAGCGCTGACAGAGTCGTTCTCTCAGATCTTCTGCCGTTTTGCTGGTTTTAATTCGCTCAAAAACGATGTCTGCTTCAGGATATTCTTTATTGAGATAGCGTAGCCATTGTTTGATTCGGGCAACATGATAAAAACCGGAATCATGGAAATTTTCCATTTCTGCATATTTTTGCAAGATTTTTTCAATATCTTCCCAAGGCATTTTTTCGCAGTTTTGTTTAAGTACAAGGCTTAAGTTTGGGATATTTAATGCCCCACGCCCGACCATTAGATCTTCGCAACCTGTTGCTTTCAAACATGCTTGACCATCTTCCCAACGCCAAATTTCACCATTAGCAATCACAGGGATCGTTAAGCGAGATCTCACTTCACCGATTTTTCCCCAATTGATGCGATCGGCACGATAGCCATCGGCTTTAGTTCGACCGTGAATAGTAATTTCAGTGGCGCCACCTTGTTGTACAGCATCGGCAATTTCAAACGCTTGTGAAGTACAATCCCAACCTAATCGCACTTTAACGCTGACAGGTAAATGACTAGGTACGGTTTTTCGTAAGGCTAGAGTCGCTTGATAAATTAATTCAGGTTGTTTGAGAAGTGCTGCACCTCCGTTGCTCCCATTAACGGTTTTGGATGGGCAGCCACAATTTAAATCAATACCATGTGATCCAAGCTCAATGGCGCGATGGGCATTTTCAGCAAGACAGTTTGGATGTTGACCTAAAAGTTGGACACGAACGGGCGTTTTAGAAGGGGTAAAGCCCTGATTTTTGAGTTCAGGGCAAAGACGATAAAAGACTTTTTCGGGTAAGAGTTGATCTACTACGCGGACAAATTCGGTGATGCAGAGATCGTATTCATTCACTTCGGTTAAAAGCTGGCGAACGAAAGGATCAAGCACCCCTTGCATGGGGGCGAGGATAACACGCACTATTTCCAGCCTTTCACTTTACAAATTAAATCATAAGCGGCTTGGATTTGTTGCGCTTTTTCTTTAGCCATTTCCATCATTTCTGGCGGTAAGCCTTTCGCGACTAATTTATCCGGGTGATGTTCATTCATTAAACGACGATATGCACGTTTTACCGCATTGCGATCATCACTTTCACTCACGCCCAATACTTTATAAGCATCGCTTAATGTAGGGCCTGAAGATTGTTGGTATCCGCCTTGTTGTTGGTATTGGTAACCACCTTGCTGTTGATAGCCGCCTTGTTGGTATTGGCGATAGAATCCACCTTGGGTAAATTGACGAGCGGCAATTTCCATGGCCAGCATTTGCTCAAACTGCATACGGGAAAGACCAAGTTCTTCGGCTACCACATAAAGCACTTCTTTTTCCGACTCATGTAATTGAGAATCAGCAAATGCAGCCTGCACTTGCACGTGTAAAAACATTCTCAGCAAGTCAGCACGTTGTCCGCATCCAATGCGGAATTCACGAATCACCTGGCGTAAAGGGAAATCGGCTTCTTTACCGCGACGAAAGGCCTCTTGAGCGAGTTTGCGATGGCTCTCATCTAATTGCATCTGGTTCATCAACTGATTTGCCAGTTGAATATCTTCTTCTGTCACACGACCTTTGGATTTACTTAAATGTCCAAGTACCGCAAAAGTAGTTTGCATAAAGAGCGCTTGTCGGGTCGTTTTTTTCTTAAAAAAGCTAGAGTTAACCGAACCAAGCTCATAGAGTTTTTTATCTGCGATAGAGCCTAAAATAAGTCCAGCGATAGCGCCGAAAAAGCCCCCCCATTTAAAACCGAGAAAAACGCCGATAATCTTTCCAAAAAAATACATTCTTTTCCCCTAAAGTGCGGTCAAAAGGTCTTTTGACAATAATGGGCAGACGCTAATGTCTGCCCTTACATTAATATGGCTTTATTCTTATTTTTCAAGTAATAAATTACACACCATAACTTTCACGATAAGCCCGCATCACAGGTAAATATTGCTGATAATCGGGTTCTTTTTCAATAAATTGCATTAAATCATCCAAATCAATAATGGAAAGCACTTGGCATTGATAGTCTCGTTCTACTTCTTGGATGGCAGAAAGTTCCCCTTTTCCTTTTTCCTGACGATTTAATGCAATAAAGACAGCCGCTAATCTCGCGTTATTGGCTTCAAGAAGTGCCATGGATTCACGAATGGCTGTGCCAGCTGTAATGACATCATCGACTAACAACACATTGCCGGTTAATGGGCTGCCGATCAAATTACCGCCTTCACCGTGATCTTTGGCTTCTTTGCGGTTAAAGCAAACAGGCGTATCACGGTTAAATTGATTGAATAGTGCAATGGAAACGCTCGTCGCAATTGGAATGCCTTTGTAGGCAGGTCCAAAAATAACATCAAAATCGACCGCACTTGACTGAATTGCCTTCGCATAGAATTCACCTAAGCGAGCAAGATCTGCGCCAGTGCTGAATAATCCTGCATTAAAAAAGTAAGGACTTTTTCGACCTGATTTTAGTGCAAACTCACCAAATTTAAGCACGTTTCGGCTCAAGGCGAATTTAATAAATTCGATTTTGTAGCTTTCCATTTTTTGTTCCTATAAACCTAATGCTTCACGTTGTGCAGCGAAGATTTGTTCGCAGCCTTGTTTGGCTAAGCCTAATAAGGTAAGTAATTCTTCGTGGCTGAACGGTTCACCTTCTGCAGTACCTTGCACTTCGATCATGCGACCATCTTCCATCATCACAACATTCATATCTGTTTCAGCGGCTGAATCTTCTACATATTCCAAATCACACACGGCTTCACCTTCAACAATTCCAACCGAAATCGCCGCAACCAGACCTTTGATTGGATTGGTTTTTAATGTGCCGTTAGCGATTAAACCGTTGATGGCATCACATAATGCCACTGCGGCACCGGTGATGGAGGCTGTTCTTGTACCGCCATCCGCTTGAATCACATCACAGTCTAAGGTGATAGAACGTTCGCCAAGTGTCTCTAAGTCAACCATGGCACGTAATGAACGAGCGATTAAGCGTTGAATTTCCATGGTGCGTCCACCTTGTTTGCCTTTTGCCGCTTCACGTTGCATACGGCTGTGTGTAGAGCGAGGTAACATGCCATATTCTGCTGTCACCCAACCTTGATTCTGTCCTTTTAAGAAACGCGGTACGCTTTCATCAACACTCGCCGTACATAAAACTTTAGTATCACCAAATTCCACTAATACTGAGCCTTCAGCATGTTTCGTGTAATTGCGGGTGATTTTAATTGGACGAGGCTGATGATTTTCACGATTATTTGGACGCATTCTGAATTCCTTTATTTTATTGATAAAAAAGCGTGCTTATTTTAGCACGCTTTTTAGTATTTTATGGATTTGCTTGTTCAAACTCACGAATTTTATTAAACACATCTTGTAAATCTGTACCATAGTTAATTTTTTGCAATTCAGGCACAGAGTTAGATTTTACTAACATTCTGAGTGGTTGGAATTGCATATTGCACAAGTAGATTTGTTGATGTGGCAACATATGCTGTACAAAATGAGTGAGCGCATGAATACCGCCGGTATCCAGCACAGTCACGGCATCGCATTGCAACACGATATGTTTAATCTCGTGATCGGTATGGACGGTTTTATCGTGTAAATCCGCAAAGAGTTTATCTGCCGCCGCAAAGAAGAGTGGACCGCTGATACGATAAGCTAATACATCATTTAAATCTTCTGGTGCAGGTTGTTCAATCGCTTTTGTCATTTCTGCAATGGTGCGGATAAATAAGAGACTCGCTAATAATACGCCGACAGAGATAGCGATCACCATATCAAATAACACGGTGAGAATTAAGCAGGTGAACAACACGGCAATTTCGTTTTTTGTGGAACGACGAGCCAAACGAATAATTTCAGGTACATTTGCCATATGCCAAGCTACCATTAATAGCAATGCAGCCATAGAAGAGAGTGGCAAATAAGACAGGGCATTCGCAAAGAATAATAGCGAGAATAAAACCAAGAGTGCATGAATGACACTGGCTATTGGCGATACTGCTCCAGATTTAACGTTGGCTGCAGAACGTGCAATTGCTGCAGTTGCCGTAATGCCGCCTAAGAATGGTGAAATAATATTACCTAAACCTTGGGCGAGTAATTCATTATTGGAATGATGTTTGGTATCCGTCATATTATCTAAGATGACCGCACAAAGTAGCGATTCAATCGCGCCTAATACAGCCATTGAAAAGGCGGCAGGCAAGATATCTTGTATGCGATCAAAATTCCAATTGATGACTTCACCTTGTGCGTTAGGAATATTCCAAGGTAAGGCAAATTCAGGCAAGACACTAGGGATACCATGTCCTGTTGTACCATCAGATAAGGTATATTGGAATGCCGTACCAATAGTTTCAACCGAGAAACCAAATTGTCCTAAGACTAATGCCATGAGTGTCCCAATAATGACCGCAGGTAAATGACCTGGCACGGGTAAACGAAGCTTATGCCATTGGGTGAGTACAAACAAGGTGACCACACCAACAGCGGTATCAGCCCAGTTAATCGTTGGAAGTGCGGTCAAAATAGCTTGCACTTTTTCAATATAGTGAGGTGGCATCTGAGCAATGTCTAAACCTAAGAAATCTTTGATTTGCAAGGTGCCGATGGTGATCCCAATTCCGCAGGTAAAGCCAAGTGTAACGGGGAGAGGAATGTACTCAATGAGTCGTCCCAATCGAGACAACGCCATGATGACTAAAATAATTCCCGAAAGTAGCGTTGCCATGAGTAATCCGCTGAGTCCAAATTGTTGGGTAACGGGATATAAAATCACGACAAATGCGGCGGTTGGTCCGGAAATATTAAAACGTGATCCACCGGTTAACGCAATTACGATCCCTGCTACGATAGCGGTATAAAGACCGTGTTGTGGCGGAACACCGCTGGCGATTGCCAAGGCCATGGAGAGGGGAATCGCAATAACTCCCACGGTGAGGCCCGCGATAATATCTTTAATCAATTTTTGTTTTCCGTAACCTTCACGGAAAGATTCTTTCAATGCGCTAAATGGTTTTACGGCCAAAAACACATTTTTAGAAAAGAGTGATTTGATTTGCATAAAAATACGACGATGGAAAAGAGATAAGTTTATATTTTAGCTAAAAGGAAAAGGATTTTTTATGTTCTAGCTCAAAAAACTTGACTAATCTTGGATAAATCTTTATATTTCACGCACTTCAAAACGGTGAGATGTCCGAGTGGTTGAAGGAGCACGCCTGGAAAGCGTGTATGTGCGAAAGTGCATCGGGGGTTCGAATCCCCCTCTCACCGCCATTCAAATTACAATACTTTATAAATATCCGAGCATTTTTAAATCATATATTCTCGATATTTTATGGATATAAAAAAGCACGCATTAAGCGTGCTTTTGTTATTTATACGAGTATTTAGTTAGCGCCAACGTATCCCAACACCTGCACCCGCACCAAAATCACCACGGCTACTTGCAGTACCGCCTACTTTAAATAGCAGTTTGCCATTATCAGAAGCACGAGAATAACCGACTGCTAGCGCACTTTCATTACGGAAAGTTCCTGCACCTACACCAAGCACGCTTTCCCCAGAAGTAATTGCTTGGGGGACTTGTGTTAACGCAATAGCGCTGGAAATGCCTGCACGTAATTTTTTCACGTTGTGTTTCAAATCTGAGCGCAATGATTCAGTAGAACGTGTCATTTCAGAGCGTAAATCAGAAATCTCTTTTGTATTTGTCATCACTTGATTTGATAAGTGATCTAAACGTGAAGCGTTATTAGCAATATTTTGCACGTTATTGTTTACTTTATCAGCAAGTGCTTTGGTGTTTTGAGTATTACTTGATGAATTATGGCTGATTCTATTTTTTAGATCATCGATATCAGTTCTGTTCGTTTGAATATTGTTTGTATTATTTTTTACTTGGTTATCTAGGTTATTTAGATTTTTTTGGGTATCCGTAACACGCTCTTCTACACCCGTGATACGATTATCTAAATCCTTACGATTCTCTGTAATTCGTTCATCTAAATCTTTACGATTCTCCGTAATACGATTATCTAAATCTTTGCGATTTTCAGTAATTCTTTCATCCAGTGCACGGCGATCTTCAGTAATGCGACCATCTAAACGACCCACTTCATCATTGATGCGATTGTTTAGATTTTTATCTGTTTGGTTTAAACGTTCATCAACGCCAGTAATACGATTATTTAAATCTTTCTGAGCATTGGTGATGCGATCATCAAGACGTCCCACTTCAGTTGTTACACGATTATCAATTTCAGTTTGAGTATTCGTAATGCGTTCATCTAATGCTCGGCGATTTTCTGTGATATCTCTATCTAAACGCCCTACTTCGTCATTAATGCGGTTGTTGAGATTTTTATCTGTTTCATTAATACGATCGTTTAAACTTTTGTCTGTTTGATTTAGTCGAACATCGACACCCGTGATGCGATCGTCAAGTTCTTTACGCTCATTTGTAATTCGATTATCAAGAACTGAACGAGTTTCAGTAATACGCTCGTCGAGTCTTCCTACTTGAGTATAAACTTCAGTTTTTGTTGCGGTATCTTCTGCGAAAGCAAGAGATGCACTTCCAAATAAACATACAAATAATAGTGTTTTTTTCATTAGGTTTAATTCCTTTAAATAAAAAATCTCCGAAATATCATAAAAGTTTCATTCGGTATGAAACGAAATGAATAATACTGGTATGAAATAATTTGGTAAATATTTTAATGTAAAAATTTACAAATATTTACATTGCAAAACAATAACTTATGACTTTGTGAGATGATTTGATTTTTTGAGAATGTATATAATGGCACGCCCTAAAGGATTCGAACCTTTGACCCACGCCTTAGAAGGGCGTTGCTCTATCCAGCTGAGCTAAGGGCGCATTTTAAGGGTTACATCTTTTGTATGGAATTTCGAGGGAAATATAAAAGAAGTGGTCGGCGAGATAGGATTTGAACCTACGACCCACTGGTCCCAAACCAGTTGCGCTACCAAGCTGCGCTACTCGCCGACGATTGAGCACAATTATAGTGAGCTTTTCTTTTCAGTCAATTAATTTTTTAGATTCCTCTTTCAATTGCTCAAAATTATTCCAGTTTTTCAACCGCACTTTTGTTGTCTTTGTAAAATAAGGCGTTGTCAGTTAAAATAGCAAACGTTTACTTAATGCCATCTTGAGGAAAAAACGCATGACTGCTCAAATTATTTCAGGTACTGAACTCTCAAAAAAAATCAAATCGGATGTTGCCAATAAAATTGAACATTATCGTGCTCAAGGTAAACGTGCGCCAGGACTTGCGGTAATTTTGGTGGGGGCAGATCCCGCTTCTCAAGTTTATGTAGGCAGTAAACGAAAAAGCTGTGAGGAAATCGGGATGGTTTCAAAATCCTATGATTTACCTGAAACAACGTCGGAGGCAGAATTACTACAACTGATAGATCAATTGAATGCCGATGAAACCATTGATGGTATTCTCGTGCAACTTCCATTGCCTAAACAAATTAATAGCACATCAGTGATTGAGCGTATTAGCCCTGAAAAAGATGTGGATGGTTTCCATCCTTATAATGTGGGACGCTTATGTCAGCGTATTCCAACTTTACGCGCCTGCACCCCTTATGGCGTGATGAAATTATTAGAAACCACAGGTATCGATTTGCACGGTAAGCATGCGGTGATCGTCGGTGCATCAAATATTGTGGGTCGTCCAATGTCGCTTGAATTATTATTGGCAGGCGCTACTGTCACAGTGACGCACCGTTTCACCAAAGATTTAGAGCATCATATCCGTCAGGCAGATGTTTTAGTGGTAGCTGTGGGTAAACCTCGTTTTATTCCGGGCGATTGGATTAAAGAAGGGGCAACAGTCATTGATGTAGGGATTAACCGTATCAATGGCAAATTAGTGGGCGATGTGGAATATGATGTGGCGATACAAAAAGCGGCTTATATTACACCAGTACCGGGTGGAGTAGGGCCAATGACGGTTGCCATGCTGATGTTTAATACACTTTATGCCTATGAGCGTAACAATCAACTCGTTTAAGAAATAAAAAAGTGCGGTTAAATTTGACCGCACTTTTGTCTTAATGTAATTTCAATCTTGGTTTTAAATAGTGGTTAAGTTTATCCACTAAAATAATCAAGCCAATCTTAATACATCCATGCAAAGCATGTTGATGCATACGATATAAAGACACATACGCAAACTGTGCAAATTTACCTTGAACAGTCAGTGGGTTTTTCCCAAATTTATTTGAAATGCTACCCAATGCGGTAAAGCTTGAAAGAGAAACCAAGGTTCCTTTATCGTTGTATTTGAATGCTTTTAATGGTTTTTGCTCAAAAAGTGCAAAGATGTTTTTCGCACAAGCTTTTGCCATTTGGTGTGCCGCTTGCGCTCTTGGCGGGACTAATTTACCGTTTGTTTGCATTAATGCCGCACAGTCACCAATGGCGAAAATACTGTCATCTACCGTAGTTTGAAGAGTATCTTTTACCACTAATTGATTGATGCGGTTAAGCTCTAATCCATCGAATTGCTGTGTCACCGTTGAGGTACGAACACCCGCTGCCCAAACAATAAGGTCAGCTTTGATTTCTTCGCCATCTTTGGTGATAAGTGTATTTGGTTGGGCTTCCGTGATCATGGTATTTAATTTCACATTTGCCCCCATTTCTTGCAATTCATCTAATACCGCTGCAGATAAATTTTCAGGTAGAGCCGGTAATAAGCGAGGACCCGCTTCAACTAAGGTGACTTGCAAGCAAGAATTATCAATTTTACCGTAACCGTAAGAAGACAAGTCTTCAGTCGCATGATAAAGCTCAGCGGTCAATTCCACACCAGTTGCACCACCGCCAACAATCGCAATATTGACTTTACTCTCATCGACTAGTTTCTGTTTAAATTCTTCTTCACCGATATCATCTAATGCACGGTTTTCAGAGAATTTAAGGAATAATTCTAACATTCTTTGTTGGAAGCGAAGTGCTTGATCAGAGCTGTCTAAGAAAATACAGTTATCAGCCACGCCTTTTGTATTGAAATCATTCGATTTACTACCGATCGCAATCACTAAGTAATCATAAGGAATACGACGTGCAACCACGAGCATATCGCCTTCTTGCCCATAAACAGGGGCTAATTCGACATATTTTTGCTCACGATTAATACGCGTGATTGAACCTTGTTCAAAGCTAAAATGGTGGTTTTTACCGTGTGCACGATAGCTCAGAGAATCCGTGCCATCATCCATCACTCCCGTAGCAATTTCATGTAATAAGGGTTTCCACAAGTGGGTCGCATTGCGATCCACAAGCGTCACTTTAGCCTGTTTTTTGCGACCTAATTTATCGCCTAAAAATGTCGCTAACTCTATGCCGCCGGCGCCACCGCCAACGATTACGACGTTTTTCATAAAGTACTCCTAAAAGCAAAATTGTTAAAAATGTTAAACTAATGTAATGATAGCATAACAAATAAAAAGACGAAAAAATTTAATGGAAATGACCGCACTTTATTGATGGCAGCGATCGTAAAGCGGTTGTAACTGTTGAATGGTTTTTGTGATAAATGAAACGGGATCGATTTGATGAAGTTCAGCTTTTTCAATGCTTTTTCCAATGCACCAAAAATCCTCATCTGAACGTAAGAGAAGATCCTTTTCAGAAATGTCCTTCACTTGGCGAAAATCATCATATTCGCTTTCATCTTCTCGCCAAATATCAAAATCAGCAAATTGTTTGAAATCAAATTGATCAAGCCACTGATTATATTGTTGCACATTAATTTGTGAGCGATCTGCACGATAGCAATGCCAATCTAAACACACTCTTAGTCGGCGACGATTTAATAGCACAGAAAAGATTGCTGCAGAATTTTGGTTGAACTCGTATTTAAAATAAGCGAAGAAATGCGCGCGTACCTGCCAGCCATTGGTCCAGCTTTCAATATGCGGTTTCGCAAAAGGCATGCCTAGTTGCTTTGCCACTTCTTGGATAATCGCTTTCCAGTTATCCCAGTGTAATTTGTAATCCGCTTTAATCGCCGGAATATCTTCCGGACAGAATTTCTTCATTTGAGCGAATTGATAGAAAGGAATATTGAACAGTTCACAAGATTCAGCCGTAAGCGAGAGCATAGCGTTTCCTTAAAAATCACTGTAATTTTTGACCGCACTTTGAGTGAAGAACTGTTTGTCTTCCCAACGCAACAGAGTCATTCGATTATTCCACACACATCCTGTATCCAAGGCATAAATACCTTTTGGAATTGGCTCATCGACTAAACTAGCCCAATGCCCAAATACAATCGGAATTTGTTTATAAAGTGGATTATCTAAATTAAACCAAGGCGTGAGTTCAGCCGGTGCATCTTTTAAAGGGGATTTACAGGCAAAATCCAAGCGATGATCCAAATAGCAAAAACGCATTCGAGTGAAAGCATTAATAATGTAACGATGACGCGCTAAGCCCTGTAAATCTGGCGACCAGCGATCAGGCTGTTCAGAATACATATTTTCAATGAGATAATGAAAATCCCCATTTTGTAAAATCTGTTTCACTTCAGCTGCACAAGATTTCGCAGTTTCCAAATCCCAATCTGGCGAAATGCCTGCATGTGCCATCAGGAAGTTTAATTCTTCATTATGCACAAGTAGTGGCTGATGGCGTAACCAATGAATCAGCTCATCAAAATCGGGTGCATTAAAAATGGCATCGACACGATCACGCGGTTTCACTTTTTTAATACCCAGTGCAGTCGCAATTAAGTGTAAATCGTGATTGCCTAGTACAGTTTGCGCGGCATTACCAAGTGATTTTACGAAACGAAGACATTCAAGTGATTTATCTCCACGCGCCACAAGATCCCCCACAAGATAAAGTTTATCTTGCGTAGGATTGAAGCTCACACGTTCTAATAAAAGCTGTAATTCATCATAACAGCCTTGTAAATCACCGACGAAATAGGTTGCCATTTTTGACCGCTCTTTTTACTCTTCTGAATCTAATATTTCATCTTTATTGACATCAGCAGGAGGATTATCCGCTAACCAGTTTGCTAAACGTGCATAATCTGCGATAGCCAAATTTTCTGCACGTGCATTTAAATCAATACCAAGTGCGGTCAGATTTTCAGGTGAAAATAGTGTTGAAAGTGCATTGCGTAATGTTTTACGGCGCTGATTAAACGCTTGGGAGCAAACACGGTTCAACCAATATAAATCTTTTACAGGGTGCGGCAATTCTTTATGCGGAATTAAACGCACAACCGCTGAATCTACTTTCGGTGCAGGTTTAAATGCAGAAGGTGGCACTTCAAGTACAGGCATCACTTGGCAGAAATATTGCGCCATAATGGTTAAACGTCCGTAAGCTTTGCTATTTGGCCCTGCACATAATCGTTTTACCACTTCTTTTTGTAACATGAAGTGCATGTCTTGAATCACATCATGATATTTAAATAAGTGGAACATCAATGGGGTGGAAATGTTGTAAGGTAAGTTACCAAACACACGTAATTTCTGGCCTTTTTCTGCTAGGTTTTCTTGTGTATAAAGCTCACCAAAATCAAATTGCATGGCATCCGTTTCAATCACGGTGAGCTTTTGATGTAAAAATGGATGATGACGTAAACGTTCTGCTAGGTCTCGGTCAAGTTCTACTACGGTAAGATGATCGACAAGCTCACCAACCGGCTCTGTTAATGCGCCAAGTCCCGGACCAATTTCCACTAAGAATTGATTGGGTTGTGGGTAAATCGCCGCCACGATACCTTGAATCACAGATGTATCATGTAAAAAGTTTTGACCAAAGCGTTTACGGGCGGTATGACCTAAGTGTTTTTTTGAATTCATAAAAATAATCTAATAAATGATACAGTTTGTGGTTGGTATCTTTAAATATCTAGCCATTCTGGTTTTATTTCTCTCGGAGAGAGAGCATTAACATTATCACGGTAATGAATAATATGGCATACATTTTTAGAATTGGGATGCCAATGCGTAAAATTTTCTTTGTCTTGCGAGTAAAAACAAATTATAGGTTTATTTAAACCCGAAGCAATATGAATCGTTGATGTATCAACCGAAATAAGTAGAGTACAGTTTCTAATCAACTCAATTGTATGATAGATCGTTGTGCGAGAATTTGGATAAACAAACACATCGTCAAATTGATTAGCGATTCTACTTAAATGCTCATGAGTATCTGGTGTTGAGAGTAAGACCAATGGGCATTTACGATGATTTCTAATATATGCTAAGTAATCTATAATATGGGCATCGTTAAATTTTCTATTTTTCCCCGCGCCATAGAAGTTAATTGTAATGTAATTATTTAACTTGTTATCAGTAATAAACTGAAGAATTTCTTCTTTAGTTGAGCCATCTTGCGGAATATCATAGCTTTCATCACTTAGACTGATATTTGACTGGGCTAAAGCCTCTTTATAAATCTCTGAAAAATGGCCGTCTTTAGTAATATTTATATTAAAAATATTATAATCCGCTTTTCTATAGCCTATATAATTACGCGCATTGAGTATTCTCAATAGCAACAAGTCTCGGTTTCTAAGTACAATGGTTGGATCAATGACAACATCGTATCTTTCTTTTCTAATAAGCAGTGCTGTCTTAATGTAGTCGAGAATGCTTCTTTTCTTTACAAGATAAATCTCATCAATATTATGATTTTTTTGGAACAGATAAGCGTTCTGTTTCGTGCAGATGACACCAATCTTTATCAAGGGGTTAAATTTCTTTATCTCCCGAAAAACAAAAGAACTAACGATATAGTCGCCAATTTTCCCATCTTGTCGCAAAAATAAGAAACTCTTAGGATGTTCTAAACTTTGGGGGGGGGTTGCTCTTGACGATTTATCAAGTATCAATTTCCCGATTTTTAACCTTAGGGCTTTTAGCTTATTCATATTGTTTCCCATCATATGTCCATAAACTTTAATGACTTAGATGATAAATAGTATTTAGGGGAGAAATTATAATCGAGGTATCCTAATACGGAAGCGGGCAGTTTCTTTCCATCTGTTGAATAAAAAAAGTAAAGTCTAACCCCAAACCAGAAAGGCGTTTAGCAATATTTTCTCTTCTTGTTGAATTTTTTAAACTAATTACAATTATTTTAGGTATAGCCATAAATAACCCTTGGGTTGAAGTCATTGGTTGACATACAAATTGACGAAAATCTAAGTAAAGTTTGCTTTAGCCTTTTTCGATAGAACAGTCCTCTTGAAAGTGGATGTCATATAAGGCTTAGATCTTACTGGTTTCGAATGCTAAATTAATTTCTACCAGATCTACTTTTTGAAATATTATAATCGAATTATTGAAAAAATAATGGGTATTTCAACAAAATACCATTTTAATCTTTCGTCTAATGCCAAAAACGGCTATAATTCGCCCGTTTTCATTTATAGCCGCAAAAAGTGCGGTCAAAAAAATCATAATTTTAGAGGATAAAATGGCAAAAGAAGATTGCATTGAAATGCAAGGCACAATTTTGGAAACCTTACCAAATACCATGTTCCGCGTTGAGTTAGAAAATGGTCACGTGGTGACTGCACATATTTCTGGCAAAATGCGTAAAAACTATATTCGTATCTTAACGGGCGATAAAGTAACCGTAGAAATGACACCTTATGACTTGAGCAAAGGTCGTATCATTTTCCGTAGCCGTTAATTTAGAAATAAAAGAAAAGCCGATATGTTGATATCGGCTTTTTTTGTTTGAAAAGCATACAAATTATTTGAAGTCTAGAAAAAAATCTGTATAATCAGCGCCCTTAGCCACGTTCATTTTTTCGTTCCTTGCCTTTGCAGATTGGTGGCTAATCTACGTCAAAGGCTGATTAACCCGTAAGGAGCAGTAATGCGTCACTACGAAATCGTGTTTATGGTTCATCCGGACCAAAGCGAGCAAGTACCAGGTATGATCGAACGTTACACAGGTTCTGTTAAAGAAGCTGGTGGTCAAGTTCATCGCCTAGAAGATTGGGGTCGTCGTCAATTAGCGTACCCAATTAACAAATTACACAAAGCACACTATGTGCTTATGAATGTAGAAGCGCCTCAACAAGTCATCGACGAGCTAGAAACGACTTTCCGTTATAACGATGCTGTATTACGCAGTCTTGTTATCCATACTAAGCACGCCGTAACCGAAGCGTCCCCAATGAAAGCGGCTAAAGAAGAACGTAAACCTTTAGCTGAAGTTGAAAACAACGATTTTGAGGATGCTGAAGAGTAATTCAAAACTTGATAATCGCTTCTCGTTAATCGGCACAGTGTGTCAATTACCCAAGCGAAGTAAAAGCCCTAACGGGATTGCGCATTGCCAATTTTGGCTGGAACATCGTTCCGAACAAGTCGAAAGTGGTTTATCACGCCAAGCGTGGTTAAAGATGCCTGTTCAAGTCAGTGGCAATCAGTTAATAGAAAAAACTCAAAGCATTACGGTCGGCAGTAAACTTCTTGTGGTGGGGTTTATTACTTCACATAAAACCTCAAATGGTTTAACGCAGTTAGTATTGCATGCCGAGCAAATCGAATTTATAGATTAGGAGACAGCCAAATGGCACGTTATTTCCGTCGTCGTAAGTTCTGCCGTTTCACAGCGGAAAATGTTGTTGAAATCGATTACAAAGATATCGCTACATTAAAGAACTACATTTCTGAAAGCGGCAAAATTGTACCAAGCCGCATTACCGGTACTCGTGCGAAGTACCAACGCCAATTAGCACGCGCAATCAAACGCGCTCGTTATTTAGCGTTATTACCTTACTCTGATTCTCATCACAATTAAGAAGGAGTTAGGAAATGCAAGTAATTCTTTTAGATAAAATCGTTCACCTAGGTAATGTAGGTGATCAAGTTAATGTTAAATCTGGTTTCGCTCGTAACTTCTTAATCCCACAAGGTAAAGCAGTTATGGCAACTAAAGCTAACATTGAACACTTTGAAGCACGTCGTGCAGAGTTAGAAGCAGCGGCAGCAGCAAGTTTAGCAGCAGCCCAAGCTCGTGCAGCACAAGTGACTGCATTAGGTTCTGTAACTATCGCATCTAAAGCTGGTGAAGAAGGTCGTTTATTCGGCGCAATCACTACTCGTGATGTAGCAGAAGCAGTAACCGCAGCAGGCGTTGAAATTGCGAAAAGCGAAGTTCGTTTACCAAACGGTCCAATCCGTACTCTTGGTGACCACGATGTTCGTTTCCAACTTCACGGCGAAGTATTTGCAACATTAGATGTTATCGTTGTTGCAGAATAATTATCAAAGTTTTTGATAAAAGAAAACCCGACATCATGTCGGGTTTTTTGTTTTCTAGATTAAGAAAATATTTTGGTTATTCATTGAGAATAAAAAAGTGCGGTCATTTTTGACCGCACTTTTATTTATCCATTTAGTGTTTTAAATTACAAACCTAATACAGCAAATAATACCCAGATTGTGTAAATCATGGCTAGGCCGTAAAAGATAAATCCGCCTGCTGGTACGTGGATTTTAAGATCGTGCATTGCGTGATGGATACGGTGTAAACCACACCACATAGGGAAAATTGTTAAAACTAAGATAACTAATTTTCCGATCCAAGAATAAGCGAATGTAATTAAGTTATGTGGATCAATTAATCCAAATGGTAACAATAAACCAAGGATTAAGATCACAACCGGAAAGAAAATCGCACTGACAGTTCCGCCAGCACCAAACATCAACCATACTGGCGGTTCACCAGAACGTTTTGGATTTTGATCGACCATTTTTTCTCTCCCTACATATAAACTAAAATTAATGCGACAACACTAATTACAGCTGTAACAGCCCAAAGTGCATTTCTTAATACGTGATGTGGCAAACGTTCATTTTTAACAATGATGTTCATCACTTTTGGTGTCATCACGAAATAAGTTGCAGTGTGGTATAAGGTCGCAATTAATGTGATGATATTTAAGAACACCACAATTGGATTTCTTAAGAAGCCAATGAAATCAACAATACCTAAGCCAGGTACAGGATTGCTTGCCAGGCAAAGTACACCATAAAGCAATACAATACAGAACCATACAGCAAAGATAGAGGTTGCTTCGCGTACCATATAAGCTTTGTAGAAATCCAATTTTTGCCACCAAGTAGCCGTCATTGGGCGAACATATTTTTTACGTTTACTTATTGTTACTGACATATTCTTCCCCTTAGCCTTTTGGTTTTAGCATTGAGATAACATAATCTTTGGCACTTTCCACTTTGCCTTGGTTGATTGCAGAAGCTGGATCCACGTGTTTTGGACACACTTCAGAACAATAACCAACGAAAGTACAGCTCCAAACACCGTTTTTACCATTTAATAATGGCATACGTTGTGCTTTACCATGGTCACGGTTATCAAGGTTGTAACGGTGTGCCATTGTAATCGCTGCAGGGCCTAAGAATTCAGGGTTTAAACCAAATTGTGGACAAGCCGCATAGCATAAGCCACAGTTGATACACATTGAGAATTGACGATATTTTTCAAGTTGTGCCGGCGTTTGTTTAGTACGGCTTACTTGCAATTCTTTTGATGGATGTGGTTTACCATCTAACGGTGGTGCTTCGTTACCAATAATATAAGGTTTAATCGCCTCTAAACTTTCGATAAAGTGGCTTAAATCAACCACTAAGTCGCGTTCGATAGGGAAGTTTGCTAATGGTTCAATACGCATATGGCCGCTGTAATCACGTAAGAACGTTTTACAAGCCAATTTAGGTTTGTTATTCACCATCATCCCACAAGAACCGCAGATCGCCATACGGCAAGACCAGCGATAAGAAAGAGACGGTTCAAGTTTATCTTTAATGTAACCTAACGCATCTAAAAGAGAGGTTTGGTTATCATAAGGTACTTGATAAGAGCTTAAATGTGGCTCTTGATCGTTTTCTGGGTTGTAGCGTAATACTTCTACAGTCATTACTGGTGAATTAGCCATTTGCTTGCTCCTTAGCTTTCGCAGCCGCTTCTGCCGCTTCTGCTTCAGCACCATAAACACGTTTTGCTGGTTGAGATTTAGTGATTTTCACCGGACTGTATTCAATACGCGGTGCATCATCGCCATTGTAGTAAGCAAGGGTGTGTTTTAAATAATTCACATCATCACGTTCAGTGTAGTCTAAGCGTTGGTGTGCACCACGAGACTCTTTACGTTCAATTGCAGAGTTGGCAATAGATTGTGCCACATCAAGAATGTAACCTAATTCTACGGTGTAAAGCACATCGGTATTGAATACGCTTGAACGGTCTGCAACACGAATACGTTTATAACGTTCTTTAAGCTCAGCAATTTTATCTACTGCTTTTTGCATGCTTTCTTGGTCACGGTAGATACCACAACCTTCTTCCATCACGGTACCCATTTCGTCACGGATTTCAGACCAAGATTCATTACCTTCTTGGTTATAAAGCGCCCCAAGGCGAGCCACAACATCTTGTGCTTGTGCATCAACTGCTGCACGGTTTGCCGGTTGTGCTTCTGCTGCACGTTGTGCGGCATATTCACCTGCAACACGGCCTAAAACCACTAATTCTGCAAGCGAGTTAGAACCTAAACGGTTTGCACCGTGTAAACCAGAAGACGCACATTCACCCACAGCAAATAAACCTTTAATGCGAGTTTCGCTGTTGAAATCGACTTCGATACCACCCATGGTGTAGTGAACAACCGGACGAACTGGAATTGGTTCATTAACTGGGTTTACACCTTCATAAGCACTTGCTAATTCACAAATGAATGGAAGACGCTCATGTAAATATTTTTCACCTAAGTGACGTAAGTCAAGGTGAACCACATCAACACCTTTTGCCGTTTTTAAGGTGTTACCTTTTTTCCATTCTTGCCAGAACGCTTGTGAAACTTTATCACGTGGACCAAGTTCCATATATTTGTTTTCAGGTTTACCGATTGGGGTTTCAGGACCTAGACCATAATCTTGTAAATAACGGTAGCCGTTTTTATTCACTAAGATACCGCCTTCACCACGACAACCTTCAGTCATTAAGATACCGGTGTTCGGTAAGCCGGTTGGGTGATATTGGACGAACTCCATATCACGAAGAGGAACGCCATGACGATATGCCATTGATAAGCCATCACCTGTTACGATACCGCCGTTGGTATTGAATTTAAATGCACGACAGCCACCGCCAGTAGCAATCACAACCGCGTTTGCATTAATTTGAACAAGTGAACCTTCCATCATATTCATCGCCACCATACCGCGAGCATGACCATTATCAACTAAGATGTCTAAAACGAAGTGCTCGTCAAAGCGTTGAATTTGTGGATATTGAATGGATGTTTGGAAAAGAGTATGTAATAAGTGGAAACCGGTTTTATCTGCCGCGAACCAAGTACGCTCGATTTTCATCCCACCGAAACGACGCACGTTCACATCACCATCAGCTTTACGGCTCCAAGGACAGCCCCAACGTTCAAGTTGAGTCATTTCTACTGGAGAATGTTCAACGAAGTATTCCACCACATCTTGTTCACATAACCAGTCACCACCGGCAACGGTATCGTGGAAGTGTTTATCGTAGGAATCTTCCTCTTTAATTACTGCGGCCGCACCACCTTCTGCTGCAACCGTATGGCTACGCATAGGATAAACCTTAGAAACTAATGCGATCTTTAAGTTAGGGTTTGCTTCTGCTGCTGCAATTGCTGCACGTAAACCGCCGCCACCGGCACCAACAATAGCAATATCGACATTAACCGTTTGCACGATATCCTCCAATCAATAGAAAGTAAAAAAATAAAATGCCCTAAATAAATAGGGGATATATTGCCATTCTGCCATTTTTGTTTACAAATTAGTAACCTTTTTTCCGGAATAAACGGATAAAATATCAAAAGTGTGATCTAACTCAAAAAAGTTACTTTTTTTATATTTTTTAGATGATAACCGTTTTCGTTTAAGAATGATTTAGTCGGATTATTGAGTTAAAAATCGCTCTTGTTTACAATAGTCTTATTCATTTTAAAGGTGAAAACGGAGAAAAAAATGACCGCACTTAGCGATAAAAAAACAGAATGGCAACCTTCTGCATCAATTCAAAACTTATTGGCGCGTGCCAAAATCATTGCGGATATCCGCCAATTCTTTACTGAACGGGGATTACTAGAAGTGGAAACCCCTGTTTTAAGTGAATTTGGCGTAACAGATCTTCACCTTTCCACCTTTAATACAGAATTTGTTGCCCCTTTTGATGAGCTCTCGAAAACGCTCTGGCTTTCTACCAGCCCGGAATATCATATGAAGCGTTTACTGGCAGCTGGCAGTGGACCGATCTTTCAAATAGGCAAAGTATTTCGTAATGAAGAAGCGGGTAATCGCCATAATCCGGAATTCACCATGCTTGAATGGTATCGACCGCACTTTGACATGTATCGTCTGATGAATGAAGTGGATGATTTGTTACAACAGATCCTGGATTGCAAACCGGCAGAAACCTTAAGTTATCAGTTCGTCTTCCAAGAATATGTCGGATTAGATCCATTATCAGCCACTCGTCAAGAACTGGTGGAAGCGGCGCGTAAGCATAACTTTATGGCAGATGAAGATGAAGATCGTGATACCTTATTACAATTTCTATTCAGTGAAGTGGTAGAGCCTAAAATTGGGCAAGAAGCACCTGTAGCAGTTTATCATTTCCCTTCTTCCCAAGCCGCACTTGCACAACTTAGCCCAGAAGATAGCCGTGTGGCAGAACGCTTTGAGTTCTATTATAAAGGATTAGAGTTAGCCAATGGTTTCCATGAGCTCACGGATGCACGCGAACAACAATACCGCTTTGAAAAAGACAATCGCCTGCGCGAAAAAGCAGGTTTGCCACAGCGTGAAATTGACTATCGTTTTCTAGGGGCTTTACAAGCAGGCATTCCAAATACATCCGGTGTGGCTTTAGGTGTCGATCGTTTAATTATGATTGCATTAGGCGCAGAAAGTATTAAAGAGGTGATTTCATTTTCGGTGGAATGTGCTTAGTCTGCTTAAAAAATATTCATTATTTCTTCGAAAATGAATAAAAAAGAAGAACAAATTGCTCAAAATAGAGAGATAGTTGTATAGACAAAATTCTGAAAAGTTCGATGTGAAAGGATGTTTTTGATTAAAAAATGTCCTTTTTTGTGTAAAAAATGTGATCTTGATCCGATTTTAGAAAATTGGAAGAGATCCTCCCATTGACACCATAGGTTTATTTTGTAATATTTGCGATGTCTATTTCGGAGATTGAACTTTTTATGAAAAATTGCTTCAATCAAAAATCATAGGTAACAACCAAAAGGAATAACAATTATGAAAAAGACACTAGCAGCATTGATCGTTTCTGCATTTGCCGCTTCAGCAGCAAACGCAGCAGTAGTTTATGACAACGAAGGTACTAAAGTTGAATTAAACGGTTCTCTTCGTGTAATCATGGAAAAAGCGGATAAAAAAGAATATGACGCCGCTAACCACTCAACTAAAAAATCTAACTCTGCTTTACGTAATGCAGGCTCGCGTTTTGGCATCACTGTAAAACATAACTTAGATAACGATTTCTATGCGTTAGGTCGTGTAGAGTTCCGTTTTGATGATACAACTTCTCGTGATAAATTCGGTGGTGTTTATGCTAAACGTGCTTATGTAGGTTTAGGTAGCAAAGCAATCGGCGAGCTCAAATTTGGTCGTCAACTAACCATCGCGGATGATTTAACTCAAGCGAATGACTATGATTACGGTTTCATTCCAAAAGAAGAATATATCCCAACTGCGGGTACAGGCGTAGTTCGTTATGACTATAAAGGTATTGAAGGTTTACAATTAAGTGCAAACTATAACTTTGGTCAAACAAATGACGAAAAAGGCAATCCGCTTAAACCTGGTATCAAAAATGCTTACGCTGTAGGTGCATTATATACAGTGGGTGATTTAGATGCGCGTTTAGCTTATGGTCACACAAACTTTGAAACTGGCGCATCATACGCTCACCGTTTAGATGGTGTTTTAGCATCATTAGGCTATAAATTTGGTGATTTCACATTAACTGGTGACTTCGCTTATGGTCATGAAAAATTTGATGATGAAAAAACAAACAAATTCTATGTGGCTCCAGGTTTCGCATATCAAGTTCTTCCTGCGTCTAAAGTATATGGTAACTACCTATATGAACGCGTAAAAGGTGAAAACACTAAAGATAAAACTCACGGTTTCTTACTTGGTGCAGATTACCAACTTCATAAACAAGTTGTGGTATTCTTAGAAGGTAAATACGTAACAACTAAATCTTACGTTAACGATGCTTACGATGGTAAAGTTAAAGACAGAGCTATCGGTGTAGGTATGCGTGTATTCTTCTAATCTTTGATTAGAAAAAATCTGAAAAGGCGAATCGAAAGGTTCGCCTTTTTGTTTGAATCTCATAAACTATTTTTAAATCTCCCCAACTCTTTTTAAATCTCCCCAACTCTTTTTAAATCTCCCCAAACCCCTCTTTACGAAAGAGGGGCTTTTTATTATTAGAGGAAAAGATGTCAAAAGTTTTGATAGATAAAATATTTAATTAGAAAATATCTATTAAGTGAGAATCGGAAAGCATTTATTTGTTATAAAGCTCCCCCTCTTTCGTAAAGAGGGGGTAGGGGGAGATTTAACTACTGCAACTTATTTAAAATTACCTCTTTACAAAAGAGTTTTTTTTATGACGTTGGTTTTAATGATTTTATTAGGAATATATTTACTAGAGTTAAGAACAGAAAGCATTTATTTGCCAATAAAATCCCCCCCTCTTTCGTAAAGAGGGGGTAGGGGGAGATTCAACTAGTTCAATTTATCGAAAGTTCCCCTAATCCTTTTTTACAAAAGAGGGGCTTTTTTATGATGTTGCTTTTAGTGATTTTATTAGGAATATATTTGATAGAGTTAAGAACGGAGAGCATTTATTTGCCAATAAAATACCCCCTCTTTCGTAAAGAGGGGGCTGGGGGGAGATTTAATTATTTCAACTTATCCAAAACCAATTTCCCCATCATTTCAATATGGGCTTTTTCAGCATTCAATGCGGGGATGTAGTGATAAGACATACCACCATGATTTAAGAACGTCTCTTTGTTTTCAACCTCAATTTCTTCTAAGGTTTCTAAGCAATCTACCGAAAAACCTGGGCAAATCACCGCTATTTTTTGAATGCCTTGAGAAGCCGCTTCTTCTAAAAAGTGATCCGTATAAGGTTGTAACCATTCTTCACGGCCAAAACGGGATTGGAAAGTCATATTCCATTGATTTTCGGTTAAACCTAATTTATCTACAATGGCAATGGTAGTTTGTTTGCAATGCTGACGATAATAATCGCCCATATTCTCATAACGCAATGGAATGCCGTGATAAGAAAAAAGTAAAAACTCATCGGGTTTTAACCGCACTTTAATCGAATCTACTAAGGCATTAATGTAGTTTTCATCAAGATGATAAGAATGAATAAACTCAAAAGGCACAATATTACGTTCTTGTGCAATGGCACGATTGAACGCATCGATTAATGCACCTGTTGTGGTGCTGGAATATTGTGGATAAAGCGGCAATACAATCATGCGTTCCACATCATTTTTAAGTAAATTTTTGACCGCACTTTGCATCGAAGGATTGCCGTAAGTCATGGCAATTTCGACTTGTGCATTGATGCCTTGTTCAGTCAAATAAGCTTGTAAACCCGCTTGTTGTTGCTTTGTAATGGCAAGTAGGGGAGAGCCTTGTTCTGTCCAAATAGATTGATAATTTCGTGCAATGCGTTTAGAACGCATCGGTAAAATAATGGCTTTTAAAAGGGGATACCATTTCCAACGAGGCAAATCGACCACGCGAGGATCCATTAAAAAATCAGCTAGATAACGGGAGATCGCCGCGGGTTGAGGGGCATCAGGCGTACCAAGGTTCGCTAAAATGATGCCAATTTTTTGAGTTGTAGTCATAAATGTTTGATATAAAGCGTTAATCGAGAAACGCAGCAAAGTTTATCTTGTTCATCGCGAATGTCAATTTGCCAAACATGGGTATTTTGACTTAAAGCAATTGGCGTTGCCTTTGCGGTAACAAAACCTTTTTTGACAGGGCGAAGATGATTGGCATTAATATCTAATCCCAAGGCAACTTGGCCTTCTTCTATACAGAGAAATCCAGCTAATGAACCAATGGTTTCAGCCAACGCCACAGACACGCCACCATGTAATAAACCGAAAGGCTGTGTGGTGCGATGATCAACGGGCATTTTTGCCTCAATCCAGTTTTCACCATAAGCCGAAATTTCAATGCCTAAATGCCTAATAGCGCAATTTTTACCCATTTCATTAAGCTGCTCAAGCGTGAACGCTTTTTTCCAAATTGCCATATACTTTTCCTTATCTTATTTGATGGCGTTAGTTTGATCTAATTCGATACTTTCGTAAAGAAAAAAGAAAGGCGAAGTTGTGCTTTTAGTATCTAAATATGTTTATTTTTTAAACAAAAATTTACATATCTTTAAAGTTTTTGTAAAAAATATCAGAAATCTTTACATATATTTACATAACTTAAGTTTTATCTTAATTAATTGTAATTTTTGGTAAATCCTTTTTATTATGCTTCCTTTTTGTACAAAGTTCGCTTAGAATAAGCTGTTCTGACCAGAAAGGTAAGGGGAACTGTTGTCAAAATTTGTGGTCGTCGCCTTTCTGACGTTGAATTTTTCGGCGCTGTTGCATCAGTGACAGCTTCTTAATCATCCTAATAAAAGGAATAATTTTATATGAACAAAGTGTTTAAAGTTATTTGGAATCATGCTACACAAACGTGGACTGCAGTTTCTGAACTTGGGCATGCTAAGGGTAAAACCAAGTCTAAAAAGATCGTTAAATTGACCGCACTTGCGGGTGCTGTAATGAGCGTGGTTGGTACTGCTCAAGCAGCGATAAATACCGAGGCAAGTACCATCACGATCAATTCGTCTAACCCAAATAATGTAACTGGTACAAACCAAGGTATAAAGAATATTAATATTGGTACAGGTGCTAATACTTATAGAAATGATGGTAAGAATGCTGAAGGCACTGACATTGTATCCCATGATGCAATTGCTATTGGTTCTGATGCGACAGGTACTGGTGATAAAGCAGTAGCGATTGGTAAAGGCGCAAATGCAACTAAAGAAAATGGTATTGCAATTGGTTTTGATGCAACTAATCAGTCTATTGACTCTGTTGCGATCGGTAGAGAAGCAACATCTAGCAAAGATATGGATGTAGCCATTGGTAAGCAAGCAAAAGCAACTGGTGGCGAATCTCTTGCTTTTGGTTCTCAATCAAAAGCATCAAATGAAGCTGCTATTGCTGTAGGTAAAGAGTCTAATGCGGCAGGTTCTTCAGCAGTTGCTACTGGTTATCAGTCTAATGCAGCTGGCGATAATGCTGTTGCTGTTGGTAACAAAGCTACTGCAAGTCAGGTAAATGACATTGCTGTAGGTTTACGTGCTTCTGCTACTGGTGGACGATCAATTGCAACAGGTACTGCTGCGGCTGCAAGTGGTGCTTACTCTATTGCAACAGGTTTTACGGCTAAAGCTTCAGAGGCTAATGCTACCGCAATTGGTAACGGTGCAAACGCATCTCATAAGAATGCAGTTGCTCTAGGTTCTGGCTCTGTAACTAAAACGGCTATTCCTAATGCGTCACAAGAGTTCTTCAAGAAAAGATATACCTTCGCAGGTGGAAGTCCGGATAGCGTAGTGAGCTTCGGTTCTTTAGATCACGAGCGTCAATTAGTGAATGTGGCAGCAGGCCGTATTAATGGCGATTCAACTGATGCAATCAATGGTTCACAATTATATGCTGTGACTCAAATGATCGGTGATCACCAATGGATAGTAAGTGGTAATACAACTGCTAGTGTTCGCTCTTCTCACGAAGAACATGGTGTAAAACGCAATGATATCGTTGATTTCGAAGATGGTAAGGGTACCAGTGCTGTTATTAGACATACGCCAGCAGATATTAGTTCAGGTGAAGCAGGAAAAACATATGTTACATACAATGTTAACTTAGTAGATGGCAAAAATACAAAAGTTAAATTTAACTCAACTACTAACACCTACCAAATTGATGTTGACATTGTAAATAGTTCTACTGGTGCAACTGGTGCTACAGGCCCTAAAGGCGATACAGGTCCTGCTGGTCCTAAAGGTGATACCGGCGCTACTGGTGCAACCGGCGAAAAAGGCGACAAAGGTGACAGCGCTTTAGGCTTAACTGTTGACGTTCAAGATGATAACGCAAACGGTACTCACACTATTACTATTAGTAATTTAGATGATGGCTCAGTCACTACTACCATCGTTAAAGACGGTAAAAACGGTAAAGATGGTAAAGACGGTGCTACTGGTGCCAAAGGTGAAAAAGGTGACACTGGTGCAGCTGGTGCGAAAGGTGAAAAAGGTGACAAAGGCGACAGCATCACAGGTGAAGTTGTAAATAACGGTGACGGTACCCATACCATCACTATTACTAATCTAGGTGATGGCTCAGTGACTACTACCATCGTTAAAGACGGTAAAAACGGTAAAGATGGTAAAGACGGTGCTACTGGTGCAACAGGTGCTACAGGCGCAACTGGTGCTAAAGGTGACACAGGTGCTACAGGTGCTACAGGTGCTACAGGTGCTACAGGTGCTAAAGGTGACACAGGTGCTACAGGCGCAACAGGTGCTACTGGCGCAACTGGTGCTACAGGTGCAACTGGTGCTACAGGTGCTAAAGGTGACACAGGTGCTACAGGCGCAACTGGTG
>OCJR01000018.1_pt1 | contig 106620 bp, 95 predicted proteins | sample 1480741 | NCBI WGS metagenome assembly OCJR01 (sample SAMN05301480, study PRJEB22388) | human oral metagenome | isolation source: Infant 1 DOL 23 oral | host: Homo sapiens | place: USA: Pittsburgh, Magee-Womens Hospital of UPMC | collected 2013/2014 | reverse complement strand
GACCCCATACCGAACTCAGAAGTGAAACGCCGATGCGCCGATGGTAGTGTGGGGCATCCCCATGTGAGAGTAGGACACCGCCAGGTACTTTTTATTTTGTTAGTTTATTTTAATAGTAAATTAACAAAATAAAAATTTTGGCAGCAACAGTGCAATGGTCCCACCTGAATCCATATCGAACTCAGAAGTGAAACATTGTTACGCCGATGGTAGTGTGGGGCTTCCCCATGTGAGAGTAGGTCACTGCCAATCATACCTTATTTAGCGGAGTGGTAGTTCAGCTGGTTAGAATACCTGCCTGTCACGCAGGGGGTCGCGGGTTCGAGTCCCGTCCATTCCGCCAATTCTTAATACCAATAGGGGCGTAGTTCAATTGGTAGAGCACCGGTCTCCAAAACCGGGTGTTGGGAGTTCGAGCCTCTCCGCCCCTGCCATTATTCCATATCAATTTATCTTTAATTTTTTATAAGAATATTGTCTATTTTGTTATTCGTTTTATACTAATTGCATTTTAGTGTTTCAGAGATATTCTTATGCGTTATTCTATTCAAGATTTTATTCAATTAATTGCACAATTACGTAATCCTAATGGAGGCTGTCCTTGGGATCTTAAACAAAATTATGACTCCATGATTCCTTGTTTAACTGAAGAAACTTATGAAGTCATTGATGCCATCCAAAAGAAAGATATTGCTAATTTAAGAGAAGAGCTTGGTGATCTTTTATTACAGGTGGTGTTTTTCAGTCAACTCGCTTCAGAGGATGGTTATTTTACATTTGATGATGTTCTTAATGATGTTTCTGAAAAGATTGTACGTCGCCATCCTCATGTATTTGGTGATGCTACAGCTGGAAATGAAGAAGAAGCGTTAGCCCGTTGGAACAGTATCAAAGCACAAGAAAAATTAGCTCAAAAACAACAGTCTATTTTAGATAATGTTCCAAATGCTTTTCCTGCATTGTTAAGAGCACAGAAAATGCAAAAACAGTGTTCAAAGATTGGGTTTGATTGGAATGAACTTGAGCCTGTATTTGCTAAAGTTGAAGAAGAATTAGAAGAAGTACTAGATGAAATCAACCAAACACCTCGCAATCAAGAAAGAATAGAAGAAGAAATCGGGGATTTATTTTTTGCTACTGTCAATTTGTCTCGCCATCTTAAATGTAATGCGGAAGAGGCTTTACGTAAGGCAAATAATAAATTTGAACAACGTTTTCGCAAAGTTGAAGGAAAGGCATTAGAACGAGGCGTATTACTTAAAGATCTTTCTTTAATCGAAATGGATATTCTGTGGGATGAAGTGAAAAAAGAAGAAAAATAATCAAAATGGCAGAGGCGTTTTCCTCTGCCATTTTTTATTTTATGGAATGGATAAGTAACATATAAGCACTGATTACCAATAAAATAATACCCAATAGTTTTTTGACTAAGTGCGGTGATAATTTACCTCGAATTTTCATTGAGAAAAATCCAGTTACAAAGGCACTTAACACAACAATAATCACAATCGAAAAATTGACATAACCGATTTGCCAACCAAAGTGATAAGTCGAGTTTTTTGAAAGATAGCCATAAAGGCTGCCTAATCCACCAATAAACATCATTGCATTGGTATAAGGCGCAATTTGATGAGCTTTAACGGATTTTAACTGACCAATTAAAGGCGCCATAATTGAGCCTCCTCCAATGCCAGTCATGCCAGCAATAAATCCACCTATCGTTGAAAGCCCTATTCCTTTAATCGTTTCATCCGCTGTAGATTGCTGAATTATTGCGGTTTCTTTACTAAAAATAGTACGAATTGCTAATAGGGAAAGTGTGATAACAAACACACTGATGATGGCAATATCAGGTACATAAAAACTGGATTCGAATCCTAGCTGCACACCAATAATCATACCCACAGACCAAATGAGCATCGCTTTGTAATTAATCGATACTTTTTGTTTGTAAAAATAAATTAAGTTAATAAAGGATGACCCCATGACAATCGTCAATGATGTAGCAGCAATCATTTGTAAAGGGAACTGTGGGAATAAGGTGTAGAGAATAGGTACCATCAATACGCCGCCACCGATGCCAAAAATAGCGGACATTATATTTGTCATCACACCACATAAAATTAAAATAAAAATTAACTGTAAACTCATTTCAAACTCCTTTTTTGTGGGAGTACGGCATTATTATTCTTTTGGATAAATAAATAATTTATGATCTTGCTCATAATTATCTATAAAAACAGACTTTATTTTAATTTTGTGATCCTTCTCACACAATCAGTATGACAATTATCATATGCTCTTTATACACCTAGCAGTAGTCTATAAATGGATATTAATAATGGCTTCTACAAGGAGGAGCGTATGCTATTAACAGTTTCGAGTTTCCTCATCGTAACAGCTTTGGTAGCCTATATTTCATGGCTACGGACGAAAAACGATGATTTACCACCTCGAAAGGTTATTTCTTAGCGGGACGAGGATTAAGCGGTATTGTGATTGGTTGCTCAATGGTTTTAACTTCACTTTCTACTGAGCAATTGATTGGGGTGAATGCCGTTTCTTATCAAAACAACTTTTCTATTATTGCGTGGACTGTGCCAACGGTGATTCCGCTTTGTTTCTTGGCGCTTTATATGTTGCCGAAATATTTGCGTAACGGTTATACCACCATTCCTGAATTCTTTGAAAATCGCTTTGACCGACAAACACGTTTGATTATGTCTGGATTATTCTTAGTCTTTTATCTTTTAATCGTTATTCCGACCGCACTTTATACTGGAGCGATTGCCTTTAATAAAATCTTCAATCTAGAAACGATCTTCGGATTAAGCTATGCACAGGCAATTGTCTATACCGTGATTGCTATCGGTGTAGTGGGTGCGATTTATGCGATTTTTGGTGGGTTAAAAGCGGTAGCCGTTTCCGATACCATCAATGCGGTAATCTTAGTGATTGGAGCATTACTTGTGCCTGTATTTGCGTTGCTTTATTTAGGTAATGGCAGCATTTCAGAAGGCTTGAATATTATCACTACCACTCACGTTGAAAAATGGAACGCCATTGGTAGTTCAACCGACTCAACCCCTTGGCCAACAATCTTTACCGGTATTATGGTCGTTCACTTCTTCTACTGGACAACAAACCAAGCTATCGTACAACGTTGTTTAGGGGCGAAGGATTTAGCATCTGGTCAAAAAGGGATTTTAATTGCAGCACTTTTCCTACTCACATTACCGATTATTCTTAATTTACCGGGTTTATTGAGTTTCCATATTTTAGGTGAAGGCTTAAATCCAATTGATACCTCTTATCCATTGTTGGTTAATAAAGTGATGCCGACTGCATTACAAGGTTTCTTTATTGCCGCGCTTTTCGGCGCAATTTTAAGTACCTTTAACTCATTCTTAAACTCTGCAGCGACGATTTATTGTAAAGACTTATTACCATCTATCAGTAAAAAACAACGTACCGATCAAGAATTGATCGTCTATGCGAAAAAAGTCTCTACCATTATGGCGATTGTGACCATGATTATTGGCCCACTTTTGATGTTCGGTACAGATGGTATTTTCTTAATCACTAAACGCTTTGCTGGTTTTGTGAATATTCCAATCGTGGCGTTATTTGCTGTGGGTTTATTTAATAAAACGGTTTCAGGTTTAGCGGCACGCATTGCTTTACTTGTACACGTAGTACTTTATTTCAGTATTGTTTGGGTGTTCAATGTGAAAATCAATTTCGTGTATGTCATGGGCGGATTATTCGTATTTGATGTTGTCTTCATGTTGATTCTAGGTCAATTCTTAAAACGTGAGCCTTATGTGGAAAATACCGTCAATAAAGGCGACGTAGATTTAACCAATTGGAAATACATTAAAGTGACGTCTGTTTCATTGATTCTTGGGTTAATTGCGCTTTATGCTTTCTTATCACCAGTAGGTATTGCTTCACCAGATGGCAATCCAATGTTAGTGTTGGAAGTGTATGCAGTATTACAACTCATCGTGTTGATTGTCTTTAGACCAAAAAATGAAAAAACAGAACATCAATTACATCTTTCTAACCAACATTAAGCAGTCGGGCGTACATCACGTACGCCCTTAAAATAGATAAGGATTGTGTATGAACATTATCTATATTTTACTCGACCAAGTGCGTAAAGATATGCTGGGAGCTTATGGTCACCAGATCGTCAAAACTCCGAATATCGACCGTTTAGCGAAAGATGGCGTACGTTTTAATAATGCCTTTACGCCAGCTTCAGTTTGTGGACCCGCACGAACATCACTCTTTACCGGTTTAATGCCATCCACACATGGCATCATTCGTAATGGCGAAAAAGGCGGTACAGGTGAAGTGAGCGAAGCTGCACCAAACATCGGTAAACTAGACGGCTATAACACCTATGTTGTGGGTAAATGGCACGTGGGTACAAAATCCGTACCGGAAGATTATGGCATTAAAGGGCATAACTTTGACGGCTATGGTTACCCAGGCAGTGGCGTGTATAAAAATTTAGTGTTCAACCAACCGCCGACACATTCCAATCGTTATAAAGAATGGTTAGATGAAAAAGGCTATGACATTCCTGAAGTGAGTCGTGCTTATTTCGGTGATAACCCACATTTGCGCGTACAAGAGCTTTGTGGTTTGCTTTCAGGCACAAAAGAACAAACCATCCCGTATTTTATTATTGATGAGGCGAAAAGCTATATCAGCCAATCGCTCGCTGAAAATAAACTGTTCTTCACATGGATTAATTTCTGGGGGCCGCATACGCCTTGTATTGTGCCAGAACCTTATTATTCCATGTATCGAAAAGAAGATGTAGTGCTAGATGAAAGCTTCTTCAAACCACTAGAAGGCAAACCAGGACACTATCGTACCATCTCTAAAATGTGGGGGATGTGGGAAGCGAGCGAAGATCATTGGAAAGAAGTGATCACAAAATTCTGGGGTTATATCACCTTAATTGATGATGCAATTGGTGAGCTATTTACCTTCTTAGAAAACAACGACATTTATGACCGCACTTTTATTGTGGCAACCGCTGATCATGGTGATGCGATGGGCGCTCATCGAATGATTGAGAAAGGGGAGTTCATGTTTAATACCACCTACAACATTCCGATGATTATCAAAGACCCGAATTCAAATCGTATTAATCAACAAGATGATAACCTTGTGTATCTCCACGATTTAACCTCTACGGTTTATGATTTAGCTAATCAGCCGATTCCTTCCGCCTTTGAAGGGGAAAGTATTTTACCGATCGTTCGTCAACATCAAGATAATCAACGAAAAGGGATATTGGCACAGTTAGCGGGGCATTTCGTCTATTTTGAACAACGCATGTGGCACCGTAAAGACTATAAATTAGTGTTTAATGCGTCGGACATTTGTGAGCTTTATGATATAAAAAATGATCCAGCTGAAATGCATAATTTGTTCTACAAGCCAGAGTATGAGGCGGTCAAAAAAGAGATGCTGGAAGAAATGCACCAAGAAATGAAACGCTTAAATGATCCATTAGAAAACTGGGTATATCGGATTATAAACGAAGTTTAAAACCAATAAAAAATTGACCGCACTTTTAAGGGACGATTATGGAAAATTGCGCAATCAAGCCTACTGAATTATCACATTGTCAGTTTACTGAGCTGCATCACTTGCCGAAAGGTTCCTTCTTGTATCAACAAGGTGAGTCAGCACATGAATTTTATTATGTGCAAGCAGGCTTGGTTGGCTTATTTCATACCCTTGAAAATGGCAAGGAAAGCTTAGTGCGATTATATTCCAAGGGTGATTATTTTGGTTTTCGAACTTTGTTTTCGATGGCGAATAAACACTATCATTGCGATGCAAAAGTCTTAATTGATGCGGAGATTACTCGCATCAAGCCTAATGTGGTGAGTGAGTTTTTTGCGCATAATACGGTGATGAGCCAATGTTTATTGCAGATCTTAGCAAATGAACTACGTGAAGCCGAAGAACGATTAGCAAAAAGTGCTTATTTACGCACCTTAGATCGTGTGATGGATAGTTTGTATTTTCTCAAACAACATTTTCCTGATTATAATTGGACATATCGCGAAATTGCAGAATATGCCGGCTGTGAAACTGAAACCGCGATTCGTATTGCGAAAGAACTCAAACAAAACGGGACATTTGATCGAATATCAGGTCATAAATAATGTTGTAACAAAGGATGGTTGATGTCTGTTTTTCCACCACAAGCTCATTTTCATTTAATGGCGAAACCAAGCAGTTTTCACTGTAACATTCAGTGTGAATATTGCTTCTATTTGGAAAAATCAGAACAGTTTGGGCAACATGCGCCTTTTATGTCAAAAGACACCTTAAAACATTACGTCAAAAACTATATCCAATCTCATGCCGGTAATGTGGTTGAATTTGCTTGGCAAGGGGGGGAGCCAACTCTCTTAGGCTTAGATTTTTATAAGCAAGCCGTTGAATATCAGCAGGAATTTGCCCAAGGCAAACAGATTACAAACGCTTTTCAAACCAATGGCATTGCCTTTAATCAGCAATGGGCTGCATTTTTCAAACAACATCATTTTCTCATTGGGCTTTCTATTGACGGTTTAAGTGCTGTGCATAATCGTTATCGTATTTCAGGTAATGGCAATCCCACTTTTGAAAAAGTCGTAAAAGCGTTAAATTTGCTGCAAGAATATGGCGTGGAATTTAACACCCTGACCGTCATTAATGATCAAAATTGGCAAAAAGGAAGAGAAACTTATTTAGCACTCAAACAGCTTGGCTCGACTTATATGCAGTTTATTCCTATTGTGGAACGTCATGCACAAACACAATCTGTTACTGATTTTTCGGTACCAGCAGAAGGTTATGGGAAATTTCTTGTGGATGTCTTTCATGAATGGTATGAGCATGATGTAGGGAAAATTTATGTGTCGCAGTTTGATAATCTGCTAGGGCAATGGCTTGGTTATCCTTCCTCAACCTGTGTTCATCAACCTACTTGCGGGCAATCGCTTGTCTCGGAAGCTAATGGCGATGTGTATACTTGCGATCATTTTGTGTATCCCGAATACAAGGTCGGCAATTTAACTCAGCAACCTTTAACAGAGATTGTGCTTTCCAATAAACAGCAACAATTCGGTTTAGAAAAATCACAAAAATTGACCGCACTTTGTCAGCGTTGTGAGTTTCGTAAACTCTGTTATGGAGGCTGCCCGAAACATCGTTTTGTTTCTCTCGAAAATGAACCCAATCCACATAATTATTTATGTGCTTCTTACCGTTATTTCTTTGAACAAACGGCGCCTTATATGCAAGCCATGGCTCGCCAAATTCGGTTACATCCATCAGCCGCTTAAGGTAGAATAGCGTTTTCTACTTTACGTTTTGATTGATATGAATCCTTGGACATTACTCGCTATTTCGATTTGCCTTGAAATTGTGGCAACGAATTTATTAAAAGTCAGCGATGGCTTTACCAAACTTTTACCTACAATTGGCTCATTAACCTTATATGCCATTTCGTTTTATTTTGTCTCTCTTGTGTTTCGCACGCTTTCTGTGGGCTTGGTTTACGCCATTTGGTCGGGTGTCGGCATTGTTTTGACGGCCATTGTGGCGTATTTCGCTTTTGGTCAGAAAATCGATACCGCTGGGCTGATTGGTATGGCATTGATTATCAGCGGTGTTTTAGTGATTAACTTATTTTCTCAAACAGGACATTAATCCTCCAAATGAAATATGATCAAGCTCACAAATTTTATTTTTCTTCAAAATAAAATTATGTTGGTAATCAATTCATCGCTATAATTCTCCGGCATTTTTAACCGCACTTTGTGCAACTTTAAAGGAAATTTTATGAAAAAATTACTTTGCTCATTATTTGCGCTTTCTGCTGTGAGTACAGCAATGGCACAAGAAGTAAATATTAAAATATTGGGTACCTCTGATATTCATGGTCGCGTTGTACCTTGGAGCTATGGCGCAGACGTAGAAGACAAATCTGGTTCTTATGCGCAAATCGCAACTTATGTGAAAGATGTGCGTAAAAACAACAAAAACGTGGTGTTAGTGGATGTGGGCGATGCGATCCAAGATAACCAAGTTGACGTGTTCGCAAAAGATAAAAAATATTATAAAGATCACCCAATTCCAAAAGTATTAAACGAAATGAAATACGATGTTTTCGTATTGGGTAACCACGAGTTTAACTTTGGGATGAAAGCATTAGATGAAATCTTAAAAGACATCAAAGCGAAAAAATTAACCTCAAACTTCTATTATAAGAAAAACGACAAACGTTATATTGATGCAACAACCATCATTGAAAAAGATGGTGTGAAACTAGGAATTATCGGTTTAAGTACCCCAATGTCAGCAAAATTTGAAGAAGACACAGGCAACTTAAAAGACATGAAATTTACTTCACCAACTGAAGAAGCGCGTACACAAGTTGAGAAGTTAAAAGCGAAAGGTGTTGATGCAATTATTGTGATCGCTCACATGGGTATCGAGAATGAAAACAAGATTCCTGATACCGGTATGCGTGATGTCATCAATGCAGTAGACGGCATTGATGTAGTCATCGCGGGCCACATGCACAAAGATGTACCAAGTGAAACCATTAAAAATACACTAATCACTGAACCACACCGTTACGGTACCGTGGTATCTGAAGTGGATCTCACTTTTGATATCAACGATAAAAAAGAAGTGAAATTGGTGAAGAAAGAATCCAAAACCGTTCCAGTTAAAGAACTTGAAGCAGATAAGAAAATTGCGGAAATCTATAAACCTTACCACGAGAAATTACGTGAATTAAACAATGTGGTGATTGGTCAAACCGAAAACGAAATGGTACCACAAGAGACCAAACACGGTGTATCTGCTGCATTCTCAAGAGATACTGGTTTGTCTTCATTCATTAATGATGTTGAACAACATTACAGTGGTGCAGATGTGGTAACTTTCTCTTTCGACCACCAAAAAGCACGCATGAATAAAGGCGATATCAAGAAAAAAGACATCATCTTTAACTATCGTTATGCGGGCGGTGATGTCACCGTTTATGAAATGACGGGTAAACAATTGAAAGAATATATGGAATGGTCGGCGAACTACTTCGATACTATTCAACCAGGTGATACTGAATACCGTTACAATGCGGAACGTAAAAAATCAAAATATGTGACTTATGACATTTTCGGTGGCGTAAATTACAAAATTGACTTACGTAATCCAAAAGGTAGCAAAATCGTTGATTTAACCCTTGCTGACGGCAAACCGGTGACAGATGATATGAAATTAAAAGTGGGTATGAACTCATATCGTTTCGCTCAATTAAACGGTAAAGGTGGTATTTGGGAAGGTCAAAAAATCCCAGTACTTTGGGAATCTAAAGTCGCAATGGGCCGCGAAAAAGGCACTATCCAAAATATGATGATCGATTACATCACCAACGTGAAAAAAGGCAAAATCGATGGTCAATCTCACAACCGTTGGGAAATCATTGGATTAAACTAATCGATCCTTTTAAAATACGATAAAAACCAACCGCACTTTGAGGTAATTGAATCAAGTGCGGTTATTTTTTTCTTTGTTTTCAGCTAAAACTTGTAAATAATCAAGGTAAAATTAAGCCTAACGTAGTAAACTACAAGGACTTTTATCCTTTAGGAGATGACAAATGAAACCTTATTTAATCGCCCCTTCTATCCTTTCTGCAGATCTTGCTCGTCTAGGAGATGATGTGCAAAACGTGTTGAATGCTGGTGCGGATGTGATTCATTTTGATGTAATGGATAATCACTATGTGCCGAATTTAACCTTTGGCCCAGCTGTGTGTAAAGCTTTGCGTGATTATGGCATTAAAGCACCTATTGACGTGCATTTAATGGTGAAACCGGTCGATCGTATTATTCCTGATTTTGCCAAAGCCGGTGCGGATTACATTACATTTCATCCTGAAGCCAGTGAACATATTGACCGCTCGTTACAGCTCATTCGTGATCACGGCTGTAAAGCGGGTTTAGTGTTTAATCCTGCCACACCATTAAGTTATTTGGATTATGTATTAGATAAGGTGGATGTGATTTTGTTAATGTCCGTGAATCCAGGATTTGGTGGACAATCTTTTTTACCTTCAACATTGAAAAAATTACAACAGGCACGTCGTCTGATTGATGAAAGTGGTTTAGATATCCGTTTAGAAGTTGATGGTGGGGTAAAAGTGGATAATATTGCAGAAATCGCCGCAGCCGGTGCAGATATGTTTGTAGCAGGTTCAGCGATTTTTGGTAAACCAGATTATAAACAAATCATTGATCAAATGCGCGCGCAGTTAGCTTCAGTTAAATAGATGGTAGTAAGAATGAAGACTCAATTTAAAGTTATCGGTTTTGATTTAGACGGTACGCTTGTGAATAGCTTGCCAGATTTAGCGTTGTCTGTGAATTCTGCTTTAGCAGACTTTGGATTACCTCAAGCACCAGAAGAGTTAGTGTTAACTTGGATTGGTAATGGGGCACCAGTATTGATTGCACGAGCTTTAGAATGGGCAAAAGAGCAAACAGGTAAAGACTTTTCAGATGCAGAAATGGAGCAAGTGAAAGAGCGTTTTAACGTGTATTACGCGGAGAACCTTTGTAATGTGAGCCGTTTATATCCAAATGTAAAAGAAACATTGGAAACCTTGAAAGCGCATGGTTATACCTTAGCTGTAGTAACGAATAAACCAACTCGTCATGTTCAGCCTGTATTGGCGGCATTTGGCATCGATCATTTATTCAGTGAAATGCTTGGTGGACAGTCATTACCTGCGATTAAACCACATCCAGGCCCATTGTATTATTTATGTGGTAAATTTGGCGTAGAACCTCGCCAAGTGTTGTTTGTAGGTGACTCTCGAAATGATATCCTCGCGGCACATTCAGCAGGCTGCCCGGTTGTAGGATTAACTTACGGATACAACTACAACATTCCAATTGCTGAATCAAACCCTGATTGGGTGCTTGATGACTTTGCGAAGTTATTAGAGATTCTTTAATCTATCTTAAAGTGTAAAGTGCGGTCAAAAATGACCGCACTTTTTTCTTAAACCTCCCACCAAATCAACGCCCATTTGCGTTGTCCGTGTTTTATCGGTTCATTGTTTATTTGTTTTTGTTGATAGAATTGAGACAAACTTTGTTTTTCTTTTTCGGTGAGATTGCCGAGAGAAAACTCCACAGAATTTAATAAATCTTCAAAGGTTTCGCCTTGGAAATGGCCTGATTCGGTTTCAATAAAACTCACATTCGCGTGAATGCCTTTTTGGTAAAGGCGATTAACTAAATAAATATAAGTTGGGAAGCCTACATCATCACGGCCAATGGCTTCAAATACACCTTCATCGAGAAAATGGCGTTGTGTCACCGAGGTTAAAAAGACGCGTTTTTTTGCCTTACTTTGCAGCTTTTCAATCATGTCATCCAAATCATCCACAAGCGTCGAGCGAGAGGCGAGTATCACATCCGCTTGAGGTACATCATCCCAGTTATCCGACCATGATTTATGTAGAAGCGTAATATTATTCAGTTGATGCTTTTCTTTATATTGCTGAACCATCTCTAACATGCCTTGGCTGTAATCAAGGGCATACACCGCTTGGCATTGTTGGGCTAAAGGAATCACAAACGTTCCGGGGCCACAGCCGATATCTAATACGGTTTCATCAGGTTGCACATTCATGGCTTTGAGTAACGTTTCATTATAACGACTTGGTTTGCCCACTAAATTCTCAGCCATTTTAGGGGCTTTTTTATCCCACTTTGTTGGTGGAAGATTATAGTGATTACAGGATTTTAGATGTTGTTGATAGAGATCGTTGAAATTGATGTCGTTGATGATCATAGTGACGCCCCAAAGTGCGGTTAGTTTTAGGATTGTTTTAAATTGCTTTATAATTATATGCTTTCTCCCATTTAAAATCATTTGAAAATGATTGACGCAAACGTTTTCGTTTTAGTGTTTTTCCTTTATAATAGCCCGCGATTTTTACCTCAAACACAACTCAAAGGTACCCGTATGTTTCAAACTTTTCGTGGCTCACCCGCCCTTTCTGAATTCCGTATCCAAGGCTTAATGCAAAAATTCCAACAAAATCAATTACCGGTGAAATCGGTTTATGCGGAATATTTGCATTTTGTGGAATTAAATCGACCGCTTGTTAGCGAGCAGGAAGCAACATTAAAAGCGTTGTTACATTACGGCCCAACTTTGGCAGAACACGATGCCAAAGGCGAAACCTTTATCGTGATTCCACGCGTCGGCACCATTTCTTCTTGGTCTTCTAAAGCGACAGATATTGCGCATAACTGTGGTTTAAGTGAAGTGGAGCGTATTGAGCGTGGTTTGGCGTATTATTTTGAGTTAAGCCAACCGCTTGATGAAAAAACAACAGAGAAATTGACCGCACTTTTACATGACCGAATGATGGAAACTGTGGTGCGTCGTCCTGAAGATGCAGAGATCTTATTCCGTCATCAAGATCCGAAACCGTTTAAAACGGTCGATATTTTAAAAGGTGGACGTGAAGCCTTAGTGACAGCCAACGTAGAATTAGGTTTGGCACTGGCAGAAGATGAAATTGATTATTTGGTAGAAAATTTCACCCAATTAGGGCGCAATCCGAACGATATTGAACTTTATATGTTCGCGCAAGCCAACTCTGAACACTGCCGCCATAAAATCTTTAATGCTGATTGGATTATCGATGGCAAAAAACAGGATAAATCCCTGTTTAAAATGATTAAAAATACCTTTGAGAAAACCCCTGATTTCGTGCTTTCAGCCTATAAAGATAATGCTGCAGTGATGGAAGGTTCAAAAGTCGGCCGTTTCTTTGCCGACCAAGATGGGCAATATCGTTATCACAATGAAGATGCACATATCTTAATGAAAGTGGAAACCCACAACCACCCAACCGCAATTTCGCCATTCCCGGGTGCCGCAACAGGTTCAGGCGGTGAAATCCGTGATGAAGGTGCAACGGGTCGTGGTGCAAAACCAAAAGCAGGTTTAACCGGTTTCTCTGTATCAAACCTTGTTATTCCAAACTTTGAACAACCTTGGGAAAATCCACTTTCTAAACCGAACCGTATTGCTTCAGCCTTAGATATTATGATTGAAGGCCCATTAGGTGGCGCCGCATTTAACAATGAATTTGGTCGCCCTGCGTTATTAGGCTATTTCCGTACCTATGAAGAGAAAGTCAACAGCTTCAACGGCGAAGAAGTACGTGGTTATCATAAACCAATTATGTTAGCAGGCGGTATCGGTAATATTCGTGGCGAACACGTTCAAAAAGGCGAAATTCCAGTGGGTGCGAAATTGATCGTATTAGGTGGCCCAGCCATGAACATCGGCTTAGGCGGTGGTGCGGCTTCATCTATGGACAGCGGGAAATCAAAAGAAGATTTAGATTTTGCTTCCGTTCAACGTGAAAACCCAGAAATGGAACGTCGTTGCCAAGAGGTGATTGACCGCTGCTGGCAATTAGGTGATGAAAACCCAATTCTCTTTATCCACGATGTGGGCGCGGGCGGTTTATCCAACGCGATGCCTGAATTGGTGCACGATGGCGAACGTGGCGGTAAATTTGATTTACGCTCCATCCTTTGCGATGAAAAAGGGATGTCGCCATTAGAAATTTGGTGTAACGAATCGCAAGAACGTTATGTCTTAGCCGTTGCGCCAGAAAAACTCGAATTATTTACCGCACTTTGTGAACGTGAGCGTGCACCGTTTGCGGTCATTGGCGAGGCAACGGAAGAAAAACATTTAATCTTGCACGATAGCCATTTCGACAATAATCCAATTGATTTGCCAATGAATGTGTTATTAGGCAAAACGCCGAAAATGACGCGTGAGGTTTCGTCAAAAACTGTCGAAAATCGACCACTTGCAACGGAAAATATTCAATTAAAAGAAGCGTTCGATCGCGTATTACGTTTACCGGTGGTGGCAGAAAAAACCTTCTTAATCACCATTGGCGACCGTTCGGTAACCGGTATGGTGGCGCGTGATCAAATGGTAGGACCGTGGCAAATTCCGGTGTCTGATGTAGCCGTCACAACCGCTTCATTAGACAGCTATCACGGCGAAGCCATGGCAATGGGTGAACGTGCACCAGTGGCATTATTAGACTTTGGGGCATCTGCACGTTTAGCAGTAGCTGAATCTATCACTAACATTGCGGGCACCAACATTGGCGATATTAAACGTATCAAACTTTCTGCAAACTGGATGTCGGCAGCGGGTCATGGTGGCGAAGATGCTGGCTTATATGAAGCTGTGAAAGCGGTGGGCGAAGAACTTTGTCCTGCATTAGGCATTACTATTCCAGTGGGTAAAGACTCCATGTCGATGAAAACCACTTGGGAAGAAAACGGTGAGAAAAAATCTGTCACCGCACCGCTTTCTTTAGTGATTTCATCTTTTGCGCGCGTGGAAGATGTCCGCAAAACCGTGACACCTCAATTACGCACCGACAAAGGCGCAAGCCGTTTATTGTTGATTGATTTAGGCGAAAGAAAAAATCGCTTAGGCGCGACCGCACTTGCGCAAGTGTATAAACAATTAGGTGACAAACCAGCTGATGTGGTAAACGTAGCCAAACTGAAAAACTTCTTTGATGCAATGCAAGCATTGGTGGCAGAACGTAAATTATTGGCTTACCATGACCGCTCAGACGGTGGTTTAATTACTACGCTTGCAGAAATGGCATTTGCGGGTAACTGTGGTGTGGATGTGGATATTTCTGCATTAGGCGACAATGATTTAGCCGTGTTATTCAATGAAGAATTAGGTGCAGTGATCCAAGTATCAGAAAGTGAATTAAGCGCAGTACGTGAGATATTAAAAGCCCATGACTTGCTTGGTTTAACTTATGAACTTGGTTCTGTAAGCTTAGAAGATCGTTTTGAAATCACTCGAGGCAGCAAAAAACTATTAAGCGAAAAACGCTCTGAATTACGCGGCATTTGGGCAGAGCTCACTCACCAAATGCAACGATTACGTGATAATCCAGAATGTGCCGACCAAGAATTTGAAGCGAAAAAAGCAATAGACAATAAAGGTTTATCTGCTCACTTAACTTATGATGTGAATGAAGATATTGCTGCACCTTACATCAGCAAAGGCGTGAAACCGAAAGTAGCCGTATTGCGTGAACAAGGCGTAAACAGTCATGTTGAAATGGCAGCCGCTTTTGACCGTGCAGGCTTTGCGGCAATTGATGTTCATATGAGCGATTTAATGGCAGGTCGTTACAACTTAAACGACTTCAACGCGATGGTGGCCTGTGGTGGTTTCTCTTACGGTGACGTATTGGGCGCGGGCGGCGGTTGGGCGAAATCCATTTTATTTAACCCACAATTACGCGATCAATTCAGCCAATTCTTCGCCAATGAAAACACCCTTTCATTAGGCGTATGTAACGGCTGTCAATTTATCTCCACCCTTGCAGAAATCATCCCTGGTGCAGAAAATTGGCCACGTTTCGTGCGTAATAAGTCAGAACGCTTTGAAGCTCGTGCCGCGATGGTAAAAATCAACGACACCAACTCATTGTGGTTTAAAGGCATGGCTGGCTCACATATGCCGATTGCTGTTTCTCATGGTGAGGGGCGCGTAGAATTCAAAACACCAGAAAACTTGACCGCACTTCAAGCGCAAAACTTGATTGTGGCACAATATATCGACAGCCATTTAAACGTAACTGAAACCTATCCAGCCAACCCAAATGGTTCGGCATTAGGGATTACTGCAATTTCTAACGTCGATGGTCGTATCGCCGCGATGATGCCACACCCAGAGCGTGTATTCCGTGCCGTGAGCAACTCATGGTATCCAGAAGATTGGTCTGAAGATGGTGCTTGGATGCGAATTTTTAGAAACGCGAGAGTGAATTTTAAATAATGTGAGATTGCTCACAGAAAATTAATTAAAAATAAGAGATACTATTAAATTGGTATCTCTTTTTTATTGCATAACCTGAGTAATAAAAAAATGCCAACAATATTAAAGAGTAATATTGTTAATGTTTATATAAAAATTCTTGGGCATTATGCCCGTAATATCAATTGAACTATATGAGGAGTTCTACATGAGTGCATTAGTTACATTGCTAGCTAATATTGTTGCGCCATTGCAACGTCAATTTATTAACTTTATCCGCATTGCGATTTGTGTTGTGATGGTTTGGATTGGTGGCTTAAAAGTTTGCCAATATGAGGCAGATGGTATCGCACACTTTGTGTCAAATAGTCCTTTCTTAAGCTTCCTTTACAAAAACGGTGCAAATGAAGTGACAAATGATAAGGGTGTTTTAGTAAAAGAATATACCTTATATAAAAACCCTGAAGGCAAAATGGTTGCAAAAAATATCGAATGGCATAAAGCCAACGGCACCTATACCGCTTCTTATATTATTGGTGCAATCATTGTGACAATTGGTATTTTAGTATTAGCGGGAATTTGGTCACCAACTCTCGGGCTATTTGGAGGCTTACTCACCTTTGGTATGTCGATAGTCACGCTGTCGTTCCTGATATTTACGCCAGAAACCTGGGTGCCGAATTTAGGCGGAGACTTCCCAACACCTAATTATGGTTTCCCATATCTCTCAGGTGCTGGCCGACTTGTGATTAAAGATATTATTATGATGGCGGGTGGCTTAGTGGCTGCAGCAGAATGTGCAAAACGCTATTTAGAGAATAAAAAGCAGTTTGCTTAATTGCGTTATTTTAAAAGGCTTGCTGGGAGAAACAGCAAGCTTTTTTGTTATTAAGAGATACAAACCAATAACAAAGAAAATAGATAGGATTCAAAACTTTTGAAAGTCTGACCGCACTTTAAACCCAAAACTTGCTTGTTGCACAGTATATTGACAGCCATTTAAATGTAAGTGAAATCTACCAGCCAACACGAACAGTTCGGTATTAGATATTACGACAATTTCTAACGTGGATGGCCGCATTGCTGCGATGATACGGCACCCAGAACGTGTATTCCGTGCTATGAGCAACTCATGGCATCCGGAAGGTTGGTCTGAAGATAGCTCGTGGATACAATTTTTTAGAAATGCTAGAGTGTAGTATCGATAATTTAACATAAGAAAAACCGACTAGGGATAGTCGGTTTTTATATGCTTAATTTTTAATTAACTTGTTGAGTATATCTAAATTTTTGTTAATTAGATCAATGTTTCTGCTGTAGTCCACTTCTTTAACGTAGTGTTCTTTGTAGTTAGAATTTCTATCTATATTAATCAATTTATTTCGAATTAGAGTAAATGTTTCTTCAACATATTTTGCTTCTTCTTCAGGAGAATTGAAACTATTAGCGGCATGTTGAGATGCCTCTAGTAAACCACTAAATAATTCTATTTCATGTTTCATTTCTGAGAAATAATGAATTTCATTAATAGTCTTTTGATCATGTCTTAATAAAGTTGTTGCAATAATTAACATTGATATGGAGGGGAGCGTATAAGCTACAATGCTCCAGCTTCCAAAAAATAATTGGATAGAGATGAGTTTTAGCTGTAAATAATATATAACAGCTATGTTAGTTGGATTAAATATAATGAAAGGAATCAAAATTAAAAATAAAATATCAAGACCAAATATTAGTTTGGCAATACATCTAAGGTTAGTGGATTCTTTATTATTTTCTGATATTCTTTCGTCGGTGTTTTTGAGAGCTTTAGATAGAGATTCTTTTGCTAGTGTTATTTGGGCGGATAGAAATTTTTTTGATTCTTTTATGGTATTTCTGAAATCTGCAGTATCTTTATTATCACAGTTTTCAAAATTAGTATTTTCTAAATAGGCATGAATAAACTTAGCACTGATGAATCCCCTAATGATTTTGGTAAAAATCATTAAGTTAAGGTGGATACACATCTTGTCATATGATCAAATGGTTTCGCGAAAAATCAATAATCAGACAACAAGATGTGCGAACTCGATATTTTACACGACTCTCTTTACCAATTCTGCCCCGAATTACACTTAAAACGACTCAACAGCTTAACGTTGGCTTGCCACGCCTTACTTGACTGTAAAACTCTCACTCTTACCGAACTTGGCCGTAACCTGCCAACCAAAGCGAGAACAAAACATAACATCAAACGAATCGACCGATTGTTAGGTAATCGTCACCTCCACAAAGAGCGACTCGCTGTATACCGTTGGCATGCTAGCTTTATCTGTTCGGGCAATACGATGCCCATTGTACTTGTTGACTGGTCTGATATCCGTGAGCAAAAACGGCTTATGGTATTGCGAGCTTCAGTCGCACTACACGGTCGTTCTGTTACTCTTTATGAGAAAGCGTTCCCGCTTTCAGAGCAATGTTCAAAGAAAGCTCATGACCAATTTCTAGCCGACCTTGCGAGCATTCTACCGAGTAACACCACACCGCTCATTGTCAGTGATGCTGGCTTTAAAGTGCCATGGTATAAATCCGTTGAGAAGCTGGGTTGGTACTGGTTAAGTCGAGTAAGAGGAAAAGTACAATATGCAGACCTAGGAGCGGAAAACTGGAAACCTATCAGCAACTTACATGATATGTCATCTAGTCACTCAAAGACTTTAGGCTATAAGAGGCTGACTAAAAGCAATCCAATCTCATGCCAAATTCTATTGTATAAATCTCGCTCTAAAGGCCGAAAAAATCAGCGCTCGACACGGACTCATTGTCACCACCCGTCACCTAAAATCTACTCAGCGTCGGCAAAGGAGCCATGGATTCTAGCAACTAACTTACCTGTTGAAATTCGAACACCCAAACAACTTGTTAATATCTATTCGAAGCGAATGCAGATTGAAGAAACCTTCCGAGACTTGAAAAGTCCTGCCTACGGACTAGGCCTACGCCATAGCCGAACGAGCAGCTCAGAGCGTTTTGATATCATGCTGCTAATCGCCCTGATGCTTCAACTAACATGTTGGCTTGCGGGCGTTCATGCTCAGAAACAAGGTTGGGACAAGCACTTCCAGGCTAACACAGTCAGAAATCGAAACGTACTCTCAACAGTTCGCTTAGGCATGGAAGTTTTGCGGCATTCTGGCTACACAATAACAAGGGAAGACTTACTCGTGGCTGCAACCCTACTAGCTCAAAATTTATTCACACATGGTTACGCTTTGGGGAAATTATGAGGGGATCTCTCAGTGCATTGCCTCCAATTCCCATAATTTATTACGCCGATAATAACTTGGTGTAACCTTAAAAATGTACTTAAATCGACGTGTAAAAGATTGTTGGGAATCAAATTGATATTTTAATGCGATCTCAAGGATAGTTTTTTTCGTCAACCTCAACTCAACAGCCGCTTTCGTCAAACGACGAGCACGAATATAGCTAGCCAGTGTGACCCCTGTTACTTTTTTGAACAGCCGCTGAAAATACCACTTGGTATAACCCGCTTTATTCGCCACATCATCAAGCAGTAAAGACTGATCTAAATTATGTTCAATCCATAATAGAACATCTTTGATAACCGTTGTATGAAACTGCTTATCATCATATCTTAATTGGATGTTATTAGCTTTATTTTGATAGCGAGAATGCTGTTCAATATACATAAAATAACCTAAATGTTCTTAAGATTGTCACGACCACATCATCATGATACCATAAACATACTGACGGTATGTTATTTTAAATCTATCATGGAAAATAAAAATCATCAACAAGAAAATTTTAAGAGTACCTATCAATCACTGGTTAACTCAGCACGAATATTGTTTGTTGAAAAAGGCTATCAAGCTGTTTCAATAGATGAGATCTCGGGAAAAGCGTTGGTGACCAAAGGTGCCTTTTATCATCACTTTAAAAATAAAAAACAATTACTCAGTGCCTGTTATAAGCAGCAATTAATTATGATTGATGCCTACATCACAACAAAAACTGATTTAACAAATGGTTGGTCTGCCTTAGAAAGTATATTTGAACATTATCTTGATTATATTATTGATAATAATAAAAACCTTATCCCTATCCAAGAAGTGATGCCTATCATTGGTTGGAATGAACTTGAAAAAATTAGCCTTGAATACATTACTGGTAAGGTAAACGCCATTGTCAGCAAATTGATCCAAGAGAACCAACTTAAAGCTTATGATGATGATGTGCTTAAAAACTTACTCAATGGCTGGTTTATGCATATCGCAATACATGCGAAAAACCTAAAAGAGCTTGCCGATAAAAAAGGCCAATTTATTGCTATTTACCGCGGCTTTTTATTGAGCTTGAAAGATAAATAAAATAGATAGGTTTTATTTGAAGCTAAATCTTCTTTATCGTAAAAAATGCCCTCTTGGGTTATCAAGAGGGTCATTATATTTCGCGGAATAACATCATTTGGTGACGAAATAACTAAGCACTTGTCTCCTGTTTACTCCCCTGAGCTTGAGGGGTTAACATGAAGGTCATCGATAGCAGGATAATAATACAGTAAAACGCTAAACCAATAATCCAAATCCAGCCATCCCAAATTGGTAGTGAATGATTATAAATAACAGCAAACAGTAATGGGCCAATAACACCGGTTGCATTGGTAAGGCTCACCAATAATCCCTGTAAAGCACCTTGCTGATGACTCTTTGTTTGGATAGACATCACTCCCTGTAATGCAGGTAAAGCGATCCCACCACCAGCCAATAAAATTAAAACAGGGAAAACTAACCAACCTTCAGATATAAACGCTAAAAAGGCAAATGCACTACTATCTGCAATAAATCCGAGCAGTACTGCCGTTTTTTCGCCCCATTTAGTGGCTATTCTTCCTGCCACAAAGGCTTGGAATACTGAGTGTAAAAGACCAAGACCCGCTAATGAAAAGCCAACCATCATGCTATTCCATCCAAAACGATTTTCGGTAAATAGCACCCACACCGTTGCGGGAATTTGGCCTATCAATTGCGCTGAAAAATAAATAATCAACAAAATGGGCATCGTTTTAAATAAAGTGATGTATACCGAATTCGATTGCGTCTCAACCCCTACTTCGGTATCTGTATTATCACGTGTATTTTTGGTTTCACGGAACCAAAACATAACCACAAGGAAAGCGACAATATTTAGCAACGCAGCGATAAAAAAGGGACTATGCGGTGAAATCTCTCCTGCAAAACCACCAATAATAGGCCCCGCTATTAAACCAAGCCCAAAACTTGCCCCTAACCAACCGAACCACTTCACGCGTTGAGAAGCTGAGGTGGTATCGGCAATGACCGATGCCGCGACAGCCCCAGTAGCTCCTGTGATCCCTGAAAGCAAACGGCCTAAATACAGCATCCAAAGCGCACTTGAAAAAGCCAGCAATAAGTAATCCAGCGATGCGCCTATTAATGACAACAACAGCACTGGGCGCCGACCAAATCGGTCAGACATTTTTCCAAGCCAAGGAGCAAAGATAACCTGCATTAACGCATAAAGTGCAAGCAATACGCCAAAGTGGTTAGCGATATCTTCCGAAGCAATAAATTCACGTAATAACGTTGGCAAGACTGGCATGATAAGGCCAATCCCCATGGCATCGAGTAACGTAATTACCAATGCGATCTTTGTCGAACTATTCATTTCACTTTTCTCTATCACTGATAGGGAGTGGTAGAATAACTCTATCAATGATAGAGTGTCAACAAAAATTAGGAATTAATGATGTCTAGATTAGATAAAAGTAAAGTGATTAACAGCGCATTAGAGCTGCTTAATGAGGTCGGAATCGAAGGTTTAACAACCCGTAAACTCGCCCAGAAGCTAGGTGTAGAGCAGCCTACATTGTATTGGCATGTAAAAAATAAGCGGGCTTTGCTCGACGCCTTAGCCATTGAGATGTTAGATAGGCACCATACTCACTTTTGCCCTTTAGAAGGGGAAAGCTGGCAAGATTTTTTACGTAATAACGCTAAAAGTTTTAGATGTGCTTTACTAAGTCATCGCGATGGAGCAAAAGTACATTTAGGTACACGGCCTACAGAAAAACAGTATGAAACTCTCGAAAATCAATTAGCCTTTTTATGCCAACAAGGTTTTTCACTAGAGAATGCATTATATGCACTCAGCGCTGTGGGGCATTTTACTTTAGGTTGCGTATTGGAAGATCAAGAGCATCAAGTCGCTAAAGAAGAAAGGGAAACACCTACTACTGATAGTATGCCGCCATTATTACGACAAGCTATCGAATTATTTGATCACCAAGGTGCAGAGCCAGCCTTCTTATTCGGCCTTGAATTGATCATATGCGGATTAGAAAAACAACTTAAATGTGAAAGTGGGTCTTAAAAGCAGCATAACCTTTTTCCGTGATGGTAACTTCACGGTAACCAAGATGTCGAGTTAACCACCCTTTAGATTCATAAAGCGAAAATAATGCGGCTCCAACGTACCCACCTAAATGGAAACGGCGTTCACTCCAATCTAAACACGCACACCAGATTTTACGTGAATGTTTGGAAGGAACGTCAATTCCCATTTCATGAAAATATTGAATACCACTTAATGTGATCATTGAACCATTTTCAGTGATCCATTGCTGTTGACAAAGGGAATCATAGATCTTAACGGCAACTTCGCCAGCTAAATGATCATAGCAAGTACGTGCTTTTCGTAAATGCACTGGCGTGGAAACTTTGGCATGTACGCCATGGTTTAAGGAGATCCCCATCATACTTTCCATCAATTCAGCAATATCTTTTCCTGCTAGCCGAAAATAACGATGCTTGCCTTGAGCTACTACTGTGATTAGCTGGCAATCTAATAATTTAGATAAATGACTGCTCGCCGTTGAAGCTGATATATTCGCCACAGAACTTAGCTCAGTGGCCGTCCAAGCTCGCCCATCCATCAAAGCACTGAGTATTTTAACTCGTGAAATGTCAGACATAGCCGCCCCTATCGCGGCTATTGAGGACTCAAAGGTAACCTCTTTTCGTATTAAATTAGCCATCGCAAGTTCACTTTATTGCCCAAGGGAGCGTAACAGATGCAGCCATACTATCATTGTCCGTTATTAATATCAGTTGGTTAGCATGGTCACTGTATTGCACTAAAATATTAATGTTATTCTCCGCCAATACTCGTGCTATTTCGCCAAGTTCCCCCGGTTTTTCCTGTTTTAACTTACGAATTAATGGTGTCCGGATCGCAAGTACTAACAGTCCAGCTTGCTCTAGCGCTATTTTAGCTTCCTTTCCTTGTTCAACAAGAAAATGAGCATGGCATTCATCACCAACCGTAAATATCCCTCCCCCTTCCAATCCAATACCTTTATTACCTAATGTTTTTCCTAGTAATGCTAATTGTCCTATTTGATTATCTAAAACAACGTGAACATCAAACATTATCCTTGTCCTTTTTAAATGAATATTCGCGAGTAATATGAGCAATACTAATTTTGTAAAAATCAAATATTGACTCTCGCCCTTCTTGTTGAGCTTTCGCATGTAAAACATGATTTTTCCATTGCAGAACTGCGTATTCGTTTTCCCACCAAGATAGCGATAACATTTTTCCTTCTGTAGCTAGACTTTGAAAACGTTCAATTGAAATAAAACCAGCTACATGACTTAATAGTGGTCTTAACTCCTCAGCTAAAGTCAAATAGCGAGTTTGTTGGTCGGGTTGTATTTGCACCTCAAATATTACAGCAATCATATTTTTCTCCGTTATTAATCAACAAACAGAGTAATCCACCCGAAAATTAACACTTCGATAAGCAACGAAATATAGAAAGGTCATGCTGCTGTTTTATGTTGTATATCACACTTCTTTAAATTGCTCGGCCTGCGCTTATCATGTTCTCCTTCTCTTATAATTTTGTTTATTATTTATACTTTTTTATTTTTTGCTATCACCGAAAATAGTGCGGATCCCGCATGGTATTTAGGTTTACCCATCATTAAATACCATTGTTGTTATTTTAATCTTTTTAATATTTCATGATTAAGATCACACTAAAATTATGACCCTATTAACTAAAAGTTATGGATACCCTAATAAAACTCATTGTTAAAGATTAGTTAACCAAAGTAACTTCATTTTTCACTATTGTTAAATTGTTATAGTGAAAATTCTGGTAAACTAATAGAGGTAAAAAAATGATCCTAGATGCCAGTTATACATTATTAGTCGCATGTATCGCGCTACTCATAGGAATGTTTGTCGTAAAATTTACCCCGTTCCTACAAAAAAACCACATACCAGAAGCCGTCGTTGGTGGCTTTATTGTTGCAATTGTTCTGTTAATTATTGATAAAACATCAGGTTATTCGTTTACTTTTGATGCTTCATTGCAAAGTTTATTAATGCTCACATTCTTTTCCTCTATCGGGCTAAGTTCTGACTTTTCTCGACTGATTAAAGGAGGAAAGCCGTTAGTTCTATTAACTATTGCAGTAACGATCCTAATCGCCATTCAAAATACTGTCGGCATGAGTATGGCTGTCATGATGAATGAAAGTCCATTTATTGGCTTAATTGCAGGTTCAATTACTCTAACAGGTGGTCATGGTAATGCCGGAGCATGGGGCCCTATTCTCGCTGATAAATATGGTGTAACAGGCGCCGTTGAATTAGCGATGGCTTGTGCAACACTTGGATTAGTGTTGGGTGGTTTAGTTGGCGGCCCTGTTGCCCGTCATCTTTTGAAAAAGGTCTCTATTCCTAAAACAACCGAGCAAGAGCGCGACACTATCGTTGAAGCTTTTGAGCAACCAAGCGTCAAAAGAAAAATCAATGCAAATAACGTTATTGAAACCATTTCAATGCTGATTATCTGTATTGTTGTTGGTGGCTATATCAGTGCATTGTTTAAAGATACTTTTCTGCAACTGCCTACTTTTGTCTGGTGTTTATTTGTCGGTATTATTATCCGTAATACACTGACTCATGTATTTAAACACGAAGTGTTTGAGCCGACCGTCGATGTATTAGGTAGCGTTGCTTTATCGCTTTTCTTGGCAATGGCGTTAATGTCATTAAAATTTGGTCAATTGGCAAGCATGGCAGGGCCAGTATTAATTATCATTGCTGTACAAACTGTTGTCATGGTGCTATTTGCCTGCTTTGTCACCTTCAAAATGATGGGCAAAGATTATGATGCTGTCGTGATCAGCGCGGGTCACTGTGGCTTTGGTATGGGAGCAACACCAACAGCAATTGCGAATATGCAAACAGTCACAAAAGCATTTGGACCATCACATAAAGCTTTCCTTGTCGTTCCTATGGTCGGTGCCTTTATTGTTGATATTTCAAACAGTATCTTAATTAAAATATTTATTGAAATTGGTACATACTTTACCTAATAGCTACACACTACTCGGCGTACTTCTCCTAACAATTTATTATAGGGCAGTATGCCGAGCCGCTTTCTTACCCCGTATATTCCCCTAGTCAATCTATTTAGCTTGCACGTTTACGAATTAATTCTCGTGACAACTAAACCAAAATTTGAATTATGACGAGTATATCTGATTATTTATACTTTATTCGTTAGAATAGTCCGTAGAAATAAATAATCAGTAGGCTACATGGAATGAAATTAAGACATCTCGATATCTTTTATGCTGTAATGACTTGTGGTTCCTTAACGCGTGCGGCTGAAGTTTTACATATTTCTCAACCCGCGGCGAGTAAAGCACTCAAACATGCTGAGCACTGAGAGATCCCCTCATAATTTCCCCAAAACGTAACCATGTGTGAATAGATTTTGAGTAAGCAGGGTTGCAGCCACGAGTGAGTCTTCCCTTGTTATTGTGTAGCCAGAATGCCGCAAAACTTCCATGCCTAAGCGAACTGTTGAGAGTACGTTTCGATTTCTGACTGTGTTAGCCTGGAAGTGCTTGTCCCAACCTTGTTTCTGAGCATGAACGCCCGCAAGCCAACATGTTAGTTGAAGCATCAGGGCGATTAGCAGCATGATATCAAAACGCTCTGAGCTGCTCGTTCGGCTATGGCGTAGGCCTAGTCCGTAGGCAGGACTTTTCAAGTCTCGGAAGGTTTCTTCAATCTGCATTCGCTTCGAATAGATATTAACAAGTTGTTTGGGTGTTCGAATTTCAACAGGTAAGTTAGTTGCTAGAATCCATGGCTCCTTTGCCGACGCTGAGTAGATTTTAGGTGACGGGTGGTGACAATGAGTCCGTGTCGAGCGCTGATTTTTTCGGCCTTTAGAGCGAGATTTATACAATAGAATTTGGCATGAGATTGGATTGCTTTTAGTCAGCCTCTTATAGCCTAAAGTCTTTGAGTGACTAGATGACATATCATGTAAGTTGCTGATAGGTTTCCAGTTTTCCGCTCCTAGGTCTGCATATTGTACTTTTCCTCTTACTCGACTTAACCAGTACCAACCCAGCTTCTCAACGGATTTATACCATGGCACTTTAAAGCCAGCATCACTGACAATGAGCGGTGTGGTGTTACTCGGTAGAATGCTCGCAAGGTCGGCTAGAAATTGGTCATGAGCTTTCTTTGAACATTGCTCTGAAAGCGGGAACGCTTTCTCATAAAGAGTAACAGAACGACCGTGTAGTGCGACTGAAGCTCGCAATACCATAAGCCGTTTTTGCTCACGGATATCAGACCAGTCAACAAGTACAATGGGCATCGTATTGCCCGAACAGATAAAGCTAGCATGCCAACGGTATACAGCGAGTCGCTCTTTGTGGAGGTGACGATTACCTAACAATCGGTCGATTCGTTTGATGTTATGTTTTGTTCTCGCTTTGGTTGGCAGGTTACGGCCAAGTTCGGTAAGAGTGAGAGTTTTACAGTCAAGTAAGGCGTGGCAAGCCAACGTTAAGCTGTTGAGTCGTTTTAAGTGTAATTCGGGGCAGAATTGGTAAAGAGAGTCGTGTAAAATATCGAGTTCGCACATTTTGTTGTCTGATTATTGATTTTTGGCGAAACCATTTGATCATATGACAAGATGTGTATCTACCTTAACTTAATGATTTTGATAAAAATCATTAGGGGATTCATCAGAACTTAGCATTCAATATATTAGAGTTATGAAAGTTTGCATTTGTTAGATCTGCCAAACTAAAATTAGAATTAGTTAGATTACAATTATAAAAATTAGCATCTATAGCTTTAGTATCTTTGAAATCAGTGTTCTCTAACCTAGTATTTTCAAAAGTAGTATTAACTAGAGCGGCTCCATAAAAACTAGCCTCTAAGAGATCTTTATTGGAAATAATTTTATTAGCGAGAGTATATCCACTAAACTTAGCTTGTTTTCCTTGTTCTTTATTACTTCTTACCCATATCTCATGTTGTTCTAATATTTCATTAAGTGTCTCATCTTTAATGGCAATATACATTGTTTTCCTTAATAAATAAATATTGAGCGATTCTAACAAAAGAGCGGTCAAAAATCACAATGAATTTTGACCGCTCTTTTTATTACTTTACTTACGTATTATTTTTGTTTTTTCAAAAACTCAACGCCAGTATCTGGGAAGTCGGTGAATACACCGGTTGCACCAGATTTATTCAATAACGCATCGTACATTTGATTTACGTCAGTGAAGAATTCAGGTAACGCATCTTTACGCACAGTGTATGGGTGTAATTCCACTTTGTATTGTGCGAGTTCTTTCACTAATGGAGTGTACACGATGTTGCCTGGTTTAGATTTTTCTTTATCTACTAACATATACCAGCCTGGGCCAACGCCGTCAGCATATTTCACCACTTCAGCCATTGCACCTGGTTTGAACATCCAATCGTAATCGTAGTTCACCCATTTGCCTTTCGCATCTTTTTCTTCAGTTTCATGCCAGTCGGTGTATGCCACTAATTGAACAAGTTTTAAATCCATGCCCATTTTTGGTAGCAATTCGTTTTTGATACGTTTTAACTCATTGAAGTCGAAGGTTTGTAAGTAAACCATGTCAGATTTCTTGTCGTAACCGTATTTTTTCAACACTTTAAGGGTTTCAACTGCAATGTCTTTGCCGTTTTGGTGGTGGAACCAAGGCGCTTTGATTTCAGGGTAGATACCCACTTTTTTACCAGTCGATTTTTCTAAACCTTGGATAAATTCCAATTCATCTTCAAAAGTATGGATTTTGAAGTGTGATTTCCAAAGTGGGAAACGGCCCGGATATACTGCAACTTGTTTACCGTCTTTAGTTTCAAAGTTTTCAGTCATATTTAAACTTTGAATTTCTTTTAAGGTGAAGTCGATTACATAGTAGCGACCATCTTTACGATGACGATTTGGGAATTTTTTCGCCACGTCAGTTAAGCCGTCTAAGAAGTGGTCATGAATAACAACTAAACGACCATCTTTTGTCATCGCTAAGTCTTGTTCTAAGTAGTCTGCATGTTGTGCAAATGCAAGCGCTTTAGACTCAAGTGTATGCTCTGGTAAGTAACCACTTGCACCACGGTGAGCAATGATAATTTTGTCTGATTTCATAGTGTCCACAGAAGAGTGTGCGCTACATCCTGCAAGTACGCCTGCAGCTAATAAAGAAAGCGCTAAAGTTTTGAGTTTCATGGTGTGTTCTCCTTGAAAGTGCGGTTAAAAATTCAGTTGTTTTTGTAATAAAAAAGGCGGCAAGCCTTCGCCTGTCGCCTTTAATTTATAGATTATTTAGTACCATAGGTATCGCCTAATTTCGCTTTGTGTTTACCTTCTTCAACCATTACGATGAAGAGTAATAACACCGCTAAGACACCACCACCGATCATGACGTAGAAACCGCCGTCCCAGCCATAGTGTTGTGCTGCCCAACCGATAACAGCTGATGCTGATACTGTACCGCCTAAGTAACCGAATAAACCGGTGAAACCTGCTGCTGTACCTGCTGCTTTTTTCGGTGCAAGCTCAAGAGCGTGTAAGCCGATTAACATTACAGGACCGTAGATTAAGAAACCGATTAAGGTCATTAAGATGAAGTCAGTTAATTGATATGGGTTTTCATACCAAGCTGCATAGTTTGCAAGCTCTGCTTCAGGTGTAGCTGGGTTCATCCAGTATGCTACAACTGCTGCGGTAGTTAAGATCATGAAGATGAAACCGGTTAAACCACGTTTACCTTTGAAGACTTTATCTGATACCCAACCACATAATAATGTACCTGGAACTGCTGCTAATTCATAGATTGTGTAAGCCCATGCGGTACCTTTGATGTTGAAGTGTTTTACTTCACTTAAGTAAACCGGAGACCATTTCAATACGCCGTAGCGGATTAAGTATACGAATACGTTAGCAATCGCGATGTACCATAACAATTTGTTTTTCAATACATAAGTGACGAAGATTTCTTTTGTGCTTAAATCGTTTTCGTAAGTTTTTTCGTTATAGTCATCTGGGTAGTCATTACGCCATTTTTCGATTGATGGTAAACCACAAGATTGTGGAGTATCACGCATGACGAAGTAAACTGGAATTGCACAGAGCATTGCCGCAATACCCGGATAGTAGAGGGATTGTTGCCAAATATCTTTTGCTTGCGCTTCGACACCATGAGTGCTGAAGAAGACGGCACTTGCTAATAGCACCATTGCACCCGGCATCATACCACCGATGTTGTGCGCGGTATTCCAGATAGATACGATAGTACCGCGTTCTGATTTAGACCACCAGTGTACCATTGTACGACCACATGGAGGCCAACCCATACCTTGGAACCAACCATTTAAGAAGATCATTACCCACATGATGGCAACGCCAGAGGTTGCCCATGGGAATAAACCCATCATGGTCATACAAAGACCAGAAAGCAATAAACCAAATGGTAAGAATACGCGAGGGTTCGAACGGTCAGACATACCTGCCATGACGAACTTAGATAAACCGTAGGCAAGACCAGCCGCTGAGCCGATAACACCTAGTTGTGCTTTAGTGTACAAGCCCTGTTGAATTAAACCGGGTTGTGCTAAGTCAAAGTTTGCACGTACAAAATAGTAAGCGGCATAACCAAAGAAGATCCCTGCAAACACTTGCCAACGTAAGCGTTTATACGTGGAATCAATTTTCTCCGCAGGAAGTTCCGCAATATGCGGTGCGGGTTTAAATGGTCCAAACATAATTTCTCTCCAAAATCATTTTAATTATGAGTCCACCCCCATGATGGGGATAGCGTGCATGATAAAATAAAAATAGAAATTAAAAAGAGAAATAATTCAAAAATGTGATGCATTTCACAAAAAAATTTTTAACAAATGAGCGAATTCGAAAATTGTGTGATCTATCTCACAAAACAGCTTTCTTTTTCGCTCAGAATGTTGTGAATTTAACCGCTCTCCCATACAATAGCCATGGAATTTGTAACAGTTTTTACGTTTCTTTTTATTAATATTTTGGCTTTGGGGGTAACAATGGGATTATCGCCTAATATGTATCGTGATGTGGGTGATTTTTCACCTATCTCGACGGATGTGATTATCATTGGTGGCGGTGCAACAGGTGCGGGGATTGCTCGTGACTGTGCATTGCGTGGAATTAACTGTATTTTATTAGAGCGTCGTGATATTGCGACAGGCGCAACAGGTCGTAACCACGGTTTGTTACATAGTGGTGCGCGTTATGCCGTGAACGATCAGGAATCAGCAGAAGAATGTATTAAAGAAAATAAAATTCTGCGCAATATCGCTCGTCACTGTGTGGATGAAACAGAAGGTTTATTTATCACCTTACCTGAAGATTCCCTTGATTATCAAAAAACTTTCATTGAAAGTTGTACCAAATCCGGTATTGAAGCGGTTGCCATTGATCCTAAACTTGCCAAAATTATGGAACCATCAGTAAACCCAGATTTAGTGGGTGCTGTTGTTGTGCCAGATGGTTCAATCGATCCTTTCCGTTTAACAGCCTCCAACGTGATGGATGCCACCGAAAATGGCGCGAAAATGTTCACTTATTGCGAAGTGAAAAATTTAATTCGCGAAGGTGGCAAAGTGATTGGTGTGGATGTTTACGATCACAAAAATCGCGTAAATCGCAAATTCTTTGCCCCATTAGTCGTCAATGCAGGCGGTATTTGGGGACAAGGCATCGCAGAATATGCCGATCTCAAAATCAAGATGTTCCCAGCAAAAGGCGCATTACTTGTCATGGGTCACCGCATCAACAAAATGGTGATTAACCGTTGCCGTAAACCTGCGGATGCGGACATTCTTGTGCCAGGGGATACCATTTGTGTTATCGGTACAACCTCTAGCCGTATTCCTTACGATCAAATCGATAACATGGAAGTCACCCCGGAAGAAGTGGATATCTTATTCCGTGAGGGGGAAAAACTTGCGCCAAGCTTACGTCATACTCGTGTATTACGTGCTTATGCTGGTGTGCGTCCGTTAGTGGCATCTGATGACGACCCATCTGGTCGTAACGTAAGTCGTGGTATCGTGTTACTTGACCACGCAGAGCGTGATGGCTTAGATGGCTTTATCACTATCACTGGCGGTAAATTAATGACTTATCGCTTAATGGCTGAATGGGCAACGGATCTTGTTTGTAAAAAACTCAACAAAACCGCACGTTGTACAACTGCTGAGCGTCCATTGCCAGGTTCAAGCGAAAGCCGTGCAGAAACCAATCAGAAAGTCATTTCACTTCCAAGTCCGATTCGTTATTCAGCGGTGTATCGTCATGGTTCTCGTGCAACTCGTTTATTAGATAAAGAACGTCTTGATCGTTCAATGGTGTGCGAATGTGAAGCCGTGACAGCGGGTGAAGTACGTTATGCTGTTGATGAATTAAATGTGAATAACTTAGTGGATTTACGTCGCCGTACTCGCGTGGGTATGGGGACTTGCCAAGCTGAGCTTTGCGCATGCCGTGCGGCGGGCTTAATGAACCGTTTTGAAGTGGCAACACCTCGTCAATCTACCACACAATTAACCGCTTTCATGGAAGAGCGTTGGCGCGGTATTGAACCTATTGCATGGGGTGAAGCAATTCGTGAAGCGGAATTTACTTCATGGATGTATGGCAGTGTGTTGGGCTTAAACGATGTTCAACCGCTTGAAACTGACAAACAGCAAGGGACGGATAACAATGAATTTTGATGTAGTGATTATTGGTGGCGGCCTTGCAGGTTTAACTTGCGGCATCGCCCTACAAGAACAAGGCAAACGTTGTGTCATTATCAATAACGGCCAAGCGGCGATTGATTTTGCATCTGGCTCATTGGATTTATTAAGCCGTTTACCAAATGGTGCGTTTGTTAAAAATATTCCTGAGAATTTGACCGCACTTGCAGCTCAATTACCACAACACCCTTATAGCATTATGGGGGCTGAACGTGTATTGGCGAAAGCACAAGATTTCGAAAAATTAGCGGAATCGTTAAATTTAGATTTAATTGGCTCAAGCGCAGAAAATCATCTCCGCGTAACAGGTTTAGGTAGCTTACGTGGTGCATGGCTTTCACCAAATAGTGTGCCAACTGTACAAGGTGAAATACCATTCCCGTATAAAAAAATTGCGGTTTTAGGCATTGAAGGCTATCACGATTTCCAACCAGAATTATTGGCGGATAACCTTACACTCAATCCACAATTTGCTCATTGTGAAGTGAAAACGGGCTTTTTAAATATTCCTGAATTGGATCAGTTACGTGCAAACTCTCGTGAATTCCGCAGTGTGAACATTGCGCAAGTTTTAGAATATAAACTGAAATTTGATGATCTTGTGGTTGAAATGAAAGAAGCCGCGAAAGGCACCGAGGCGATTTTCTTGCCAGCGTGTTTCGGCCTAGAAAATCAAGAGTTTATGGAATCACTTCGCAAAGCAACTGGCTTGCCATTATTTGAATTGCCAACTTTACCACCTTCTTTATTAGGTATGCGCCAACGTATTCAATTACGCCATCGTTTTGAGAAATTAGGCGGACTTATGATGAATGGTGATAGTGCATTAAAAGCACATTTTCATGGTAACAAAGTTCGCGCCATTCAAACTCGCTTGCACGAAGAGGAAGAAATCACGGCAGAGCATTTCGTATTAGCGTCAGGCAGCTTCTTCAGTAAAGGTTTAGTCTCTGAATTCGATAAAATCTACGAGCCCGTATTTCATTCTGACATCATCGGAGTGGAAGGCTTTAAAGATACTGATCGTTTTACTTGGACAGATCACCGTTTCTCAAATCCACAACCGTATCAATCTGCAGGTGTAGCGATTAATGCGCAATGCCAAGTGCAAAAGGGCGGTCAATTTTTAACGAATTTATATGCGGTGGGTAATGTGATTGGTGGTTTCAATGCGTTAGAACTTGGTTGTGGTTCAGGCGTGGCAGTGGTAACAGCGCTTGCTGTTGCGGATGAAATTCTTCACAACACACATTAAGGAGGCGTTATGAACATTCAACAATTAATTGAAAATGCAAAACAATCCCTTAATGCACCACAACATCATCATGCCTTTGATGAAAGCTTTGAGAGCTGCATTAAATGTACGGCGTGTACCGCGGTATGTCCGGTTTCGCGTCAAAATCCAAACTACCCAGGTCCAAAACAATCAGGCCCAGATGGTGAGCGTTTACGCTTAAAATCAGCTGAGCTTTATGATGAAGCGTTAAAATACTGTACCAACTGTAAACGTTGTGAAATTGCGTGTCCGTCTGATGTAAAAATTGGTGATATTATCGTTCGCGCAAGAAACAAATACCTTGCTCAACAACACAAGCCAGCAGTGCAAAAATTACGTGATGCGATTTTAAGTAACACCGATATTATGGGGTCACTTAACACGCCACTAGCCCCAATTGTGAACACACTCACGGGTTTGAAAGCGACAAAATTTGTGTTGGAAAAAGCGTTAAAAATCAGCCGTCATCGTACGTTACCAAAATATTCCTTTGGTACGTTCCGCAGCTGGTATATGAAAAAAATGGTGGAAAGCCAACAAAAATTCGAACGCAAAGTGGCGTATTATCACGGTTGTTATGTGAACTACAATAATCCACAATTGGGTAAAGAATTTATTCAAGTGTTCAATGCTATGGACATTGGCGTGGTGTTATTGGAAAAAGAAAAATGCTGCGGCTTGCCATTAAGCGTAAACCAATTCCCAGAACGTGCGAAGAAAATCGCTCAATTTAACACTGATTACATCAGTAAAATGGTGGATGAAAACGGCTTGGATGTGATTAGTGAAGCATCGAGTTGCTCCCTAAATTTACGTGATGAATATCATCATATTTTAGGTATCGACAATGCGAAAGTTCGTCCTCATATTCACATGGTGACACCATTCTTATATCAACTCTTTAAAGAAGGTAAAACCTTACCGCTTAAACCATTGAAATTGCGTGTGGCTTATCACACTGCATGTCACGTGGATAAAGCGGGTTGGGCACCATACACCTTGGAAGTGTTAAAACAAATTCCGGGATTAGAAGTGGTGATGTTACCATCACAATGTTGTGGTATTGCAGGGACATACGGTTTCAAAGAAGAAAACTACGAGGTGTCGCAAGCCATAGGGAAAACACTGTTTGATAACATCAATGCAGGCGGATTTGATTATGTGATTTCAGAATGTCAAACCTGTAAATGGCAGATCGATATGTCATCTAACGTGACTTGTATCCATCCATTGACGTTATTGTGTATGTCGATGAATCAAGCTTAGTGAAATAGAGCGGAAACTGATAAAAAAGTGACCGCTCTTTTTGTTATTCAATCCAATATGGAGAATTAATTATGCAAAAAATCTTCAAGATTTCCTTACTTGCTGTGCTTTCATCTCTTGCAGTAAACAGCTTCGCCAGCACGGCAGAAGTGAAAGTGCTTGAGCCTCAATTAAATTATCAACAACTTCTTACTCAAAGACAGGTTGTGGATGAGTTGCTTGAACAAGCAGTGAAAATCCAAAACTCACCGGCTCGTGTTTCAAATGCAGGTTTTACCGCGAAACTTCCTTCCAATATGGAGCGTATTGCGGATCTTTTATTAGAAGCGTATAAGCTTGAGCCTTATCGTGTGGATTTTTTGTTTGGTGCAGCGAATGCCAATATTTATAACGGCAATACCGATAAAGCCATTGAGCTTTATCAAAAAGTGCTTGATGTGGCGCCAGATGATGTGAAAGCACATACTTACTTGGCTGCATGGAATCGTTTTAAAGGCAACCAAGCGGAAGCGACAAAACATTTAGATCGCTTAAAACAACTTTCCCCAGAAAGCGCAAGCAAATTAGAAAAAGTTTTTGCAGTGATTGATAAAGCGGCTAATCAACCAATTACCGATAAACTCGAAACCAAGTTACCGGCGCAATCGGCGATTATTACGTTGGGGTACGCTTTAAATCCAGATGGCAGTATGCATGATATTTTAGTACAACGTTTAGAGAAAACCTTAGAAATTGCAAATCAAAATCCAGATGCGTTAATTATTGTGACTGGCGGCGTGCCACAAAACAATAAAACCGAAGGGGATTTAATGAAGCAATGGTTAATTGAGAAAGGGGTGGATGCAAGCCGTATTTATTCGGATAACTATGCACGTTCAACAGTCGAAAATGCGCTTTTCTCTCGTTACTCTTTAGCGAAACACAAAATCAAACATGCTGTGTTGATTAGCTCAGGTAGTCATGTTCGTCGTGGACAAGCGTTATTTGAAATCGCGACGCAAGAATCCGGTCCACAAGGTCTTGTGATTGAAACAGTCGCTGCATTAGATAAGCCGTTAGATCAGTTACAAAAAATTACAGAGAAAGATTTGCTGGGTATTTATCGCGACAGCTTAAAAACAATGGGATTGCCAATGTTTAACAGCGGTGCATTACAAGATTAATTAATTTCCTAAAAACAAAAGTGCGGTGAAATTTCACCGCACTTTTTATTTTCTCTTTCGATTAAAGAATATGTTGATATTGTTCTAACATTTCTTTTGGCCATACACTTGATTGCACTTCACCAATGTGTTTTTTGTGAAGTAAAAGCATAGCCATACGAGATTGACCGATACCACCACCGATGGTGAGAGGTAATTTGCCGTTTAATAAATCTTGGTGCCAATCCATTTTTAAGCGATCTTCATCACCGGTTAAGCCAACTTGTAAACGTAATGCTGATTCATCCACACGAATACCCATTGAAGAAAGCTCAAACGCTTTACCTAACTCAGCGTTCCACACCAAAATATCACCGTTTAAGCCTTTGTAGCCGTTTTCAGATTCAGTTGTCCAGTCATCATAGTCTGGTGCACGACCATCATGTGGTTTACCGTCTGATAATTTGCCACCAATACCGATTAAGAACACGGCGCCATATTCTTTACAAATCGCATTTTCACGCTCTTTGCTTGAAAGATCTGGGTAGCGCTTCACTAAATCTTCACTGTGAACGAAGGTGATTTCTTTTGGTAAGCTTGATGGGATATCAAAACGAGCTTCTACCGCTAATTCAGTTAAACGGATTGCACGATAGATAGAACGTACAGTTTCTTTTAAATAAGCAAAGTTACGACGACCTTCAGGAATCACTTTTTCCCAGTCCCATTGGTCCACATAAACAGAGTGAGTTTGATCCAATGAATCTTCATCTGGACGTAATGCTTTCATGTGCACAAATAAGCCTTCGCCTTCTTTAAAGTGGAAACGTGCTAAAGTGTGACGTTTCCATTTTGCTAATGAGTGAACCACTTCATAAACCGCATTTGGGATGCATTTCACGTTTACTTGAACCGCTTTCTCAATGCCTGATAAGTTATCTTGCATACCGTTACCAACTTCACTAAGAATTGGACCTTGTACTTCGATAATACCAAGTTGTTCAATCAAGTTTTGAGTAAAGGTGTTCTTCACAAAGCTAATTTCTTGTTGTTGTAAAATAAACGTCTTTTTCATATTTATCCTTCTTTTTATAATAACTGGTAAGATTTGTTGTGTATTATTCAATAAAATTGCAATTTGTTTCAAGTAATTTCTTTACATTGTTTTAAATGTTGAATATTATCAAAAATAAAGAAGATATTTTAAAAAAGATCTAATAAGGAGTGTTTTATGAACAATATTGATACACTTGATCGACAAATTCTCCGTGTACTGACTAAAGATGCTCGTACACCTTATGCTGAAATGGCAAAAAACTTTGGCGTGAGCCCAGGTACGATTCATGTTCGCGTAGAGAAAATGCGTCAGTCTGGTTTGATTGAAGGCACAAAAGCGATTATTGATGAGCGTAAGCTGGGTTATGATGTGTGCTGCTTTATTGGCATTATTTTGAAAAGCGCAAAAGATTACGAAAAAGTGATTAAAAAGCTCGACACCTTTGATGAAGTGGTGGAAGCCTATTACACCACGGGAAATTACTCTATTTTTATCAAAGTGATGACACACACCATTGCGGAATTACATTCTGTGCTGGCGACTAAGATCCAGTTAATTGATGAAATTCAATCAACGGAAACCTTGATTTCCATGCAAAATCCTATTTTACGAGACATTAAACCTTAAATGCCATCGAAACAATAAAGGCGTGTATTAAACACGCCTTTGCTTTTTTTGATTAACGATAACGATCGAGGAATTTGTAATAGAATACGCCGATCTTGGTGGCTAAGTTTTTGAGGGATTTTCCACCGTAAAACGAAGGCACTTTCAATCCTTCAAAAATTCTCAAACGTTCGTCATTACCTAAAATCGCTTCGGCAATAATGCGTCCAGCAAGTCCAGTGAGTGCGACACCGTGTCCAGAATAGCCTTGTGCAAAATAAATGTGCGGTGAGATACGACCAAAATGCGGGCTGGCGTTGAGTGTCATATCAATCGGTCCAGCCCAGCCATAGTCAATTTTGACGTTTTCCAATTGAGGGAAAACATGCAACATATTACGACGCATAATTTGCACCATATCTTTTTCTGAGCTCGAGTCACTGCCGAATAATAGGCGGTTATCTGCACTCAAACGATAGTAATCGAGCAAGATATTGTTATCACAAACAGACATACCATTATTGATCACGGAATCAGCTGTAGCTTGATCTAAGGGTTCGGTTGCAATAATAAAGCTTTCTACTGGCAAAATTTTACGATTAATGCCGTGATGAATGGATTTTGGTAGTGCATCGATATAGGCATTGGTGGCTAAAATAACGTCTTGAGAAATGACCGCACTTTTATCGGTTTTGACTTCAATACAGCCTGATTTTTCGACTAAATCCACAACTGGGGATTGCTCGTAAATCTGCACGCCTAAATCTAAGCAGGCTTTTGCTAAGCCTAAGCAATAATTTAATGGGTGTAAGTGACCTGAATTGCTATCGTATAACCCGCCCACATAAATATCACTGCCTAAATGTTGTTTAAGTTTGGCTTTATCCCAAAGTTGCATCTTGTCATAGCCAAAAGTCGCATGGCTAGCTTTTTCCATTTCAATGAGATCGTCCATACGACGTTCATTTAAAGCCAATGTGGCATAGCCTTTTTTCCAATCACATTGAATACCATATTTCGCAATGCGTTCATCAATAATATCAATGGCTTCTAGCGACATATCCCAAAGTTTTTTCGCTTTATCAAAGCCTACTTGAGCAATATATTCATCAATGCCTTCTTCAAAACCGTTGATGGCTTGACCGCCACTTCTACCAGATGCGCCAAATCCGACTCTCGCACCTTCTAGAACAATCACTTTTTTGCCTTTTTCCGCTAATTCAAGGGCAGCAGATAAGCCAAAGAAACCCGCACCGATGACACAAACATCCGCTTCTTCTTGCTGAGAGAGAGGCGGCAGTTCAAAGGTTTGATTCCGACTATCGAGGTAATAAGATTTGACGTGTTCTTGATGAGCAAATTCGAGCATAGTTGATGATTGATTAACATAAAATAGAGATGAGAGAAATCTTACCCTGATGGGAAAATATGTCAAACCTTTTGCAAAAAAGGTGCTATACTCCGCAAGTTTACATAGGTAAACGATTACTTAAGGTTTATTTTGATTGTCCTGAGGAGGTCAATAAATTGAAAAAAAATGCTGTTCAATACATTAAATCACTTTGTCTGTCTGCCGTCGCATTCGTCGCAACCTCTGCGGCATTTGCTGCTGAAAAACTTTATGTTTATAACTGGACTGACTATGTGCCATCTAATTTGGTTGCGGAATTTACCAAAGAAACCGGCATTGAAGTGATTTATTCGACGTTTGAAAGTAATGAAGAAATGTATGCTAAATTGAAGCTGACCTCTAGTACAGGTAGTGGTTATGATTTAGTTTTCCCATCAAGCTATTACGTCAACAAAATGGCGAAAGAAGGCATGTTACAAGAGCTTGATCACAGCAAATTAAGTAATTTTAAACAAATTCCAGCAAATTTATTAAACAAGGAATTTGACCCAAATAACAAATATTCTCTGCCTTACGTTTATGGCTTAACCGGTATCGGCGTGAATGCGGATGATATTGACCCAAGCAAAATTACGAGTTGGGCTGATTTATGGAACCCAGAATTTAAAGGCAAGGTATTATTAACCAGTGATGCCCGTGAAGTGTTCCACATTGCATTGATATTAGATGGAAAATCACCAAATACCACGAATGAAGAAGACATTAAAGCGGCTTACGAGCGCTTAGTGAAATTGTTACCAAATGTGGTGACCTTTAACTCTGACTCGCCAGAAGTGCCGTTTGTTCAAGGTGAAGCCTCTATTGGTATGTTATGGAATGGTTCGGCTTATTTAGCACACAAAGAAAATCCAAGTATTCAATTTGTGTATCCAAAAGAAGGCGCGATTTTCTGGATGGATAACTACGCGATTCCAAAAGGTGCGAAAAATACAGAGGGCGCTTATAAATTTATCGACTTCTTACTTCGTCCTGAAAATGCGAAATTAGTGGTTGAAAAAATGGGCTTCTCAATGCCAAATGAAGGCGTGAAAGCGTTACTTTCACCAGAGATGGCGAATAACCCAACCTTGTTCCCATCTGCTGAACACATTGAAAAAGGCATTATGCAAGGCGATGTGGGTGAAGCAGTGGACATTTACGAAAAATATTGGAATAAATTAAAAACCAATTAATCAAATATTGATGAAAAGTGCGGTGAATTTGACCGCACTTTTGCTTTGTAAAGGATGACAAATGAGTTTTCTTGAGCGACTTTTTCATGCAATCTTGTTTGAAACCACGGTTGTGTTGCTTTCTGTTTTCGCTTTGTATTTCTTTACAGAAGAAAGTGTTTCTATTCTCTTTGGGTCCATGGTACTGGTTTCCTTAACCGCCATGCTATGGAACCTCGTCTTTAATTATTTTCTTGATAAAGTCTTTACGGGACCGCGAGAAAAGCGAGGCGTCATATTTCGTACTTTACATGCCATTTCATTTGAGGGCGGTTTGCTTATTTTCACCGTGCCGATCATTGCTTACTTTTTAAAAGTGGATTGGATTACAGCTTTTATGATGGATTTCAGCTTAACGGTGATGGTGACCGTTTATACCTTTATTTTTAATTGGGTATATGATCACGCGCGATTGCTGTTTATTAAGCGTGAAGGATGCAATAGGTAAGAGAAGAAAGAAAAAAGTGCGGTCAAAATCTAAGATGTTTTTGACCGCACTTTTATTTTTTAGGGCATGAAAACTTTATTAAAGTTTTTCCACTAACTCAATGGCTGCACCAATATAGGTTGCAGGAGTGAGTTGTTGTAAACGTGCTTTTTCATCGGCTGGGATATCCAGTTTTTCGATGAATTCACGCATTGCTTTTTCATCAACTCGTTTCCCACGAGTGAGCTCTTTTAATTTTTCGTATGGTTTTTCAATACCATAGCGACGCATCACGGTTTGGATTGGCTCAGCTAAAACTTCCCAGTTTTGGTTGAGTTCATCACGGAGATGTTGTTCGTTCACTTCTAATTTGCTGATACCTTTACGCGTTGCGGCATATGCAATTAAGCAATAACCTAAACCCACACCTAAGTTACGTAATACAGTGGAGTCGGTTAAGTCTCGTTGCCAACGGGAAATCGGTAATTTTTGACCTAGGTGAGTCATCACGGCATTGGCTAAACCTAAGTTACCTTCTGAGTTTTCGAAGTCGATTGGATTCACTTTATGCGGCATGGTAGATGAGCCAATTTCACCCGCGATAGTGCGTTGTTTAAAGTGATTTAACGCAATGTAGCCCCATAAGTCACGATCGAAGTCGATGATGATGGTATTAAAACGAACCACGGCATCAAAGTATTCAGCAATGTAATCGTGAGGTTCAATTTGAGTAGTGTATGGGTTCCAGTCTAAACCTAATGAGGTGACAAATTCTTCACTGAATTTATGCCAGTTAATATTTGGATAAGCGGATAAATGCGCATTGTAGTTACCCACAGCACCGTTGATTTTACCCAAGATTTCATTTTGTTGGAGTTGTTTGAATTGGCGTTTTAAACGGTAAACCACGTTCGCCATTTCTTTACCCACAGTACTTGGTGAGGCAGGTTGGCCGTGTGTACGAGAAAGTAATGGGATGGTTTTGTATTCGTTTGCTAGACGGGTGATTTCATCAATCAGTTTTTGCCATTCCGGTAAGATTACTTCTTCACGCGCGGTTTTTAACATTAAAGCATGAGAAAGGTTGTTAATATCTTCAGAGGTACAAGCAAAGTGAATAAATTCAGAGACTTTGGCTAATTCTGGTAAGGCTTCACTTTTTTCTTTTAAGAAATACTCAACCGCTTTAACGTCATGATTCGTGGTACGTTCAATTTCTTTGATACGTTCAGCATCTTGAAGACTGAATTCTTCCACAATTTTATTAAGGTAATCGTTTGCTTCTTTAGACAAAGAAGAAACTTCTTGGATTTCAGCGGTCGCCGCCAATTTTTGTAACCAACGTACTTCCACGGTGACACGGAATTTGAGCAAGCCAAATTCACTGAAAATACCACGCAATGCAGTGGCTTTATCTTGATAACGACCGTCAATCGGGGAAAGAGCGGTTAATGCGGAAAGTTGCATAAGAGTTCTCCAAGGATTAATTTAAAGTTAAGTAGAGTTGTCGTGCCGCTTGCACTAATTTTTTACGATGAAATAATAGTTGCCATTTGCTGCCGCCGACTTGACGCCACAAAACGGCAGAACGAATGCCGGCAAGTAAACACGCACGAATTTTGTCTTGCACATTTTGTTGCTGTAAATGATATGCCGAACCAATAATGTGGATGCGTTTGCCTAAAGGGCTAATCGTATCGATATAAATGTTTGCCATGATAGAAAACATCTCATCATCAAATTGATTGTCGTGATAAGCAAGTTGTTCCGGTAAGCGAGCAATACGGCGGCCAAGTTCTTGTTTGATTTCAGGTTGTTTGTTTAATTTGCTCTCTAACGCTAACAAGCTACCCCAATAATTTAATAAATTTTTGTCATTTAATTGGGTGAGTTGCTCGATAAGTGTGTTTAATCCCACTTTAAGATGTTGAACATCACCTCCAAATACGGCTAATGTATCTTCAGGTTGAGTAATGAGAAGAGAATGAATGGTGGTTTGGAATGCATCTTGGTTATCAACTTCGCCTTTTTGTGCTAATTGACTGATTAATAAGACTGATTGACAAACACCGGCAAGTGCCAGAGCCATATCATTATAATTTTTCATTGGGATTATAAATTGTGAGCTGCAGAAATTTTTGGCGTAATATAGCATTTTTACACATTGTTTTGAACTCAATCATTAAAAAACGCCTTATCTTTTGTTATCATAGCGCCAATTCAGTTTACAGAATAAAAGGATAACCAATGACAAAACCAATTGTATTCAGTGGCGTGCAGCCTTCCGGCGAATTAACTATCGGGAATTATTTAGGTGCACTTCGCAACTGGGTGAAAATGCAAGAAGATTATGAGTGTATTTTCTGTGTGGTGGATTTACATGCCATCACTGTACGTCAAGATCCTGTAGCACTTCGCAAGGCAACTCTTGATGTGCTCGCCCTTTACTTGGCTTGTGGCATTGATCCGAATAAAAGCACAATCTTCGTGCAATCTCATGTACCAGAACATACTCAACTAAGCTGGGTATTAAACTGCTACACCTATTTTGGTGAAATGAGCCGTATGACTCAATTTAAAGATAAATCAGCACGTTATGCAGAAAATATTAACGTGGGTTTATTTGATTATCCAGTTTTAATGGCAGCAGATATCTTACTTTACCAAGCGAAAAGCGTGCCGGTAGGGGATGACCAAAAACAACATTTAGAAATCACCCGTGATATTGCCGCTCGTTTTAATGCGCTTTATGGTGATATTTTCACGATTCCTGAAATCTTCTTAGGCAAAGCCGGTGCGCGTATTATGTCTTTGCAAGATCCTGATAAAAAAATGTCTAAATCCGATGATAACCGTAATAACGTGGTGACTTTGCTTGAAGATCCTAAATCGGTAGCAAAAAAAATCAAACGTGCGGTAACAGACTCTGATGAACCACCTGTTGTACGCTATGACGTGAAAAACAAAGCAGGTGTGTCTAACTTATTAGATATCCTTTCTGCAGTAACGGATAAATCTGTGGCAGAACTTGAAAAAGAATTTGAAGGTAAAATGTACGGGCACTTAAAAACAGCGGTGGCTGACGAAGTGTCAAACTTACTTGCGGGTTTACAAGAACGTTTCTATCAATATCGTAACGATGAAGCACTTTTAGACGAGATTTTACGTCAAGGTGCAGAAAAAGCCCGCGCAAGAGCGAAAGAAACCCTTGCCAAAGTGTACGAAGCCGTCGGCTTTGTTGCTGCAAAATAATTTTAAACTTAATAAGCCGTGTTATATCACGGCTTTTTTAGATAAGGAGAAAAAGATGGCCATTCAAACTGAAAAACCAATTGAATGTGTAGGCTGTAATACTTTCGATATGAAATCATTGTTTGATAACAGTGATTGTAGTTTACCTATCGAACAGTTTTACGCGACTCGTCAAGATGCAGAAGGCGCATTGGAATATTTCACATTAAAAGCGCGTGATGTAGAAAGTGAACCTTGTCAAATTCAATCTGAAATTCAACAGGTTGAAGAGGGATATGTACTTAAAGCGGTTTTCACATTCTGCTGCCAAGCGGAATTAGTGATTTTCCAAATGAAGCTTGTGTAAGTGATAACTTACTTTAGAAAATAGCGTTTTTTGTGACCGCACTTTCTGATATTTATGTTCCCCTGCATCGTATTATTCCTTTTTCTAATGTAGAAGGGCAGGGGAATCGTACCAGTATTTTCTTACAAGGTTGTAAGTTAAACTGCCTTTATTGCCATAATCCAGAAACTATTCCTCGTTATGCAGAAGGCGCTCATCAAGTCAGCCTGCAGTATTTGTATGAGCAAGTAATGGATGCAGTACCTTTCATTCGTGGCGTAACCGTTTCTGGCGGTGAACCCACCATTCATCATAAAAAGCTCGTTCCATTGTTTCAAAAACTACGTGAGGAAGGGCTAACTTGCTATTTAGATAGCAGTGGTTTCTTTGAATTTGACGCAATTCGTCCTTTAATTGATGTCACAGACAAATTTCTCTTTGATTTGAAAGGAGAAGGACTAGGTTTACAGAGTTTGTGCTTTGATAGACAAAATCGCCAAGGCATCGTCCCTCAAAACATCATCCCTACTCACCAGCATATCAAGCAAGAAAACTTAGATCGCAATTTGAAGAACTTGGCGCAATTATTACCATTAAATAAAGTGGAAGAAGTGCGGTTAGTTTATGTGGCGAATTTTTTTGATGCAGAAAAGTTGGTGGAAAAGGTCGCTGCCTTATTGAAAGACTATCCGGATGTGTTGTTCAAAATTATCCGAATGCACACAAAAGGTGCACGAGACGCCGAAGGACTCACCCCTTATGTCCCAACTGTTGAACAGACCCAAGCACTTGAAAACTATGCGAAATCTTGTGGTCTGACCAAAATTGTGACCATTTTATAAGCAAACATGACAAAAAGGAGTAAAAATATTCCGACTTTTTACCGAAAAACAAGTAGAATAGGACAATTTTATTCACTTACTTATCTAACCAACCTAGGGGAAAAAAATGGGTATTTTAGGTAGCGTTTTAGGCATTGTCGTATTACTGATCATTGCCGTATTATTTTCAAATAATCGTAAGGCGATTAATTTACGTACTGTATTAGGGGCTTTGGCGATCCAAATCGGATTTGCGGCCCTTATTTTGTATGTGCCGTTTGGTCGCGATGCATTACAAGCGACAGCAAATGGGGTGTCAAATGTTATTGCCTATGGTAACGAAGGGATTAACTTTGTCTTTGGTGGACTAGCAAATCCTTCAAATGTCGGCTTTATCTTTGCGGTGAAAGTGTTACCAATCATCGTCTTTTTCTCTGGTTTAATTTCGGTGCTTTACTATTTAGGCATCATGCAAGTGGTCATCAAAGTGATTGGTGGTGCATTGCAAGCCGCATTAGGCACATCTAAAGCAGAATCAATGTCTGCAGCAGCGAATATTTTCGTTGGCCAAACTGAAGCACCTTTAGTGGTTCGTCCTTACATTAAAAATATGACCCAATCTGAATTGTTCGCTATTATGGCGGGTGGTACAGCTTCTATCGCGGGTTCAGTGATGGCGGGTTATGCAGAAATGGGCGTGCCGTTGACTTACTTAATCGCAGCATCTTTCATGGCTGCACCAGCAGGTTTATTATTTGCGAAAATTTTATTCCCGCAAACTGAACAATTTACCGATAAACAACCCGAAACGGATGATAGCGAAAAACCGACTAACGTGCTTGAAGCAATGGCAGGTGGTGCGAGTGCCGGTATGCAATTAGCGTTAAACGTAGGTGCGATGTTAATTGCTTTCGTGGGTTTAATCGCTTTAATTAATGGTATCTTAGGTGGCGTAGGCGGTTGGTTCGGTTACGGTGATTTAACGTTACAATCAATCTTTGGTTGGATCTTCAAACCATTAGCCTACTTAATCGGTGTATCTTGGGATGAATCTGCAATTGCGGGTCAAATGATTGGTATGAAATTAGCCGTGAACGAATTCGTAGGTTACTTAGAGTTCGCGAAATATTTACAACCAGATACAGCGGTAGTATTAAGTGAAAAAACCAAAGCCATCATTACTTTCGCATTATGTGGTTTCGCTAACTTCAGCTCTATCGCAATCTTAATCGGTGGTATCGGTGGTATGGCACCAAATCGTCGTGGTGATGTGGCTCGCTTAGGTTTAAAAGCAGTTGTTGCAGGTACATTAGCTAACTTAATGAGTGCAACTATCGCAGGTTTATTCATCGAGTTAAGCGGCGTAGCAATGTAATTAAAATGTGGTGAAATTTGACCGCACTTTATCTCTCAACACCACGAATTGTTCGTGGTGTTGTACTTTAAAGCAGGCGAAAACGTTTGCTTAAATGATTTTTTATTTATCAACAAGAGGAAAAAACAATGACTCCACATATTAACGCTCCTGAAGGCGCATTTGCAGATGTTGTATTAATGCCAGGCGATCCGCTTCGTGCAAAATATATTGCTGAAACATTCTTAGAAGATGCGAAAGAAGTGACTAACGTTCGCAATATGTTGGGTTACACCGGTACTTATAAAGGTCGTCGTATCTCTGTTATGGGTCACGGTATGGGTATCCCATCTTGCTCAATTTATGCGAAAGAATTAATTACTGAATACGGCGTGAAAAAAATCATCCGTGTTGGTTCTTGTGGTGCCGTACGTATGGACGTTAAAGTACGTGATGTTATTATCGGCCTTGGTGCATGTACTGATTCAAAAGTAAACCGTATCCGTTTCAAAGATAACGATTTTGCAGCGATTGCTGATTTTGATATGGCACAAGCTGCGGTTCAAGCAGCGAAAGAAAAAGGTAAGCAAGTTCGCATAGGGAATCTTTTCTCTGCAGACCTATTCTATACGCCAGATTTTGAAATGTTTGATGTAATGGAAAAATACGGCATCTTAGGCGTAGAAATGGAAGCGGCTGGTATCTATGGTGTAGCAGCAGAATATGGTGCAAAAGCACTTTGTATCTGTACCGTTTCAGACCATATTCGTACACACGAACAAACTACTGCAGAAGAACGTCAATTAACCTTCAATGATATGATTGAAATTGCGTTAGAGTCTGTATTAATTGGTGATAAAGCATAATTTATCTGATTGATAGAATAAAAAAGAGCGGTCAATTTTGACCGCTCTTTTGTTTTTCTACTTCACTATTTTTCATACCAAATTCGGTTCACATAGAGCACCACTTTACCAGAGGGTGTTTCCACATGGATTTCATCATCAACACCTTTCCCGATTAAGGCACGTGCGACAGGAGAATCAATGGAGATCCAGTTTTTAGCGGGATCGAATTCATCGCAGCCGACAAGGCGATATTGCTTCACTTCGCCTTCTTCATCTTCTAGCTCAACCCAGGCACCGAAAAATACTTTGCCTTCTTGTTTCGGATGGTAATCCACGATTTGTAGCACTTCTAAGCGTTTGGAAAGAAAACGCACACGGCGATCAATTTCACGTAAGCGACGTTTGCCGTAAATATATTCCGCGTTTTCACTGCGGTCACCAAGCGCGGCAGCATCTGAAACCGCTTGGGTAACTTTAGGGCGTTCTTCTTTCCACAAAAATTTAAGTTCTTGGTCAAGGGCAAGCCAGCCTTGACGGGTAATGTAATTTGATTTTGCCATGATAAAAATAAAAGAAATTTTTTTGAATTATATTTGAGCCTGTTGTCTAAAACCAGTATTCTATTCTCGTTTTTATCGAATCCTTTAATAACAAAGAAGTATGACAATGTTAAATCAACAAATTAGCCAAATTATTGCGGCAGAATTAACCGTTCAACCCCAACAAATCCTCGCCGCCATTCAATTATTAGATGATGGTAACACCATTCCATTTATTGCTCGTTACCGTAAAGAAGCTACAGGTGGCTTGGATGACACTCAACTTCGTCATTTTGAAACTCGTTTAATTTATTTACGTGAATTAGAAGATCGTCGTCAAACCATTTTGAAATCCATTGAAGAGCAAGGGAAATTGACCGATGAATTGCGTGAAAAAATCCATGCAACACAAAGTAAAACCGAATTAGAAGATTTATATTTGCCATACAAACCGAAACGCCGTACGAAAGGGCAAATTGCGATTGAAGCCGGTCTTGAGCCATTGGCTGATTTACTTTGGAACGAGCCGAAGAATGATCCTGAAACGGCAGCAGCTGAATTTGTAAATGCTGATAAAGGCGTAACAGATACTAAAGTCGCACTTGATGGCGCACGCTATATTTTAATGGAGCGTTTTGCTGAAGATGCGGGCTTATTAGCGAAAGTCCGTGATTATTTAGCGAAAAATGCCGTTATCGTATCCAAAGTGATCGAAGGTAAAGAAACGGAAGGGGCAAAATTCCAAGATTATTTCGACCACCAAGAATTATTAAAAAATGTACCTTCTCACCGTGCATTAGCCATGTTCCGTGGACGTAATGAGGGCATTTTACAATTAAGCTTAAATGCTGATCCTGATGCAGAAGAGGGAAGTCGTCAAAGTTATTGTGAAGAAATTATTCGTGATTATTTAGATGTGCGTTTTATGGGGCAGCCTGCGGATAAATGGCGTGAGCAAGTGATTGCGTGGACGTGGAAAATCAAAGTTTCGTTGCATTTAGAAACGGAATTAATGGCAAGTTTACGTGAAAAAGCGGAAGAAGAAGCCATTGATGTTTTCGCCCGAAATCTGACCGCACTTTTAATGGCGGCACCGGCTGGTGCGAAATGCACCATGGGCTTGGACCCAGGCTTACGTACAGGTGTTAAAGTCGCGGTGGTGGATAACACAGGTAAATTATTAGATACCACCACCATTTATCCACACACCGGGCGTGAAGCCGAAGCGCAAGTGGCGATTTTCAGCTTGATCCGTAAACATAACGTAGAGTTAATTGCCATTGGTAATGGTACGGCTTCTCGTGAAACTGAACGTTTTGCGAAAGAGGTGATTAAAGAAATCAAAGAAAATAAACCACAAACCGTTGTAGTGAGCGAAGCGGGGGCATCGGTTTATTCAGCCTCTGAATTTGCCGCAAATGAATTCCCGAATTTAGATGTCTCTTTACGTGGTGCGGTGTCTATTGCTCGTCGTTTACAAGATCCATTGGCGGAGCTAGTAAAAATCGAACCAAAAGCCATTGGTGTAGGGCAATATCAGCACGATGTAAACCAAACCCAACTTGCGCGTAAACTTGATGCGGTGGTGGAAGACTGTGTAAACGCGGTGGGTGTGGATTTGAATACGGCATCAGCACCGTTACTTGCTCGCGTGGCGGGAATGACGAAAACCTTAGCGCAAAACATTGTGGAATATCGTGATGAAAATGGTCGTTTTGAAAGCCGTGCAGAATTGAAAAAAGTGCCGCGTTTAGGACCAAAAGCCTTTGAGCAATGTGCAGGCTTTATGCGTATTGCAGGCGGGAAAAATCCACTTGATGCTTCAGGTGTTCACCCAGAAGCTTATCCTGTAGTGGAAAAAATCTTGCAAGCTACCGCGCAATCTATCCAAGATTTAATGGGCAATGCGGGTGTGGTACGTCAGCTTGATGCAAAACAATTCATTGATGAGCAATTTGGTTTACCGACCGTTCAAGATATTTTCAAAGAGTTGGAAAAACCAGGGCGCGATCCGCGTGGTGAATTTAAAACTGCTGTATTCGCAGAAGGCGTGGAAGAAATCACTGATTTAAAACCCGGTATGATTTTAGAAGGTACCGTCACCAATGTGACCAACTTCGGCGCATTTGTGGATATTGGTGTTCACCAAGACGGTTTAGTACACATTTCATCATTAAGCGATAAATTCGTAGAAGATCCACATCAAGTGGTGAAAACGGGCGATATCGTGAAAGTGAAAGTCTTAGAAGTGGATGTGCCGCGTAAACGTATTGCGTTGACGATGCGATTAGATGAAAGTGCGGTCAAAAATGACGGCAAATCTGACCGCACTTTAAGTGCAAAACCAAGAAGTAATGCACCTCGCCAAGATCGTAATCCTAGAGGAAATAGTGCAATGGGTAATGCCTTTGCCGATGCGTTGAAAAATTGGAAAAAATAATTTCGTCATTTAGATGAACATTGTGGCCAAATAGGCGTACAATGAAGGGGATCTGGTCAATCATCCAATCCCCTTTTTTATTTCAACGAAAGGAATATTCTTATGGAAAAAGGTATTCTTGGGCCGCATGAAGGCAAGGAGCTGGAATTAATGTTAAGGGGCGAAAAGCAAGTGGCATTATTCAATCAGGAGCTTGGTATTCCTGACGCCTTTCTCCCTTATCTTGAGCTAGGAATGCTTCATTCAAAAACAGTGCAACGTCATGTAAATGATGTTTGCTTAACCGATTTTATTGTCTATTTACCTCAATCTCTTGCACTCGCTGAACAAATGGAAGTATTACTTCCTGCAAGCACTGTGAATGGTTTTGATCCCAAAGTGGAACGTGAAATCGGCCGAATTCTTGGCTACCCAGAAAAAGACATCGAATACTATATTCAGCATTTTCAAAATAATTTAGAAAAGTATCGGCAGCAGTATAGTTGATAGATTTAAATCCAAGTGTGAACAATAATTTTAAATATTAAAAAATATTCTCCTGGATGACGTTATATTTCTATAAAATATGGCTGTTTTATTATTTTCTATAAATTTATATTTAAGGTAAAAGATGATAGCAAAGAATAAGTATCTCATATCTTTATTTATAATTATTTATCTTGGAATACTTGCTTATGGAGTTTTGTCAGGAGGAATTTCTAAAAACTATACTAGAAAACAAGAGGGAGAGCGTCTTTATACGGCACTAAACCTTCAATTTAAAGATAAGATTCAATATCAAAATGTAGACTTCAGGTATGTTAAGATTAGTCTGCATCTGCTGGGTGAGTTAAGGGATTACAAGGATTTTGTATCTAAACGAGGCTATTCCAAAATTAGAGAAAATGTTTACTGTAAAGATGGTAATTTGATTACATTACACCACAATTTTTCTAATATTGAATTTCAGTATGAATATGATTCTTCAGTATGTAAGTGATGTTTTAAGCGAGTTAATACTCACGTAAAAAATTAAAATGTATTATGTTCAAATGAAAAGTGCGGTCAAAAACATAAGCGATTTTGACCGCACTTTTGTTTCCAAAGATGATTATTCTAAGTAAATATTATAATTTCACATTCCCTTTTTCTGTAGAAATATCACTATAGATAGCATAACAAGTCAAAGTAGTAAATTAGGTAATTGTTTAATGTATACTAGATCTAAAGGAACTAATATTATTGTTAATAAGGTAAATTAATATGAGTAAGTCTAAAAGTATATTTATTGAAGTTAATTGTGATTTTATTTTGGTAACATCTCTCATTACTGGAATGCTTTCAATGGTAAATCCAGATCAAGATTTTATTTTTAATGAAGTTGATATTTCTGATTTAGATCTAGGAAGGTTAATTAAAGAAAAGCTTAATGAAAGTAAAGAAATTTCATTCGAAGAGTTTCAGGCTATCTTTAATTCTGAAAAAATGAAAGGGTTGCAAAAAAGACTTGAGGAAGAGATGAAAAAACGCTATGGATACAAAAATAAAAAATCTATCTATAAGGATATGTCTTCTTTATCTTTAGAGCAGGATGATTTATATATAACTATTTCACCTCTTCATCAAGATTCTTTAGATGGAAGTACAGGAATTTCACTTCCTGACAATTCACCATTAGAATTTAAATATGACAAGAATATTTCAGATGAAGAATTAGGAAAAGCCGTAAGACAAGCCTTGACGTATTGTACGAGTATTTATCGGTAAGATATTTTCTTCAAAAATGTAAAGTGCGGTTAATTTTAAAGAATTTTAAAACCTCTTAAAAACTGACCGCACTTTTTGTGTTTTAAAAGATACTTATGTTAAGTGAATCAACTATTATAGCTGGTGTAGATAAATCAAATGGTAAGGTTGTGTTATTACCAGTTAGAATTCCTAATAAGAATTAGTCGTAAGAGGTGTAAATATGGAAAAATATAAAGTGTTTTTAGGTAGTGAGATTGCTAAAACCTATGATGAAGCTAAGAATTTTACTCTAGCTAGAGTTGAGGAATATGTTAAATTCAATCGTAAAGAATTGTTTTCAACGTTAGCTCCTATAGATAATTTTACAGGTAATGTTTTTTCTTTAATTCATTATTTAAATGATTTTCATCGTGCATTAGCCTCTAAGCATTTATTAGAAAATGATATTTCAGGATTTAAAGAAAATGCTTCTATTGCAGGTTTCTTAGGTATTTTATCTAAGTATGATTTTCAATGGGCGTACAACGGAATTAATACAAATTTCTTTTTTATGAGTTTGCTTTCAGATAATCAAAAGTTGATTGATTATTTAATTAAACATCGTGATGAAGTTGTCGATATTTCAGTACCTTATAAACGAACTGATACCAGACCTTTTTTTAATGCGAACACTTTATTGGCGTTAAGTGGCGATTGGCAATTATTAAAAGAGCGCGCACTCACGTTCTTAAATGATGAGAAAAAAGCCCGTAGTGATTTAAAGCGCATTCCCGATCATGAATTTTATGTGGCACTAGCAGATAAAAATATAAAAGGAATGCAAGAGGCTTTAGATAAATTACTCGACCTTAAGTTTGCTAAACGAGCAGCAAAAGACACGCTTTTACATTTTGATTTTTACTTGCAACCGCAAGTTTTAATGTATGCCAAAATCGCAGCAATCCACGGTTTTGATTTGGGTATTGATAGCCCTATAGCGCCCAAAGAATTGATTGATATAAATCCATTAGCAGAATATAAAATTCCTTATGATTTTATGAAATTATTTGATTTTGATGCGCCCCATCAAGTTTGGGTAAATTATGTCAAACAAAGAATGGAAGAAGCGAAGCAAAAGAAAGTTGAAAATAAAAAAGGATTTTGGGCTTCGCTGTTTGGTAGATAAATCAGGAATAAGCATTAAAGTGCGGTCAAAAACACAAGCGATTTTGACCGCACTTTATTATTGGCTAGAAGGGATTATTCCGCGTCTTCTTTTGCCCATTCTAATGAGCGTTTAACCGCTTTTTTCCAACCTTTATAACGACGTTCACGTTTTTCTTCATCATTATCTGGAGTGAAAGTACGTTCTACACGTGCTTTGTCGTGAAGTTCGTCTAAATCTTTCCAGAAACCAACCGCAAGGCCTGCAAGGTAAGCTGCACCAAGTGCAGTCACTTCTTTCACCACTGGACGTTCTACATTCACATCTAAAATATCTGCTTGGAATTGCATTAAGAAGTTATTGTTGGTTGCGCCGCCATCGACACGTAAATATTGTAAGCGTTGACCTGAGTCAGATTGCATTGCTTCTAACACATCACGGGTTTGATAAGCGATAGATTCAAGGGTTGCACGTACAATATGGTTACGGTTAGAACCTCGAGAAAGACCGAAAATTGCACCACGTGCATACGGATCCCAATATGGTGCGCCTAAACCAGTAAAGGCTGGAACAACGTACACGCCATTGCTGTCAGGAACTTTTTGTGCAAAGTATTCGGAGTCGTGGCTGTCATGAACGATTTTGAGTTCATCACGTAACCATTGGATTGAAGCACCTGCGATAAATACCGAACCTTCAAGCGCGTATTCAGGTTCACCTTTGGCGTTACACGCGATGGTGGTTAATAGGCCATTTTTAGAGGTAATGGCTTTATCACCGGTGTGAAGCAACATAAAGCAGCCTGTACCATAGGTATTTTTCGCTTGACCTGCGCGTGTGCATAGATGGCCGTAAAGTGCTGCTTGTTGGTCACCCGCGATACCTGCAACTGGAATACGTACACCGCCTTTACCCCCGATGTTGGTTTGGCCATACACTTCGGAAGAATTGCGTACTTCAGGCAGCATAGAGCGTGGAATATTTAATAATTCCAACATTTTGTCATCCCATTTTTTCGTATGGATGTTAAATAACATGGTACGGGAGGCGTTGGTGTAATCCGTTACGTGAACACGGCCTTGGGTTAATTTCCACACAAGCCAGGTATCCACGGTACCAAATAGAAGCTCGCCGCGTTCAGCTTTTTCACGAGCACCTTCTACATTGTCTAAAATCCATTTCACTTTTGTACCGGAGAAGTATGGGTCTACCACTAACCCCGTGGTGTTGCGGATATATTCTTCGTGACCATCCGCTTTAAGTTTGTCTGTAATATCTGCAGTACGACGACATTGCCACACAATCGCGTTATAAACTGGTGTGCCGGTTGCTTTTTCCCACACGATGGTGGTTTCACGTTGGTTAGTAATACCAATTGCCGCGATTTCGTCAGAGGTAATGCCTGCTTTTGCAACTACTTCGTTTAATGTTGAACTTTGTGTTGCCCAAATTTCCATTGGATTATGTTCCACCCAGCCTGCGCGTGGATAAATTTGTGTAAATTCACGTTGGGCGATTTCGACAACATTCGCATTGTGATCTAATAATACTGCACGAGAGCTTGTGGTACCTTGGTCCAACGCGATGATGTATTTTTTGTCTGTCATGGTTCTATTCCTTAGAGTGCTTAGCACTCTCATTGATTAAATGAATGAAGAAATTTTGAGCTTAAACGAACAAATTGCGAGCCTAACTTAATTGAATTCGAACCTAATTGGAATAAGCAATATTTGGTTTTGTGATAGGTATCACAGATTTTGCCCCGAAAATATGTAAACGATTGCGTTAATGCACAAAATAATGTGATCGCTCTCTCATTTTTAGAAAATAGATCGGTTTCGTCTATTGAATTAATTGGTTAAAACTAGATAATGAAACCACTCACTTTGAGTATCTCAATATTTGATCAAACAACGAAACGAATTGCAAAGCAAGATTTCTTTAATGAAATCATTAAGTTAATCATTATTTGGAGATTCTCTTATGAATGCCTATTTTGCAGAATTTTTTGGCACAGCACTTCTCATCCTGTTAGGTAACGGTGTGGTGGCCAACGTATGTTTAAATAAAACGAAAGGGCAAAGTTCTGGTTGGATTGTGATTACTACCGCGTGGGCATTTGCGGTGTATGTGGCCGTTGTTGTGACAGGTCCTTACAGCGGGGCGCACTTAAATCCAGCGGTAACACTTGGTGTGGCAATGAAGGGTGTATTTGCTTGGGAGCTGGTACCAGGCTACATCGCGGCACAAGTGGTGGGGGGCATGGTAGGTGCGTTGTTGGTTTATATTATGTATAAAGATCACTTTGCAGCGACCGAAGAAGAGGGCTTAAAACGCGCTTGTTTCTGTACTGAACCAGCAATTCGTAACTATCCAATCAACTTAGTAAACGAAATCGTTGGTACCTTCGTGCTTGTTTTCGTGATTTTCTATCTTGCGGGAGCAAACATTACGTTACCTGGCACGGCAGAAAGCACGCCAATTGGTTTAGGTTCTATCGGGGCATTACCAGTAGCGATTTTAGTTTGGGCAATTGGTTTGAGCTTAGGTGGAACAACCGGTTATGCGATCAATCCAGCTCGAGATCTTGGTCCGCGTTTAACCTTAGGTCTTTTCCTGGGTGGTACATTAAAAACTAAAGCTGACTGGGGATACAGTTGGGTTCCGGTTATAGGGCCATTTATCGGGGCGGCTTTAGCAGCAGTATTCTATAATGCCATTATGTAATTTATTCAAATAGAAAGAGCGGTCAAAATTCATGATGTTTTTTGACCGCTCTTTTTATATTTAGAGGTTTGATTAAATACAATAATCTTCGAATTCCATTGGCATTTTAGCTTGCAATAGGAATTGTTTGGTGCGCTCTTGCTGTGGATGACTGAAGAATTCAGACGCGGTATTTTGTTCAACAACTTGACCATTTTCCATGAGAATCACGCGATCTGCCACATCTTTGGCAAAATTCAATTCATGGGTGACGATAATCATTGTCCAACCTTCTTGTGCGAGCATTTTGAGTGCTTGTAACACTTCACCGACGAGTTCAGGGTCAAGAGCGGAAGTAGGCTCATCTAACAAGATAATATCGGGTTTAACTGCTAAAGCACGGGCGATCCCGACACGTTGTTGTTGACCACCAGAAAGTTGAGAGGGATATAAATCTGCTTTCGCTTTTAAACCAACTTTTTCCAATAATGCTAAGGCTTTTTCACGCGCAATCTCTTTCGCTTGTTTTTGCACAACGACCATGCCTTCCATCACATTTTCGAGTGCTGTGCGATGGGGAAATAGATTGTATTGTTGGAATACCATTGAAGAACGACGACGCAATTTTAGTTCATCGGCTTTGCTGATTTTTTTACTGAAATCAATGGTTAAGCTTCCATCAGTAAATGCTAATACACCTTTTTCTGGGCGTTCGAGCAAATTTAAACAGCGTAAAAAAGTGGTTTTGCCTGAACCTGATGGGCCTAGAATGGCAACCACTTCACCTTTATTAATTTCAAAATCAATGCCTTTTAATACATGGTGGCCATTAAAACTTTTCTGAATATTCGTGACTTTTAACATAAACAGTCCTTATAAATGGCGAGAAAGGCGTTTTTCTAAACGGGTTTGTCCCATTGACAGCACAAAACAGAATACCCAATAAATGAGAGCCGCTTCACTATAAATTAAAATAAATTCGTAGTTTTCAGCAGTGATGTTTTGCGCCACACGAAATAATTCCGCAATCCAAACGAGTGATGCCAGAGACGTATCTTTCACTGTGCTAATGAAGGTATTTGATAGCGAAGGGACGGAAATACGTAAAGCTTGCGGCATAATGGTACGCACGAAAGCTTGAGTGTAATTCATGCCTATCGCATAAGAGGCTTCCCATTGACCTTTAGGAATCGCAAGAATAGAGGCCCTCACCGTTTCTGCTGCATAAGCACCAATGTTAATGGAGAACGCAATAATTGCGGTTGGGAAAGGCTCAAGTTTGATGCCAACTTCAGGTAAACCATAGAAAATAATGAAGATCTGCACCAACATTGGCGTGCCGCGAATAATTGAAATATAAGTGCGACAAATACCCTGCAGAATTTTGGTCATTAAATTGGGATGTGGCAATGTGCAAATCACAGCTACGATAACCGCAATGAATAAACCGCAAAAGAAGGAAATGACCGCAAGGGGGATCGTATATAAAATTGCCCCTTCCATCATAGGCCAAAACGAGCTGATTACATAATCAGCTCGTTCTGCGGTCATAAATGGAAGGCTGGCTAACCAATTATTGAGTAATGTCATCGCCAAACCATTTGATTGAAAGTTGTTTTAACGTTCCGTCTTTGCGTAGTTCTTCAAGTGCTTGGTTCACTTTTGCAATAAGCGGTTCTTCACCTTTCAAGAAAGCAAAACCGGTTGGGATTTTTTTATCACTTTCTACAGCAATTTTTAAGCCTGAGTTAGGTTGTTTTTTGAAGTAATCTAATACTGCAAGCTTATCGTTTACTGTTGCATCAACACGACCTTGTTTTACCGCTTCAAGGTTTTGTGCCAAGCTATCAACGGTCACAATAATTGCTCCATTATCACGTGCATCTTTGCTCCAGTTACTGGTTGCAGATTGTGCAGATTTTTTACCTTTTAAATCAGGGAATGATTTAATGCTATCGTTATCGGCTTTCGTCACGATTACGCCAGCAGAGTAGTTATAAGGTGCACTGTAATCATATTTTTTTAAACGTTCTGGGCTTGGATTGGTTTGGTTAGCAATAACATCAAAGCGTTTTGCATTTAAACCTGCATACATACCGTCCCAAGCGGTTTCTTTAAATTCGACTTTCCAACCTAATTTTTGCGCTACTTTTTCGATAATTTCCACATCGAAACCGGTTAACTTGCCATCTTTGTCGTGGAAAGTAAATGGTGCGTAAGTACCCTCAGTACCAACTAATAAGGTTTTAGTTTGTTCAACGCGATCAGCAATTTCACCAGCGTTAGCAAAAGTAGAAAGGGCTAATCCTGCCGCTAAAAGTGCGGTGCTAAAAAATGATTTTTTCATAAGTATTCCTTTTTTAGATAAATAACGAAAGTGAAATGAATTATAAGAATCGAAAAAGAAAAGAAAAGTATTATTTATTTATGAATTATTTCCTTTAGTTATATCAAATAAAATTTGTTTAATTAATAAACAAAAAAAGGTCTGTAAAAACAGACCTTAGATAAAATGAATTCAATCAATAGATTAAGCTTCAATACCTTCGAATAACGCTGTACTTAAATAACGTTCTGATGCAGAAGGTAGGATTGCAACGATTAATTTATCTTGGAATTCTGGTAGTTTTGCTAAGCGGTCAGCTGCTGCCACAGCCGCACCTGAAGAAATACCCGCAAGAATACCTTCTTCAGCCATTAAGCGACGAGCGGTCGCAATTGCCGTATCGCTATCTACAGTTTCCACGCGATCAATTAATGATAAATCTAAGTTTTTCGGAATGAAACCCGCACCGATACCTTGAATTTTGTGTGGACCCGGTTTCACTTCTTGACCAGCAAGGGTTTGGCTAATAACAGGTGATTCTGTTGGTTCAACCGCTACAGAGGTAATTTTTTTACCGTGATCTAATTTGATCGCACGAGAAATACCGGTAATTGTACCACCGGTACCCACACCGGCAACCACGACATCAACTTTACCTTCCGTATCTTTCCAGATTTCTTCACCAGTAGTTTGACGGTGAATGTCCGGGTTAGCCGGGTTTTCAAATTGTTTTAGCATCACATAATGGTTTGGATTAGATGCCACAATTTCTTCAGCTTTGGCAATCGCACCTTTCATCCCTTTTGAGCCTTCAGTGAGCACAAGGTTCACCCCTAAACCACGTAATAAACGTTTACGTTCAAGACTCATGGTTTCTGGCATGGTTAAGGTGATTTTATAACCGCGCGCTGCTGCTACATAAGCTAAAGCAATACCGGTGTTACCACTGGTTGCATCTACAATTTCTTTACCCGCGGTTAAAATGCCGTCTTTTTCTGCTTGCCAAATCATATTGGCACCAATACGGCATTTCACGCTAAAGCTTGGGTTACGACCTTCAATTTTTACGACAACGTTACCATTGTGTCCGAAGTGTTTTAAACGAACTAATGGTGTATTACCGATTGAGTATGAGTTATCTGCATAAATTGTCATTTTACTGTCCTTTTATATTGTTGAATTAATTGATGCAGTAGTTATAACATCGGCTTTTATATAAAAAAAATAGTTAATAGCTATATTTTATAACTAAATGCTATTTATTCACGATGCTATTTCCTGAAGGCTTAATTTCCGTACTATTAGAACGTGTCACAATTTGTGTTGAACTTGAAGTGCGGTCAAAATTCATATCAAATTTTAATTGTGAGCGATAATTTTCCACCCACATTACCGTTGCACCACAGACCGCCACAGGAATAATCACTAAGTTCACGATTGGCAATGCGGTACAAAGGGTAATTAATGCCCCGAATGTCAGACTTTGAGAACGTCTTTCGCCTAACGCATTTTTCATAATGCCAAAAGAAATTTTATGGTTATCAAACGGGTAGTCACAGTACTGAATCGCCATCATCCAACAAGTAAATAGGAAGGTGAGTACTGGAATAATGGTTTGTCCGATAACAGGGATAAAACTTAATAAGAACAAGCCCACAAATTTCGGTAAGCTGTACCATAGTTTTTGCCATTCACGATTTAGCATACGCGGCACATCTTTCATAATTTCAGCCAAACCATCATCATTAACAGCTTCGCCAGTCAGCATTTTTTCGACTTTTTCTGCTAACAATCCATTAAACGGTGCGGCAATAAAGCCTGAAAGTGTTGTAAAGGCAAAATAGAAAAATAAGAGAATTGAGCCAATAGAAAGCACGAGCAAAATCACACTTAAAAAGCTTAGCCAATCTGGAATAAAGCTCATCACCCAATCGATCATCGTGGAAATTTGTGAAACAAATAGCCAAAATAAGCCAGTGAGTAGGACGACGTTAAGTAAAATCGGCATAATCACAAAACGGCGGAGGCCTTTTTGCGTAATGAAATGCCAACCCATCACGAAATGATTGAAAGCAGATTTTATTTCATTTTGATCGATCATCATTGTTCCTTTAAATTAAAAAGTAAAAAATACAAAATGTCACAGAAAGACAATATTTTTTGAGAAAAATTCCATCTCATCCCTTTTAATATCTTGTTTGCTTTCCTATTTTTTCACCTGTGGAAATGTGGTAGGATTAGCAAAAAATCATTGCGTTAAGGAGCAACAAGAATGGACTTAAATACCATTTTGATTATTTTAGGGGTAATTGCTTTAATTGCCTTAGTGGTACACGGATTATGGTCAAATCGCCGTGAGAAATCAAAATATTTTAAAAGCGCGAATACATTTAACCGCACTTCTAAAAACGGTGAGGTCAATCCTTTTTCGCAAGCTGCTGATCCTAATGCGGATATTCGTTTAACACATCGTGCTCAAGCGGCACAGCCTGTACAACAAAGTGTTCAACCTAAAGTGGCACCACAGGCAGCAAGCCAACAGCAATTTAATTTTGATGAGCAACGTGCTCAAGTGGATGCGCGTCAAATAGAAAAAAGCGTCGATGATATTAAAATCTCCTTACCAAATCAGCCAGTTTATGAGATGAAAACGGCGCAACCTGCTCCTGCGCCACAACCTGAACCCGTGGTTTATCCTGAAACAAATGTACAACCAAAACCGCGTGTAGCTGAAATGACAATTGAAGAATTAGAAGCACAAAGCAATGATTTTGACGGTGTGAATTCTTCTTCGCCTGAATTGCGTGAGCAGTTGGCCGAGATGTCATTAAATCCAACTCAAGAACCTGCTCATGAGAACGTGCATTTTAACTATCACGAACCGGTAGAGGTGGAAAAACCAAAACAAACCACTGGCTTTGTTCAACTTTATGTCATTTCAAATCAAAATCGTGAATTCTATGGTCCGCAGTTATCTCAATCTTTAGAAAACTTGGGATTCATTTTTGGTGAGCGTCAAATGTATCACCGACATTTTGATTTAAGTGTGGCAAGCCCGGTGTTATTTAGCGTAGCCAATATTGAACAGCCCGGTACGTTTGATTATTACAATATGGCTGAGTTTTCAACCATGGGCGTGGTGCTCTTTATGCAGTTGCCTTCTCCAGGTAATAATTTGGCTAACTTACGTATGATGATTCGCGCAGCGAAAACCATCGCAGAAGATTTAGGTGGCGTAGTGTTGACTGATCAGCAAGAGATTTTTGATGATGTAGCTGAGCAGGATTATTTATCTCGCATCGCATAAAACGCACGAAAAAATAACCGCACTTTGGGCGAGCCGATGGTTCGCCCATTTTAATTCAATGAGTAAACCGTTAGAGAACATTATGAGCCTTCAGCAACAAATTGATACATTACGTCAGGATCTTCGTCGTTATGAATATGAATATCACGTGTTGGATAATCCAACTATTCCTGATGCAGAATATGACCGTTTATTTCACCAACTTAAAGCCTTAGAAGCCGCTCATCCGGAACTCATTACGGCAGATTCACCTACTCAACGTGTGGGCGCCAAACCGCTTTCAGGCTTTGCTCAAATTCGTCATGAAATTCCTATGCTCTCTTTGGATAATGCCTTTTCAGACGAGGAATTTTATGCATTCGTAAAACGTATTGAAGATCGTCTTATTCGTTTGCCTGACCCGCTTACTTTCTGTTGTGAACCCAAATTAGATGGTTTAGCCGTGAGTATTTTGTATGTGAATGGTGTGCTGACTCAAGCCGCGACCCGTGGTGATGGGACGACAGGGGAAGATATTACTGTCAATATTCGTACGATTCGAAATATTCCCTTGCAGCTTTTAATGGACAATCCTCCCGCTCGTTTAGAAGTGCGTGGTGAAGTATTTATGCCACACGCAGGCTTTGAGCGTTTAAATCAGCAGGCGTTAGAGAAAGGCGAGAAAACCTTTGCTAACCCACGTAATGCAGCAGCGGGATCGTTGCGCCAACTTGATCCCAAAATTACGAGTAAGCGCCCATTGGTATTGAATGCTTATGGTATTGGTATTGCGGAAGGGGTAGATTTGCCGAATACGCATTATGATCGTTTGCAATGGTTGAAGTCTATTGGCATTCCGGTAAACCCAGAAATCCGTTTATGTAATGGCACCAATGAGGTGTTGGATTTTTATCGTGATATTCAAAATAAACGCAGTGCTCTTGGCTACGATATTGATGGCACCGTGCTGAAAATTAATGATATTGCGTTACAAGAGAAATTAGGTTTTATCTCAAAAGCACCACGTTGGGCGATTGCTTATAAATTCCCTGCACAAGAAGAATTAACTCGCTTAAATGACGTGGAATTCCAAGTAGGCAGAACGGGGGCGATTACACCTGTTGCCAAATTAGAACCTGTATTCGTGGCAGGTGTCACGGTGAGTAATGCCACATTACATAACGGCGATGAAATTGAACGCTTGGATATTGCCATTGGCGATACGGTAGTGATTCGTCGTGCGGGAGATGTGATCCCACAAATTATTGGCGTATTACACGACCGTCGCCCAGCAGATGCGAGACCGATTGTTTTCCCTGAGACTTGTCCTGTATGTGATTCAGCAATTGTTCGTATTGAAGGCGAAGCGGTAGCACGTTGTACAGGCGGTTTGTTCTGTGCAGCACAGCGTAAAGAAGCGCTTAAACATTTCGTTTCTCGTAAAGCTATGGATATTGATGGGGTAGGGGGTAAATTAATCGAACAGTTGGTGGATCGTGAATTAATTCATACGCCAGCTGATTTATTTAAGTTAGATTTAACCACGCTGACTTGCTTGGAAAGAATGGGTACAAAATCAGCTGAAAATGCCTTAGCGAGCCTTGAAAAAGCAAAAAATACGACGTTAGCACGCTTTATTTTTGCTTTAGGAATTCGTGAAGTGGGTGAAGCAACGGCATTGAATTTAGCGAATCATTTTAAAACCCTGGAAGCCTTGCAAAATGCAGATTTAGAAGCCTTACAGCAAGTGCCTGATGTGGGCGAAGTGGTAGCTAATCGTATTTTAGCATTTTGGCATGAACCACATAATGTCGCGGTGGTGAATGATTTAATCGCTCAAGGCGTACATTGGGAAACCGTGGAAACCAAAGAAGTGACAGAAAACCGCTTTAAAGGCAAAACGGTTGTATTAACCGGAACCTTAACTCAAATGGGACGTAATGAAGCTAAAGCCTTATTACAAGACATGGGCGCGAAAGTGAGCGGCTCGGTTTCAGCAAAAACAGATTTTGTGATTGCCGGTGATGCGGCGGGTTCTAAGCTCACAAAAGCACAAGAATTAGGTGTTACCGTTTTAACGGAAGAAGAATTTTTGGCTCAGATTTAACCGTCTCAATCGAAAAAAAAACTAAAAAAATGACCGCACTTCATCTCATCTCAAGATTAAGTGCGGTTTAACTTTTCTTCTTAATAAACGATAGCGGACATTTTAAGCTCTTAATTTACTGGCTCCGCGTTCCAGTTGTTTTGCCAAGCATTCTTTTGAAGCAATAATCTGTTTACCAAAACGTTTATATAAACGTTGTTTTAATTTTGCCAACCCTTTCACTTTAGCACTTTTTTCTGCCCCAAATAACTGCTTAATATGGAGTGTCACCTGACCAATTTCTTGTAAGGCAATACCTGTTTTGGCTTTTAATTCGTTTAATTGGAACGTGATTTTTTCCTGTACATTCTGTTCTAATCGTTGTGTTAATTCTGCCGTATCGGCAGTTTCATTTTGACACAACTGTTCAAATTCGGCGATTTCTGTACTGAAATCTAGCTGTAACCCTTGTTCCAGTTCAATTAATACTGCAGTGCCGTATTCCAATTGTGATGTTAATTGCTGTTGGCTCTGAACTAATTGATTTTGAATGGCTTCACTTTGCTCAATACATTCATTTAATGATTGTTTCATTTCTGTTTGTTGCTGCATAGCAGAGGCTTTTAGTGAATCAATTCGTTGTTGAATTTGCTGCATAAGATCTGACATTGTTTGTACGTTTTCCATTCTCTTCTCCTTTGGGATTTTTAACCGCACTTAAGAAAAGTGCGGTCATTTTGTTAGTTATTTTTTGATGATTTGTTTTACATCAACTTCTGTTTTATTCCATTCTTTATCGACTTTACCGATAATTTGAATGTTATCTTGAGGTGCTATCGTTTGACCATTCCATGCTTTTTTGCTGACTTCAATTTGGATTTCTTTTCCACTTGCGTCTTTAAATAAGAAATCCTTTTTACCAATTTGTTTTACAATTTGTCCGTCTAAACGAACTGGAGTGTTATCATTGGCATTTAATGCATCAGCAACGGTTTTTACAATGACACTTTCATCTACAAAACCTTGTTGAGTGACTTGATTATTGCCATCATTAAATCCTTGCGCCATTGCGGTGTTATATACGGCAACAGAAGATAATGCGATAGCTGCAACAGTAAGTAATTTTTTCATAGTTTGTTCTCCTAAATAAGATAATCATAAAGTAAGTTGAAAGTTTTGCTTTCAGATGTATTAAATCATTCAAATCTTAATCTTTTCTTAAGTGATTAACATTTTTCAGATTTATTTATCGATTGGGTTGTTTGCCTTTCGATGAGTGTATTTAAACAAGAGAATCTTAAGGAAAGATTAAGAGAGGTAAAAAAAATGAAAACTTTTTGAAAATAAAAAAATAGGGCGTTTAAGCCCTACTTTTTATAAGAAAAATGCCTTGAAAATCTACCGCACTTTAGCCTGCTACTGCCGGTAGGTAACCCGCTTGAATTAAGAATGGCACGATCATAATTGCTATACCAATGATTAATGCTATCACTAAAGTCACATTACCACCGATTACACGATAAGGCAGATTTGGATTTGTTTGACGTGTTTTCCAAGCTAGTCCAATAGGTAAAATCAAGCAATAGAATGCACAGAGTAAGCCTGCATAGCTTAATGCGGCAATAAAACCTTCAGGATAATACAAGGCAAACGCAAGCGGTGGGGTGAAGGCGGCGATAGTGAGTGTCAAACGGTTGTGTGGCAATTTGTAACGTTTAAATAAATCGCCTAAACCTTCAAATACCCCTAGCATCACACCTAGGAAAGAAGTGATTAATGCAAGTGCAGAGAACACACGAACGATTTCGCCCATGATGTGGGAGTTCGTGATTTGACGTGTTGCATTGACCAAGCCGTTAAGGGTTGGATCCGCTTGTAACACTTGCACGAATTCATTTTGACTTAATACACCGTGAGTTGCTAATTGCCATACTAAATAAGCCACAAGTGGAATCGCTGTACCAATTAAAATCGCTTTACGGAATTGGGTAACACTACCATCTAAATAGCTGTTTACGCTGCCCATAATGATGTGGAAGCCAAAGGAGGTAAAGAAAATTGGTGCCGCAGAGATCACGAAAGCATAATTTAAAGGCAAGGCCATCAGGTTATCGACAGACACTTTGGGTAACATCATGAATAACACGAAAGCAAAGGCAATTAATTTACCAATGAACAGAATGCGAGTGGCACCATCAACGCCTCTTGTACCTACAACCACAAAGGCACCGAGTACGACGGTAAATAGAATGATCGAAAGTTGGGAGGAAAGACTTTCAAATCCAAAAGCGGTTGGTAAGCCAGATAATAATGAACCGCCACCAGTGATGTAAGCTGCTGAAAGCGCATAAAGTAAAATGAGTAAGCTAAAAGTCGCTAAGACACGCCCTGTGATGCCGAAGTATTTCTCCGCGAGAGTCGCCACGCCATCATTCAAGCGATCTGCAGTTTGATACACTTCAACAAAAAGCAAACCGCTGTAAACCAAAAGTGCCCATAAGCCGACTAATAAGAAAACGGTGTAACCAAAACCAATACCGGCAGAGGTTAATGGCATCGCGAGCATCCCCGCCCCGATGGTTGTGCCGGCAATGATTAAGGCACTGCCGAATGTTTTGTTTTTTAGCATAAAATTGTTCTCCGAGTATAAAATTGAAAAACGAGGTTAAAGCTGACCGCACTTTTCTTTGTAATGATAGCGGCAAACCGAAAGATAAGAGTCGTTACCACCAATTTGGATTTGTTCCCCTTCCTTAATGACTTCACCTTGTTCATTTAAACGTAAAACGAAATTGGCTTTACGTCCACAATAACAGATAGTTTTTAATTCTTCTAGTTGATCTGCCCAAGCAAGTAAATACTTACTGCCTTCAAATAACTCTGCTTGGAAGTCGGTACGCAAGCCATAACAAAGCACAGGAATCTTCAGTTTATCCACGACATCACTTAATTGATAGACTTGTTGTTTCGTTAAAAACTGGGCTTCATCAACTAAAACACAATGAATTTTTTCTTGTTGTAAACGTTGGCTCACTTCAGCAAAGAGGTCCGTTGTCGATGTAAATAAATTCGCCTCTTCGTGAATACCAATACGCGATGTGACTTTGCCGACACCAAAGCGGTCATCAATCGCTGCCGTATAAACCATGGTGTTCATATTGCGTTCACGATAGTTATAGGAAGACTGCAGTAAAGTAGTTGATTTGCCCGCATTCATCGTCGAGTAGTAAAAATAGAGTTTTGCCATTATTTAATCACCCATTTCCAGAAATAATAGGCGATGAATCCTGCAACAGGTGGACAGGCAGCTAACATAAAGGTCCCGTAAGTGGCACCGCCTCCTACCATTTTTCCTGCTTCAGCAAGAGCGTCAACAATATCACTGCTTGGCGTGGTAAAAATCCATGCACCAATAATCGCGAGCATCAAAAAACAAGCGATACCGGCTGCACGCATGGCTCTTACTTTAATCATATTTTCCATATTTTTTCCTTAAATTGCAGGGAGTTCGGCCATTGCCCAACGAGGTTTGACATCAATGGCGAGATCGCTGTGCTGACCTTGTTTTAAACGTAAAAAGCCCGTATAGGCAATCATGGCGCCGTTATCGGTACAAAATTGAGGTTGAGGATAAAACACTTCACCGCCAAGATTTTTCATCATAGTGCCAAGGGTTTCACGTAATTTTTTGTTTGCACTCACGCCGCCAGCAATGACTAAACGCTTATAGCCGGTTTCTTTTAAGGCACGTTTACATTTAATGGCGAGTGTATCCACGACGGAATCTTGGAAGGCAAAGGCAATATCAGCTTTGGTTTGTTCGGTTAATTCACCTTCTTGTTTGATCGCCTGATTAATGGTGTTTGCCGCTGAAGTTTTTAAACCTGAAAAGCTAAAATCAAGTCCAGGGCGATCCGTCATTGGTCGAGGGAACACAAAGCGATCTTTTGATCCTTTTTCGGCTAAACGTGAAAGTGCCGCACCACCAGGATAATCTAACCCTAATAATTTCGCGGTTTTATCAAAGGCTTCGCCTGCCGCATCATCAATGGATTCGCCAATGACTTCATATTTTCCTACGCCATCAACGCGCACTAATTGTGTGTGCCCACCAGAAACTAAGAGGGCAATGAATGGAAAGTGCGGTCGGTTTTCATCAAGCATTGGAGCAAGTAGATGACCTTCCATGTGGTGTACGCCAATAGCGGGCACATTCCAGGCATAAGCCAGTGAACGCGCGATCGTTGCGCCCACTAATAATGCGCCCACTAAACCAGGACCGCTTGTATAGGCGATACCATCAATTTGATCAGCGGTTAAATTGGCTTCTTCTAATGCGGCTTTAATTAATGGTGCTGTTTTGCGAATGTGATCGCGAGAAGCCAGTTCTGGCACCACACCGCCGTAATCCGCATGCAAGGCAATTTGCGTGTAGAGTTGATTAGCAATTAAGCCTTTGTCTTCATCATAAATCGCGACACCTGTTTCATCACAGGAGGTTTCGATTCCTAAAATACGCATTTTCTTCTCATTTTATTAAAAAAATTGGCAAAGATTTTACCTTGTTTGGCCCGTTTAAACCAGTTTAAACGCCAAATTTTCAGCAAATAGGCGATCTTTCCTTTGCTTTTGCAGGGAAGATCGATTAGAATTGCGTCCTTTATTGAATTTGCCGTTCATTCGGCAGTAATAAAAATTTAAAATTGCAATTAAATTAAACTCATTGAGGTGATTGGCTTATGCCTGTAATTAAAGTACGTGAAAACGAATCATTCGACGTAGCTTTACGTCGTTTCAAACGCTCTTGCGAAAAAGCTGGTATTTTAGCAGAAGTTCGCGCTCGTGAATTCTATGAAAAACCAACTACAATCCGTAAACGTGAAAAAGCAACACTTGCTAAACGTCACGCTAAACGTAACGCTCGCGAAAACGCGCGCAATACCCGTTTATACTAATTTGTAGTATTTTCTAACTCGAGTTAAGACAAACCGTGAAACCTTTTGGGTATCACGGTTTTGTTGCTTTAAACTCATCGGAAAAAGTCACGCAAAATCAACCGCACTTTCGCATCGTATTCAAGGAGGCAAGGCAATGAAAGGCTCAATTCCACGCCAGTTTATTGATGATCTGCTCACAAAATCGAATATTGTCGATGTGATTAATGCACGCGTGAAACTCAAAAAAGCGGGACGAGATTATCAAGCTTGCTGTCCGTTTCATCACGAAAAAACACCCTCCTTCACAGTAAGTGAAAAAAAACAATTCTATTATTGCTTTGGTTGTGGTGCGAAAGGCAATGCGATTTCATTTTTAATGGATTATGACAAATTAGAATTTGTTGAAGCCGTTGAAGAACTTGCTGCTTCGGCAGGAATTGAAGTGCCTTATGAAAAACGCCCAAATCAATTCGGCAATAAACCGGATGTGAGTTATCAGACAAAACGTAATTTATACGATTTGATGCAAGAGATTGCGTCGTTTTATCAAGCGCAACTCCCACTAAATATTCCGGCTCAAAGCTATCTTCAGCAACGTGGTTTATCGCCAGAAATTATTGCTCGTTTTCAAATTGGTTATGTACCCAATGCGATGGATACGGTGTTACGTCAATTCGGCAAAAATCGAGAAGAACAGAAAAAGCTGTTTGATTTAGGTATGCTTTCTCGCAACGATCGTGGAAATGTGTACGATAAATTCCGTAATCGCATCATGTTTCCGATTCGAGATAAACGTGGTCGTACGGTCGCCTTTGGTGGACGTGTTTTAACGGATGAAAAACCCAAGTATTTGAACTCCCCCGAAACCATTACATACCATAAAGGTAATGAACTTTATGGCTTGTATGAAGCCTTACAAATCAATGATGAGCCAGAAAAATTACTGGTGGTTGAAGGCTACATGGACGTGGTGGCATTAGCGCAATTTGGTGTGAATTATGCAGTGGCTTCTCTTGGTACATCGACGACCTCGGAACAAATTCAATTATTGTTCCGTTCAACAGAGCAAGTCATTTGCTGCTACGATGGCGATAGAGCAGGGCGTGATGCTGCTTGGCGTGCACTTGAAAACGCCTTGCCTTATCTGGAGGATGGACGACAAATTAAGTTTATTTTCCTGCCAGATGGAGAAGATCCGGATACTTATATTCGTCAATATGGTAAAGAAAAGTTTGAAGAATATATTGATCAAGCTCAGTCTCTCACAGAATTCTTATTCGCGCATTTAAGTCCGCAGGTGGATTTCTCGACGCAAGAAGGACGAGGCAAGCTAGTAGCGCTGGCGGCGCCTTTAATTCGTCAAATCCCTGGCGATATGCTGCGTCTATCATTGCGAAATATGTTGGCACAAAAACTCGGGATCTTTGATCAATCACAGCTTGAAAGCTTAATTCCAAATCAAATAGACAAAGCTGAACCCAAACCTAAAACGCCACAAAAAACCATTAAGAAAACGCCAATGCGTGTGGTGATTTCGCTGTTATTACAGAATTCACAATTGGTGAATCGCATTTCGGATGTGGGTTTACAAGCCTTAAAGCATGAGGCAGGTTACGAATTACTCGAAAAATTAACCGCACTTTGTCGTGAACGAGAAGGCATTACAACAGGGCAAATCTTAGAATATTTTCGTGATACAGAATTCAGCAAGCCCCTTGAAATATTGGCGGCTTGGGATCATCTATTAGATGACTTAGAAATCATTAATGCATTCTCTCAAAACTATCGTCGATTGAATATTCAAGCAATTGAACGTGACATTGAAATGCTTATCGCCAAAGAAAGGGCGGAAGGCTTAACTGATCAAGAACGAGCAATTTTAGTGAATTTGCTCAAGGGAAAAGAAGAGCAGAAAAAACAGTTAGTTAATCCGTCATAACAATGGTAAAATCTCCTGTTCAAAACAAGAGCTTTTATCTTCCAAAAATAACGCAAAATGGGAATAAAAATGGAACAAAATCAACAATCTACCGCCGAGCAATATTCAGAACAAATTGAACAGCTTATGGAATTAGGTCGTACGCAAGGTTATTTAACTTATGCGGAGATCAATGACTTGCTTCCAGAAGATTTGATCGATCCAGAATATTACGATAAGTTGTTGCAAACTTTACAGCATGATGCGGGTATTCCGGTTCTGGATGAAGCACCGGAAAGTGACGAAATGATGTTGAATGACACGATTCCAGATGAAGATGCTGTGGAAGAAGCAACCCAGATTTTATCCAATGTGGAATCTGAAATCGGTCGTACAACCGATCCTGTGCGTATGTATATGCGTGAAATGGGTACCGTTGATCTTCTTACCCGTGAAGATGAAATCAGCATTGCAAAACGTATCGAAGAAGGGATTGATGAAGTCCAAACCGCGATTGCAGCGTACCCAGAAGCGTTAACTGAATTATTAGATAATTATGACCAAGTAGAAGCGGGCAATTATCGTTTAGCTGATTTAATCACCGGCTTTGTGGATCCAAATGTTCCAGAAGAGGAAACCGCAAATATTGATGAAAATTTTGCTGATGAAGATGAAAGTGCCGAATCTGCTGCAGACGTTGATGATGAGAGCGATGAGGAAGATGAAAGCGATAACAGCTCAAGTTCTGATGACAGCGATTCAGATAACAGCATCGATCCTGAAGTAGCGCGTGAAAGATTTGCTGCATTAAGAGAGCAACATACTAAAACATTGGCGACCATTGCAAAACACGGTCGTAGTGGTAAACGTGCAAAAGATCAAATTGCTCAACTCGCCGATATTTTTAAACAATTCCGTTTAGTGCCAAAACAATTTGATGTACTTGTTTTATCAATGAAGAATATGATGAAACGTGTACGTGCAGAAGAGCGTCAACTACAAAAAGTATTAGTTGATATTGCAGGTATGCCAAAAGATGAATTTGAGGCGCTTATTGTTGCGAATGGCAGCAGTGATGCATGGGTAGCAAAAGAATTAAAATCAACGAAAGCTTGGGCAAAACGTTTACCCAAATATGAAGAACGTATCCGTTTATCTTTAGATAACTTAGCGAATATTGAGCAACATACGAATCTCACCATCCAACAAATGCGTGAAATTTGCGATGCGGTATCTCGTGGTGAACAAAAAGCTCGTCGTGCGAAAAAAGAAATGGTTGAAGCTAACTTACGTTTAGTGATTTCTATTGCGAAAAAATATACTAACCGTGGTTTACAATTCTTGGATTTAATTCAAGAAGGGAATATTGGTTTGATGAAAGCGGTAGATAAATTTGAATACCGTCGTGGTTATAAATTCTCAACCTATGCAACCTGGTGGATTCGTCAGGCAATTACGCGCTCCATTGCAGACCAAGCACGTACAATTCGTATTCCTGTTCATATGATTGAAACGATTAACAAATTAAATCGTATTTCTCGTCAAATGTTACAAGAAATGGGACGTGAGGCTACACCAGAAGAGCTTGCTGAACGCATGGGAATGCCAGAAGATAAAATTCGTAAAGTGCTTAAAATTGCGAAAGAACCTATTTCTATGGAAACCCCAATCGGTGATGACGATGATTCACATTTAGGTGACTTCATCGAGGATTCAACTCTTGAATTGCCATTAGATTCTGCCACTGCGCAAAGCTTGAAAGTGGCAACTCATGAAGTGCTAGAAGGGTTAACCCCTCGTGAAGCAAAAGTATTACGTATGCGTTTTGGTATTGATATGAATACCGACCACACGCTTGAAGAAGTGGGTAAACAATTTGATGTAACCCGTGAGCGTATTCGTCAGATTGAAGCGAAAGCATTGCGTAAATTACGTCATCCAAGTCGTTCAGAAACCTTAAGAAGTTTCTTAGATGAGTAATTATTCATTCATGTAAAAAATAAAGGGCAGAAATATCTGCCCTTTTTATTTGATTACATTTTACTATTTACCAAAAAAAAACATTCCCTTAAAATACGTACTTTCATTATTTAAAAAACAAGGAACTTTATGGAAGAATCTCAAGAACTAGAAAAGCTGCCTAGAGTAGTAACTAGTGTATTAAAAGTGATATTAAGTTTTTCACTTATTGCTTTGGCTTTAGTGTTGATTATTGCTTTAGCTAAAATCACCTATACCTTAGCAATTATGGTGTTCAATACATCAAGCGTAGTGCCTTATGATGTTGCTGAACAAGCCGTGATGTTCTTCTTATATTTCGGTTTTATTGGCCTAATCGTGCAATATTTTAAAAGCGGCTATCACTTTCCTTTGCGTTATTTTATTTACGCGGGGATTACCGCTATGTTGCGCCTGATTATTGTGAATCATGAGAGCTCAGTTGATACTATCTTATTCGCAGGCGCGATTTTAATTATGGTTATTGCACTTTGTTTAGTGTTGTATTCCAATAAAATTAAAATTTAAAAGTGCGGTCATTTTGACCGATGTTTTGGAATGGATTATTCCGGTACAATCCATTCCACTGTCCAACTTCCCGTACCTTCAGGGACGAGCGTTTGGGTTAAATAAGACAAAATAGCTTTCATTTGCTGTTCTAATTGCCAAGGCGGATTAATCACCACCATTCCACTCGCGGTCATACCACGTTGATCGCTATCAGGGCGAACAGCCAATTCAATTTTCAAAATTTTACGAATTCCTGTTGCTTCTAATCCTTTAAAAATGCGTTTTGTTTGTTGGCGTAGAACCACTGGATACCAAATGGCATAAGTACCTGTCGCAAAGCGTTTATAACCTTCTTCGATAGCTTTCACCACCAAATCATAATCCTCTTTTAATTCATAAGGCGGATCAATAAGCACTAAACCGCGGCGTTCTTTTGGTGGAAGTGTCGCTTTGAGTTGTTGAAAACCATTTTCTGATTTTGTGGTGATATTCTTAAACTCTTTAAAGTTATTGCGTAATAATGGAAAATCGCTAGGGTGTAATTCTGTCAGTAATGCACGATCTTGAGGACGTAATAATTGCGCGGCAATCATTGGTGATCCGGCATAATAACGTAATTCTTTCCCCCCATAATTGAGCTTTTTAATAAGCTCCACATAGCGTGCAACCTCTTCAGGTAAATCTGTTTTTTCCCAAAGTCTCCCAATTCCCTCTTTATATTCGCCAGTTTTTTCTGATTCGTTAGAACTTAAGCGATAACGACCGACACCTGAATGGGTGTCGAGATAGTAGAAACCTTTTTCTTTCAGCGAGAGATTTTCCAAAATCAGCATCAACACGATGTGTTTTAGCACATCGGCATGGTTGCCGGCATGGAAACTGTGACGATAACTTAACATGGTTTGTCCTTTTGACGTAAAAAAGTGCGGTCAAAATTAACCGCACTTTTAGTATTTAAATCGTTAGAATAATTCTTCTGGTTGCGTTGCTGGAATCGCGTCTTTGGTTTTGCCGGTTCCACCATTTAAGCGTTGTTGCAACTCTGGTGGGACATAATAACCGCGCTCTTGCATTTCTGCAACATAAGTGCGTTTAGGCTCGGTACCAACGATAAAGTATTCTTTACGACCACCACCCTCAGAAAGTAAACCCGAGTTACTATCAATGGTTTTTTCCATGATGTTTGGTGGAAGTTCAAGTTGACGTTCTGGTATATCAGAAAGTGCCGCTTTCATATAAGCGACCCACGCCGGCATTGCGGTTTTCGCACCTGCTTCACCTTTACCTAATACGCGTTTGTTATCATCGAAACCGACATAGGTTGTGGTGACTAAGTTTGCACCAAAACCTGCATACCAAGCCACTTTCGCACTATTGGTGGTACCGGTTTTACCACCGATGTCACTACGTTTAATACTTTGAGCAATACGCCAGCTGGTACCTTTCCAACTAAGTCCTTGCTCACCATAAATCGCCGTATTTAATGCGCTACGGATTAAGAAGGCTAATTCACCACTAATCACACGAGGTGCGTATTCTTGTTTCGCTGCACCGTCTTTCGCATCCGCCATTAAATCCACAGAACCATCATTTAATGCTGATGTTTGAAGTTCTGGCAAGTCTGGTACATTGTCTGGTTGCTGATCTCCCTCACCCTCATCTGTATCGGTATTGCTATTACCTTTGGCTGATTTTAGCTTATCTGGATTAGCCACTTCTGCGACATCTTTAAAGCCATCAATTTTATCTTTAGTTTCACCATAAATTACAGGAATGTCGTTACAGGTGATACAAGCAATTTTCGGGTTTGCAATAAATAAATCTTTACCGGTATTATCTTGAATTTTTTCGATAAGATAAGGATCAATTAAGAAACCACCGTTATCAAATACCGCGTAAGCACGCGCCATTTCCAATGGCGTGAAGGATGCCGCACCTAATGCAAGCGCTTCACTGGCAAAATATTGGTCGCGTTTGAATCCAAAACGTTGCAAGAAGTCCGCGGTAAAGCCAACACCTGCAGTTTGTAGTGCACGGATGGCAATCATGTTTTTAGATTGACCTAAACCTACACGTAAACGCATTGGACCGTCATAACGATCAGGTGAGTTTTTCGGTTGCCACAAAGGTTGTCCTGGTTTTTGAATAGAGATAGGACTATCTTGCAATACGCTTGAAAGGGTTAAACCTTTTTCTAATGCAGCCGCATAGATAAATGGTTTAATCGAAGAACCAACTTGCACTAAAGATTGAGTTGCACGGTTAAATTTACTTTGTTCGTAACTAAAACCACCCACCATCGCTTCAATGGCACCATTATCTGAGTTTAATGAAACTAATGCGGAGTTAGCTGCAGGGATTTGGCCTAAAATCCATTCACCGTTATCACGTTTACGAATCCAAATTTGTTCGCCCACTTTAACCGGTGATCTTCCCGCCCAACGCATTGCATTAGAAGAAAGCGTCATTGTTTCATTATTGGCTAAAAGTAATTCTGCACCATTCTTACCTAATGCGGTTACTGCTGCAGGAATAAACGGTTCTGAATCAGGTAATTTTTTCAAGAAAGCGACAATGCGTTCATTATCCCATGGGGCTTCACCTTTTTTCCAAAGTGGTGCACCGCCACGCCAGCCATGACGCATATCATAATCGATCAGGTTATTACGGACGGCTTTTTGTGCTTCCGCTTGATCTTTTGAAAGTACAGTCGTGAAGACTTTATAACCTTTGGTGTAAGCATCTTCTTCACCAAAACGCTTCACCATTTCTTGACGAACCATTTCAGTTACATAGTCTGCACGGAACTCAAATTTAGCACCGTGATAGCTTGCGACGATTGGCTCTTTAATCGCTGCATCATATTCTGCTTTGGTGATTTTATTCTCATCAAGCATTCGACTTAAAACCACATTTCGACGTTCTTCCGCACGTTTTGGCGAATAGAGTGGATTCATGGTAGAAGGCGCTTTTGGTAAGCCTGCAATGACGGCCATTTCAGAAAGTGTTAATTCATCTAAGTTTTTACCAAAGTAGGTTTGCGCGGCAGCTGCAACGCCATAAGAACGATACCCTAAGAAAATTTTATTTAAGTAGAGTTCTAAAATTTCTTGTTTGCTTAAGGCATTTTCAATTTCAATGGCCAATACTGCTTCGCGAGCTTTACGAATAATGGTTTTTTCTGGCGTTAAGAAGAAGTTACGCGCAAGCTGTTGCGTAATGGTACTAGCCCCTTGAGATGCACCACCATTGTTGACCGCAACAAAAATCGCACGAGCAATACCGACAGGATCTAAGCCGTGATGTTCATAAAAACGGCTATCTTCTGTCGCTAAGAAAGCATCTTGCAGACGCTGAGGCACATTTTCTAATTTCACAGGAATACGGCGTTGTTCACCGACTTCACCGATTAATTTGCCATCAGCCGTATAAATTTGCATCGGTTGTTGCAATTCAACAGTTTTTAGGTTCTCAACCGATGGTAAGGAGGACTTTAAGTGAAAATACAGTACACCACCGGCGACTAACCCCAGTATACATATCGTAAATAGGGTACTTAATATTAATTTTGCGATCCGCATCGTAAAATTCTCTCTGGTTTAATGAATATTCAAAAAATCAAAATTATGATTTTGGCTGCTAAGTATAAAAGATTAATCCCTTAAAGAATAGGAAAGAATATGGGAATTGCTCATAGAAAGCAGCGAAAACAACAAATTGGTGTGAGTAAACAACAAGATAACCTCTATTTTGTTTGGCTAGATGAATTCCACAAAGTTCAATCTATTTGCTTGAATGGACAACAAAAGGACATTTTTTCCCAATTATTACCTCATTTACCGCAAAAAACGAACCAATGTTGTTTTATTGGCGCCATTTCACCCCATTTGACTTGGTCTAAAACGCTTATTTTACCGCAAACACTCAATGCTCAGGAGTGTGAACAGCAATGTCGTTTTATTTTGCAAAAAGAATTACCGATTCCGTTGGATGAATTATGGTTTGATTATCTGACCACGCCATTAAAACAAGGTTTTCGTTTGGATATCACGGCAATTCGAAAAGAAAGTGCCAATGCAGAATTAGCAAAATATTTGCCGCTAAAATTGACCGCACTTGATTTACTGAATCACAGCATTTTGCGTGCATTTTATGCCATTTTAGGGCAAGAGCCGACTAACACCTTATTTTTATATCAGGATCAACAAGGTTGTCTTGCCGTTTGTGAACGCTTACAACAACGACAAGTCTTGCAATCTCAAAGTGATTTATCTGAGCTTTATCAACAATTTATCCAGCGTTTTCCTGAAACAATAGAACAGATTTATGTGTATCAAACGCCAGACATATTGAATTCACACACAATTGAATCACTGCCTAAAAATTGGCAACGCATCGAAACAGATTTACCTTTCATCGCTTTAGGTAATGCACTCTGGCAAACCGATTTAAAACTCGTGGATTTATCCTCAAAAACGACCGCACTTTTGCCTCTAATTAATCGGGAGAGTAGTGATGTTAAGCCTTAATCTATTGCCTTGGCGCTTAGAACAACATCAAAAGGCCTTTCGTCGTTTTATGTGGCAAGGTTTAAGTTGGCTAGCTTGCTCAGTTTTGATTGTCGTTGGATTGAACCAACTTAATGAACAACAAGCGCAAACCCTAAATCAGACAAAAGAAAAACTGACACAAATCACTCATCAAGCTCATCAGAAGCGTATTCAAGTTCAGCAACTACAAAGTAGCTTAAAAGAAATGAATGAGTTGGCTGAGATGGATACGGAATATGTGTATCGCCTGCTTAATTTATTGACTGAGTTGCCATTACAACAAGGTGAGTTAGATGAATTTACGCTCAATGCTAAGCAAGTTATCCTTTCCGGCATGACAGAAAGCCAACAAGAGTTTGAAGCGATACATCAATTTCTCAAACACCATTTTACAAAGGTTAACTTAACTAAGTTTCAGCCAGTGCAACAGCAGTTATTTTTTCAATTTGATATTCCATTATTGGAGCTTGTGCAATGAGAAGCCTTATCAACGAGCTTGTTCAAAAAAGTGCACAAAGTTGGTTTGGGCGATGGCTTCGATTACCTCAAATGGTCCATGCTATCTTTTGGTTGAGCGCACTAAGTGCGGTCATCTTTTTACCTGTTTTTCGTTACATTGAAAATAGCGATGAACGGCATCGACTTGATGCAGAATTGAGTTTGCAACAACAAGAATGGGATAAACAGGAAAAGATTTTACAAACTTTAAGGCAAAAGTCAGATAGCCGACAGCTTTCTCCAGAGCTGGCTCATTCTGTGTTGCCTATCAATCAGCATGTACAAATGTTGTTAAATAGTCGACTTCGAGTATTGGATTTACGTTGGGATTTTTCTCAACAGATTTTGTTGCATTTGTCATTACAAGGCTATTTTGTCGATTTACGTCAATTTTTGACCGCACTTTTAAGGGATATCCCAAAACTTTCGTTAACGCAATTAAACATTGAGAAATTAGATGAAGAGGAAAATAGCTCTATTACATGTGAGTTAATTTTCCAATTAAATAAGGATAAATAATGAAAAAGCTCTTCTTAATCTTGATAGCGTTTTTTTCTGTATCGTCATTTTCGCAAGATCCTTTTGATCGTAAACAAAGAGAACAAACTGAATATCCAAAAGAGGGGCTCACCCTACCGCCGGTGTCGGCTTGCGTGTATTCGGAGCCGAGACTGGCGGAGGAACGCCCATTGGCTCAGCTACATATTGTTGGAGTCGTGCAATATGGTAAACAGGCAGAAGTGTTATTTAATGATAATGGGCATATTCTGTCTGTTCAAGTCGGGCAGAGGATTGGAAAAGAAGGCTATTTAATCGAAAAAGTGAGTAAAAACAGCGTGACGCTTCAAAGTTATAAACCTGGGCAATGTGAACAAACGACCTCAATCATAATGAGATTTTAAAATGATAAAGCAGAAAATAAAAACAAAGTGCGGTCAGTTTTTAATGTGTTTTTTGATCCTATGGACAACTTACTCAGCGGCAGAGAATCGCGTCTTTTCACTTCGCTTAAAACAGGCCCCCATGGTGGCGACACTCCAGCAACTTGCTCTTGAGCAAAATGCTAATTTAATGATTGATGATGAGCTAGAAGGAACACTTTCATTGCAATTAGATAATGTAGATTTTGATCGCTTATTACGTTCCGTGGCAAAAATCAAAGGGCTCTCTTTTTATCAAGAAAATAATATTTATTATCTGGGTAAGCCTTCTCAACATGAACAATATGCAGAGAAAATGACAGAACCTATGGCGATTAACGGAGAAAGTTTGCCTAGCGAAACGCCACTTGTGAGTACAACGGTTAAACTACATTTTGCCAAAGCCTCTGATGTGATGAAGTCCTTAACCACAGGTAGCGGTTCTTTGCTTTCACCTAGTGGCACCATTACCTTTGATGACCGAAGCAATGTATTACTGATTCAAGATGAGGCACGTTCTGTCAAAAATATCAAAAAATTAATCGCAGAGCTGGATAAACCCATTGAGCAAATCGTTATTGAAGCACGTATTGTGACGATTACCGATGAAAGCCTAAAAGAATTAGGTGTGCGTTGGGGTATTTTTAATCCTACTGAGGCAGCCCATCGAGTGAGTGGCAGCCTAGATGCGAATGGCTTTAGTAATATCAGTAATAATTTAAATGTAAATTTTGCGACAACGGTCACGCCGGCCGGCTCATTAGCACTTCAAGTAGCCAAAATTAATGGTCGATTGTTAGATTTAGAATTGACCGCACTTGAACGTGAAAATAACGTAGAAATCATAGCGAGCCCTCGCTTACTTACTACTAATAAGAAAAGCGCAAGCATTAAGCAAGGGACAGAAATTCCTTATGTAGTGACAAATGGTAAAAATGACACGCAATCAGTGGAATTTCGCGAGGCAGTATTAGGATTGGAAGTTACACCGCATATTTCGAAAGATAATAATATCTTATTGGATTTATTAGTGAGTCAAAATTCTCCAGGGAATCGTGTGGCTTATGGGCAAAATGAAGTCGTATCCATTGATAAACAAGAAATTAATACGCAAGTGTTTGCCAAAGATGGCGAAACAATTGTATTGGGTGGTGTATTCCACGATACGATCACGAAAGGTGTCGATAAAGTACCATTATTGGGCGATATTCCAGGTATTAAACGCTTATTTAGTAAGGAAAGCGAACGTCATCAAAAGCGAGAGCTTGTAATTTTTGTGACCCCTCATATTTTGAAACAAGGTGAAAGAATGGAAATGGCTAAGAAAGAGAAGCATTTTAAACAAGTTGAAAAAACAAAAAAATAAAGTGCGGTCAATTTCTCTCATGTTTTCTCATTTTTTTCAATTTAGCTGTGTGCATTGCAAGCGATCTATTCATCTTGGTCGAAATGGATTGTGCAGTCGATGTCAGAAGCAAATTAAAACTTTCCCTTATTGTGGGCAATGTGGTTCACCCTTGCAGCATTATGCAATGGGCTGTGGACATTGTTTGAGAAATGAACCCGCTTGGGATCGTATAGTGATTATTGGCCATTATCTCGAACCGCTTTCTTCACTTATTCATCGTTTTAAATTCCAAAAACAGTTTTGGTTAGATCGCAGTTTATCGCGTTTGCTTTATCTTGCGGTACGAGAGGCGAGACGAACACATGGGCTCTCTCTGCCACAGGCGATTATTCCAGTACCGTTATATCATTTTCGGCAATGGCATCGGGGTTATAATCAGGCTGATTTATTAGCGAACTGGTTAAGTCGATGGTGTGATGCGCCTAACTGTCATCATGTAGTGAAACGGATTAAACATACCCATACTCAGCGAGGTTTAACGGCGAAAGATCGACGACAAAACCTTAAAAATGCTTTTACAGTGAATACCCAAAAGCCTTTTCCTTATGAACGTGTTGCGTTGGTGGATGATGTGATTACAACCGGTTCAACATTAGCAGAAATAGCTAAACAGCTTCGAAAATTAGGTGTAAAAGAAATTCAAGTATGGGGCTTAGCTCGAGCCTAAAGTCTGTTAAGGATAGGATTTACCTATATCTATAAAAATAGGAATAAATGTAGAAAAAATTGCCGTATAGGAGTATCATTCTTGATATATTGCATCAAGTATTAGGACTTTATTTATGGAACAAATTTTTATTTCAGATGCTGCACAAGCACATTTTCGGAAACTTTTAGATACACAAGAAGAAGGTACAAATATTCGTATTTTTGTCGTGAATCCTGGTACACCAGGAGCAGAATGTGGCGTGTCTTATTGTCCGCCAAATTCAGTTGAAGCGACAGATACTGAAATGAAATACGATACTTTTTCAGCATTTGTGGATGAAATCAGCTTACCTTTTTTAGAAGATGCGGAAATTGATTATGTAACCGAAGAGCTTGGCGCTCAGCTTACTTTAAAAGCGCCTAACGCAAAAATGCGTAAAGTTGCAGATGATGCGCCTTTAATTGAGCGCGTAGAGTACGTGATTCAAACACAAATCAACCCACAATTAGCCAGCCATGGCGGTAAAATCACATTAATTGAAATTACTGATGATGGTTATGCAGTTCTACAATTCGGCGGTGGCTGTAACGGTTGTTCAATGGTTGATGTCACCTTAAAAGACGGGGTAGAGAAACAGCTAGTTTCGCTCTTCCCAAATGAATTAAAAGGTGCAAGAGACGTAACCGAACACCAACGTGGTGAACATTCTTATTATTAGTAATCGAAGATAAAAAAGGGCGAATCATTCGCCCTTTTATTTTTTAAGTGGTAGATAATTTCTGTAGCAATCGATCCATGGCTCGATATCCTAGCGCTTCTGCTAAATGAGATTGTTGTATCTCTTTTTCGCCACTTAAATCAGCAATTGTGCGTGAGACTTTTAAAATCCGATGATAGGCTCTTACTGAAAGTCCAAGCTTATTCAGTGCATTTTCAAGGAATAGCGCGTCTTTATCTTGTAATTTACAATCTCGCTCAATTTCTTTGCTTGAAAGATAGGCATTAATTTTGCCGGCTCGAGCAAGCTGGATTTCCCTTACTTTTAAGACTTTTTCTCGTACTTGTTGGCTTGTCTCACCTCTATCCCCTGTATTCTGTAAGCTACCTTGTGGTAGAAGAGGTACTTCAATGGATAAATCAAAACGATCTAAAAACGGCCCCGAAAGGCGATTTAAATAACGCATTACTTGCTGCGGTGAGGTGCGGTTATGTGTTCCAGTGTAATGCCCGGTTGGACTTGGATTCATCGCCGCAACTAATTGAAAGCGAGCAGGAAATTGGATTTTAGCATTGGCACGCGAAATAATAATTTCTCCACTTTCTAAGGGCTGTCGAAGTGCATCAAGCACTTTACGCTCAAACTCAGGCAATTCATCAAGAAAAAGCACACCGTTATGTGCGAGCGATATTTCGCCTGGTTTTGGAATGGTTCCCCCACCTACTAAGGCCGGTAATGAGGCACTATGATGTGGCGCTCGAAACGGACGTTGTTTCCAGTTATGAAAATTTAATTCATTTTGTACTAAGCTTGTGACCGAAGCAGTTTCAATGGCTTCTAAATCGGTCATTTCAGGTAGCAATGCAGTAAGACGACTTGCCAACATAGTTTTACCCGTCCCAGGTGGCCCCAAAAAGAGTAGGTTGTGCTGACCTGCTGCTGCTATCGTTAGTGCTCGTTTAGCATGTTGCTGACCAATAATATCGGTCAAATCTAAGTGATTTTTAGCTGAAAATCCGACCGCACTTTCTTGTGCGAGTAATGAGGCCAAAGGTAATTTTTCTTGATTATTTAAGAATTGTACGACTTCCAAAAGGTTTTTAGCGAAATAAGTCTCTTGCTCTGAGACAAGTGAAGCTTCATTGGCATTTTGATAAGCGATAATGGGGGCTCGTTTTGCCTTTTGTGCCGCTAAAATGGCGGGAATAACTCCGTGTACACCACGTAATTCACCTGTTAATGCAAGTTCACCAACGAATTCAAACTGTTTTAAACGGCTGCCATCAAGTTGATCTGATGCGGCTAAAATACCGATTGCAATAGGTAAATCAAATCGTCCCCCTTCTTTGGGTAAATCGGCTGGTGCAAGGTTGACGGTGATGCGTTTGGCCGGATATTTGAACTGGGCATTCATTAATGCACTTCTGACACGATCTTGCGCTTCTTTTACGGTTTTTTCGGGTAGACCAACTAAGGTAAATCCAGGCTTTCCGTTACTTAAGTGCACCTCAATGGTAACAAGAGGGGCTTGTACACCCATTGAGGCACGGCTATAAACAATGGCAAGAGACATTCAGATTCCTTAAAGTGCGGTCAAAAATAATCAGATTTTCGCACTATAAAAAAAGCACAGAATGAAATCATGCATTCTGTGCTTTTTTTGCGATCTTGATCGCAGAAATTACTTTTTCTTGATAAAAAACTACGAGAAAAGTGGCGCAAACCAACTATCTAACTTGGCAGCCAATTTATCAATGCCAATTTTGTTTTGTGCAGAAAAGGCTTCGACTTGAATATCACCTTGGAAGGGTAAAATGGCTTCACGTACCATTTTGACTTGTTTGCTACGCGCACTTTGACTGAGTTTATCCGCTTTAGTTAAAAGTAACATAACCGGTAAATCAGCAGAAACAGCCCATTCGATCATTTGTTGGTCGAGATCTTTTAAAGGATGGCGAATATCCATTAAAACAACAAGCCCGCCTAAACATTCGCGTTTTTGCAAATATTCCCCGAGGGATTTTTGCCATTCGATTTTCATTTTCTCAGGAACCGCAGCATAGCCATAGCCGGGTAAATCCACCAATTTACAATTCGGCTCTACTTCAAAAAGGTTGATGAGCTGTGTACGACCAGGAGTTTTAGACGTTCTGGCTAAGCTTTTTTGATTGGTTAATGCATTAAGTGCAGTTGATTTCCCTGCATTTGAGCGTCCCGCAAAAGCAATTTCAACCCCTGTATCTTCAGGGATAGAACGAATGTTTGGAGCACTCGTGAGAAAATGCGTTTTATGATAATTCAGTTTAATTTCAGACATAATAGTTCCTTTCATTAATTGACTCTAGCATATCACAAATAGAAAAATTGCTGAAATTATGAGAGAATACGTGCTTTGCGTAATTTAAAGCCTCTTTAATTATATTAATAACTATGGAATCTCAAGAGAATCAATATCGCTGGCCAAAAGCGGAAGCCGTTTATCCCGATAGACCCGGGCGCTCTTATGCACTTAAGCGCCTGCGTTATCGTCTTCGATCTTTTTTACATCAAGGCTCAATTGTTCACTTTGAGCAATTTATTAACCAGCATCCTTTTCTTGTGACGTTATTAAATGGACATGCAGATTATAGTTATCCATTAGTTTATCGCTTTTTAGATAAACGTTTTAACAGCAAACAGCGTTTTCAAGCTATCTGTGAGAATCTACTTTTTTTACCTGAAAAATTGACTGCACTTTCAGCACCTATTTATAAAACGCCATTAAGTTTTGGTGAAGTGATTCCTGATTTTGAAATGACATTGTCGATGACCACGCACCAACCAATGGAAGGCTATTGGGTATTGGAGTTATGGCATAAACCACGTAATGAATTAGTGTATTTGCTTACTTTTGCCAAAATTGATGAGGCGTTGCTTATTTCTGTGGTGCAGGGACCCAATTTTGAAGGTTCTAAAGAGATGGTAAAGCAACTCACAAAAACTTGTTATGGTTTACGCCCTGCTTATTTGATGGTGGAAACGATGAAAGCATTGACGAAAGCGTTGGGTTTTAAGGCATTATTGGGCATTCCACAAAAATATCAAAATACATCGCGTTTTATTCAAAGCTCTCATTATGTTGTAGATTATGATGCGATTTTTGCTGAATCAGGTGGACAGTTGAAAGATTATTGGGAATTGCCTTTAGAAATAGATAGAAATCTTGATGATGTACCGAGTAAGAAGCGTTCCATGTATCGCAAGCGTTATGCGATGCTAGATGATTTGGCTAAAGTAATCGAAGAAAAGTTAGGATTGTAAAAGTAAAAAGTGCGGTGAATTTTAACCGCACTTTTTGTTTTATAAGACTTTCAAGCAAGCCACAAAATGGCTGTTATTTGGGCTGGTGAAAGGTGGTTTTTGTTTCGCACAATTTTCATCGGCTTTCAGACAACGGGTACGGAACACGCAACCTAATGGTGGATTAATTGGCGAAGGTAAATCACCTTCAAGCAATTCGATGGATTTATTGCGTTCCAATTTAGGATCGGGAATCGGAACTGCAGACATTAAGGCTTTGGTATAAGGATGTTTGGTATTGTTATATACCTCTTCATCACTGCCTAATTCCATGGCATTACCTAAATACATGACTAATACGCGGTCAGAAATGTGTTTTACCACCGCTAAATCATGGGCGATAAAAATTAAGGAAAGCCCCATTTCTTTTTGTAGAGATTTCAATAAATTCACTACTTGTGCCTGAATGGACACATCCAATGCAGAAACAGGTTCATCACAAATGATCATTTTCGGCTCAATGATTAACGCGCGAGCAATACCGATACGCTGACATTGGCCACCAGAAAACTCATGCGGATAGCGGTTAATCAAGTTCGGTAAAAGCCCAACTTTCAACATCATGGCTTGCACTTTTTCTTTCACTTCAGTGGCGCTTAAGTGCGGTTGGTAGATCTTTAATGGCTCAGCAATGATTTCGCCAATGTTCATTCGCGGATTGAGAGAGGCGAGAGGGTCTTGGAAAATCATTTGAATATCTTTACGTGTTTCTTTCCATTGTTTCGCTGATTGTTTTCGTAAATTTTTACCAAGCCACAAGATTTCCCCTTCACTCGCTTCGACTAAACCAATAATAGCGCGTGCAAGTGTGGATTTACCGCAACCAGATTCACCTACTACGCCGAGAGTTTCACCTGCGTAAAGTTTAAAAGAGACATCCTTCACCGCTTTTAAGGTTTGCGGTTTGGCGAAGAAAAGGGATTTCTCATTTTTAATTTTAAAACTGACGCCTAAGTGATTGACTTCAAGGAGTAATTCTTTGTTGTTTGAGACTGTCATAGGTTAAATTTCTCCGCGGGTAACCAACAATTACGTAATTGACCGTGATTAAATGTAGTCAGTTTTGGCGCAGTTTGGCATTGTTCGGTTGCAAATTGGCAACGTGGTGAGAATGGGCAACCTTTTGGCAAATGCAATAGATTCGGTGGATTGCCTGGAATGGTTACCAAGTGTTCTTCATTGCCGTCTAAGCGAGGAATCGCATCCATTAAGCCAATGGAATAAGGATGAGTCGGATGATAGAAAATTTGTTCTGCAGTGCCGTATTCCATGGTTCGACCAGCATACATCACCATAACTTGATCGCAAATACCTGCTACCACACCTAAATCGTGAGTGATCATAATAATTGCAGTATTAAATTCACGTTTTAACTCATTTAATAAGGTCATGATTTGTGCTTGAACGGTCACGTCCAAAGCGGTTGTTGGTTCATCTGCAATGAGTAGTTTTGGACGACATAATAAGGCCATCGCAATCATCACCCGTTGACGCATACCACCCGAAAATTCATGAGGATACATGCCCATGCGTTTTTGGGCTTCCGGCATTTTAACTGCATCTAACATTTTCACGGATTCGGCAAAGGCAGTTTGTTTATCATAGCCCTTATGCAATTGCAGCACTTCCATGAGTTGTTCACCGATTTTCATGTATGGGTTGAGTGATGTCATGGGATCTTGGAAAATCATGGAAATTTGCTCGGCGCGGATTTTATTCAATTCAGCATTCGGTAAATTAACTAATTCTTTACCTTCAAAAATGGCTGAACCTTCCACTTCTCCGTTGGCTGCCAATAAACCCATTAAAGCAAAGGCCGTTTGTGACTTGCCTGAGCCACTTTCGCCTACAATACCGAGTGTGCTTCCTGCATTCAGCGTGAAGTTTAAATCATTCACTGCTGTGACGACGCCATCTGGTGTTTTGAAGCGAACGTAGAGATTTTTTACATCTAATAAAGGATTCATTATTCGCTCCTATCTATCTTTTGGATCGAGTGCATCACGCAACCCGTCACCGATAAAGTTAAAACAAAATAGGGTAAGGCAAAGGAAAAATGCCGGGAAAATTAATAACCAAGGCGACACTTCCATTTGCGCAGCACCATCACTTAAGAGTGCACCCCAGCTACTCATCGGTTCTTGAGTTCCTAATCCTAAGAAGCTTAAGAATGATTCAAATAGAATGAGCCCAGGCACTTCAAGCGAGGCATAAACTGCCACTAAGCCTAATACATTCGGAATAATGTGTTTCAAAATGATTTGGCGACGAGGTACGCCACAAACAATCGCGGCTTCGACGAATTCTTTATTTTTTAGGCTGAGGGTTTGTCCGCGTACGATACGTGCAAGACCAAGCCAAGCAATGGCCCCGATAGCGATAAAAATTAAGAAAATGTTTTGGCCAAAAAGCGTCACCAACAAAATCACGAAAAACATAAATGGAAATGAGCTAAGAATTTCCAAAAAGCGCATCATCAGCATATCTGTTTTACCGCCTACATAACCGGAAATCGCCCCATAAATTGTGCCGATAGTGACGGAAATGAAAGCACCAGCAATACCGACCAATAATGAAATACGTCCACCGATAGCAGTGCGTACCAACAAGTCTCGACCCGAGGTATCGGTACCGAAGAAGTGATAGCCTTCCATTGTTGGTGCGGCGCTCATCATATTCCAATCGGTATCTTCGTAGGTAAATGGGAAGAACCAAGGCGCTACGGTAATAAATATAATAATAAATGCCAAAATAATTAGACTGGCAACGGCCGCTTTGTTGCGGAAAAAACGGCGTTTTGCATCTTGCCATAGGCTGCGGCCTTCCAGTTGCATTTCTTCAATACGGTCAGCCACTTGTTCCACAAAATCCGCATTCTTCTGATTAATCGGCTGAGTACGATAATCTGTCATAACTTATCCTTAATAACGAATTTTTGGATCGATGATGGCGTATAAAATATCCACAATCGCATTAAATAAAATGGTTAATGTCCCCACTAAAATGGTGAGGCTCAAAACTAAAGAATAATCGCGGTTCAATGCGCCGTTTACAAATAATAACCCCATGCCAGGTAAACCAAATACGCTTTCGATCACCATTGAGCCGGTAATAATCCCTACGAAAGCAGGGCCTAAATAGGTAATCACAGGTAAAAGGGCTGGGCGCAAAGCATGTTTTAAAATGATTCTCGAAGTAGAAAGTCCTTTAGCTTTAGCGGTACGAATAAAGTTGGAATGCAACACTTCTATCATCGAACCACGCATGATACGCGCAATCCCTGCAACGTAAGCGATAGCTAAGGAGGCTACAGGTAAGATCATGTACATGGCGGTACCGCCGTTCCAACCACCAGCTGGCAGCCATCCTAAATAAATGGCGAAAATTAGTACTAAGACTGGCGCAAATACGAAGCTTGGCATAATGACCCCAAGCATCGAGAAACTCATCAAAATATAATCCCAACGGCTATTTTGATTGAGAGCGGCGAGCGTACCTGCTGTTACCCCTAACACGACTGCAAAGGCGAAGGCCACCATTCCCAATTTTATGGAAACAGGGAAAGCTGACGCGATTAAATCATTGACTGATTGGTCTTTATATTTAAAAGAGGGACCAAAATCTCCTTTGGAAAGATTTTCTAAATAAAGGAAATATTGTTTATATAATGGTTCATTTAAATGATACTTCGCTTCGATATTAGCCATGACTTCTGGCGGATAAGCGCGTTCAGAAGTGAACGGGCTGCCTGGGGCGAGACGCATCAAAAAGAAAGAAAAAGTAATCAAAATAAACAGCGTCGGCAAGGCTTCCAACAGCCGTTTAAAAATAAACTTGAGCATAACAACTCCAACCAAAATGGGCGAAAAGTGCGGTCAAAAAATACGACGATTTTTAACCGCACTTAAATACTAGCAACGAATTAATGTTTAATAATATAAAGGTTGCGTAAGTAAATATGATCTTGTGGATCTTTGCCTGAATAACCTTTTACATAAGGTTTCACTAAGCGTGGATTCACATAGTTAAAGATTGGCACGATACCGAAATCTTTTGCAAGAATTTCTTCGGCTTTCGCGTAGGCTTTTGCACGACCTTCTGCATCAGTTGCTGCGTAAGATTCTGCAATCGCTTTATCATATTCTGGGTTCGCGTATTTCGCGGTATTGTTACTCGAATTAGATAAGAAATAGTTGCCGAATGTTGTGGCTTGGTTGTAATCCGCATTCCATCCTGCACGTGCTGCATCGTAACGACCGGCACGACGGCTATCAATGTAAGTTTTCCACTCTTGGTTTTCTAATTTCACATCAATCAAACCTTTGGTGTTCGCTTTCCACATAGAAGCTGCAGCGATCGCCACTTTTTTGTGGTTTTCATTGGTATTGTAAAGAATGCTGAATTTCAACGGATTCGCTTTGCTGTAACCGGCTTCTTCTAAGAGTTTGATGGCTTCTTCATTACGTTGTGCCATTGGTTCTTTTGAATAAACAGGTTGTTGAATGAGCTGACCTTCTTCGATGTAAGTTGGGGTAAACACATAGGTTGGTGTTTGACCTTGGCCCAATACTTTATCGGTGATCACATTACGATCAAGGGATAAGTTTAGGGCTTTACGAATATTCACGTTATCAAAAGGTGCTTTCTTATTGTTTAATTCATAAGAATAGGTTGCAAGAGTACGTGTCGTGAATACTTCGCCAGGCAATTCTTTTTGCAATTTAGCAAACTGTTCTGGTGGTAAGGCGTAGCTCGTCATATCTAAATCGCCAGCACGATAACGCGCCACATCAGTACTTGGGTTTTCAATCGCAAGGAATGTTGCACTGTTAATGACAGTCTCTTTATCGTTCCAGTAGAGTGGGTTACGTTCAAATTCGATTTTTTCATTAATAATGTGGTTCGCCAGTTTATAGGCACCATTACCCACGTAATTTTCTTTTTTCACCCATGCATCCCCGAATTTTTCGACCACTTTTTGCGGTAATGGCAATAAGGATTGGTGAGTCGTTAAACTGACTGCATAAGGGACAGGATTGGTTGCATGAACAACAAAGGTGTAATCATCTTTTGCTTCCACGCCTAATTCAGCTGGTTTTTTCTTACCGTCAATGATGTCTTGCGCATTTTCTACTTGTAAATAACTTAAGTAACTTGCGTAAGGCGCAGCAGTTGCAGGATCCACTAAACGGCGCCACGCAAATACGAAATCGTGCGCGGTAACGGGATCACCATTTGACCATTTGGCGTCTTTACGTAAATGGAATGTCCAAGTTTTAAAGTCTGGTGTGTTTTCCCAGCTTTCCGCCACGCCTGGTTGAAGTTTACCTTCAGAGTCTGAGGTGACGAGTCCTTCAAGTAATTGATAAGCAACGTTAGATTCGGGTACACCTTCGGTTTTTTGTGGGTCAAAACTTTGTGGTTCAGCCCCATTATTGATCACGATATGTTGCTTTTCATCTAATTGAGTTCCTTCAGGCACTATAACTGCTTGCGCAGAATAGGAAAGAGCAAGAGCGATTGCTGAGAAGAGTAGTTTGTGTTGCATTTGAGCCTCCTTGTCATTAGGTGATATTTTTATAAAGAGTATTCCACTTATTAGCTCAAAAATTCATTTTTGTAAAGATTTGTCAGGAAATTATTTGAAGAAAAATTAAGTTTTGTGATTTGTATCTAATAAATCGCGAAAAAATTGCTAAAAGTGATGGTATGAAAGGATAAATCTAGAATGCATTGGTTTTCCCTATCGTAAATATTTTCTTGGACGAATTATCTTTTTAAAGCTAATTATGCTATCGTAAGACAGTCGAATTCAAACAAGTCCATTCAAGGAGAAGACAATGACAACTCAGTTAGATTCACTTCGTAAAATGACCGTCGTTGTGGCTGATACTGGCAATATTGATGCGATTAAAAAATACCAACCGCAAGATGCAACAACAAACCCATCTTTAATTTTAAGTGCTTCAGCATTACCACAATATGCACCATTAATTGATGAAGCGATTGCTTATGCAAAAGCTCAAAGTGCGAATAAAGCACAACAATTAATTGATGCAGAAGATAAATTAGCGGTAAACATCGGTTTAGAAATTTTAAAAATTGTCCCAGGACGTATTTCAACTGAAGTGGATGCGCGCCTTTCTTACGATACCCAAGCAACCGTTGAAAAAGCACGTAAACTTATCGCACTTTATAATGCTGCTGGTATTTCAAATAATCGTATTTTGATCAAAATTGCTTCAACATGGCAAGGTATTCGTGCAGCAGAAATTCTTGAAAAAGAAGGCATTAACTGTAACTTAACCTTATTATTCTCCGAAGCGCAAGCTCGTGCGTGTGCTGAAGCGGGTGTTTATTTAATTTCGCCATTCGTAGGTCGTATTTTAGACTGGTACAAAGCAAATACCGATAAAAAAGAATATGCTCCAGCAGAAGACCCTGGTGTTATTTCGGTAACCAAAATTTATAACTACTACAAAGAATATGGTTATAAAACGGTGGTGATGGGCGCAAGTTTTCGTAATGTAGGTGAAATTATTGAATTAGCAGGTTGTGACCGTTTAACTATTGCACCTGCCTTACTTAAAGAATTACAAGAAAATTCAACCGCACTTGTACGTAAACTAGAGTACTACAAAGGTGAAGTAAAAGCGAAACCTCAACCGTTAACTGAAGCAGAGTTCTATTGGCAACATAACAGCGATGCGATGGCAGTTGAAAAATTAGCAGAGGGAATTCGCAAATTTGCAGTTGACCAAGAGAAATTAGAAGCAATGCTTTCAGCAAAACTTTAATTTAATAGATAAAAAAGTGCGGTTAGAAATAACCGCACTTTTTATTTATGTAGGGAACAAAAGTCATTTTTGGAAAACTAAAAAGCATCGTTATTAAAAATAGCGAGCAGAAAAAGTCATCTAAGGGTTTCAATAAATTTTTTGTAGTTATCTTTCAAGTTGGTTAGAATAAAGACAATTTTTTGTAATAGGAAAGTGGAATGAAAAAAGCACCTTTACTTGCGGTAGGCTTAATGGCAACGGCTGTTTTAACAGGTTGTGCAACCAAAGCTGATGGTGAACGCAATGATAAATTAGAAGGTTTTAACCGTACGATGTTTGATTTTAACTATAAAGTCATGGATCGCTATGTGTTGGAACCAGCAGCAAAAGGCTGGCGTGATTACGTACCGACACCGGTCACAAAAGGTCTATCCAATGTGGCAAATAACTTGGATGAGCCAGTGAGCTTTGTAAACCGTTTATTAGAAGGTGAGCCGAAAAAAGCCTTTGTTCACTTTAACCGTTTTTGGATTAACTCAACCTTTGGTATTGGTGGCTTATTTGACTTTGCAAGTGCAAGTAAAGAATTGCAGGTTTATGATCAACGTAGCTTTGGTGAAACATTAGGCACCTACGGTGTAGATGCGGGAGCCTATATTGTATTGCCTATCTATAATGCGACGACACCTCGTCAATTAACGGGGGCAGTAGTTGATGCAGCTTATACCTATCCGTTCTGGAATTGGGTAGGGGGTCCGTGGTCACTTGTGAAATACGGTGTGCAAGCGGTAGATAAACGATCGAAGACATTGGACCAAACCGAGTTGCTAAATCAAGCACAAGATCCTTATGTTACTTTCCGCGAAGCTTATTATCAGAATTTAGAATTTAAAGTAAATGATGGCAAAGTAAAAGAAAGTTCACAGAAAGAGCTGTCTGATGATGTGTTAAAAGAGATCGACTAATCAGAATACTTAATGTTAAAGGAAATATCATGACTAAAATCATTCATACAGAAAAAGCCCCAGCCGCAATCGGCCCTTATGTTCAAGCGGTAGATTTAGGAAATTTAGTTTTAACATCAGGCCAAATTCCTGTTAACCCAGCAACGGGTGAAGTGCCGAAAGATATTGTGGCACAAGCGCGTCAATCGTTAGAAAACGTGAAAGCGATTATTGAACAGGCTGGTTTGAAAGTGGGTGATATTGTGAAAACCACGGTGTTTGTGAAAGATCTTAATGATTTTGCCGCAGTAAATGCAGAGTATGAGAAGTTCTTTAAAGAAAATAATCATCCTAACTTCCCTGCACGTTCTTGTGTAGAAGTGGCTCGATTACCAAAAGATGTAGGTGTGGAAATCGAAGCAATTGCTGTAAGAAAATGATAGGAAAGTGCGGTTAAAATCTGCAGATTTTTTCTACAATATGCTTTACAAGAGCTAGATTAATCACTATAATCTCGCTCCTAAATTACGCTTAGCGTAAAATTTCTGGTTGGTGCTTGACCTATTCAAGCCCCGTCCAAGACCGTAGGGAATGGTTAGCAATAATCGTCTTAATAATCCTACGTAGATGGTGAACAGAATAAGAATATTTCTTGCTTCTGGGCACCGAAGTCGTCCTAGTCTGAAAGATCACTCTTTCGATGAGGTAAATTAATTCCGAGAAATCGGAGTGTATTCAGGAGCTAAAAGCCAATGGCATTAAATCTTCAAGACAAACAAGCAATTGTTGCTGAAGTAAATGAAGCAGCCAAAGGTGCACTTTCAGCAGTAATCGCGGACTCTCGCGGTGTAACTGTTGATAAAATGACTGAATTACGTAAAGCAGCTCGTGAAGCTGGTGTAACAATGCGCGTTGTTCGTAATACTTTATTACGTCGTGCGGTTGAAGGCACTGATTTCGAATGCTTACAAGATACGTTTGTAGGTCCAACACTTATCGCATTCTCTAATGAACACCCAGGTGCAGCAGCACGTTTGTTCAAAGATTTTGCTAAAGCAAACGATAAGTTTGAAATTAAAGGTGCAGCCTTTGAAGGTAAGATCCAAGATGTTGAATTCTTAGCAACATTACCAACTTACGAAGAAGCAATTGCACGTTTAATGGGCACAATGAAAGAAGCTGCGGCAGGCAAACTTGTTCGCACTTTTGCGGCATTACGCGACAAATTACAAGAAGCAGCTTAATTATTAAGCGTTTCTTACTTCATTTAACTTTATTAATTTTAGGAATTGATTGTTATGTCATTAACTAACGAACAAATCATTGAAGCGATCGCTTCTAAATCTGTAACTGAAATCGTTGAATTAATCGCAGCGATGGAAGAAAAATTCGGCGTTTCTGCAGCAGCAGTAGCAGCAGCTCCAGCAGCTGGCGGCGCAGCAGCAGCGGCAGAAGAAAAAACTGAATTCGACGTAGTTCTTGCTGAAGCTGGTGCTAACAAAGTAGCAGTTATCAAAGCAGTACGTGGTGCAACTGGTTTAGGCTTAAAAGAAGCTAAAGACTTAGTTGAATCTGCTCCAGCTAACTTAAAAGAAGGCATTTCTAAAGAAGAAGCTGAAGCACTTAAGAAAGAATTAGAAGAAGCTGGTGCAAAAGTAGAAATCAAATAATTTTTGATTCACTTATGTCCTGTTTCTCAGGCTTAATGGCTGGTGGTTTACCATCAGCCATTTTGTGCTATCAAAAACAGCATAAAAAACAGATAGGCATTTTCCGTTTAATGGTATCTGTTTCCACTTAAATTAATCAGACGTTTTAATTTAAGTAGCCCACTACAGAAGTAAGGTTCAGAGTGCGGTATCCGAAACGGCGTCAATCTCCGATATAAATAAAAAACGTCAATCAATTTGACCGCACTTTTTTTATATCAACTCGGTCTCACTAAAATTTACAGAGGAAAACCAATAATGGGTTACTCCTATACTGAGAAAAAACGAATTCGTAAAGACTTCGGCAAACGTCCGCAAGTTTTAAATGTACCTTATTTATTAACCATCCAATTAGATTCTTTTGATAAATTCATTCAAAAAGATCCTGAAGGTCAACAAGGCTTAGAAGCTGCATTCCGTTCTGTATTCCCAATCGTAAGCAATAACGGTTATACAGAATTACAATATGTTGATTACCGTTTAGAAGAGCCTGAATTTGATGTACGTGAATGCCAAATCCGTGGTTCAACTTATGCAGCAGGTTTACGCGTAAAATTACGCTTAGTTAGTTACGATAAAGAATCTTCATCACGCGCAGTCAAAGACATTAAAGAAAGCGAAGTATATATGGGGGAAATCCCATTAATGACTGATAACGGTACCTTTGTCATCAATGGTACTGAGCGTGTTATCGTTTCACAATTACACCGTAGCCCGGGCGTATTCTTTGATTCTGACAAAGGTAAAACACACTCTTCAGGTAAAGTGCTTTATAACGCACGTATCATCCCTTACCGTGGTTCTTGGTTAGATTTCGAATTTGATCCAAAAGATAACTTATATGCGCGTATTGACCGTCGTCGTAAATTACCGGCAACCATTATTTTACGTGCGTTAGGTTACACAGTTGAAGAAATCCTAAACTTATTCTTCGACAAAGTAACTTTCGAAATCGCTGGCAATAAATTATTAATGACATTAGTGCCGGAACGTCTACGTGGTGAAACAGCGACATTTGATATCGAAGCAAATGGCAAAGTCTATGTAGAACGCGGTCGTCGTATTACAGCTCGTCACATCAAGGCATTAGAAAAAGATAATGTGACACAAGTTGAAGTGCCAACTGAATATATTGCAGGTAAAGTTGCAGCGAAAGATTATGTAGATCTTGAATCAGGTGAAATTATTTGCCCAGCAAATGGCGAAATTTCTTTAGAAGTGTTAGCGAAATTATCGCAAGCAGGCTATAAAGTGATCGAAACATTATTCACCAATGACTTAGATTACGGTCCATATATTTCCGAAACATTACGTGTTGATCCAACTTACGATCGTGTAAGTGCATTATATGAAATCTATCGTATGATGCGTCCAGGTGAACCACCTACACCAGAATCTTCAGAAGCATTATTCAATAACTTATTCTTCTCTGCAGAACGTTATGATTTATCTGCAGTAGGTCGTATGAAGTTTAATCGCTCGTTAGGTATTCCTGAAGGTGAGGGTACGGGTATTTTAAGTAACGACGATATCATTCGTGTGATGAAAAAACTCATCGATATCCGTAATGGTCGTGGTGAAGTGGATGATATCGACCACTTGGGTAACCGTCGTATTCGCTCAGTGGGTGAAATGGCTGAAAACCAATTCCGTATTGGTTTAGTTCGTGTAGAAAGAGCAGTTAAAGAGCGTTTATCTTTAGGCGATTTAGATGCGATCACACCACAAGACTTAATTAATCCAAAACCAATTTCTGCGGCAGTGAAAGAATTCTTTGGTTCTTCACAACTTTCGCAATTCATGGACCAAAACAACCCATTATCAGAAGTAACACACAAACGTCGTATTTCTGCATTAGGTCCAGGCGGTTTAACGCGTGAACGCGCAGGCTTTGAGGTGCGTGACGTACATAACACCCACTATGGTCGTTTATGTCCAATCGAAACCCCTGAAGGTCCAAACATCGGTTTGATCAACTCACTTTCTGCGTTTGCTCGTACGAACGATTACGGTTTCTTAGAAACACCATATCGTAAAGTAGTGAATGGTCAAGTAACCGAAGAAATCGAATACTTATCTGCAATTGATGAAGCAAACTACATCATTGCACAGGCGAACTCAAACCTTGATGAGAACAATCGCTTTACAGATGCATTTGTTACTGCTCGTGGTGAACGTGGTGAATCTGGTCTTTATAAACCAGAAGAAATTCATTATATGGACGTTTCAACCCAACAAGTGGTATCTGTGGCTGCAGCGTTAATTCCATTCTTAGAGCATGATGATGCGAACCGTGCATTAATGGGTGCGAACATGCAACGTCAAGCGGTTCCTACTTTACGTGCTGATAAGCCGTTAGTGGGTACAGGTATGGAAAAACCAATCGCACTTGACTCAGGTGTGGCGGTTGTAGCAAAACGTGGTGGTACTGTTCAATACGTTGATGCGTCTCGTATCGTTATCAAAGTAAATGAAGACGAAACCGTAGCAGGCGAAGCGGGTATTGATATTTATAACTTAATTAAATACACCCGTTCTAACCAAAATACCTGTATCAACCAAATTCCTTGTGTGAATTTAGGCGATCCAATTAACCGTGGTGAAGTATTAGCAGATGGTCCTTCAACAGACTTAGGTGAATTAGCATTAGGTCAAAATATCCGTGTGGCGTTCATGCCTTGGAACGGTTATAACTTCGAAGACTCAATGTTAGTTTCTGAGCGTGTTGTACAACAAGACCGCTTCACGACAATCCACATTCAAGAATTATCTTGTGTGGCGCGTGATACTAAATTAGGTTCTGAAGAAATCACTGCAGATATTCCGAACGTAGGTGAATCTGCATTAAGCAAATTGGATGAATCAGGTATCGTTTATGTGGGTGCTGAAGTGAAAGGTGGTGACATCTTAGTCGGTAAAGTAACCCCTAAAGGCGAAACGCAATTAACACCAGAAGAAAAATTGTTACGTGCAATCTTCGGTGAAAAAGCATCTGACGTGAAAGACTCTTCATTACGTGTACCAAATAGTGTAAGCGGTACTGTAATTGACGTTCAAGTCTTCACCCGTGATGGCGTAGAAAAAGACAAGCGTGCATTAGAAATTGAAGAAATGCAGTTAAAACAAGCTAAGAAAGACCTTTCTGATGAATTGGAAATCTTAGAAGCTGGCTTGTTTGCTCGTGTGCGTAATGTCCTTATCGCTGGCGGTATTGATGCGGCTCAATTAGATAAAATGGATCGCACCAAATGGTTAGAACAAACCATTTCAGATGAAGAAAAACAAAACCAATTAGAACAGCTTGCTGAGCAATATGAAGAATTACGTAAAGAGTTTGAACACAAACTTGAAGTAAAACGTAAGAAAATCATTAAAGGCGATGACCTAGCACCAGGCGTGTTAAAAGTGGTTAAAGTTTACCTAGCGGTGAAACGTCACATCCAACCGGGTGATAAAATGGCGGGTCGTCACGGTAACAAAGGTGTTATCTCAAAAATCAACCCTGTGGAAGATATGCCATACGATGAAAACGGCCAACCGGTTGAAATCGTATTGAACCCACTGGGCGTACCGTCTCGTATGAACATCGGTCAGATCTTAGAAACCCACTTAGGCTTAGCGGCGAAAGGTATCGGTGATCAAATCAATGCGATGATCAAACAAAAACAAGATGTTGAGAAACTTCGTGGCTATATGCAAAAAGCATACGATTTAGGTCATGGCGCACAAAAAGTGGATTTAAGCACCTTTAGTGATGACGAAATCATGCGTTTAGCAGAAAACCTACGTAAAGGTTTACCGGTAGCAACACCAGTATTTGATGGTGCGGATGAGCAAGAAATCAAAGAAATGTTGAAACTTGGTGGCTTACCAACTTCAGGTCAGATCACGTTATACGATGGCCGTACTGGTGAGAAATTCGAACGTCCAGTAACCGTAGGTTATATGTACATGCTCAAATTGAACCACTTAGTTGATGACAAAATGCATGCTCGTTCAACTGGTTCTTATAGTCTTGTTACTCAACAACCACTTGGTGGTAAAGCACAATTCGGTGGTCAACGTTTCGGTGAGATGGAGGTATGGGCACTTGAAGCATACGGTGCGGCTTACACCTTACAAGAAATGTTAACCGTGAAATCCGATGACGTGAACGGCCGTACGAAGATGTATAAAAACATCGTCGGTGGTAACCAACAAATGGATCCGGGTACACCGGAATCTTTCAATGTAATTATGAAAGAAATCCGTTCACTTGGTTTGAATATCGAGTTAGACGAAGAGTAATCGACAAACCTGTCTTCCCCTGTTTTCAGGGGAAGCAAAAGGAAGAAATCGCCGAAGTGCGGTTAAAAAACAAAATATTTTTGACCGCACTTTGAAACCCTTAACTCCGACAGGAGACTATTTGTGAAAGACTTAGTTAAGTTTTTAAAAGCACAATCAAAAACAAGTGAAGATTTTGATGTGATTAAAATTGGGTTAGCTTCTCCAGACATGATCCGTTCTTGGTCATTTGGTGAAGTTAAAAAACCTGAAACAATCAACTATCGTACGTTCAAACCTGAGCGTGATGGTCTTTTCTGTGCACGTATTTTCGGGCCAGTAAAAGATTACGAATGTTTATGCGGTAAATATAAACGCTTAAAACACCGTGGTGTGATTTGTGAAAAATGTGGTGTTGAAGTTACACAAACTAAAGTACGTCGTGAACGTATGGGCCATATCGAATTGGCTTGTCCAGTTGCACACATTTGGTTCTTAAAATCACTTCCGTCCCGTATCGGTTTATTGCTTGATATGCCGTTACGTGATATTGAACGTGTGCTTTACTTTGAAATGTACATCGTAACCGAACCGGGTATGACCGATTTGGAACGTGGACAGTTATTAACTGAAGAACAATTCCTTGATGCAGAAGACCGTTGGCAAGATGAATTCGAAGCGAAAATGGGTGCTGAAGCAATTCAAGATTTACTTAAAGGTATTGATCTTGAAGTGGAATGTGAAAAATTACGTGAAGAGTTACAAGAAACTAACTCTGAAACAAAACGTAAGAAAATCACTAAACGCTTAAAATTATTAGAAGCTTTCCAACAATCTGGTAACAAACCAGAGTGGATGGTGATGACTGTGTTACCAGTACTTCCACCAGATTTACGTCCATTAGTACCATTAGATGGTGGTCGTTTTGCAACGTCTGACTTAAACGATTTATATCGTCGCGTGATCAACCGTAACAACCGTTTAAAACGTTTATTAGATTTAATCGCACCAGATATTATCGTGCGTAACGAAAAACGTATGTTACAAGAATCTGTTGATGCGTTATTAGATAATGGTCGTCGTGGTCGTGCGATTACGGGTTCTAACCGTCGTCCATTAAAATCACTTGCGGATATGATCAAAGGTAAACAAGGTCGTTTCCGTCAAAACTTATTAGGTAAACGTGTTGACTATTCAGGCCGTTCTGTAATCACTGTAGGTCCATACTTGCACTTACACCAATGTGGTTTACCGAAGAAAATGGCATTAGAATTATTCCGTCCGTTTATCTATGCAAAATTAGAAAGCCGTGGTTATGCAACTACAATCAAAGCGGCTAAGAAAATGGTTGAGCGTGAAGACGCGATCGTTTGGGATATCTTGGCAGAAGTTATTCGTGAGCACCCAATTCTATTGAACCGTGCACCAACACTTCACCGTTTAGGTATCCAAGCGTTTGAACCACTTCTAATCGAAGGTAAAGCAATCCAGTTACACCCACTCGTTTGTGCTGCGTTCAACGCGGACTTCGACGGTGACCAAATGGCGGTTCACGTACCATTAACACTTGAAGCGCAGTTAGAAGCGCGTGCGTTAATGATGTCAACCAACAACGTACTTTCACCAGCAAACGGTGATCCAATTATCGTTCCATCACAAGACGTGGTGTTGGGTCTTTACTATATGACCCGTGAAAAAGTAAACGGTAAAGGCGAAGGCATGTTATTGCAAGATCCGCGCGAAGCTGAAAAAGCGTATCGCACAGGTGAAGCAGAATTACATTCTCGCGTTAAAGTACGTATTACTGAATATGTGAAAAATGAAGCTGGCGAATTAGAAGAGAAAACCACATTAACCGATACCACTATCGGTCGTGCAATCTTATGGATGATTGCGCCGAAAGGCATGCCTTATTCATTGTTCAACCAAACATTAGGTAAAAAAGCTATTTCTAAACTCATCAACGAAGCTTATCGTCGTTTAGGTTTGAAAGAAGCAGTAATGTTTGCTGACCATATTATGTATACCGGTTTTGCTTATGCTGCACGTTCAGGTTCTTCTGTGGGTATCGACGATATGGTTATCCCAGAGAAAAAATACGAAATTATTTCTGCAGCGGAAGAAGAAGTGGCAGAAATTCAAGAACAGTTCCAATCTGGTCTTGTAACAGCTGGCGAACGTTATAACAAAGTCATCGATATTTGGGCTGCAGCGAATGAGCGCGTAGCGAAAGCGATGATGGAAAATTTATCTCAGGAAGAAGTAATCAACCGTGAAGGTAACCCTGAGAAACAAGCCTCTTTCAACAGTATCTTTATGATGGCTGACTCTGGTGCGCGTGGTTCTGCAGCTCAGATTCGTCAGTTAGCAGGTATGCGTGGTTTGATGGCGCGTCCAGATGGTTCGATCATCGAAACCCCAATTACAGCGAACTTCCGTGAAGGTTTGAACGTACTTCAGTACTTTATTTCAACCCACGGTGCGCGTAAAGGTTTGGCGGATACCGCATTAAAAACAGCAAACTCTGGTTACTTAACTCGTCGTTTAGTTGACGTAGCACAAGACTTAGTGATCGTTGAAGATGACTGTGGTACGCACGAAGGCTTAGTCATGACCCCATTAATCGAAGGTGGTGATGAGAAAGTTCCACTTCGCGAATTAGTGTTAGGTCGTGTTGTGGCTGAAGATGTGTATAAACCAGGTACAGAAGAAGTCTTAATTGCACGTAACACCTTATTAGATGAAAAACTTTGTGATGTGTTAGATGCAAACTCAGTGGACAGCGTAAAAGTACGTTCTGTTGTAACTTGTGATACTGACTTCGGCGTATGTGCGAAATGTTATGGTCGTGACTTAGCGCGTGGTCACCTCATCAACCAAGGTGAAGCAGTCGGTGTTATCGCTGCTCAATCTATCGGTGAGCCAGGTACACAGTTAACCATGCGTACGTTCCACATCGGTGGTGCAGCTTCTGCAGCAGCGAAAGAATCTAGCGTACAAATCAAAAACAACGGTACTTTACACCTTGCTAACGCGAAATTCGTTGTTAATGACGAAGGTAAATTAGTTTTAACTTCTCGTAATACTGAATTAACCGTTACAGATGAATTTGGTCGTACGAAAGAACACTATAAAGTGCCTTACGGTACCGTATTGAATAAAGCAGATGGCCAAGAAGTATCAGCGGGTGAAACAGTAGCAAACTGGGATCCACATACCATGCCAGTTGTCTCTGAAGTATCAGGTTTTGTGAAATTCATTGATATCGTGGACGGTTTAACCGTAACGCGTCAAACTGATGAATTAACTGGTCTTTCTTCTATCGTGGTACAAGACGTGGGTGAACGTGCAACTGCAGGTAAAGATTTACGTCCAACTATTAAATTAGTTGATGCAAAAGGTAACGATATCTTCTTACCTGAAACTGACGTTATTGCACAATACTTCTTACCAGGTAAAGCAATCGTAAGTTTAGATGACGGTGCGGAAGTGAAAGTGGGTGAACCACTTGCACGTATTCCACAAGAATCTGTAGGTACTAAAGATATTACCGGTGGTCTTCCACGCGTTGCTGATTTATTCGAAGCACGTAAACCGAAAGAGCCTGCAATCTTGGCAGAAATTTCAGGTATCGTGTCCTTCGGTAAAGAAACCAAAGGTAAACGTCGCTTACTAATCACCCCAACTGAAGGTGAAATCTACGAAGAAATGATTCCAAAATGGCGTCAGCTCAACGTATTTGAAGGTGAGATGGTAGAACGTGGTGACGTGATTTCTGATGGTGCAGAGACTCCACACGATATCTTACGTTTACGTGGTGTTCGTGCTGTAACTGAATATATCGTGAACGAAGTACAAGAAGTTTACCGCTTACAAGGGGTAAAAATTAACGATAAGCATATCGAAGTTATCGTACGTCAAATGTTACGTAAAGCAGTTATCACCAAAGCTTATGACAGCGAATTCCTCGAAGGGGAACAAGTTGAAGTGGCTCGCGTGAAAATTGTGAACCGTAAACGTGAAGCTGAAGGTAAACCACCAGTTGAATTCGAACGTGAGTTACTTGGTATTACCAAAGCGTCATTGGCGACAGAATCCTTCATTTCTGCGGCATCGTTCCAAGAAACCACTCGCGTGCTTACTGAAGCAGCGGTAGCGGGTAAACGTGATGAATTACGCGGCTTGAAAGAGAACGTAATCGTAGGTCGTTTAATCCCTGCTGGTACTGGTTTTGCGTATCACCAAGGTCGTCACAAAAAACGTATTGTAGACGATGTTGTAATTAAATTGTCTGAAGACGATGAAGCAGCAATTGCTGATGAATTCGTGATGACAGCAGATGATGCAACAACTAACTTAGCAGAAATGCTTAATATGGCAGATGATGCAGAGTAATCGCTAATTGCTAAAAAAGAAAACCCGAGTTTAGGCTCGGGTTTTTTATTATCTTAATACAGAAAGTGCGGTCAGTTTTTGATGCGTTTTTCGTTTGGAAAAGTATCGTAAAAATGACCGCACTTTCTTTTAATCAATAAAAAAGCCACCTTATCGGTGGCTTTGAAATATTTTGCTTAAGCTGAGATTACCAACCTTTTACAACACCATCTTTAAAGTGTTTTTTCGCTTCTTGGTAAACTTCTTCAGTTTGGTATGCTTTCACGAAATCTTGGATCGCTTTGCTGTCTTTGTTATCAGTACGCGCAACGATGATGTTTACGTATGGAGAATCTTTATCTTCTACGAATACGCCATTATCTTGTGCATTTAAGCCAACTTGACCCGCATAAGTGTTATTTACAACAGCAAGATCAACATCATCTAATGCACGAGCTGCAACAGAGGTATCTACTTCAGAAATTTTTAAGTTTTTCGGATTTTCAACGATATCTGCGACAGTTGAAAGAAGATCGTTAGAATTTTTAAGTTTGATTAAACCTTGTTTTTCAAGAAGGATTAATGCACGACCACGGTTTGATGGGTCATTTGGCACCACAATTTTCGCGCCATCTTTTAATTCATTTACATTTTTGATGGTTTTAGAATAGCCAGCAAGCGGGTAAACAAAGGTGTTACCAACGATCACTAAGTTGTTCAAGTTCTTCGCTTTTACATCTTCATCTAAGTAAGGTTTGTGTTGCATTGCGTTAGCATCTAAATCGCCTTTAGATACAGCAGTATTTGGTAATGCGTAGTCATTGAATAAAACAAATTCAACATTTAAGTTGTATTTGTCTTTTGCTACTTTTGCCGCGGTTTCGGCTACTTGGTGTTCAGGACCCGCCATTACACCAACTTTGATTGATGTTGCTGCAGGTGCAGTTGATGCTGCATCTGCTTTTTTCTCTTCTTTACAACCTGTTAATACTAATGCTGACGCGATAGCAGTGATAGCAAATAAGTTTTTTAATTTCATGTTTTTTCCTTGTTGTGAATAAAATGGTATAGAAAATAATTAACGGTGATCCACTCGTTTTGCGAGCGTGTCGCCCAATTTTTGACTGAGCATCACGATAATCACGATAACAATCGTTGCAGCCCAAGTTACCGATGGCATATTACGATAGACGCCATAGTTAATGGCGAGGCTTCCTAAGCCGCCACCGCCTTGCGTTCCCGCCATTGCGGTATAGCCAATTAATGTCACGAAAGTGAGCGTAATAGCATTAATGAGCGTAGGTAGGGATTCAGGCAAATAGAATTTACGAATAATTTGCCAATTGGTTGCACCCATGGCTTTTGCTGTTTCAGTCAAACCGGTTGGAATCTCAAAAAGCGCATTACTCGTAAGACGTGCAAAAAATGGCGTTGCGGCTGCACTTAATGACACAATCGCCGCATTAGAACCAATACTACCGCCAGGAAGTAACCAACTGGTAAGCGGAATTAAAGCGAGTAATAAAATAATATAAGGAATTGAACGTCCGATATTAATAATGACGTTTAAAAACGCATTGAGCTTTTTGTTTTCTAAAATCGCCCCTTTATTGGTTAAAAAGGTTAAAAAACCCAGTGGTAAGCCTAATAAAGCGGCAATTAATGTCGATAATACTGACATATAAATTGTTTCAACGGTCGATACCGTTAATAAACTCACAAAATTATCGGGGAATTGTTGGCTAAATGTTGCCCATAAATCATTGAACATAGCCTAGCACCTCTACTCGAACGTTATTTTCCATTAAATAAACTTTGGCTTGCGTAATCGCATCTTCATCACCTTCAACCTCCGCAATGGTAAAGCCAAATTTTACGCCACCGGCATAATCAATTTGTGAGGTTAAGATACTGAGCTCTACGCCAAATTTTTTCGATGCTTGAGAAAGTAATGGGGCATCGACGGAGCGACCAGTAAATTCAAATTTGATGATCGGATACGATTTGGCATGTTTTGGTGTATCAGATAGATTTTCTAAATATTCTTCCGGCAAGGTAATGTGGAAAGTCGAACTGATAAATTCTTGGGCCAATTCTGTTTTCGGATTAGAGAAAATTTCGCTAACTGTGCCTTGTTCAATGAGACAGCCTTTATCAATTACGGCAACTTGATCGCAGATGCGTTTAACCACTTCCATTTCATGGGTAATAAGAAGAATGGTGATACCTAAAGTGCGGTTGATTTCTTTTAATAATTTTAGAATGGATTGAGTTGTAGCCGGATCTAATGCGCTAGTCGCTTCATCACAAAGTAAGACTTTTGGATCGCTTGCAAGTGCACGCGCAATCGCTACACGTTGTTTTTGACCACCAGAGAGATTAGCAGGATACACATTATGTTTATCACTTAATCCAACAAGCGCTAAAAGTGCGGTCGTTTTTTCTTGAATTTCTGCTTTTGATTTATTTTCTAATTCAAGTGGCAATGCCACGTTTTCAAAAACGGTTCGAGAGGTTAACAAATTAAAATGTTGGAAAATCATACCGATTTGACGGCGTGTTTTCACTAATTCTGCTTCAGAAAGTTGAGTCAGATCCACATCATCGATGAGCACAGCACCGTGAGTCGGTCTTTCTAATAAGTTTACACAACGGATAAGTGTACTTTTACCTGCACCAGAGGCGCCAATGACACCGCAAATCTGTCCCTTAGGCACATGTAATGAAACATTATCAAGTGCGGTCAGTTTTTTATCTGGAAGTGTAAAAATCTTCGTAATGTTATTTAGCTTAATCATATAAGCCCTTGTTCTCAGTTAATATTTGAATTTCATTTGTATTCTAGACGTCTAGAATGCTGTGTCAATATCTTAGGGGATCTTTTTTAGACGGATCGGTTATGACTTATTATTGCTTATATTAAGAATAAAAGGGATAATTTTGTTCTTAGAAAAAGATAAATGAGAAAATATATGAAGAAAGCTGTTTTTTTAGATCGTGATGGCACTTTAAATATCGACCATGGTTATGTTCATAAAATTGATGATTTCCAATTTATTGAAGGCAGCATTGATGCATTAAATGCATTAAAGGAAATGGGGTATCTTTTGGTTTTAGTGACCAATCAATCAGGCATTGCTCGTGGATATTTTTCAGAAGATCAGTTTTTACAATTAACAGAATGGATGGATTGGTCATTAGCTGATCGTGGTGTGGATTTAGATGGTATTTATTATTGTCCTCATCATCCAGAAGGGAAAGGCGAATATAAAGAAGACTGTGAATGCAGAAAACCAAAATCAGGTATGTTACTAGAGGCAATTAAAGCGCTGAAAATCGATCCGGCACAATCTATTATGGTCGGGGATAAGATTGAAGATCTTAAAGCAGGCATTGGCGCAAAAGTGAAAACAAATATTTTAGTGCGAACAGGCAAACCTATTACAGAAGAGGGAGAGAATCTCGCTGATTATGTTTTGGATTCCATTGCAGATTTGCCAAGAATAGCAAAACGATTAATTAAGTAACAAAAATGATCTATTTTTTGTGCGAATAGGCGAAAAGATCTTCAACTAAGAAAAAATTTACATTTTTTTACAAAAAGATCTTGCAAAGGCATCTGAAATGCCTATAATACGCCCCATACAACGACGCGCTGTTGTGACTCTTAAGAAAAACCAGTGCGTCGTTCTTTTTTGCTCTTTAACAATATATCAGACAATCTGTGTGGGCACTTGTTGATTGAC
>OCJR01000015.1_pt1 | contig 132306 bp, 122 predicted proteins | sample 1480741 | NCBI WGS metagenome assembly OCJR01 (sample SAMN05301480, study PRJEB22388) | human oral metagenome | isolation source: Infant 1 DOL 23 oral | host: Homo sapiens | place: USA: Pittsburgh, Magee-Womens Hospital of UPMC | collected 2013/2014 | reverse complement strand
TACGTGAACGTTCAGGTAAATCTGCTCGTATTAAAGAGCGTTTGGGCGAATAATTTCGCAAAGAAAAAGGCTTGGGATCCCAAGCCTTTTTTGTTAGGTTATTTAATCCGTTCTTCGATAATCCCACCGCCCAAACAAATTTCACCAAGGTAAAATACGGCAGATTGTCCTGGTGTGACGGCTGATTGAGGTTCATCGAAAATCACTCGAATAGTTTCATCATCAATCGGTTCAATCACACAAGGAATATCTTGTTGGCGATAACGTGTTTTAACCGTGCAACGTACTAATTCACGAATTGGCTCGCGATCAACCCAATGTAATTGGCTAGCAATCAAACCTTTTGAAAATAAACGAGGATGGTCATGCCCCTGAGCGACAATAAGCTCATTATTTTCAACATCCTTATCTACCACATACCAAGCCTCATCACCCGCATTTTTTAAACCACCAATGCCTAACCCTTTACGCTGTCCCAACGTGTGATACATCAAACCATCATGGCGACCAATAATTTCACCATCAACAGTACGAATATCACCAGGTTGAGCCGGTAAGTAACGAGCTAAGAAATCCTTAAATTTACGCTCACCAATAAAACAAATACCGGTAGAGTCTTTTTTCTTCGCCGTAATTAAGCCAAGCTCTTCAGCAATAGCGCGAACAATGGGCTTCTCAATTTCACCAACGGGGAATAAACTTTGTCCCACTTGTTTATGGCTTAAGGTATAAAGAAAATAACTTTGATCTTTATTAGCATCTAAACCACGTAATAATTTTGCATTTTCATCATCACCAGCCCTACGTACATAATGCCCTGTTGCAATGTAATGAGCACCAAGATCTTCAGCTGCATATTCTAAAAATGCTTTAAATTTAATTTCTTTATTACACAAAATATCTGGGTTCGGCGTGCGCCCTGCTTTATATTCAGTTAAAAAATGCTCAAATACATTATCCCAATATTCTGCAGCAAAATTAATTTTATGTAGTTTAATCCCCAACTTATCGCATACTGCCTGCGCATCAGCAAGATCCGCTGCGGCTGTACAATAATCCGTGTCGTCATCTTCTTCCCAGTTTTTCATAAACAAACCTTCCACTTGGTAGCCTTGTTGTTGAAGAATAAACGCAGAAACGGAGGAGTCCACCCCACCAGACATACCACAAATCACTTTTTTGGTAGCATTTCTCGCAAGCTGTTCTTGTGTAAGTTGAGGAAAGTGTTGATTATAAGTATTTGAAATTAACATAGTTCTCCCGTAACTTCGGTTAAGGCGAAGCACATTGGTCATTGAATGAGAAAACGGCAAAATAATTTTGCCGTTAGGTTTATTTTGCACATAAAGTGCGGTCATTTTTGAGCAAGTTATTTCACTTCATAAAATTGCGAATCATCATCTTTTTTCGCAAATTTTTGCTCATATTCGGCTTTTGCTTGTTCATCGCCCGCATCTAATTTTGATTGAAGCGTGTCGCAAGGTTTATCACAATCGCAAGCTTTGGCAATACCAAGGGTAGATAAACCACCGCAGCTGCCTTTTAAACTTTGTTTTTTGATAATAAATCCGATAGACATCAACAATATAATCGCGACAAAAGCGATTAAAGTAAAAAATAAAGTTTGCATAACTATTCTTTTGTTTCTGTTAATTTTTTGAACGCAGAGGATGATTTTGTGACAAAACCATTATCTGTTTTAATAATTAAGTAAACGGCAAGATTATTTTTTTCTGCCACTTCTAACGCCTTGTCTTCACCCAGCACAAATAACCCTGTTGATAAACCATCTGCAGTCATTGAGGTTGGAGCAAGGACCGTAATTGAGGCTAAATGATGCTGAATTGGGTAACCTGTTTTCGGATCAATTTCATGAGCAAAGCGTTTACCATTTTCTTCAAAGTAAATACGATAATCGCCAGAACTTGCCATTCCCATATTGTCTAATCCAATGACAGCTTCAACCGCTCTTTCACCTGTTGTAGTTGGTTTTTCAATTGCGATCTGCCAAGGTTTGCCTTCAATATTTTTTCCTTTCGCACGAATTTCACCGCCGATTTCAACCATGTAATTCTGAGCATTTAATTGTTCTAACTTTTCAGCCACCTGATCAACGCCAAAGCCTTTAGCAATCGAGGACAAATCGATATAAACTTGAGGAAGTGCTTTGCTTAATGTCGGTTTTGTACCACTCATATCGAGGGCAATTTTATCAATACCAACCCATGCTTGGCGTTCAGCTAATTGTTCTGGTGTAGGTTGTTTTTCCGGACGTTTTTCAGGACCAAATCCCCATAAATTCACGACAGGACCAACAGTTACATCCAATGCACCTTCAGTCACTTTATTTAAACGAATCGCTTCGGCTAATACTTTGGCAAAATCTGCTGAAATCTCAATCGGTGTGTTCACTTGGGTATTTTGATTGAAACGGCTCAGTTCCGAATCTTTTTTGTAAGTGGACATTTTCGCGTTCACATCTTTTAAGATAGCTTCAATTTCTTCATGCGTCTTTTCAGATGTTGCTTTCATTGAGCCTTCATCAAGGTATTTAACATGATAAGTTGTTCCCATTGTTTTACCACTTAATGAGATAACTTTTGTTTCTTTTTGACAGGCAGCAAGACTTAATGCCATTGCCACCGCCATGATACCGCTTATTAATTTTTTCATCTGGATTTCCTACATCTGTGAATTACCGGCAAACTCAACAAAACTTACCTGTAATCATAGAAAATTTTCTAAAAATACCTTAAATATTGACCGCACTTCATCACAAAGTGCGGTCAGTTTTCATGATGTTTGGGTTAACTAAAATCAACCACCGAAGTCATCTAATAAGATGTTTTCATCTTCAACACCGAGGTCTTTCAACATTTTGATTACCGCCGCGTTCATCACTGGAGGTCCACACATGTAGTATTCACAATCTTCTGGTGCTTCATGATTTTTCAAGTAGTTTTCATAAAGTACATTGTGAATAAAGCCGGTGTAACCAGTCCAGTTATCTTCCGGTAACGGATCAGATAATGCCACATGCCATGTAAAGTTCGGATTTTCTGCTTGAAGCTGATCAAAATCTTCAACATAGAACATTTCACGTTTAGAACGTGCACCATACCAGAATGACATTTTACGTTTAGAGTGTAAACGTTTTAATTGGTCAAAGATATGAGAACGCATTGGTGCCATACCTGCACCACCACCGATGAAGACCATCTCATTATCAGTTTCTTTCGCGAAGAATTCACCGAATGGACCAGAAATTGTCACTTTATCACCTGGTTTTAATGACCAAATGTAAGAAGACATTTGACCTGGAGGTGCATCAGGTTGACGTGGTGGAGGCGTTGCAATACGCACGTTAAGCATAATGATGCCTTTCTCTTCTGGGTATGAAGCCATTGAGTAAGCACGGATAATATGCTCATCCACTTTAGACACATAACGCCATAAATCGTATTTGTCCCAGTCTTCGTGGTATTCTTCTGGAATATCGAAATCTTTATAGTAAACCGTATGTGGATCAGCTTCGATTTGGATATAACCACCCGCACGGAAAGGAACTTCTTCACCTTCAGGAATCGCTAATTTAAGCTCTTTGATGAAGGTTGCTTTGTTATCGTTAGAAATAACAGTACATTCCCATTTTTTCACACCGAAAATTTCTTCTGGAAGTTCAACGTCCATATTGCCTTTTACATTCACTTGGCAAGCTAAACGATAGCCTTCTTTTGCTTCACGTTTATTAATATGAGAAAGTTCAGTTGGGAGAATTTCACCACCGCCACTTTTCACTTTCACAATACATTGGCCACAAGAGCCACCGCCACCACAAGCAGAAGAAACGAAGATACCTTTACTTGCTAATGCACCAAGTAATTTACCGCCAGCAGGTAAAGTGATCGCTTTTTCAGGATCGTCATTAATAGAAATGGTGATATCACCAGAATCCACTAATTTTGATTTAGCGAATAAAATAATCGCAACGAGCACTAAAAGGATAACCGTAAATGCCGCAACACCTAATAATAAAATTGAAGATTCGCTCATTTATGCCTCCTTATAACTGAATTCCAGAGAATGACATAAAGCCAAGCGCCATCAAGCCTGCAGTAATAAAGGTAATCCCTAATCCTTTTAAGCCTGCCGGTACATCGGCATATTTCATTTTTTCGGTTAAGCCTGCAAGCGCAACGATTGCTAACATCCAACCAAGCCCCGCACCCACACCATAAACTGCAGATTCTGCAAAAGTGTATTCACGTTGTACCGCAAAAGATACACCACCAAAGATCGCACAGTTTACGGCGATAAGTGGAAGGAAGATACCTAATGCGTTATAAAGTGCTGGGAAGAATTTATCTAAAGTCATTTCAAGTAATTGAACAAGACCCGCAATAATCCCGATAAAGGTAATGAAGTTTAAAAACTCAAGGCTTACACCTTCTACCAATGCACCATCTTTTAACACATGTTCATACACAAATTGGTTCGCAGGTACCGCAATACCAAGTACTACTGTTACCGCAACACCAAGGCCAAATGCCGTAGAAACTTTCTTAGAAACCGCAAGGAAAGTACACATCCCTAAGAAGAAAGAGAGCGCCATGTTTTCAATGAAGATCGCCTTCACGAATAGGCTAATATAATGTTCCATTGATTATTTCTCCTGTTGCTCAGGTTTCCACGTTCTTAAGCCCCAAATAACGAAGCCGATAATAAAGAACGCACTTGGTGCAAGAAGGAATAAACCGTTTGGTTGATACCAACCACCGTCTTGAATTGTTTGGAATACAGGGAAACCAAATAAACGACCAGAACCGATTAGTTCACGTAATGTTGCAACAATTAATAAGATCGCACCATAACCTAAACCGTTACCGATACCATCAACAAAGCTTTCTAGCGGAGGTGATTTCATCGCAAACGCTTCTGCACGTCCCATTACGATACAGTTTGTAATGATAAGACCAACGAATACAGAAAGCTGTTTAGATAAACCATAAGCATAAGCTTTTAATACTTGGTCAACCAAGATTACTAAAGATGCGATAATCGCCAGTTGCACGATGATACGGATACTATTTGGAATATAGTTACGAATCAATGAAATGAACAAACTGGAGAAACCGGTTACCAAACTTACCGCAATCGCCATAACGATCGCTGTTTGTAATTGGGTCGTTACCGCTAATGCAGAACAGATACCCAAAATTTGCAAGGCAATCGGGTTATTTTTAACAATAGGATCGAATAAAAGACCTTTTAAGTTTACTTTTACATCAGCCATTATTTGATTTCTCCTGCTTTAAATTTCGCTAAGAATGGACCAAAGCCATTTTGGCTGAACCAATAATCAAATGAACCTTGAACACCATTACTGGTTAAAGTTGCACCTGATAAACCATCTACACCGTGCTCTTTATCTGCAGCAGAGCTACCTTTATAGATTTTAAATTTTTGGTTACCTTGTTCATCGAATAATTTTTTATCAACGAACTGTGCTTGCCAACGTGGGTTCGCAATTTCGCCCCCAAGACCAGCTGTTTCACCTTGATCATAGTAAGTAATACCTTTGATGGTATTCGCATCTGGTGCTACAGAAACAAAACCATACATCGTTGACCATAAACCACGGCCATACATTGGTAATACAACTTGGGTTACATTGCCTTGTTCATCTTTTACAAGATAAACACGTGCTTGATTTGCACGAACCTTGATTCCTGCTTTATCAGCCTCAGCTGGGATAGATTGACTCTTAGCTGGATCTTTAACGGCATCTTTAGGTTCAAATTTATTAATTTCTTCTGCTGAAGCTTGAACGTAATCACCACTTTGCAAATCGACTAAACGTGGTTCAATAAATTTGCTGTAAGTGTCTTTAATTACTGATGCATTATCTTCTTTCATTAAGCCAGCAACAGTTAAAATGTTACGTTGAACGTCGAGTGCTTTTTGTTCATCTTGTTTGGATTTTAATGCTACTGCAGCACCAGAAACCACGATAGAACACACTAAACTTAGCAACACAACAACGGTAACTGTACCGCTAACGCTATCTTTATTAAATTTAGCCATTTGTTCTTGCTCTCCGACGTTTGATATTTGCTTGAACCACGATGTAGTCGAAAATTGGTGCAAATAAGTTTGCAAATAAAATCGCTAACATCATCCCTTCTGGATAAGCTGGGTTCACTGTACGAATTAATACCGCCATCACGCCAATTAACGCACCGTACCACCATTTACCCGTGTTGGTAAATGAAGCTGATACTGGGTCGGTTGCCATGAAGATCATACCAAGTGCAAAACCACCTAATACAAAGTGCCAATGCCAAGGCATGGAGAACATTTGGTTAGAATCAGAACCGATTAAGTTGAATAAGGTTGCTGTACCAATCATACCGATCATGACACCAGCCATAATGCGCCAAGAAGCAATTCGAGTGAATACAATCACTGCACCACCGATTAATAACGCAAGCGTTGAAACCTCACCCATTGAACCTGGGATATTACCAATGAAGGCATCCATCCAAGTAATAGGTTGACCGGTTACCGTGTGTTGTAATGCCGCTTGACCACCTTGAGACCATTGTGAAAGTGCGGTTGCGCCTGAGAAACCATCTGCTGCAGTCCATACTAAGTCACCGGAAATTTGAGCCGGATAAGCAAAGAATAAGAATGCGCGACCAGCAAGTGCAGGGTTCATAAAGTTACGACCTACACCACCGAAGATTTCTTTCGCTACCACGATACCAAAGGTGATACCTAGTGCCGCTTGCCATAATGGCAATGTTGGTGGAACGATTAACGCAAATAAAATGGTTGAAACGAACATCCCTTCATTTACTTCATGACCACGCACCACTGAGAACAATAATTCCCAAATTGTACAAACGGTAAATACCACTAAGTAAATTGGTAAGAAGAAGATCGCCCCTAACGCCATTTTTGAGCCCCAAGTTGCATTATTGGTTAAATCTAAACCTAATGAACTTGCAAGCGCATAGTGCCAATCGTTAGCAATTAATTGATCTAAATTGCCTAATTGATTTAAGGCAGGGATCGCTTGGTTACCCACATTGTACATCCCGTAGAAAATCGCTGGGAACAACGCAAGGAAAACCGTAATCATCATACGTTTTGAGTCTAACGCATCACGAACGTGTGTGTTTTTGTGCGTTACCGTACCTGGTGTATAAAGCAAGGTATAAATCGATTCAAAGACCGGATAAAGCTTGCTGTATTTACCACCTGGTAAAAACGCGGGTTCCATTTTTTCAAAAAGATTTTTTAAACCCATTTTTAACCTTCCTTCTCAATCTTATCTAATACTTGACGCAAGATTGAACCGTATTCATATTTGCCCGGGCAAACGAAAGAACATAATGCTAAGTCTTCTTCATCCAATTCAAGACAACCTAACGCTTGTGCACCATCGGTATCGCCCACGATTAAATCACGTAGTAATAATGTCGGTAAAATATCCAACGGCATTACGCGCTCATAGCTACCGATTGGTACCATTGCACGCTCACCACCATTCTCTGCGGTAGTGAAGTTGAATAATTTCTTACCAAAGTGACCCAATACGGTACGGGTAATCGAATATTTGTTCGATTGTGGAGTGATCCAACCTAAGAACTCTTTCTCATTACCTTCTGCAATCACAGAAACTTGTAATGCATAACGACCCAAATAGTCGTGAGCATCTTTTGCTGTTTGACCACAAAGTACTGAACCAGAAATCACACGGTTATTACCGTCTTTTAATTCACCTGCCGTTAATTGAGAAAGGTTAGCACCGATTACGGTACGAACTAAACGAGGCTCTTTCACTTGCGGACCCGCAAGAGAAATAATGCGTTCTACATAAAGTTCGCCTGTGGTGAATAATTTACCTACAGCAATCACATCTTGGTAATTGATATGCCATACGGTTTTATTCACACCAACTGGATCGATAAAGTGAATATGAGTACCCACTAAACCAGCAGGATGGACACCGCCAAAATCATGTACTTTTAGGTTAGGTAAATCCACGGTTGGGATATTGCTATCACCCGCTTTACATAGATTTAATGGTTTATTTGGGAATAGACGACTTAATACCGTTAAACCGTCAATAAAATCTTGCCAATGCTCTTTTAACACTACCTCTGGATTTGCAGCCAAAGGATTGGTATCCATCGCATTTACAAACAGAGAAGAAGGTTCTGCATCTAAGGCAGGCACTTTGCTGAATGGACGAGTGCGGAACGCTGTCCACAAACCGGATTCAACGAGGTTTTGTTTAACTTGTTCAGAAGAAAGCGTATTGAGCTCACCTGCGTTATATTTAGCGAAAGTAACTTGATCGTTACCTTGCACATCAATGACCACAGATTGTAATACACGTTTTTCGCCACGATTAATTACAGTGATAGTACCACTTGCAGGGGCTGTGAAAACCACTCCAGGGTTTTTCTTGTCTTCAAAAAGCACTTGGCCTTTTTTCACAACATCGCCTTCACGTACCTTCATAGAAGGACGCATACCCACATACTCTTCACCAAGAATCGCAACCTGATTCACAGCGTTACCGCTATGGATTACTTGTGCTGGTTTTCCTGCAATAGGAAGATCCAAGCCTTTTTTGATTGTAATCATACTGTTTGCACTACTTTTCTAGGTTAAAAACACGATTGCGATTAAAGCATACACTCTAAAAGCAATCTCACGATTGAGCGTGACCAGAAAACACTTTTAAGATCAAAGCGTTATTAACTGACACATAAATTTAAAAACTCAAACCTGTTTAATTCCTCGATGAGTAAGAAATTACTTACACATTCAGAAATTGAAATTCGAAAATTAAAAGCGCCTTATTCTATCGAAAAATGGGCTTTTATTCCACTTTACGCCCTTACTTTTTGTGAAATATTTGTGAACCTTTTAGACTCATACTTATTAGGAGTTAGAAATAAATAGGAATTAAAAATAAAAAAGAGAGAATGTCTCTTACATTCTCTCTCTTCTTATGAAAATCGAATACAGGGAACGTAAGGGAATACTTACTGTCCAACACCCAAACAGTTTGGTGATTTTGGAAATGCTTTACCTAGGCTTTCCCATTCGTTTTTTGTATAAAGATGAAGGGCTAATGCGTGAATACCATTTTTTAAATCATCAGCAAAAAGTTGGTAAAGTTTTTGGTGACGTTGCACTTTTCGCATGCCTTCAAAAGCATCGCTAACAATCACTAATTTAAAATGAGAATCGGCTCCTCTACCTGAACTGTGCATATGGCTTTCATTTTCTACAGTAACAAAGTGCGGTTGAAATTCGGCTTGAATTCTCTCTAATAATTCTTGCTGTTTTGACATAAATAAACTCCCTAACTTTTTGCTATACATTCAGCGTTAAGTTTGTAAGAATAACACAAATTAACCTAATTCAATGAGGAAATTATGAAAGTAACAAACAAAATCAAAGCATTATCAACAATGACGTTGGCCGCTGCGACATTATTTTTAGCGGGTTGTCAAGCGCAATCTAATACCTTAACTTTTGCGCCTCAATCTCCGACTGCATCAATGAATATTAACCAATCAGCAGTGGTAACAGTTAATACTCGCGATTCTCGTCCACAACAAGAAATTGCAACTTATACTAAATCAGGCGAGCTAATTAAATTAAATGCATCACCAAGCGTTACTCAACTTTTCCAACAAGTGATGCAACAAAATTTAGTTAGTAAAGGTTTCCGTATCGGACAAGCGAATAATGCGAATGCTGGCGTAACTGTTGATGTGAAAGAATTCAACGCTAAAGTAGAGCAAGGTAATTTACGTTATACCTTGAACAGCAAAATTCAAGCGGTTGTTTATGTACAAGGCCCACGCGGACAATACAACAAAACCTTTAATGCGACCCGTTCACAATCTGGCGCATTTAATGCGAGCAATGATGAAATTCAAAAAGTATTAGGTGAAACCTTCAAAGATATTGTTAATAATATCTATCAAGATCAAGAAGTTACTAACGCAATTAATCAATATACCAATTAATTAAAAAGTGCCGTGTCCTTTTCAATAATCACTTGACGAATACGCCTTTCAAGCGTAACATTCGACCGATTTTTTAACGAGAAGGACACACACTTTGGACAGTCATAGTCGATACCGAATATCGCTTTAGACTCTCGCCTCTTATCAGCGAGAGCTCGCTGGTAATCAATTTACCTTTCTTCGGCATCTTTTATCGAACGAAACCCATTTTTAAAACATACAAAAATTTGACCGCACTTTTCTCTAGTGCCAATTTCGTTTGATCTTTTTTTGTTCACAGTTGGATCTTCATAATCCCAAAAGGAGTATGACCAATGATTAACGCTTTTGCCATTAACGATTCCCGCTTGCTTCGTATTGATGACGAACCAGCCGATCTCAGCTCTGCCATTTGGTTAGATTTGCTGGAGCCGACAGGGGAAGAACGTGAAATGTTGCAAGAAGGCTTAGGACAAAGTCTCGCCTCATTCCTCGAATTGGAAGATATCGAAGCGTCCGCACGTTTCTTCGAAGACGAAGATGGCTTGCACTTGCACTCATTCTTCTATTGTGAAGACGAAGAAAACTACGCTGACCTCGCAAGCGTAGCATTTACTATTCGTGATGGTCGTTTATTCACCCTGCGTGATCGTGAATTACCGGCATTCCGTTTATATCGTATGCGTTCCCGTAGCCAACGCTTATTGGAATGCAATGCGTATGAAGTCTTACTCGACTTATTTGAGACCAAAATTGAGCAATTAGCCGATGTTATCGAAAACGTTTATGCGGATTTAGAAAAATTAAGTCGCGTGATTTTAAACGGTACGCAAGATGAAGCTTTCAATGAAGCCTTAAATACCCTAACAGAACAAGAAGATACCAGTTCTAAAGTGCGTTTGTGTTTGATGGATACACAACGTGCATTGGGTTTCTTGGTGCGTAAAACTCGCTTACCGCCAAATCAGTTAGAACAAGCACGAGAAATCTTACGAGATATCGAATCATTGCAACCGCATAATGAATCATTGTTCCAAAAAGTAAACTTTTTAATGCAGGCGGCAATGGGTTATATTAATATCGAGCAGAATAAAATCATGAAATTCTTCTCGGTGGTGTCGGTGATGTTCCTACCGGCAACACTTGTGGCATCTACTTACGGGATGAACTTTGAATTTATGCCAGAGATCCATTTTAAATATGGTTACCCAATGGCTATTGGATTAATGATTGGTGCGGCGCTTACGCCTTATATCTATTTTAAACGGAAAGGTTGGTTATAATGGAAATTTCCCAAACTGCATTATTTTTAGGATCGATTATCGATCTGTATTGTTTAGTGTTAATTTTACGCGTATGGCTCCCCTTAGCGAACGTGGATTATTACAATCCTATTTCTCAATTTACGCTGAAATTAACCCAACCGGTTATTGCCCCATTGCGTAAAGTTTTTCCTGTGGTGAAAAAAGTGGAAACTACTGCACTGGTTTTAGTCTTCTTGCTTTGCGGATTGAAATCGGTTCTGTTTGGCGGGTTAAATCTCAACTACTTCCTACTATTGGGCATATTAGGGCTGATTAAAAATATCGGTATAGCCATTTTCTATGTGTTAATCGCTGGCGCAATTTTAAGTTGGTTTAATCGTGGCAATAACCCTGCATTCTATGCGTTATATCAACTTACCAAACCATTATTGAAACCCATTAAACGCATTTTACCAACTGTGGGCGTGATCGATTTTTCACCGATGGTTATCGCTATTATCCTGTTATTTTTGAATAATCTCTTTTACGATTACTTTAACCTTTTATGGGCAATTGCTGCGTAAAGTGCGGTTAAAAATAACATTATTTTTTCGGGCTGGATTTTCCAGCCCTTATTGTAAATATGGTAAGTAAATTTAGTTATGTCAGCAATCGAACAAACACCTGAAGGACTACGTCTTAAAATCATTCTGCAACCCAAAGCCAGTAAAGATCAAATTGTGGGATTACATGATGATGAACTCAAAATCACGATCACCGCACCACCTATTGATGGTCAAGCAAATGCTCACTTACTGAAATTTTTGAGTAAAGTATTCAAAGTACCTAAAAGCTCAATAGTTCTTGAAAAAGGTGAATTAAACCGACATAAACAAGTTTGGATTCCTTCGCCTAAATTAATTCCATCTGAAATTCAAAATCTCTTATAAAATCAGTAAAAAAATCACCGCACTTTCTACCAATCTCCCCCGTTTTACGCTATCCTATACCACATTTTATAAAGCAAAATATGCCGCAAAGTGCGGTCAAAATTTAAGGTGATTTTCTATGCAACAACATTACCGTCCCGATTTGATTGAACCTGCAGTTCAACAATATTGGGCTGAAAATAAAGTCTTCAAAGCAATCAAAGATACGTCTAAAGAAAAATATTACTGTCTTTCAATGTTCCCTTACCCATCTGGTCGTTTACATATGGGCCATGTGCGTAACTACACCATCGGTGATGTAGTTTCTCGTTATCAACGTATGAACGGTAAAAATGTTTTACAACCGATTGGTTGGGATGCATTCGGTTTGCCAGCTGAAGGTGCGGCGATTAAAAACAAAACTGCACCCGCAAAATGGACTTATGAAAATATTGAATACATGAAAAAACAGCTCAAAATGTTGGGCTTTGGTTATGACTGGGATCGCGAAATTGCGACTTGCCGTCCGGAATACTACAAATGGGAACAATGGTTCTTCACCGAGCTTTATAAAAAAGGCTTAGTTTACAAAAAAACCTCAACTGTAAACTGGTGTCCGAACGATGAAACCGTATTGGCTAACGAACAGGTGCACGAAGGTTGCTGCTGGCGTTGTGATACTCCGGTCGAACAAAAAGAAATCCCACAATGGTTTATTAAAATCACCGACTATGCAGAACAATTATTAGGTGGATTAGATCAACTACCACAATGGCCAGATATGGTAAAAACCATGCAACGTAACTGGATTGGCCGTTCTGAAGGGGTGGAAATTACGTTTGATGTGGCGGATACCGCAGAAAAAGTTGCGGTTTATACCACCCGCCCAGATACTTTCTATGGTGTGAGCTATTTAGGTATTGCGGCAGCGCACCCATTAGCAGAATTAGCGGCAGAAAAAAATCCTCAATTGGCTGAATTCATCCGTGAAGCGAAAAATGCCAAAGTGGCCGAAGCAGACCTTGCCACTATGGAGAAAAAAGGGATGGCAACTGGCTTATTCGCGATTCATCCATTAACCAGTGAAAAATTACCAATTTGGGTCGCTAACTTCGTGTTAATGCACTACGGCACTGGCGCAGTAATGGCGGTTCCAGCACATGACCAACGCGACTTTGAATTTGCTCAAAAATACGGTTTGCCAATTAAACAAGTGATCGCACCGCTTGCTGATGAAGAAATTGATTTAACCAAACAAGCTTTCGTTGAGCACGGTAAATTAGTGAACTCTGCTGAGTTTGATGGTTTGGATTTTGATGCTGCATTCAACGGTATTGCGGACAAATTAGAAAAATTAGGCGTGGGTAAACGCCAAGTTAATTATCGTTTACGTGACTGGGGCGTTTCTCGTCAACGTTATTGGGGTGCACCAATTCCAATGCTCACCTTACCAAACGGTGAAACCGTACCGGCACCAATCGAAGATTTACCGATTATTCTGCCGGAAGATGTAGTCATGGATGGCGTGAAAAGCCCAATTAAAGCAGATCCAAACTGGGCGAAAACCACCTTCAATGGTGAGCCTGCGTTAAAAGAAACCGATACCTTTGATACCTTTATGGAATCGTCTTGGTACTACGCGCGTTACACCTCACCAAGCTATGCTGAAGGTATGTTGGATAAAGAGGAAGCAAACTACTGGTTACCGGTGGATCAATATATCGGCGGTATCGAGCACGCGACCATGCACTTGCTCTACTTCCGTTTCTTCCACAAATTATTGCGTGATGCAGGTTTCGTAACGAGCGATGAGCCGGCACAAAAATTATTATGCCAAGGCATGGTATTAGCGGATGCGTTCTACTACACCAGTCCGACTAACGAGCGTATTTGGGTGAGCCCAACGCAAGTGACCCTTGAGCGTGATGAAAAAGGTCGTATCATCAAAGCAACTGATCCGGAAGGACGTGAATTGGTGCATACCGGTATGACCAAAATGTCTAAATCGAAAAACAACGGTATCGACCCACAAGAGATGGTGGAAAAATACGGTGCAGATACTGTGCGTCTCTTCATGATGTTCGCGTCTCCTGCAGAAATGACACTTGAATGGCAAGAATCTGGCGTAGAAGGGGCAAAACGTTTCTTAGGTCGTGTATGGAATTTGGTGTATGAATACAGTCAAAATCCAGCAAAAACCGCTTTAGATGTGATCGCACTTTCTGCAGACCAAAAAGCACTTCGTCGTGATGTGCATAAAACGATCGCCAAAGTGAGCGATGATATTGGTCGCCGTCAGACTTTCAATACCGCTATCGCGGCAGTGATGGAGTTAATGAATAAATTAACCCGTGCGCCATTAGAAAGTGAACAAGATCGTGCGGTTATGGCAGAAGCATTAAGTGCTGTCGTGCGTATGCTTTACCCAATCACACCACATATCTGCTTTGAGTTATGGAAAGCTTTAGGCAACGAAAGCAATATCGACCATGCAGAATGGGTGAAAGCTGACGAAGCGGCGATGGTCGAAGATGAAAAACTTATCGTGGTACAAGTCAACGGTAAAGTACGTGGTAAAGTCACCGTTGCAGCTGATGCGGATGAAGAAACCGTGAAAACGGTTGCATTTGCAGATGAAAATGTGAAGAAATTTACTGACAATACACAAATCGTGAAAGTGATTTATGTACCAGGTAAATTGTTAAATGTGGTGGTTAAACCGCAATAATCCATAAAATAACCGCATTTTATTCTAAGCGTTGCATAAACGGCTCTTAAACAAAATAAAGTGCGGTGAATTTTACAGGTAATTTTTATGATGAAATCAATCAAAACGCTCTGCTTAGTTGGGGCAACAGCCTTTTTAACTGCTTGTGGTTGGCACTTCGATAATGGTGCTGCTGTTCCTGCAGAATTAAAAACAATGGCCCTTGAAAGTAGCGACCCATACAGTGAAATGTCAATGGCAATGCGTAAGCAACTGCTTAGCAACAACGTGAACCTTGTTCCTGCAAAACAAGGTGTGCCAGTGTTGCGTTTAAATAAACAGACTTCAAGCGATAAAGTGGCATCTGTCTTTAAACAAGGCCGTGAAGCAGAAAAAGTACTGACCCTTGATGTTGAGGCTAGCGTGCGTTTAGCAAATGGGGAAACCTATCCAATCTCCGCAAAAATCAACCGCACTTTCTTTGATAACTCACGTGCTGCATTAGCAAAATCAGCTGAGCGCGATGTGATTTGGAATGATATGCGCGAACAAGCGGCTCGCCAATTAATTAATAAAATGGCTGCCTTGCAACATCAAGTTCAAGGAAAATAATGAATCGCATTTTTCCTGAGCAACTGGCCTCTAACCTGAACAGCCATTTAGCTAAAGTCTATTTTTTGGTTGGGACAGATCCCCTGTTGCTCAGTGAAAGTGAAGACCTCATTCATCAAGCCGCCCTTCTTCAAGGTTTTGATGAAAAAAATCAAATCACCATAGATACTAATACTGACTGGCCGGCATTAATTGAGGCTAGCCAATCCATGGGGCTCTTCTTTAATAAGCAAATTTTCATTCTCAATTTACCCGAAAATTTGACCGCACTTTTGCAGAAAAACCTTCAGCAATTTATCAGTGGACTAAATGAAGATAGCTTGCTTGTTCTCACCTTGCCTAAATTATCTAAAGCAGCCGAAAAACAAGAATGGTTTATTCAGGCGAATAAACTTGACCCGCAATCAGTTATAGTGAACTGCCAAACACCGAATTCAGAACAACTTTCTCGTTGGGTGAAGCATCGTACAAAAAATATGGGATTATCAGCTGATGAGGAAGCCGTTCAACTGCTTTGTTATAGCTATGAAAATAATCTACTAGCATTGAAACAAGCATTACAGCTTTTAGATTTGCTTTATTCTGATCACAAACTCACGTATAACCGCGTTAAATCAGTGGTAGAGCAATCTTCTGTTTTTACCCCTTTCCAATGGATTGATGCATTGCTATCAGGCAAAGCAAACCGCTCAAAGCGGATTTTGCGTGGTTTACAAGCTGAAGATGTGCAACCTGTCATTTTATTGCGTACTTTACAACGTGAACTACTCACGTTGTTAGAATTAACAAAACCACAGCTACGCAATCCATCTCTTCAAACGAGTTTGCCAACACAGACTCTCAAAGCGGATTTTGACCGTCTCAAAATTTGGCAGAATCGTCGTCATCTTTATACGGCTGCGATACAGCGACTCACCTATCAAAAGCTCTTTGAAATATTGCAAGAATTGGCAGATATTGAGCGCACAACCAAACAAGAATATGGTCAAGACGTGTGGGTAAAATTGGCAGACTTATCGGTTAAATTTTGCTTATAAAAAAATCTCGGTATTAACCGAGATTTTTTATTATTGCGCAATTTTTAAATCTTGATACAGATAATTTCGATAGCTATTCACTAAATCCACATCCTCTGCATCTTCGAGCTTACCTTGGCTTAGCTGACGCATCGCGATATTCGCTCGCATAAAATCATCTTTCGGTGATAAACCTGCCACATCAAGTAATACACCACCAACAAAGGCTAAATCTAAGAAATCTTGCTGTTGAACAAAGTCAGTCTTACGATTAGTTCTAACGACAAATTGAGTCACATAATCTGGATTCGCAAAGTTACCTTTTTTCGGTGGAAGCTGATTATCAAAAGCGACTTGATGATCACCAAAATAACCGAATACATAAGGCGTTTCACGTGATTTTAAATAATCATTTAAACCTTCAATTGCCTCATTGAGGCTAGCAATGCGATCAATATAATCATTTAGGCAGGAAATCGCTTTTCCCCCTAAACGCTTACTCGCCAAATTAAAATGGTTTGGCATATTTGTGTTGTAAGGGCCGTGCTCTTTCATCGTGAGCACATAGACAAACATAGGCTGTTTCACATTTTCCAATGATGGATGCTGTTTCTGCAGAATCAGCTTAGTGTAATACATCATCTCTTCACTGGTAATGTGCCAGAGATTTTTGCTGATTGATGCTGGATAGCCTAAATCTTGTGGTTGCAACATCAAATCAAAACCAAAGTGGTCATAAGCAGGTTTTGCATTGTAGTTACCTTTCGTAAAAGGCGATAACGCCACACAAAAATAGCCTTGCTCACGAAGATTTTTAATAAAACCCGTCTGTAAGTGTGGCACAACCGAATAAAACACCCCACTTGCCAAAGCACCAAAATCGGTTGAAGGCACCCCTGCAAGAAAAGCAAATTCAGATTTCCACGTTGCACCGCCCACCGTATGTACGCGCAATGGACTTACAAATGCGGTATCTTCTTGCTTATTAAACATCGAAAATGGCGGGATGGTTTCTGCATCAAAATCAAATTGATGCGGATTCAAGGTTGATTCTTGTAGACACACCACAATATCGGGCTTTTCTGCACTTTCAGTTTTGCTCTCTGCCTTTTCACTTAAAAGTGCGGTCAGTTTTTCTTTAAATTTTTGGCTATCGCCTTCAAATTCTGGCACTTTAAAGAATACGCCACGACAAGACATTGGCAGGTTTAAGAAAACATCTCGACCATCATCCGGCAATGAATCTAGCCAGACTTTTGTCGCATCCGGATCTTTAGAATAATGCCACATTAAACCAAAGCTTGTTGCTGCGAGTATTACTGCAAATACACGAAATCCAATAGATGCTGTTTCAACATCTGACCAGCCAAAGATAGCATAACCCAGCAGACATAATAGCCCCAACACACCGAAAATGGCCCCTTTATAATGTAAGAGGGTTTCCCAATTTCGCCAGTCTGTCACAAGCCAAAAATCTGAAATGAGTAAAGGTTGTTTGTAGTAATGAATTTTCATGCGATGGAATAACATCAATACCACAAAAAGTACGGACGCAAAATTCAATCCGCGTTGCCATTGACCTGTTATCGCAAACATTGAACTAAACAATAAGACGAATAATGCAATCGCAAAAAAATATGTCCAACGATAGTGCGAATTGACGATAAAAATCACCGTCGCAATAAAAAATAAACTCAGAAAAATACTTGGAATCATAATAAATAAATTTGATTAAATGTTATTTGACACTTTCAGCTACTAAACGCTGAATCAGCTTTAAATTGGCTGGTGGGAATTGCCCTGCATCAAGCTCACTTTGTTCAAGCCAAAAACCTTCCTGGCCTTCTCGACCAAACGGCTCGCCAATCCATTCAGTGACCAGATAAAAACTAAAATCTAAAATTTTGGTTGGATATTCAAATTGAAAACGTTCGTACAGCTCAGCATTTAAAATGTGAATGCCAATCTCTTCTTCCAATTCTCTTTTTAACGCTTCTTCAGGGGTTTCACCTGCATCAACTTTGCCACCTGGAAATTCTAATGCTTGCGCAAAATCTTGCCCTTCTAAACGCTGGGTCAAATATAGCTGCCCAAATTCATTACGAATAATCCCTGCCGCAACTTGAATGATAGGCTTACTCATTGTCTTTCCTTATCTCAAAAGTAGAAAGAGCGGTCATTTTTAGCGGTGTTTTAAACACGCAAAAATTTAACCGCTCTTTACCTTAACTAAGCATATCGGGCTTTACTGCCGTGACAATGCTTGTATTTTTTACCTGACCCACAAGGACAAGGTTCATTACGTCCAATATGGCGATCAGAATAGTCCTCGCTTTGAGCTTGCTCTGTATTTTCATCTACAGGTTGATGTGTTGATGCTTCACGTTCAGCCATTTCCTGGCGTGCACGTTCCGCTTCTTCAATCTCTTCCTGTGTACGGACCTTCACTCGAGTAAGTGTCGTAATCACATGATGTTTTAAAGAATCCAGCATTTCAGTAAACATACGGAAAGATTCTTTTTTGTACTCTTGTTTTGGATCTTTTTGCGCATAACCACGTAAATGGATACCTTGACGTAAGTAATCCATCGCCGCCAAGTGCTCTTTCCAAAGCTCATCAAGAGTTTGTAACATCACACCTTTTTCGAAATGACGCATGGTTTCTTCACCCGCAAGCGCTTCTTTCGCTTTGTATTCATCTTCGGCTTCTTGAATAATACGCTCACGCAAGTTCTCTTCGTGAAGATTGTTATTTTCTTCTAACCAACGTTCAATTGGTAACTCAAGGCCAAACTCTTGGGCTAAACGCTCTTCTAAGCCTTTAATATCCCATTGTTCTTCTAACGATTGTGGTGGAATATATTGGTCAATCACATCGTTAAATACATCACTGCGGATAGCTTTGATCGTCTCTGAAATGTCATCGTTATCGAGCAAGTAATTACGTTGTTCGTAAATTGCATGACGTTGGTCATTAGCCACATCATCATATTCAAGCAAGTTTTTACGACCATCAAAGTGGAAGGCTTCTACTTTCGCTTGCGCCGATGCAATCACTTTAGCGAGAAGTTTAGACTCCATTGCTTCACCTGGTTGGGTGAAGGCTTTACGCATCATATTTAATTTACCTTCATTCAGATAAATACGCATTAAGCCATCTTCTAAAGAAAGGTAGAAACGTGAAGAACCTGGGTCACCTTGACGACCTGAACGACCACGCAACTGGTTATCAATACGGCGTGATTCGTGACGCTCTGTCCCGATAATGTGTAAACCACCGGCTTGCATCACGATCTCGTGATTTTTCTCCCACTCAGCTTTAAGTGCCTCAATTTGCTCTGGAGTTGGGTTCTCTAATTTTGCAGCTTTTGCTTTCCAGTTACCCCCGAGGATAATATCGGTACCACGACCCGCCATGTTAGTCGCGATAGTGACTGCACCTGGTGCCCCTGCTTCCGCAACAATTTCTGCTTCTTGTGCGTGGAATTTTGCATTCAATACGTTGTGTTTGATGCCCGCTTTATCTAACGCTTGAGAAAGCATTTCAGATTTTTCAACGGATACTGTCCCCACAAGAACCGGTTGATTGCGTGCGACACAGTCTTTGATATCTTCAATAATCGCATTGAATTTGTATTCTTCATTCTCAAACATGACGTCCGTACGATCATCACGAATCATTGGACGATTGGTTGGGATAACAACAGTTTCCAAACCATAAATTTGTTGGAATTCAAAGGCTTCAGTATCAGCCGTACCGGTCATACCCGCTAATTTGTCATAAAGACGGAAGTAGTTTTGGTAAGAAATAGAGGCAACAGTTTGGTTTTCGCTCTTAATTTCTACGCCTTCTTTCGCTTCGATCGCTTGGTGTAAACCATCAGACCAACGACGCCCAGCCATAGTACGGCCAGTATGCTCATCGACAATCACGATCTCACCATCTTTCACGATATAGTCTACATCGCGCTCAAATAAGGTGTTTGCACGTAATGCCGCCATAACATGGTGTAACAATACAATGCGTGCAGGAGAATAAAGTGAATCACCTTCTGGCATTAAACCTTGTTCAATTAACCAATTCTCTACTTTTTCTTGACCACGTTCAGTCAAATACGCCTGTTTGGTTTTAAGATCTAAGGTGTAATCGCCTTCACCGGTATATTCTTCCGTATCTTCTTTTTCTTGCTTAATTAAATTCGGAATTAATTTATTTACTGCAATATAAAGCTCAGAACTGTCTTCTGCTTGACCAGAAATAATCAACGGCGTACGTGCTTCATCGATTAAGATAGAGTCCACCTCATCCACTAAGGCATAGCCTAAATGACGTTGGAAACGCTCTTCTTTAGAATGCGCTAAGTTATCACGAAGGTAATCAAAACCTAATTCGCTATTTGTCGCGTATGTAATATCTGCCGCATAAGCTTCACGTTTTGCTTCAGGCGGTAAACCAGGGATATTCACCCCAACAGTCATACCTAAGAATTCAAATAATGGGCGGTTAGTTTCTGCGTCACGACGTGCTAAGTAATCATTCACTGTCACAACGTGTACACCTTTACCTTCTAACGCCATCAAATAACAAGGCAAGGTTGCGGTTAAGGTTTTACCTTCCCCCGTACGCATCTCAGCGATACAACGGTTTGTTAACACCATACCACCGATTAATTGCACATCGAAATGACGCATACCGAGTACACGTTTACCTGCTTCACGCACGGTAGCAAACGCTTCAGGTAAAAGTTGTTGTAAGGTTTCACCGTTAGCTAAACGGCTACGGAACTCGTCAGTTTTTGCTCTTAATTCATCATCACTTAATGCCTCAAAAGCCGGCTCCATTTTGTTGATTTTCGCAACTTGTTTTCTTAATTTACGTAAAATACGATCGTTACGGCTGCCAAAAATTTTTGTTAAAAAACTCATAATTTCTCTTTCAAATAAAAAATAAAAAGGATCATCCGATTAAAAAATCGGCTCGTTCAAAGATAAAAGAAAATTAAATGATGGCTGGGCCAGCACGAATAGGGGCAAAAACAGGGAATTCTGCCGCAATAAAATGCGGTTGAATTTTTTCGTGTTTTTGATTTGAATGGGTTTTGTGATTTGTTGGCTGAGGTTGAACCTGCAATGCTTGACGAATTTCACGCACCGCAATCAACATATGTTGTTCAGATGATGTTTGGTAATTTTCACCGCTCATATTTGATGAAGGTGGCACCTCCAATCCCTGAGCAACAGGTAAAGCAAAAATCGCAATCATGCTTAACAGCAACTGCGACCAGAAATTTGTTTTACCTTTGTTTGATTTCATCATCTTATTGTCTCTGACAAAATTTGTGTGTATTGTATCGGAAATTCAACATAAAGTCATTATTGGGGTATTTTTGTGGAAAACAAGCATGAGCGTTATCAAAAAGCCATGAATATTATTGATGTGCTAGAAGGATCACAATTTGCCAAAATCATGCAGAAAGGGTTAATGTTGAATGAACTGAACCAAAACATCAGTCGCCTTTTCCCTCGAGAATTTAAAGGGCTTTTTCGGTTAGGCTCCATCACAGATGGGAAACTCTTTATCGAAGTCAAAAGTGCGGTCGTTCGACAAGGAATTTTATTTCGCCAACGCGAATTACTCGCTGCAATTCAACCGACTTATCCAGAAGTAAAAGGCTTTGAGATTAAAATCAATCCCGAACTAACCTGCTAAACTAACCTTTAAAGATGGCGATTAATTCTTTTACCTTAACTCGTTTCTCTGAAGATTGACTGATCGAGCGCTGTACTTTAACGCGTTTAAATTTTGCCCCTTTGTAAATCTCACGTGTGAATTTTGTATCGTGGTTAGAAATCACGACGGAAATTTGCTTTTCTTTTTGTGCTTTCTTTGCACATTCCGCTAAATTCTTCTGATGCTCAAGGCCAAAAGCATTCCCTGTATAGCCAGTAAAATTAGTATCTTGCGGAAGCGGTGCATAAGGCGGATCACAATAGATCACGCTGTGTTTATCCGCTAATTCAAACGTTTGTTGAAAATCTGCACATAAAAAGACCGCACTTTGTGCCTTATGAGCAAAATAGCGTAATTCATCTTCAGGGAAATAATGGGTTTTATAAGCGCCAAAAGGTACATTAAACTCATTTTTACTGTTGTAACGGCACAAGCCATTAAACCCAAAGCGGTTCAAATAAAGGAACAACACCGAACGCACGAACGGATCAGTTGATTGATTAAAAGCTTCACGCTGAGCGTAGTAATAATCGGCTGTATTGGCATTCTCTGCAAAGAAAATTGGTTTACAAGCCTCAATATAAGCATCCACATTTTCTTTGACGATATTAAACAAGTTAATCAAATCGGGATTAATATCTGCCAAAATATAACGTTCAAAATGGGAATTCAAAAAAACAGCACCCGCACCAACAAAGGGTTCAATCAAACACTGTTTTCTTTTTGGAAAGACTCGGTTGAGATCGTCCGTTAAACGAAATTTACCACCCGCCCATTTCAAAAACGGGCGGTGTTTAATTCGAGGTTTCGTTTTGTTATTTTTCGGACACAACATGAGAGCAATGACAGTTAGTCATATTGTGTGCAACGCTCAATGGCGTTTAGCACAAGAGATTTGTCAGTATCAGTCGCCACGTAGGCTTGACCAAGGGCTTTTAGCAACACAAGACGTAATTTACCTGCCAGTACTTTTTTATCTCGCATCATATGCGGTAAATAATCGTCTGGTTGCATAGTATCAGGCGAAACGGTCGGCAAATTAGCACGCGCTAAAAGTTTTTCTAAACGTGCAACATCTTCAAAAGAAAGATCGCCTAATTGTTCAGATAACACTGCAGCCATCATAGTTCCAGCGGCAACAGCTTCACCATGTAACCAGTTTCCGTAGCCTAGATGCGTTTCGATCGCATGCCCAAAAGTATGACCGAGATTTAATAATGCACGATCGCCTTTTTCGGTTTCATCACGCGCAACAACATCCGCTTTAATTTGGCAACAACGTGCAATGCAATGCTGTAGTGAATGTTGATTTAACGCAACTAATTCATCGATATGTGCTTCAAGCCATTCAAAAAAGGCATAATCTAAAATCGCCCCATATTTAATGACCTCCGCAAGTCCCGCATTCACTTCACGTTTTGGCAAGGTATTGAGTGTAAGGGTGTCAATGATCACCGTAGAAGGTTGATAAAACGCCCCAATCATATTTTTGCCTAACTCATGATTAACGGCAGTTTTGCCACCAACAGAAGAATCCACTTGAGCCAATAATGTAGTAGGAATTTGAATGAAACGCACACCACGCTGATAACTTGCAGCCGCAAAACCTGCTACATCACCAATCACGCCACCACCTAATGCAATAATCGTAGTATCTCGCCCATGATTATGCTTTAAAAGTGCGGTAAAAATGAGGTTTAAAGACTCGAGCGTTTTATATTTTTCGCCATCAGGCAATAATACCGATTCAACCTGACAACCTATTTTTTCTAACGTTTCTGTAACAGGCTCAAGATAATATTGTGCGACAGTTGGATTAGTCACGATCATCACTTTATCCCCTTTCTTCAGCGGGTAACAGGTTTCATCTTTAAGTAAACCTTCCCCAATATAAATAGGATAACGACGTTCTTTTAATTCAACATTTACGCACAACATTTTAAATCCTTAGAGTGAACCGTTTAAGCCGTTTAGATTGTCAATTAAATCAACAATTTGATTAACCATTACTTTGGCATTTTGCTCATCTGTTGGCAAAGTAATATCTGCAATTTCTTCGTATAACGGATTGCGTACTTTAGCTAAATCTTCCAACACTTGGCGTGGGTTATCTGTTCCTTGTAATAAAGGACGTTTTTTATCACGTTGCGTACGTTGATATTGTTTATCTACTGAGGTTTCTAAATAAATCACAATACCACGAGCAGAAAGATAATTACGATTCTCTTTTGACATCACTGCTCCACCACCAGTGGAAAGCACAACGCCTTGTAATTGGGTTAATTCATTAATAATGCGCTCTTCACGCTTACGAAAACCTTCTTCGCCTTCTAAATCAAAAATCCAGCTAATGTCTGCGCCCGCACGTTCCTCAATTACTGCATCTGAATCGACAAAGTCCATATTCAATTGTTGCGCAAGCTGACGGCCAATGGTGCTTTTACCTGCGCCCATCGGACCGACTAAAAAAATATTACGTTTTTCAGCCATTGTTATTCTTCTAACTTACTTAAATAATGTTCAAATTAATCTTTCCTAATAAAAACTGGCCACCTGAAAAAATGGCAGCCCGAAAGATCACCCAAAAAATAATGGGAATTATCGCAATAAATCCCCCTATGTTTCAACCTTTAGCAGGAATTTATTTTAAGAAACGCAAAAGTGCGGTCAGTTTTAGGGATTTTTATGAATGATAAATTCAAATGTAGCATTGAGATAAAACATCCTAAAATTTAACCGCACTTTACAAACAAAAAAGGCTATTCAAACGAATAGCCTTTTCTTTTATCTGTTAGTTATTATAGATAACCAAACAAGCTTGTGAAAATGTAACCAAAGATACATGAAGTGATTACACCTATTAAGCCCGGTAAAATAAAGCTGTGGTTAATTACAAACTTACCAATGTGGGTTGTACCTGAACGGTCAAATTGGATTGCAGCTAGGTCACTTGGGTAAGTAGGTAAAATGTAGTAACCGTAACAAGCTGAAGCAAAGGCTAAGATAACAGCTGGATCAACACCGATACCTAAAGCTAGCGGAACGAATGCAACTAATGCTGCTGCTTGTGAGTTTACGAATTTAGAAATTAATAACAACATCACGGCGTAAGTCCAAGGATGCGCTTTTACTACATCTCCAAGTGCTGCTTTCATCATTGGTGTGTGAACAGTAAACATAGTTTCTGCCATCCAAGAAATCCCGAATACCGCCACTAACGCAATCATACCTGAACGGAAAATTTCATTTTTACTGATTTTACCCGCATCAGTTTTAGTAAAGATAACAATTAATGCGCCCGCTAATAACATGAAGATTTGAATAACGTGAACCATACTTAAATTCACTTTTTTCTTCGCAGTGTCTTTTAAGACGATTGCAGCGTTATCGATAGTTTCAGTTTTATCACCCGCAGTGATGACAACATTGTTATCTTGAGCGGTAATTGTTTGAGCGACTTCACCTTTATCGTTATAAATTGCAACGTTATTGTAGGCTGTTTGTGTTTTCGCTTTACTGTCTTTAACATCAAGTACTAATGTACCGTCTTTCGCTAATGCAACAATTTTACCGTCTTTTACATTGAAAGATTTCACTGCTTTATCGGCAGAAACAATTTCAACCACTTGAGCCGGTGCTGATTTTTCGAAAGCTGGTCGTAAATCTTTAAAGTAACCTAATACCGCTACCACTAAAATTGCACCAAAGAAGATCCACATCGCATTCCAGCTAGATTGTGGCAATTTTTTGCCTAATAATGATGTGCTATCACCGTAAACATATTTTTTGAATTCTGGATCTTTTAATTTCTCTTGGAATTCTGGGTCTTTATCTAAATCTTTACCACGGAACCAGCTGAAAATACCGATAGCTAATACACCACAAAGGGTTGAAGGCACGGTAATTTTTAATAAATCTAAATAGCCATCAAAACCTGCTAATGGGGTTTTAGCATTCACTAAGAATGTGGTTAAAGTCACTACTGCCACAGAAACTGGTGACGCGATGATACCCATTTGAGAAGCGATTGAACTTGCCGCCATTGGACGTTCAGGACGAATATCATTTTTGATCGCAATATCATAGATGATTGGTAACATGGTATAAACCACGTGACCTGTACCACATAAAATGGTTAAGAAACAGGTTACAAACGGTGCCAAAATACTGACATATTTCGGGTTACGACGAAGCATTTTCTCCGCAATTTGTAACATTACATCTAAACCACCACTGGCTTGTAATGTTGCCGATGTCACCACCACCGCAAGAATGGTTAGCATTACATCGATAGCTGGCTTACCTGGTTCAATACCAAAGCCGAAAACAAGAACAATTAAACCTACTCCACCGAGCATACCCAGTGCGATACCACCTTTTTTTGCCCCGTAAAACAAGCAGATAAGAACAATAGCAAGCTGAATCGCAAACTGGCTACCTTCACCTAGGTTCATTAGAAAATCCATAAGATACTCCGAATCATTTTATGGTTAAATTAGAAAAAAATTTGGACCAAATATTAGCACCAAAATTAACTCATAATAAGTATTTTTAGGGTAAATTTTGTTTTAAATCAAAAAATAGGGGAACCAAACAATAAAAGCAAATCTGAGAAAGATTAAATAAAGGAAAGTGCGGTCAGAAATTTAAGAGATTTAGATATATCTTGTTTTATTTGAAGATAAAGAATTTAGAAAAGAAATTTAAAGAAAAAAATTAGGCGACCTAAAAGATCGCCCAACTTAAAAATTACTGATTGTTTTGAACGTAGTCAATCGCAGATTGAACAGTTGTGATTTTTTCAGCTTCTTCATCAGGAATTTCGATATCGAATTCTTCTTCTAAAGCCATTACTAATTCAACTGTATCTAAAGAGTCCGCACCTAAATCTTCAACGAAAGAAGCTTCTGGTTTTACGTCTTCTTCTTTAACACCTAATTGTTCAACGATGATTTTTTTCACGCGTTCTTCAATACTCATTTGTTTTTCCTATTGTTGTTTTAACTCATTTAAGAGCGGTTAGTGTATGCATTTTTGATAAAGTTGCAACTATTTCTTAGGTGGTCGCACCACAAAAAAATAGGCAATGTAAAAATACATACAGAGAAAAAGTTACATTGCGATTGGGATTTTATCATTAACTAAACTGCTTTGCTATATTTTATAGACAAAATCCCAGATATATATGCCCTAAAGGGTTAGCTCATATATAAGCCGCCATTCACATGTAATGTGGTACCCGTAATATAAGCTGCATCGTCAGAAGCTAAAAACGCTACCGCTTTTGCGATATCTTTTGGTTCACCTAAACGGCCGGCCGGTACATTACCAAGAATACCTGCTTTTTGTTCTTCAGTAAGCACTTCAGTCATATCTGTTGCGATAAAGCCGGGTGCTACCACGTTTACGGTAATGCCACGTGATGCCACTTCTTTTGCTAAACCTTTAGAGAAACCAATCAAGCCTGCTTTTGCTGCACAATAGTTAGATTGACCTGGGTTACCCATTGAGCCCACCACTGAACCGATAGTAATGATACGACCGAAACGTTTTTTCATCATTGAGCGTAACATTGCTTTAGAAAGATGGAATACAGAAGTTAAGTTAGTTTGCATAATATCGAACCATTCTTCATCTTTCATACGCATCAATAAGTTATCACGGGTGATACCTGCGTTATTCACAAGAATATCAATATCACCAAATTGTTCTTTAATTTGTTCTAATACGGCATCAATGCTTTCTTTGTCTGCCACATTTAATACTAAACCTTTCCCTTTATCGCCAAGGTAAGCTGAAATTGTATCAGCACCTTTTTCAGAGGTTGCGGTACCAATTACAAATGCACCTTTTGATGCTAATTCTTCTGCAATTGCGCGGCCAATACCACGTGTTGCACCTGTCACTAATGCGATTTTATTTTGCATTTTTAATCCCCTTTTATGCTAATAATGCTTCAACAGCATCTAATGATGCCACATCGTTTACTGATGTTGCTTGTAATTCTGCCACGATACGTTTTGTTAAACCGTTTAATACTTTACCTGGGCCGATTTCAACTAAAACCTCTACACCATCTTGTGCCATTTTCTCAACGGTTTCAGTCCAACGAACTGGGCTATATAATTGGCGAATAAGTGCGGTACGAATTTCTGCACTTTCTGTTTCCGCTTTAACATCTACGTTGTTTAATACTGGTGTTGCTGGCGCATTAAGCGTAATCTCTTCAAGTGTTACAGCTAATTGATCAGCAGCTGGTTTCATTAATGCACAATGTGAAGGAACACTTACCGCTAATGGTAAAGCACGTTTTGCGCCCGCTTCTTTACATAATGCAGCAGCACGTTCAACTGCCTCTTTCGCTCCAGCAATGACTACTTGACCTGGTGAGTTAAAGTTTACCGCAGATACCACTTCGCCTTGCTCGGCTTGTTTACATGCATTGATAATCGCTTCATTATCTAAGCCAATAATCGCATACATTGCACCAGTACCTTCTGGTACTGCTTGTTGCATTAATTTACCGCGTAATTCCACTAATTTAATCGCATCTTTAAAATCAATGACACCTGCACAAACTAATGCTGAATATTCACCTAAACTGTGACCAGCCATCACACTTGGTTGCAATTGTGGGTATTTTTCTTGCCATACACGGAAGATCGCAACGGATGCCGCTAATAATGCCGGCTGAGTTTGCCAAGTTTTATTTAATTCTTCTGCTGGCCCTTGTTGAACCAAGTTCCATAAATCATAGCCAAGCGCTTCAGATGCTTGTTTAAAAGTTTCGGTGACTACCGGATATTCGTTAGCAAGATCAGCTAACATGCCAACAGCTTGAGAACCTTGTCCTGGAAAAACCATTGCGAATTTTTTCATGTTTTCTTCCTATTTCTTCATCGTTTAAATGTTGAAAGTGCGGTCAAATTTAACCGCACTTTTAAAATTCTGTCGAGATTCTAACAAATTAATTAGAATCGCACCAATGCTGAACCCCAAGTCCAACCACCGCCAAAAGCTTCGAGTAAAAGCAATTGACCGCGTTGAATTCGACCATCTCGCACTGCTTCATCTAAAGCGGTTGGTACAGTCGCCGCACTGGTATTCGCTGTACGATCAAGCGTTACCACGACTTGCGACATATCCATCTCTAATTTTTTCGCTGTCGCGGTGATAATACGTAAATTCGCTTGATGTGGCACAAGCCAGTCGATATCTGTTTTTTGGAGATTATTAGCAGAAAGGGTTTCTTCCACCACATTAGAAAGCTCACGTACCGCTAATTTAAAGGTTTCGTTACCTTGCATTTCAATATAACCAGATTTCTCCACACCACGTTCAGCTTGTGGAAGTAGTAATGCCGCATTGTTATCTGGCGATGCATGTAAATGCGTTGAAATAATGCCTTCTTGCTCTGATGCCTCTAAGATCACCGCACCTGCACCATCACCAAATAACACGACAGTGCTACGATCGGTTTCATCTAATTTACGCGAGTTAAGATCTGCACCAATCACAAGGGCTTTTTTCACGCTGCCTGAACGAATAAATTTATCCGCTACGCCTAAAGCATAAACAAAACCGGTACAAGCCGCCGCTAAGTCAAAAGAAATTGCGTCTTCGATGCCTAATAAACCTTGAACTTGGCAAGCTGAACTTGGATAAGCATGAGAACCACTGGTTGTCGCAACGATGATCAACTCCATTTCTTGAGGATCAAGGTTGGCCATTTCAAGTGCATTTTTGGCTGCTTCATATCCCATTGTTGCAACAGTTTCATCTGCTGCTGCAATACGACGTTCACGAATGCCTGAACGAGTCACGATCCATTCATCTGAAGTATCAACCATTTTTTCCAAATCCGCATTGGTACGAATATGGCTCGGCAAATAGCTACCGGTGGATAAAATTCTACTATTCATCATATCAAAACTTATTAATTAATAACGTTGTAAACCCGCCAAGATTTTTTGTGGAATTTGCAAACGCGCTTGCAAAGCTGCATCCGCAATTGCACGAGCAAATGCATCCACATTTGCACTGCCATGGCTTTTCACCACAACAGCCGTTAATCCGAGTAAAGACGCCCCATTATATTCATCAGGGTTAATGCGTTTCAAGCGATGATAAGCATCTTTAAAGAAAAAACGCAGAATAAATTTGGCAAGCGATTTAAAAATAGGCTGTTTTTCTTTTCCTTTCAGAAGAGATAACAGATTCTTAGCGGCCCCTTCAAGGGTTTTTAATGCAATATTTCCCGAAAACCCATCACTCACGATCACATCAGCCACACCATTTAATAAAAAGTTACCTTCAATAAAGCCGGTATAATTAAGTGCGGTCGATTTTTCTAATAAATTCGCGGCTTCACGAATGGATTGATGTCCTTTAATTTCTTCCACACCAATATTGAGTAAGGCAATACGTGGATAAACTAAGTTCAATCGGTTTTCGGCAAAGATCGAGCCCATAACGGCAAATTCATAAAGATTTTGAGCAGAACATTCTACGTTTGCGCCTAAATCTAACATCACGGTTTTATCACCCGTCATTGACGGTAATAAGGATACCAACGCTGGGCGTTGAATCCCCTCTAAAGGCTGTAAGAGAACCTTTGACAATCCCATTAATGCGCCCGTATTTCCTGCGCTGACACAACCTTGCGCCTCGCCTTTCTGAACCATTTCAATAGCTAAACGCATCGACGTGCCTTTGCTATGACGCAATGCATGAGAAATACCTTGATTGTTATCAATAGTCTTAGTGCAATGATGAATTTGAATACGTTCTAAAAGAGAAGAAGGTGCATTTTCCAGTAAAGGGGAAATTTGTTGGCTATCGCCAAACAGCACTAAAGAGAGCATTGGATCTGCTTCCAACGCTGAAAGAGATGCGGGGATAGTAATACGGGGACCAATGTCCCCGCCCATCACATCTAACGCTAAGGTTAGACGGTTCAAGTGAATACCTTATAAGTAAAAATTACTTATTGATCACTTTGCGACCACGGTAGTAACCGTCAGCAGTTACGTGGTGGCGTAAGTGAGTTTCACCGCTTGCTTTATCCACTGATACTGCAGCAGTAGTTAATGCATCGTGTGAACGACGCATATCACGACGTGAACGAGATTTTTTGTTTTGTTGAACAGCCATTGGCTATACTCCTAAATTTAATTTACTTTTGCTTTAAATTAGCTAATACAGCGAACGGGTTCGGTTTTTTTGCCAATTCTTCAGGCAATTCGCCAAAAACCTGTTCGTGCGCGGACACTTCACAGTGTTCAGATGAATGCATTGGAACAAGCGGTAGAGCTAAAATAAGTTCGTCTTCCACTGCACCAAGTAAATCTATTTCACCAAACTCATTAAATTCGATTGGCTCATAAATTTCCGGCAAGTCATCAGCCTGATCCCAATTAGCCACTGGACTATACATAAAATGACATTCCAATGTTTGTTTGAATGGCTCGCCACAACGTTGACACTCTAATTCAACGTCAACTTGTACTTGCCCTTTCATCACCACTAATTTTTGTGGATCAATATAAAACGATAATGTTACCTGTGCATCGCTGAGCACTTTCCCCGTAGATTCAGCTAAACGCACTAACTGACTAGCGGTATAGTAACCATCATAATCAATTCTTTGTTGAGCGTCTTTAACTGGATCAACGGTTAGGGGTAGTTTTACCTTTTGCATAGGGTGCGAATATTACCTGTTGTCAATAAAATAGTCAAAGGAAATTCGCACTAATTATGAGAAAAGTTCAATCGCTATCTAAACTCTCTCAAGATTTACACCTTTACAAAGTGCGGTCATTTTTTCCTGTGTTTTACTCGACATGCTCACTCAAGAAGCCACCACTTTGGTGTTTCCAAAGGCGAGCATAAAGGCCATTTTGTTCGAGCAATTCTGCGTGAGTCCCTTGCTCGACAATTTGTCCTTTATCTAACACGATTAAACGATCCATTGCCGCAATAGTGGATAAACGGTGAGCAATGGCAATAACCGTTTTATTTTCCATCATCTTATCAAGACTTTCTTGGATCGCCACTTCCACTTCGGAGTCTAGTGCACTGGTCGCTTCATCCAACAGTAAAATTGGCGCATCTTTTAACATGACACGCGCAATAGCAATACGTTGGCGTTGACCACCCGACAGTTTCACCCCACGTTCACCAACATGGGCATCATAGCCTTTTCTATCCTGTGCATCGCTGAGATAAGGAATGAAATCTGCCGCTTCCGCACGTTTAGCTGCATTTATCATTTCTTCGTCCGTCGCTGTTGGGCGACCATAAATGATGTTATCGCGGACAGAACGGTGTAAAAGTGAAGTATCTTGTGTCACTAAACCAATCTGACTACGAAGACTTTCTTGGCTTACATCTAAAATATTTTGACCATCAATGGTAATTGAACCTTCTTGCGCTTCATAGAAACGTAAAAGTAAATTCACAATGGTTGATTTACCTGCACCAGAACGACCAATTAAGCCCACTTTTTCACCCGGTTTGATAGTGAGATTAAAATGGTTAAGTAACGGTTTATTTGGATCATAGGCAAACGAGATATCGTTAAATTTGATTTCGCCTTGTTTTACTTCTAACGCAACACAATTTGGCTTATCAACAATGGTGTGTGGTTTGGTTAGCGTTGCCATACCATCATTCACCGTCCCGATGTTTTCAAATAAGCGAGCAGATTCCCACATAATCCAACGAGAAAGTCCGTTCACACGTAATGCCATCGCGGTTGCAGTTGCCACTGCTCCCACGCCTACTTGACCGTTTTGCCATAACACCACACCTAAAATTGCAGTGCTTAACGTTAAGAAGATATTGGTTGCGTAAGTTAAGGTATCTAATGAACTTGCCAAACGCATTTGTGCATGCACGGTGACCATAAATTCTTCCATGGAACGTTTTGCATAATTCGCTTCTCTCGCATCATGTGAAAATAGTTTTACCGTTGCAATATTTGAGTAAGCATCCGTAATACGCCCAGTCATTAAAGATCGCGCATCGGCTTGTCGTTGTGCTGTTTTCGCTAAACGTGGAATAAGCAAACGTAAAATAGTCACAAATGCCACAATCCATAAAAAAAACGGCACTAAAAACCAGGTATCTAAAGCCGCAAGTACCAAGCCTGAAGTAATAAAATACACGGCAACATACACCAGCATATCCGCAATGGTCATCACCGTATCACGCACCGCAAGGGCGGTTTGCATCACTTTAGCCGATACACGACCTGCAAATTCATCTTGGTAGAAGCTTAAGCTTTGTCCTAGCATCAAACGGTGGAAATTCCAACGCAAACGCATTGGGAATACCCCTTGTAGCGTTTGTAAGCGTACATTCACGCCCACGAATGACCATACAATACTGAAAATGAGCAAGGCAACCATACCCGCAAGCAAATGCCCTTTTTCTTGCCAAAGCGTGGTTGGGGTATAAGCGCCTAGCCAATCCACCAATAACCCCATAAATTGGAAAAGCAAGGCTTCCATTACACCAGTACCGACCGTCAATACTGCGAGCAAAAAGATCCAGCCTTTCATGCCATCAATGCTTGACCAAATAAAACGGAACAAGCCTTTTTCAGGCGTTGTTGGATTGCTTTCTGGATAAGGATTTAAACGGTTTTCAAACCATGAAAATATTTTATTAAACATAACAATACCTTAAAAAATTAAAGGCGACAGAGCCGCCTAAAGTGCGGTCATTATAACGTAAGTTTTAAACGATGGGCTAGGTTTTGCGAAATTGACTCGGCGAAAGCCCATAAATCGCTTTAAACGCCTTACTAAAATGCGCTTCTGATTGATACCCTATTTCAAGGGCAATAGCTAAAATGGTCTTTTGTGTATTTTTCAATAAAACGGCTGCCATTTCTAACCGCACTTGTGTGAGAAATTTTCCTGGGGGCATCCCTAATTGCTGTTGAAAGATCCGCATAAAGGTCGCTCGAGACATCGATGCCAACTCTGCTAATTGCTCAATATTCCAATCTAATTGAGGTGAAAACAGAATTTTTTCAAGGACTTGATTCAGCCTTTTATCCTGTAACGCGGCTAATAAGCCTTGATTGAGCAAACCTATTTGCTGTGCATGACGCAAAATATAAATAAACAACACATTTGATAGTGCGTCGATCACGGATTTTGTGCCTTGCTCTGGTTTCTCGGCTTCTTGTAAAAAAAGTGAAACCAAGGGCTGCACAGGTGTATTTTGCAGCGAAAGATGTAAATAATCTGGTAACGAATCAATTAATAATGACGGTTTTTGATAATAAAATGTTCCACAAAACATCTTCAGATCGGGCGTACCTGCTCCTATTTGATGAACATGAAAAAGTGCATTTGATTGCGCTCTCTGTAGACTATTCTCTCTTTTTTGTTGAGAACTGCCCAAAAAGTGCGGTCGATTTTGAGGGAGAAAAAAGAGATCGCCTTTCTTCAAATGAAACTGTTTTCCCGCCAAGGTTACCCAGCACTCACCTTGCTCGATTAAATGAAATAAACCTTGATATTCCGCCGTATCTGGCTGATGTTCAACTTGCCAATCCCCTTGAAACAAGCAGCGAATATTAATTTCCCCACGCACTTGCGCTAGCTGAGTTAATTTATCTAAATAATCCATTGTGAGATTTTCCGTCTAAAAGTTAAGACAATTTGACAAGTATCATACGCTAATCTGCTTATAATTCCTCTCGAAATTTGTACTTAATTTAAGGAGAAAAACAATGTTTGCAGATTGGAAAAATGATGTAGCACACGTTAAAAAATCATTCGGTGCATTAGGTAAAAAATACCCTAAAATGTTACAAGCTTACGGCGCATTAGGTGCGGCGGCGGCAGAAGGTAACGTATTAGATGCCAAAACCCGTGAATTAATTGCATTAGCAGTTGCCGTAACAACACGTTGTGAAAGCTGCATTGGCGTACATGCTGATGAAGCAGTGAAAGCAGGTGCAACTGAAGAAGAAGTGGCAGCAGCATTAGCGATGTCTATCGCATTAAATGCAGGTGCAGCTTACACCTACTCTCTTCGTGCATTAGAAGCTTACAACGCACAAAAAGGCGAATAATTCGCAAGGAACTTTATGATTCTTTTAGCCCTCATTTGAGGGCTTTTTTATCTCTAAAATTGACCGCACTTTAAAATAAATTCAACGCTCTCATCTGAGCTACCACTTGCTCTACCTGAATTTCAGCCATTAAATTTTTGCCTTTTAATTTTGTTGCCCAAGGTAATTCACATGAAGGTTTTCCTTGTTCTTTTTGCACATTTTCTTCATATACTGACACCACATTATCCAGATTATGATAAGGCGCGGTGCGCAATGGATTATGATAGGCATACAATCCAATGACAGGTGTTCCTTGCGTGGTCGCGATATGAGCGGGCCCAGAATCAGGCGAGATGACTAAATTTGCTTGATGAATTAATGCAGCAAGTTGTTTCAAACTGGTTTTTCCTGAAGCATCAACCGGTTGAAAGTCACAAAGTGCGGTAATTTTTTTCACCATATCTAATTCACGTTTTGCCGGCGAGCTACAAAAAATTACATTCACATTATGTTGATGAGCAATGTTCGCCACCTCCGCGTAACGTTTAATCAACCAATCTTTCTCGACTTTACTAGAACAAGGGGAAATAATCAGATTTTTACGTGTAGGATCAATAAACTGTTTGGCATATTCTCGATCTGAATCAGAAATTGCCAATTGCCAAGAAAGCATCTCTGCCGGTGGTACACCAAGATAATCTGCAAAAGCCATGAAACCATCTAGTACATGAGGCGTTTCAGGATCTTGAACTCGACGATTCACAAACAACCACTGCCCTTCTCGAGAACGTTTTTTGCCAAACCCAATTTTATATTTCGCTTGAATACCAAGAGAGATAATAGAAGCACGAAATGCCGTCTGCATATTCAAAAGCGCATCAAATTGATTATTTTTCAAAAACATCCATAAATTCCATACGCCTTTCCAACCGCTCTTTTTATCGTAAGGAACAAGTTCCACGCCTTCTATACCAGAAAGCAAGCCCATTTCTGTTTTACCCACAATCCACGTTAATTTTGTTTGCGGCCAATAACGTTGAATATGTTGTACCACCGCAAGTGCATGGCAAACATCACCCACCGCAGACAAACGCAAAATACAAAGTGATTTAGGGGGAGAGGTAAAAAGTGGAGAATGGGACATTTGAGTTCCTCGCGCATTTAATTTCCACCTATTTTAAAGTAGAATGAGAGCATTTTCTATTATTCGGTTCAACTAAAATGCTTGAATTCCAACAAGATAATCAATTCTTTCTTTTTAATCTCACGGAAAAACCAACGGAGCCCGCTTTATTTTTTGAATCGGCGTTTTGGGAAAAACAACAACGTATTACCGGTTCAGCCAAAGGACGTGGCACAACCTACTTCCTGGATACAAAAGATCTGTTTGGTGTAAATACAGCCCTTCGTCACTATTATCGCGGTGGTTTATGGGGAAAATTCAACAAAGATCGCTATCGTTTTCAATCATTTACTGAAACTCGCAGCGTGGCGGAATTTCAGCTTTTAAATCAACTCCATCAAGCAGGTGTAGCCGTACCCAAACCGATTGCTGCACGTGTTAAAAAAGGCAAATTAGGTATTTGCTACCAAGCGGATATATTGATTGAAAAGATCGAAAATGCCCAGGATCTGACCGCACTTTTGCAAACCCAGCAGCTACCGAATGATATCTGGCAAGCCATTGGTAAATTAATTCGCCAGTTACATGATTTACAAATTTGCCATACGGATCTCAACGCTCACAATATTCTCGTTCAACAACTTGGAAATGAACAAAAATGTTGGCTCATTGATTTCGATAAGTGCGGTCAAAAATCAGGCGATTTTTGGAAACAAAGCAACTTAGAAAGATTACACCGCTCTTTTGTCAAAGAAGTCGGCAGAATGAATATTCAATTCAATGAAGAAAATTGGGCTGAATTATTGAAAGGATATAACAACCTAAAACGCATCAGAGAAAGGCAATAAAAAAGACCGCCTAATGCGATCTCTGTGAATGGTCCCCCCTACCGGACTTGAACCAGTGACCAAGCGATTATGAGTCGCCTGCTCTAACCGACTGAGCTAAGGGGGGAAAGTGCGGGTGATTATAGAGAAATAATCCGTTGAAGTCTATATACAAAAGGATGGTCGTTTGAAAATTGACCATCCTTTTTAGATCTATTATTGCAATACCGAAATATCCGCCACTTGTAAGAACAGACCTTGTAACGTGTTTAAAATCGCTAAGCGGTTTTGGCGTAATGCTGGATCTTCAGCATTTACCATTACGTTATCAAAGAAACTGTCTACCGGTGCACGTAAGTTCGCTAATTTATCTAATACAGCCGTGTAATCACTTTGCGCGATAAGCGGTTGTACTTCAGTGCGTAATACAAGTACCGCTTCAGCAAGGGCTTTTTCTGCTGGCTCTACGCAAGCGGTCAAATTGATCTCGCCAATTGCAGCATCCGCTTTCGCTAAGATATTGCTTACACGTTTGTTTGCTGCTGCTAACGCCTCTGCTGAATCTAAAGTACGGAAGTGTGAAACCGCACGTACACGCGCATCAAAATCAGCCGGACGAGTTGGACGACGCGCCAATACCGCTTGAATTACATCCACTGCAATACCTTCATCTTGATACCATGCACGGAAACGACCAAGCATGAAGTCCACCACATCAGCAACCACATTTTGATTCGTGAGTTTATCACCGAAAAGTGCGGCTGATTTTTTCACTAAATCTTCTAAATCTAGTGGTAAATTTTTCTCAACGATAATACGTAACGCACCTAATGCTGCACGGCGAAGCGCAAATGGGTCTGCACTGCCTTTTGGTGCTTGGCCGATACCGAAGATACCCGTTAGGGTGTCAAATTTATCCGCTAAAGCGACCGCACTTGCAACGAGTGATTTTGGTAATTCATCACCCGCAAAGCGTGGCATATATTGTTCGTTTAAGGCTACCGCCACTTCTTCATCTTCACCGTCATGACGAGCATAGTGCATGCCCATTACGCCTTGCGTGTCGGTAAATTCAAACACCATGTTGGTCATTAAGTCACATTTTGACAGTAAACCCGCACGTTTTGCTTTCGCTTCGTCTGCACCGATTTGTTTTGCAATTTCGCCTGCAAGTTGTTCAATGCGGTCAGTTTTGTCTTTTAATGTACCCAGTTGTTGTTGGAATAACACGGTTTCTAAGCGCGGTAAACGATCAACCAGTTTTTGTTTTAAGTCGGTTTTGAAGAAGAATTCCGCATCGGTTAAACGTGGACGAACCACTTTTTCGTTCCCTTCGATGATCGCGGTTGGATCTTCTGGGTTGATGTTCGAGACAAAAATAAAGTGCGGTAATAATTTGCCGTCTTTGTCATAAATTGGGAAATATTTTTGGTCGCCTTTCATGGTGTAAACCAAAGCTTCCGCAGGCACGGCTAGGAAACGTTCTTCAAATTTTGCCGCTAACACGTTTGGATATTCCACCAATGAGGTCACTTCTTCAAGCAAGCTTTCTTCAATGTCAGCCACGCCACCAAGTGCGGTCGCTTTTGCTTGAGATTTTGCCAAAATTTCTGCTTTACGCTCATTGAAATCTGCGACTACAGAACCTTTTTCACGTAATAATTGTGGATATTGGTCTGCATGTTGAATTTCAAATTCTTTCTCGCCTAAGAAACGGTGACCGCGAATAGTGCGCGCACTTGCCACACCTAAAATTTCACCTTCAATTAACTCGTCACCCAATAACATAGTAACCGTGTGAACTGGACGAATAAACTGCACGGTTTTGTCTGCCCAACGCATTGGTTTTGGAATTGGCAATTTCGCCAACGCATTTACCACAATGTCGTTAAGTAAGTTTTTAGTCGGTTGACCTTCAATTTTTGCACGATGAACGAGCCATTCGCCTTTATCAGTTGCAATGCGTTCTGCTTGGTCAACGGTAATCCCACAACCACGCGCCCAGCCTTCTGCCGCTTTAGTTGGCTTACCTTCCGCGTCAAACGCAGCTGATACTGCCGGCCCGCGTTTTTCGATTTCTTTGCTTGGCTGTTGTGTGGCTAAGTTCAACACTTTCACCGCCAAACGACGTGGTGCCGCAAACCATTCGATTTTGTCGAATGATAAACCCGCTTGATTTAATTCCGCCTCAACGTTATCCGCAAAAGAGGTCGCTAATGTTTTGAGAGCTTTTGGTGGCAGCTCTTCTGTGCCGATTTCTACTAGGAAGTTTTGGGTTGTCATTTTGTTTCTCTTATTTAAAAATTCTGTAGATTTAAATTCTTATTTTCTTCGTTATTACTTCTGCCAAATCTCCCCTAACCCCTCTTTGCTAAAGAGGGGATTGGATCTTTGGAGAGTTAAATATCTATGTTTTACTTTAACGTTTTTGAAAGCAGATAATTTAATCTCTATTGAAATTAAAAATGTAAATGAGCCAGTTACAATCAATTTACTCAAGAATTCCCCCCCTCTTTAGCAAAGAGGGGTAGGGGAGATTTACTCGCTTCGCTCGCACTTCGTGCCGTTGCTAAAGCAACGTTCAAACGCTTGCGTTTGTGGCAGAGGTTAATCCAACCTCATACTCAATAATCCCTCATATTCTAAAATATAAATAGCCCGTTACTGTCAATTCACTCAAGAACGCCCCCCTCTTTAGCAAAGAGGGGTAGGGGAGATTTGGTAGAGCTACTTAACGCTCATACTCAATCAGCCCTTACATTCTCTAAAAACAAATAAATCTGCTCTACTACCGCTTCAATTTCACGCATGACTTCATCATTGTTAAATCTCATCACCGTAAAACCAAGTGAATTTAATTCTGCATCTCGCAATGCGTCTTTTTCCTGATGATTGGGCTCATAGTGCTGACTACCGTCTAATTCGATAATCAGCTTTGCTTTCGCACAATAAAAATCAACGATATAGCTTAAAAGTGGCTTTTGCCGATTAAACCGAAAGCCTAATAACTGATCCCGATTAATCCGTTGCCAAAGTTTATTTTCTGCATCGGTTTGATTATTGCGAAGTTTTTGCGAATTTTCTTTTAAGTATTTTTCATAGGGTTGCATGAACGCTACTTCTTACCGTTTTCAATACTCCCACTCAATACCTGTTGAAAACGTTCGTAATCACAAAAACCATTTGCATCTTTTTCACAGCCTTTGAGGGTTAATGCTGTTTGGTTTGGTGGTGTCGCTAAACTTAATGGCGTGATGTTAATCAGCTGTTCGGTGGTTTGATACACATAATCCAACTTAAATTTGAGTTTGCCGCTGGGTTTGTGTTTCCACACTTCAAATAGTAACTTGCCACCGATTGGGATATTTTCTAATGAATCATTCAATTCATAAGGTTCAACACCCAGTGCCGCAAGCAGAGCGACGATATTAGAATCGTGTCCAACTAATAAGTTAATTTTGTTTTCGCTGTTTAGCTGTTGCTGAATAAATGCTAACAACGGATATGAGGCATTTTGTGCCAGCGCTTCGTTGTTTTTAAATAACGTGCGGTAATATTCGTTTTTAATTTCGTTAATTGCACGCCATTTTTCTTGGCTATCCACACGGCCGTTTGCGATTTCTGAATCAGGCTTACCCACATAATGCGCGAGCAATAATGCACTGACAATTTTCTTTCCTGTGCTGATAGAGCCAGTAATCTTGACCGACTTGCCATCTTTAATACTGTATTCACCGACTTTTCCACCTAAATCACACTCACCTTTTTGTAAGCAATTTGGTGAGTTTTTGTAATCAATGATTTCACTCAATAGTGCATAATTTGGCGCTAATTTTTGCTGTAAAGCGGTTAAATCAACGTTATTTTTTGCAGATTCAATCAAGGCTTGACTTGGATTATGCGCTTGTGTATTAAAAATCGGATCTTTTTCTGAACCAATTTTACCGTGATGTTGCAGTTGAACATTACAGCCCGCAAATGCACCAGAAACAATCGCTTGCCCTGTTGCAATGGTACGTTGCACACCATTTGCATAAGCAAAAATGCCTTCGCCCGATGCACAACGTTCTGTTGTTAGTAACCCTTTATCTGCAAGCCATTGACCTAAATACTGTCCGAAATAGGTTTCTAGCACCGTCCCTTTTGCAGTGAGATAGCCAGATGGTACATTCCATTTTGCCCATTCATAAGGGGAATATTTCGCCATTTCTTGCGGATCTTTTTCCACTGGTGAACGCAATCCGTGTCGGCTGAAAATCAATACTTTCTCTAATTCATAATCAGAACTTGAGGAAGTTTGACCATTTTCTGTTGCAAACGCACTACTTGCTAAAGCTGAGCCAAGCAAAAGTGCGGTGAATTTTAGGGTTATTTTTTTCATATTCGAGACTTAATCATTTAATGTTGAAATTGAGCTATAAAAATTCAAGGCATATTTGGTGCCGTAAACTAACACCATAAATACTGCAACAATATTGACTACCGCAAAAAAGATTAGTTGTTTACTATTGCTCTCCACCCAGAGCATTTTAAATAATGCGAGCGTACCAATATTTTCATCAAGTTCGCACTCTCCGCTTAGTGTTCTTAAGGTTTTCAGCATCTTGCGTACAAAAGCGACAGTATTTATTGCCATGACGCTGAGTGCAATAAATCCTGAGGCCAAGCTCAAAAACAGCACGAGAACATTACTCCACGCCCAATGTGTCCAATTCAGCTCAGAATACATAAATAACGCGAGTGATAAAAACAACACAGCGGGTGTTAAATTTCGCAAAAACATTAAATAGTCATCACCAATTCTAAATAAAAATTGCAAAAAACTGACTTTCTTCATTACTTTAAAAAATCTCTTTTAATTTGGATTCATCTAAAATAACACGGTCATCATCTAACAATAATGCCGGAAAGCCCGCATAGCCTTGTGCTTTTGCATCATCAAATGCGGCATGACGATCACGCAAACGCAACCATTGTTTCAAATTCGGGATGGAAGATAGTACTTCCACTGCCTCATAATCCACGCCCAAGCGTTTTAACTCTGCCACAAATGGCACAGTATCAGGGCAATCTGCTGCATAATAAAGGATAGGTTTCATTATTCACCTCCTTGTTCTGCTGCCGCAGTTGGATTTAATTTCGGGTCAGCAATTTTCGTTAAACGGTTACGATCGCGATGTTCAAATGGCGCATCATAATTCGGGATAATCATGGTTGTGGTTTGATCATATGACCAAGAGCCATCATCATGAAATTTTACCGTCATTTCAAAACTTTCCGTGGTAAATGAACGCTCTAAGAACGGATTCGAAATAATACCGTTTGTTAGTGAACCACGTACTGCTTTTACCGTAAACTCTTTCGCATCAGCCGGTGCATTACCGACAGCAATAAACGTTTGGCCACGTGGAATGCTACCTGTTAATAAAATATTGCCTGTTTCAGGCTCCCATAACCAATAGCCCACTTGATCGTGGAACGTCTCCACTTCGCCTGGTTGTACAATATGGGTGTGATAGCGTAATCCATAATAGAGTTGCGGACCATTGGTTTGCGCATCGGTTGGATGGGCTTCGTAACGTTCGATATAAGGATCTTTTTCTGGCCCTTCTGCTTTCGGGTTGATATCCACACCGCGTTTACCTTCCCAAACACCCGCTAATTTTGCCAATGGGCCTAAATTCGCGAGTGTATTAGGATCAGTTTCTGCTTCAGTATAAATATCGTCTGGGTATTGAAAATCTTTCATCATTTTCTCCTTATATCGTTGTGTTAATGCTTAAATTGCGGTCGCTTTTCGCTTTATTTTTTACAACCAGGGAAACCTAAGGCTTCACGGCTCGCATAGTATGCTTCCGCCACGCCTTTGGTTAATGCACGAATGCGTAAAATATAGCGTTGACGTTCTGTGACCGAAATCGCCTTACGTGCATCTAACAAGTTGAAGCTGTGTGCGGCTTTTAAAATGCGCTCGTAAGCTGGTAATGGTAACGGACGTTCTAATTCTAATAAACTTTTCGCTTCTTTTTCGTATTGATCAAAGCAGTAGAATAAGAAATCAGTATCCGCGTATTCAAAGTTGTAAGTGGATTGCTCGACTTCGTTTTGATGGAACACATCACCGTAAGTGGTTTTGCCAAGCGGGCCGTCAGACCAAACTAAGTCATACACAGAATCCACGCCTTGAATGTACATGGCTAAACGCTCTAAACCGTAGGTCACTTCACCTGTTACGGGTTTACATTCTAAGCCGCCCACTTGTTGGAAATAGGTAAATTGGGTCACTTCCATACCGTTTAACCAGACTTCCCAGCCTAACCCCCAAGCCCCTAAGGTTGGGTTTTCCCAGTTATCTTCAACAAAACGGATGTCGTTTTGTGTTGGATCGAAACCGAGCATTTCAAGTGAACCTAAATAGAGTTCTTGAATGTTGTCTGGAGACGGTTTAATCACCACTTGGAATTGGTAGTAATGTTGTAAGCGGTTTGGGTTTTCGCCATAGCGACCATCGGTCGGACGACGTGAAGGTTGCACATAAGCAAATGCCATTGGTTCTGGGCCTAATGCGCGTAATGCGGTCATTGGGTGAGAAGTCCCTGCGCCCACTTCCATATCAAAAGGTTGAACAACGGTACAACCTTGATTTGCCCAATATTCTTGCAAGGCTAAAATCATGCCTTGGAATGTTTTTACGTTGAATTTTGTACTCATAATTTTTTAATAACAATGTGATGAAAAATACAGGCATTATACTTGAAACTATAAGGCGGATAAAGGCGAAAAAGTGCGGTCAGAAAAATCCTTAAATTTTTTATTTCTCTTAAATTTCATTCATTTTCATGATGAGTTATTTTCATCATGAGAGATTTGCTTGCCAAGCCTCAAATGTGTAAACTGCTGGCGCTTTTATATAGACTTTTATCCTAGGGATTTTAAAATGAAAAAAAATGTGATTACTTCAGCGATTTTATTAGCGATTCCTGCATTAGCGGCCGCTGAAGAGGTAGCAAAATTAGATGTGATTAATGTCTATTCTGCCTCAGCTACCCCAACTAGCCTTCATCAAACAGCTTCATCCGTTACCGTTTTAACCGAAAAAGATTTTGCACAACGTGGCGCGACTTATGTCAGTGATGTGTTGAAAACTGTACCAAGTTTAGCCGTGAGCACTTCAGGCGGTCGTGGCACATTAACTAATGTATTCTTACGTGGTGCGGATGCAAACCACACTGCCGTGATTATTGATGGCGTGAAAGTAAACCCTGTTTCTGGCTATGGCTTTGATTTCGGAGGCTTAGCATTAAGCAACATTGACCGCATCGAAGTATTACGCGGTGAGCAATCTGCTCTTTGGGGAAGTGATGCCATGGGCGGTGTGATTTATATCACCACGAAGAAAGGCTTAGAAAAAGGCAAAACCTTCAATGTTGATTACGATTTCGGCACAGGCTCTAATCGTACGGTAGATGGTTCATTAACCCTTTCAGGTTCAAACAACGGTTTCTATTATGCTTTACACAGTGACAGCCACCATACCAAAGGCATTTCAGCACTCAGCAAAAACCGCTTTAACTACACCGCGCAAGATGGTACAGCTGTAAATACCGGTGGTTCAAGCGAACGCGATAAATTCCACCGTGATAACGCTTCTCTTCGTTTCGGCTATGACGATAACCAAAAAGGTTTCGACTTCTTAACCTCTCACAGCAGCCAAACTGCTAACTTTGATAACAGCGCAACGGATGAAAAAGGCCACTACACTCGCACACGTGACACCTTATTCAAATTAAGTGGTTTCTTAGGTAACGATGATGAATTGCTTAAACACAAAGTTGGGGTAAGCCATCTCAAAACTGACAGCGATACCGTTGGCTACACATCGGCTTACGATGCGAAAAAACTCAACGCAAACTATCAATTAGACGTCAATTTCGATCATGAAGGAGCTCTCACGCAAGGTTTAAGCTTCTTAACTGACTATCAAAAAACTGATTTCAACTCGTCTTATTTCAACAATGCAGGTAATAAAAAACTTGTTGAGAAAAGCTTAGCGGCTGAATATCGCTTATTGCACGATGAAGATCATAGTTTAAATATTAGCGGTCGTTACACTGACAGCTCTGAATATGAAAACTCATGGACTGGCCGTATCGCAGGCGCTTACCGTTTACACAATAACGTGAAAGCACACGCAAGTTTCGGTTCAGCGATTCAAAACCCGACGATCACGGAATATTACGGTTACAACGCGCGTTATATCGGCAACCCGAATTTACAACCTGAGAAAAGTTTAGGTGGCGATGTAGGTTTCTTATTTGAAACCAATGACAACCGTCACAGCTTTGATGTGACTTATTTCGCTCGCAACGTGAAAAATGCGATTAGCAGCGAAGTAATCAACTTTACTACTTATGCAAGCCGTGCCGTAAACCTTGAAGGCAAGAGCAAAGTGAAAGGCGTTGAAGTGGCATATAACGGTAAAATCACCGATGCATTAACCGCTTATGCAAACTACACCTACACGCAAACCCGAGACAGCAAAGGCGCTGAATTAGCACGTCGTCCAAAACATTTAGCGAACGCGGGCTTAGCATACCAAATCACTGAAAAATTGGGTGCGGATGTAAATGTATCTTACACAGGCAAACGCATGGATACCTACTATTCACCGACTTACAGCACGCATAAAGTGAAATTACCATCCTACACCTTGGCAAACTTCGGCGTGAACTATAAAGTGGTGGATAGCTTGACGATTTATGCAAATCTTAACAACGTATTCAATAAAAAATACGAAAACGTACTGGGCTATGGCCAAGAAGGACGTAATGTTTACGTTGGGTTGAAAGGATCGTTCTAATTATTACCCACTAATAAGGGCGTGCTTAGCACGCCTTTTTACATTCTTGATGGCGTAGCGTATCATTATCTATATGAAAAAAACTCGCTTAATTTTAACCGCACTTTTCCTTCCGTTTACCTCTCAGGCTTCGGAAGAATTTGTCTCGCTTACGCTTTGCAGTGACAGGCTACTTATCGAACTGGCGGAGCCTTCTCAAATTGCTGCGCAGTCACCTTATTCAAAAAATCCGTTGATGATGTTAGACAAAATCAATATCGACAAACCTGTTCTAGAACCACAATTAACGGAGTTATTGCCCTATTTGGATAAAACGATTCTGATTAACGAAACCTTTTATCCACAATTAGTCGCAGAGCTGAAAAAACTCAATGTGAAGATTATCCCGATTAACGACAGCCCACAAACGCCTGATGAATTGTTTGCACTGATTTTAGATTTAGGCAAACAACTGGGTAATGAGCAAAAGGCGGCAGATTTAGTAACAAAACTCAAATCGCAAAACTTTAACTTAAATCGACCGCTTACTGATACACTGATTTTGTCGGAAACAGGTGTGGTAGAGAGTTATTACCCACAATATCCTGTACTGTTAAATTTACTCGGATTAACGCCACTAAAAACACCACTTACCGCACAAAATTTCTCATTAGAAAAAGTGATTTTAAGCCAACCGAATGTACTGATTTCTCTGACCGACAAACAAGGTTACAATGCACAAGCCGAATTGCTGCAACACCCTATGTTGCAAGATTTTTTCAAAAACCAACCGCTTGTCAGCATCCCGATGAAATATACCTATTGCTTTGATCACGGCGTATGGCAAGGAGCGGAGAAGATTTATCAACAGTTAAAATAATGTAGCTGACAAATCTCCCCTAACCCCTCTTTGCTAAAGAGGGGAATTTCATTATTAAATTAACCCTAGATGACATATTTATATGTCTTTATGTATAAATGATTAGAATAAAACATCAGAATTATAAATCCCTACACTATAATTCCCCTCTTTAGCAAAGAGGGGTTAGGGGAGATTTGACAAACTCAAATTAACAAATGATATTTGGATTACATAGGAAATTGATCATTGACCAAAACACTCAAATTAAATACCACACTTTTCTTCGCGTTGCTATTGATTAGCGGCTTTGCGGTTTATCATCAGCTAGGTGATTTCGCCCATCTCAAAAATGCGGATGGCGTGCTCACCGATATGCGTTCAATGGTGCTGTGGGATATTCGTTTTCCGCGCATTGGTTTAGCTTTATTGACAGGCGCTAGCCTAGCAATAGCGGGCAATGCGATGCAAGGTATTTTCCAAAACCCATTAGCGAGTCCAGGCTTACTCGGCAGTAGTGCTGGGGCAACAGCCGCTAGTGTATTTATCCTCTATTATTTTGCCGTGCCATTTTCACTGCTCTTAGCCGGTGGTGTGATTGGTGCGCTTTTAAGCTTTTTAATCGTGTATTTGATTGCTAAAAACTACGGCACCACGATGATGATTCTAAGCGGGCTAGCGGTCAATATGTTACTTGGTTCAGCAATTGCATTACTGCTATCCAACGCAGAAAGCCCATGGGCATTAGCTGAACTTTATCGTTGGTTACAAGGCTCATTGATGTGGGCAAAATTAGATACCCTGCTTATTTCACTCCCGATTGTTCTGGCGGGAATTTTCTGTTTATACCACACTCACCGATACTTAGATTTACTCACCTTTGGTGAAGAAACAGCGAGTACCATGGGCGTGGATCCCAAACGTAGCTTCTTCATCAGCACCTTTGGTGTGGCTTTATTAGTCGGTGCGACTATTCCGCAAACCGGTACTATTGGTTTTATCGGTTTAATCGCACCACACTTCGCCAGTATTTTATTAAAAGCTCGTCCGTCACAGCTTTACCTCACCAGTGCGTTAATTGGGGCTTTACTGCTCTTATTGGCTGATTTGGCGATTTTATATATCCCACTGTTTTCACATATTTACATCGGCACATTGACCGCACTTATCGGTGCCCCTTGCTTGATTTGGATGTTATTAACGCAACAGAGAAAAATCTATGATTAAAATTGAAAAGCTCACCCAATCCTATTGCTTAAATGACATCAACTGTACGCTTCCATCAGGTAAATTGATTGGCATTATGGGCGCCAATGGTGCGGGGAAATCTACCTTATTAAAAACCATTGCGGGTATCTTGCCCCTCAAACAAGGTGAAATTTGGTTTGATGATCAACCATTAAGCAAAATGAATGCTCCCGAAAAAAGCCAATACATTGCTTATCTTGCACAAAATACGCAAATACATTGGGATTTATCCGTTTATGATGTGATTGCATTAGGCTTGGCAGCTCCGTTGCCAAAAGAAAAAGAGCGGTCAAAAATTCAAACGTTTTCAGAAAAATTTGCGGTAACTCATTTGCTCGACAAGCCATTTCAACAACTTTCAGGCGGTGAGAAAGCACGCGCACAACTCGCCCGCTGCTGCATTAAAGAATCTCCTGTTTTATTGGTCGATGAGCCGATTGCGCCACTCGACCCTTATTATCAAATTGATATGATGGAACAGCTTAAATCACTCACACCGGAACATACTTGTGTCGTTGCCATTCATCACCTTTCATTGGCTTATCAGTTTTGTGATGAAATTGTTCTATTAGAACAAGGCAAATTGTTAGCAGTCGGTGAAACGCAAGCCGTATTAAATGCGGAAAATTTGGCGAAAGCCTTTCATATTCGTGCTGAGATTGATCCTCAGGAAAAGACTATCGCAAAAATTGAAAAGCAATAAAAATAAAAGCACTTAGCGATTCACTAAGTGCTTTTTTATAGAAATGAATTACGGTTGGATTTCTGAATCTACGAAGAAATAAGCAATTTCTCGTTTTGCGCTTTCAACGCTATCAGAACCATGAACAGAATTTTCACGCTGGCTTAACGCGAAGTCTCTACGGATAGTACCTTCTGCCGCCTCAGCTGGATTCGTTGAACCAATCAAAGTGCGGTAATCTTTTACGGCATTTTCTTTTTCCAATATAGAAACCACTATCGGGCCAGAGAGCATATACTCCACCAACGGCTCAAAAAACGGTTTACCTTGATGTTCTGCATAGAAACCTTCCGCTTGCTCTTTGGTTAATTGCATCATTTTAAGCGCAACGACACGGAATCCCTGTGATTCAAAACGTCCTAAAATAGCGCCAATTAAATTACGCTTTACTGCATCGGGTTTGATAATCGAAAAAGTACGTTCTACCATAAAATCCTACTTAACTTGCTTTCGTTACTAATAAATTTGCTAAAGTTTTCACACCAATTCCGGTTGCACCTACAGCCCATAAATCACTACCTGATTTACGATAAGTAGCCGAACAGTCAATATGCAACCAACGTTCTTGATAGTTCTTCACAAAATACGATAAAAATGCCGTTGCAGTACTTGCCCCCGCCACAACTGGTGCAGTACCTGTATTTGCAATATCCGCAAAAGAAGACGTGATTTGGCTACGATGGAAATCCTCAAAAGGCAAACGCCAGAACGGTTCATTTTCTTCTTTCGCAGCTTGGAACAAACTATTTACCAACGCATCATCCATAGAAAGCACGCTGTGGTAATCATTACCCACCGCCACTTTCGCCGCCCCCGTTAAGGTTGCACAATCGACAATAAATTGTGGGTTTTGACTATCGGCTTCAATTAAACCGTCTGCTAATACTAAACGACCTTCTGCATCAGTATTTAGAATTTCAGCGGTTACACCATTTTTATACGTGATGATATCACCCAATTTGAATGCATTACCGCTCACCAAGTTTTCTGCACAGCATAGATAGAGTTTTACACGTTGATTTAAACCGTGCGCAATCGCAAATCCTAATGCCCCCGTTAATAACGCAGCTCCGCCCATATCAGTACGCATGGTGCTCATGCCATCACTTGGTTTGATGCTATAACCACCACTGTCAAAAGTAATTCCTTTACCGACCAAGCATGCTAATACCGGCGCATTTGGATCATTAGTTGGGTTAAAATCTAATTGCAACATAGCTGCTGGATTAATAGAACCACGACCCACAGTAAAAATCCCGTGGTAGCCTTGCTCTTTTAACGCTTCGCCAGAAATGATTTGAAAACTGACCGCACTTTTATCGGCATAATTTTCGGCTTGTTGAGAAATAAACTTAGCTGCACGCTCCGCTAATTTAACTGGCGTCAATGTTTCTGCTGGTTCATTAATAATTCCACGTACAAAATCACCACATTCAATACGCGCTAATAACTCATCTTGTGGCTCATCATCTAAATGAGGAAATTCAATCGAATAATCTTGCTTCGCCGAATAAAAACCTTGATAAAATGCCCAGCATTTTTCTAATTCCCATGCATCCCCCACAAGTTCAACATCTTTAATACCTTGCCCACGTAACTTACGTGCGGCTTTTTGAACTAAAACAAGGTTCGATTTTTCATCATCTTTGAGATGAATAACGGCTTGATCTTGATTAAAACTTAAAATGGCATTTTTGCCCCAACTCCCCGAAGCGGGAGTCGTTGATAATGTAATTTGCATGTGGTTCTTCTCCTTTATTTATCTATTATTCTCTAGGTACCATTTTACCGTCTGACGAAGTCCTTGTTCAAAGGTTATTTGTGGTTGCCAACCTAATTCTGCATGAATTTTAAAACAATCCAATGAATATCGCATATCGTGACCAGGTCGGTCTTTTACAAAAGTCATTAAATCTTCGTAATACTTAATGTGATTAGGCTTATTTGGTGCAAGTTCTTCGAGTAATTGGCAAATTGTTTTAACCACTTCAAGGTTTGTTTTTTCACAATTTCCACCGATATTATAGTTTTCCCCGACTCGACCTTTTGTCAAAACTAAATATAAGGCTTGAACATGATCTTCCACAAATAACCAATCACGAATTTGCTGCCCATCACCATAAATTGGCAAAGGCTTCCCCATCAGCGCATTTGAAATCATTAAAGGAATGAGCTTTTCAGCATGCTGATAAACCCCATAGTTATTGGAACTGTTTGTGATAATCACCGGCAAACCATAAGTGCGATGCCAGGCCTGTACCAGATGATCACTTGCTGCTTTTGAGGCTGAATAAGGACTACTAGGATGATAAGGAGACTGTTCGGTAAAGGCCGGTTCAGAAAAGGATAAATCCCCATACACTTCATCTGTAGAAATATGGTGGAATCGAAAGGCAGATTTTTTAGCTTCGTCTAAGGTATACCAATAATTCTTAGCAACTTCTAACAACGTATAAGTGCCAACAATATTGGTTTGAATAAAATCAGCCGCTCCCGTAATAGAACGATCAACATGACTTTCAGCCGCCAAATGCATCACCGCATCCGGCTGATATTTTTCGAAAACGCTTTCTATCGCCTTACGATCACAAATATCAACTTGCTCAAAAGCATAACGAGGATTATTTTCTACCTCTTTCAAAGCCGATTGATTTGCCGCATAAGTCAGCTTATCAACATTGATAACAGAATCATGAGTATGATTAATGATATATCGAATGAGGGCGGAACCGATGAAGCCGGAACCGCCGGTGATGAGGATTCTTTTGCTCATAAAAGGAAGTAGAATTTATTCGGATCTAGTACTTTCATTAACCATGAAAGAATAAAATAGAAATAGAACAAAGAAGTAAAAGATATTTCCTGAATTATGTGCAAGAAATGCCTGACTCATGCAGTAAATAATCGTTGATAGTACATGAATAATACCTAATATCGAAATAAATTTTATTCTTTTATTCCTCTGGCCCACTACCTTTCTGTAGAATAAGTGTAAAGGGACAATAAAAATACTTAATATGGCAATTCCTCCCAATATCCCTTTCTTTGCTAATTCGTCTATAAATTGATTATGTAAATGTGAAAAGGAGATTGACGTCTTAGTTACAACATCTTTATCAGCTAAATCTTTTTTATAATAATCTAATTCTTTTAAACTCCACCCAGAAATTGGGTGCTCTAAAAAAGCTTTTGAACCAATCTTCCACATATCTAAACGTTCACCGACAGAGCTTACTTTATTATAACCAGATAAATACACATCTAATTGATATTTTGCATCAGAAATTCTCCCAGTAAATTGATTATTCATCATCAATAATGCTCCACTAAAACACAAAATCAGCGAAAGTCCTATTAATACCTTTCTTGATAATAAATATCTATATAAAAAAAGAAGGGTTATTACTATGAATGGAGCACTAATCCATCCTCCACGAGTAAATGAAAGGATACTAGCCAAAACGCCGAATATACCACAACCAATTGAAAATAAAGCCAACTTACTTTTCTTTGCGTCTAAAAAATAAAAAGAGATACCAAAACTAAATAAGCCTAATGACATCGCAATATCCCCAGACTGTATCTTCATTTGGTTATAAAAAGCACTTTCTAAGCTTAAAATATAATACTGATAGAGAGCTACAACACCTGAAATAAAAGAACCTAAAGGAATGCTATAGAGCAAAATATCAAATTTAACTGAACTATAAACTATAAAAATAATCACAGAAAGAAATAAAAATGCTCTTAATGGATTATCTATTAGCTTAATTTTTTCCCCATGAAAGAAAATAAAGAAAAGTGAAACTAAAAAATAAAAAGTAGTCACCCCAAAAATGGCTTTATTCTGCCTTACCACCTCTAAAAAACCTACTCTCTTATAGAGCAAATAACACAAAAATAATATACTTAAAACTAATAATGCCGTCGAACCGTAGTTATATCCTTTAGGAAACATCAAAAGTAAAGTAAAAAATAAAAATATTGATGCATTAATAAACAACTTAGGGGAAATTCCTATATTAAGCATAAATCTTAATCCTTATATAATACATCTACAATTTCTGCCGTAGGCTTAAAGCCTGTAGGGGCATTTAACAATGTTTGACGAATAGCAATATAATCTGCAGCTTTACAAGCATCCTCTAATTCAACCAACACGTCTGATAGTTGTTCAAATGGTAAATAAACCTCTTCAGCTGTCATAATACGAGGATGACTTGTTTTACGAACGTTATCACCACCAATTAACAACTCTTCATACAATTTCTCTCCTGGTCGCAACCCAGTATAAGTAATTTCAATATCACCTTTCGAGTTGTTTTCATCCTTAACCGATAGCCCTGACAACTGAACTAAGTTTTTAGCTAAATCCACTATTTTAACTGGTTCTCCCATATCTAAAATGAAAACATCACCACCTTTTGCCATTGCTCCAGCCTGAATAACAAGCTGAGCTGCTTCAGGAATAGTCATGAAATAACGAATAATATCAGGGTGTGTAATAGTAATAGGACCACCTTTTAGAATTTGCTTTCTAAACAAGGGAATAACTGAACCTGATGAGCCCAATACATTACCAAAACGAACCATACTGAAACAAGTTTGGTAGTCTTTCAATTGTTCTGATAACGCCTGTAAACACAGCTCAGCCATACGCTTACTCGCCCCCATCACATTTGTTGGGCGAACTGCTTTATCTGTTGAAATGAGTACAAACGATTTCACATTATGTTCTGCGGCGCATCTTGCAACATTATATGTACCAAATACATTATTTTTAACACCTTCAATCACATTATACTCAACCAAAGGAACATGCTTATATGCTGCAGCATGATAAATAGTATCAACACTAAAATGAGATAAAACGCGATCTAGGCGTTCAATATCCTGTACATTTCCTAAAACAGGATAAATTTTAGTGTTTGTAATATTATTTTTCTTCGCAATCTCTAATAACTCTTGATGAATGGAATAAAGAGAAAATTCTGAAAGTTCAAATAAAATTAAAGCATTTGGCTCATTTAAAATAATTTGACGACATAACTCAGAGCCAATTGAACCACCAGCTCCTGTTACCATAACAGATTTACGAAGAATATTTTTCTGTAATAAATCTTTATTTGGTAATACTGGCTCTCGACCTAACAAATCCTCAATGTGAACTTCTCGTAGCTCATCAATTTTTGCATTCCCTTGCAAGATATCTTCCATATCCGGAATAGTTTGGACTTTAATTTTTAAAGGAATTAAGCTATCAATTATTGTCTTACGCTTGCTACGTGACGCACTAGGAATCGCTAACAAAATAACTTTAACATTATATTTTTGAACAAGTTTTGAAATATCATTTGGCGAAAATATTTTATTTCCTAAAAGATAATTTCCATGTAGCTTAGTGTTATCATCAATAAATCCACGAATGCGATAGCGATAAGCATGTTTAAGTAACACAGCTAGTTGACGCCCTGTTGCACCGGCGCCATAAATCAAAACAGATTCATTATCTTTATCTAAAATTAAACTAACATAATATCGAACCAGCATTCTTGCACTACCACATAGCAAGAACACATAGGAAAAATAAATAATAGGTACAGTTCTAGGTATATCTGAATCAATGAAGAAAGAAAAGAAAATAAGACTAACAGCTGAAACAAAAGCACCTCCAGCCACCATTGCTAAAGCCTTAAAAGATATGTAACGTAAGACCGCACGATAAAGCCCTAATTTAATAAATGTAAAAAGAGTTATCGCAATTGTGCATAATAGAGTTATCCAAATTTCTGTATTGTCAAATGCAACTATGCCGCCTAGTCGAGTCCAGTAAGCTAGAAAAAATGCAGATATCAATAAGACCACATCAATAAAAAGACTAATTACTCTCTTTTTAGTTCTCGACATTCCAAATACTAGAGAATAAATCATACAAATATCCTTAAGTTAGTAAAATTGGTTAAATAATCTACCTAACAATCTTCAACAATGTTAGAAAGATTATTTTAAAGTATTCTGATACATTTTTATTCTGAATGTACTTCATATTATATTTAATCTTCTCAGGCATGATCTCTTCAATATATGTTTTCTCAGGATCGGTTGATTTCCCCAAAATCTCATTTTCATCCATATATTCAATTGAAGCATAATCTGTAATACCTGGTTTTACAGAAAGTACTTTTTGTTGCTCATCAGTATACAAGTCAACATATTTTCTTACCTCTGGACGAGGACCAACTAAGCTCATATCTCCAACTAGTACATTAATCAGCTGTGGTAACTCGTCAAGTTTATACTTACGAATAAAATAACCTGAACGGGTAATTCTAGGATCTCGACCACCTACAGTGATTAACCCTTTTTTATCAGCATCAACTACCATCGAGCGAAACTTAAACAGACCAAAATCGATACCATTCTGTCCAACTCGAACTTGCTTATAAAAGACAGGACCTTTTGAATCAATCTTAATCCAAATGGCTAATACAATCAAAATAGGGGCTAGAACAACTAGCCCAACTAAACTTAAAATAAAATCAAAAAAACGAATCACTTTTACTTAACCTTATTATAGGCATTAACAACAGTATCAATTACAAATTTCACCTGCTCATCTGTTAATTGAGGATAGATAGGAAGAGAAATCTCACACTTATAGTTATTATATGCTTGCGGGTAATCTTCAATTTTATACCCTAAGTTCTTAAATAAAGTAAGCATTGGCATTGGGATAAAGTGAACATTTACAGCCACTTCACTCTTAGCAATTTCATCAATCATCGCATCTCGTTGCGCTTCAGTAAAATCTTTAATACGTAGCGCATACAAATGATACGATGTTTCTTTTTCACCTTGTTTCGATGGCGGCAAAATTGCCCAATCATATTGTTTAAATGCTTCGCCATAAGTATCAAAAACACGTTTGCGTTCTTTCAATAAATCTTCGTAAATACGAATTTGTGCTAAGCCGATCGCTGCATTCACATCTGCCATATTAATTTTCATACCTAGGCCAGTAATATCGTATCGCCAACCACCAGCTTTACTCTTAGAGAAAGCATCTTTAGTTTGACAGTTTAATGCCATTTGGCGAAGCTCACCATAGAGTCTAGCATTATCAAAAGGTGCTGGTAAGTTAATACAAATTGCACCACCTTCAGCCGTTGTAACATTTTTTACGGCATGCAATGAGAAAATAGCGATGTCGGTTTCACTTCCTGTTCTCATGCCTTTTTTGTACCAAGCACCTAAAGAGTGTGCGGCATCATTTAATACTAAAATACGGCCAAGTTTTTCTTGATTTTCGCTTTCAGCCTTAAAGAGCGGTCGAATTTCTGATGATTTCACTAAATCCATAATTTCATCATAATCGCAAGGGAATCCAGCAATATCAACAGGCATAATAGCTTTCGTTCTTGGTGTAATTGCTTTTTTAATCGCATCCAAAGAAATATTAAAATCTTCTGAAGTATCTACCATTACTGGTTTAGCTCCTGCATGCAATACCGCTAAAGCTGTTGCACTATAAGTATAAGCAGGCACAATTACCTCATCGCCTTCTTTTACGCCGAACCAACGAAGCATCATAATCGCTGCAGAAGTCCAAGAGTTTACACAAAGCACTTCTTTGGCCCCTGAGAATTGTTTAATTTCTTCTTCTAAAGCTTTAACTTTAGGTCCTGTGGTAATCCAGCCTGAACGTAAAGAATCTACAACTTCATTGATTACATCTTCATTAACATATGGAGGAGAAAATGGAATTTTCATGTTTTTATCCTTTCTATCTAAATAATTTATATAATAATTTTTTCACAAAGCTTGGAGAAATAGACATCAAAAAATAAGCAATTGCGTAGATATCTGCTTTAATACCATAATTTAAATCTCTATTTATATGAAATAGGCGGAATTTTAGTAGCCCAATTGTTTTTTTCCAATTTGCTCTGCGCTTATAAAAGTCGGAACTGCGCCTGAATTTTAATCCAATATAATCTATATTGGCTAACTTACAGTTATTTAGAAAACCTTGATACCATAATAATGTATCTTCGGCCATTACTAAACTTGAAAGATATTTTGCTCCTTTTTCAAAAAATCGTCTTCTAAACATAGTTGTAGGATGAGCTATAGGATCTCTCTTAGAGAAGAACCTCCGAAGATCATAATGTGTTTGAGGATAAATAACTGAATCCTTAATTATCTCATTTTTTTCATTTATTTCCTCCAAAAAACACCCCACTGCATCAATATCAGTGTTTTTTTCAAGAAATTTAATTTGTTTTTCAAAACGTTCCGGTGTAGAAATATCATCAGTATCCATCACTGCAATATAATCACCTTTGCATTTTTCCAACCCTATACTTTTAGCACCACCAGTTCCAAGATTTTTTTCTAAAGAAATAATATCCAAAACCTCACCAAGCTTCACTTTCCAATTCTTTATGACATCATATAACTCTGTCGTTAAAGGGCCATCTTCAACCAATACAACTTGATCAGGTTTCACCGTTTGATGTTCCCAAATACTATCCATTGCTTGATCAAAATATTCTGGTTTTTCTTTATGATAAATTGACATTAACACTGATAACATTATTTATGTCCTATAATTCAAAAGAGGCTTTTTCTGGAAATCTTTTATCAAAGAATATGAGAGTTTCATCTCGAATCTGCACATATTCACTATCAGATAAGCTTGGAGAATCATTAAAACAAACAAATTTTGGATTTAATTTCTCACAATCTCGAATCGCATTATGAAGATCCTCTAGTGTTAAAATATTGGTTTCAACCCCATCATCATGCTTATAGGGGTAAAAATCTCCTTTAGCTAAACGCCAATAACGATATAAATACTGTGTCAAATCTGTATTGTGCCTAAATTTATTACTGGAACAGAGTTGCATTTCATCAAAACAATATTTTTTCACTTCTTGTAAGGTGCTATTCACATAAGGAATCGGATGATGCCAGTGCTCAAACCAAAAATATTTTCTATAAATATTCTTCAATAGAAAATTACTCATTTTATTTAAAGTCGAGTAACTTTTATGGTAAAGAAGTTTGTTATCTAACATTGATGGCTTAAAGAATTTATTTATAAGAGAAATATTATTATTTAAAGAATTAACCCATGTATCTATCTCTTTAAGCATTCCAAATAATTTATTACGAGCCACCCACCCGTGACATAAAAAATCAACAGCTTTTCCATCGACAAAGAAACGCTCCACATCCGTTTTAGAAAAAATAATAGTATCATCATTTAAGTAAATAAAACGCTCTGACAGTCCTTCAATATTTGGCAGACTCATCTCAATAGAACTTGAGTTAAATACCGGCAAATGCTCTTTATTATCATAAATATCGCTATGCTTAACTAATTCAATCTTAGGTGAATTAATATCCAACCATTCTGGATAATGTCCACAAGTAACTAAGTAAATTTTATTATACCAAGGACAATTTTTTTCAATAGAACGAAGTACATACTTTAATGTGCCTGAATCACGAAATCTTGCACTCGAATTTGCATCTGATAAGGACCGATTCTCAGCATATTGTTGTCGAGACTTTTGCCATTCAGGATCTTGGTTATCCACCCACGGTAAAACAAAATCTATTTTATCTATCATATAAGGCCTATTATTTAAAACTATTTATTAATTTTATCCAACTCTTTAAAACATTCTCTTTTTTATAGAGATCTATATTCAAGCAAGCATTTTTTGAGAACTTCAACCTACAATCAGCATTAGAAATCAGATAATCTATTTTTTGCTGCATCTCTTTTAGATTTTGGTTTTCTATCAAAAAACCATTCTTATTATCACTAATTATTTCTCCGGGTCCAGTTGGGCAATCGTAAGAAATTATTGGTAACTTACAAAATTGAGCTTCTAGTAAACTTAAAGGTAAACCTTCATATTTAGATGTCATAACAAGGAATGAGTGCTCAGGTAAAATCCCCATAATATTATTTACTTTTCCTCGTAAAAAAATATGATTTTCAAGATTGTTTTTATTAATTAGATTCTGTAAATTTTCTTTTAGCTCTCCATCACCATAAATATTCCATATCCAGTCCTGATATTTATTAAAAATATATTTCCCTATCATAATAACATGATCAAATTGCTTAACAGAAACCAAGCGACCTACACTAATAATTTTCTTGGACTGAATATTATAACTCTCATTATAGTATTTATTAAAATCAACAAAGTTTGGAATTACAGACAATTTCTTTTCTAATACATTAAGTTTCTTAACAAAATTTCTCAGATCTCTTTGTGTTAAACATACAATATGATCTGAAAACTTGGCTCCTATATACTGCCTTAAATAATGTATTTTACCATAAGTTTGATTTTCTAAATTAGAATGCTCACAGTAAATCCATTTTGATTTAGCTAGTTTAGATGCAAGCCAAGCAATTTCATTAGGACCGGCTGTAATAGAAAATAATAGACTTATTTTGTTACTTTTTAAAATTAAACTTAGATTATATGAAAATCTTATAATACTTCTATAAATACTACCGCACCCAATGGACAAATAATGAATTCTTATTTTATTATTTAAATGTATAATAGAACTATCATTCTTTTTAAAAAGTGAAATAATATGCACCTCATAAATATTTGAAAGTTCATTAGCTAACTGTAGCGTTATATTTTCCGCGCCACCAAGCAAAGTTATATCATATAGTAAAAATGCAACAATTTTATTCTTATTCATAGTTCTTCACCTTATATTCAGAAAACAACTTATCTATAAAAAACATTATAGTAATAGATATTATAAATTTCATATCAAAGAAGTAATAAAAGAATCCTGAATATGTAAATCGTGGAAGTAATATCAAGTTTAACATTGTTAATAGAGCAAGTATTCTAATATAATAAGACTTGAAAAATAATGAACTATTCAAACAAGATATAACTCTTCCTAGTATAGCTGATAAAATAACAACCCCTAAAAAACCAAAATCTAGATAATTCTCTAAAACATATGAAGTTCCTCTTCCATGCCCCATAAGATAACTATCCCCCATTACTAAATAAGATAATGGATGGGCTAAATTATTACTATTTAAAACAGCCAACATATTATTTCCAGAACCAAGTTCTGGGAAAGAAAATATTTTTGATGAAATAGAATTATGAAGTAATGAGTCAATAACCATACCAAAAGAATAAACTTTATCTTCCCTATTTGGTAATAGTTTCTCAATTTCTAATCCTTGAACAATCGTATAAAAAGAAGTTCCTTGTAGATATAGGAACTTAACAATAGCATTTTTTTCATATGGTTGAGAAGAAATTACATCTACATCACTATTTTTCTCTCTAAGATTTCCAACATAATTAAATAATGCCATTAAAGAAATTAAAAATAAAATGATATAAAAAATTCTTTTAAAGCTTATATTTTTACTAAAACCTAGATTTTCATTTAATAAAAAATAATACAAAATTAAAAATATAAAAAACTGCCCCACGCCATTTCTTTCACCTATTAATAAAACAGGAACTAAACTTATTAAATGAAAAATAATTACTAAAATTCTTTTTTTAGAATTAGGAATTGCAGCAAGAAAAAAAATAAAAAAGTAAATATAAAACGCTGAAATGGAAACTAAGAAAGACGGCAATCTCCCCTGAAAAGCCAGATAATTATCTGTATAAGGTAAGTCCCTCAATAATAAATATCTATCCACCCCAACAATAAAATTTATAACCCATAGAAATAAAACAATAAAGAACAAGATATTTTCCGAACTCTTTGATAACTTATATATTTCCTTTTTAACCATTAACCTATTATTAATAGAATACCCAAAGTTAATTGAAAACAAAGATAAACCTATAATAAAAAGAGACATTGTGTAAAATTCTAAATTAACATCCCAATAATCTATTTTATATAAATATTCAATAACAGGTCTACTTAGTAGAAACAAAAAAATCATTAGATTAAACATTATATAAATTAAATTTTTAGCGATACCTTTTGAAAAGAAAATATTTAAAAATAAAAAAATAACATCAAAAATAAGAAAAATATCAATATCATTGCAATTAGAAAAATACAAAAAAACAAAGATCAAGAACAACATCGCATATAAAAAATGCTTTAGGGTAGCAAATAAAGAAATCATATATTATTTTAAGGTTTTATATTATGGCTGATATATTTATTAATGTCAGATAATATATCAAAGTTTTCTTCCAATATATCTTCTGGCCATTCCCAAAAAGGATAACTTATATCCTTTAACTTAGTCACTAAATCATTATTAAATCTATACTTAATTACTTTTGCGGGTACACCTGCTACGATACTATACTCAGGAACATTTTTTGTTACTACACTTCCAGCAGCAATAACAGCGCCGTTGCCTATAGAAACACCAGGCATAATGATTGAATTTAGACCTATCCAAACATCATTACCTATTTTAGTTTCTATATTAGCGTCTTTTAAACCAATTATCTTAGTTTCTTTTTTGCTTCCCATTAAATTTAAATAATAAGGGTTGTACATTATAGGATGAGTTGTTACTAGTTCTAAATAATGTTGCCCAGGAGCAATAAATACGCCAGGAGCAATAGAACAAAAACTTCCAATAGTGACATTACTCTCAACAATAACTGGACGATCCGTAGAATTTATGTAAGAAAAATTTCCAATCTTAACATTATTTCTAATTGTAACATCACGCCCAATCAAACAATACTTTCCACAAGAAAAATTTTTACCTAATTTGGTAGTAATTATCTTTGTTTTTAAAGGACTGTACTTATAGCGTAAATGTAAAGCTCTAAAAAAATTCCTAATTTTGGATAACATTACCTTTTAGCTCCTTTATCGCAATCTTATAAAACAAAAAGTTCAAACAAAATAATAAAATAAAAGATATTATAAAGAATAGCCCCCCATATATAAAAAAATGAATGTAGCTACTTATCTCTATTAAATTATCTTTAAACAAAAAAACTATAAAACACGACAAGGAAAAACACAAAATAATTCTAAATAAATTTCTTAATTTATTATTTTGTAAGATATTTAAATTAATATATCGATCTACATCAATAAATCTATATAAATAGGCTACTAGGCTTGCAAAAATAACACCATCAATCCCATAGGAAGAAACTAAAATCAGCTGCCCTAAAAAGCAAATAATCATCTCAATTATTGCGCTGCGCTGAGTTTCTTTATAGTGACCCGCAGCATTAATAATTGTCGCTGCAGGTGTTCTGAGGCTGTTCACAAGACCTAACAAAGAAAATAATAATATTGTAGATGGACGTATATAATCAGACATATCCTTAACCGCATTTAAATATAGTTTTAGAAATGAATCCATTAATAAATATGCTGTAATATAACTAGAAAACCCTAGAGTATAAAAAATACTTTCATAAAATCTAAATCCCTTATTAACAAGAAAAGTGTTCTTTCTTGCTAAAATATTGCCAAATGCTCCTATTAGAGCTGAGGAAATTGTTGAAAGCAACATCCCTAACCCATTAAAAACAAGTAAATAAACAGAATATATACTTGCATCTTTATTTCCACAAAATACAGATACAATTGTGATTTGACTTCCAAATGAGATTATACCTGCTAACTGATGAATTGTTGCTGATTTACGCTTAGATAAAGCTTCCATATCTTTATCGATAGAGCTATCTAAAAAAGGATAAAATTTATTTATATATACACCTAATATAACAACCCTAAGAACGAAGGATAATGATACTCCAAGTTGGACAACTATTATGTTAAAATCATTCCTTATTAATATATAAGCTACAATTAAACCTAAGACCAATGCAAAAGATTGAATTATGTTTACTATGTATATTCGTTGATCAGCTATCAGTAATGCTCTGTATTTTCCTATAACAAAGAACTCACTCGCTCCAGATATGCCTAATACTAAGACTAAAATACTAGAGCTGTAGTAATCTAGAGAGCCTTTAACTAATAAAGGATAAATTACTGATATTATTAAAGCTAGTATAGAAAAGACATAACCAGTATTAAAGAAAACTCGATTACATGCATTCATAATTGAGCTTATCTTCTTTTGATCATTTTCTGCTATAGGTTTGTATAATGCTACCACAGTAGATTCAGATATTCCCGATCCAACTAATGCTGCATAATTAAGAATTTGTCTAATTGTTTGAACCAAACCGTTAACATCAGAACCAAATTTTGCTAGTATTAAAGGAGTTAGAATAAGATTGAAGAGAATATTTATTAATTGATAAAATAAATTAGAAATAATGTTTTTAAATATCAATAATCTACTTAACATTTACTTTCTCATTAGTTTTCTAGCAAAAATTGATAGTAGTAATATAATTATATTAGCATCAAGTTCTTTTGCTATATCTGTTATACTGGCATGGTTCATTCGGTTTTTATAATAGGCAGAGTAATACCCCATTCTTTCTCTAATATTAATATTAGCTAAAGATACTTGCTCTCTAATGCGTAAAGCATACCCTTTATAGTTACTAGCTATTAATTTATCGTTACTATCTGTTAAACCGCCAGGCAAATACTCACAAATATAAACTATTTTGTTAAACCATCTAATTTTATATCCTTGTGCTGCAATTCTAGTCCAAAGCACAATTTCTGACATAAATTTCTCACCTTCAATAACAGGAAATTTATTTTCCTTTAGTATCCGTGTAAAAAATACCTCAAACTTATCACCTAAAATATTATATTTTTTCCGTTCAATAGATGTGGCATCAATATACTCTCCAGAAAACGTCTTACCGATACATTCATTTTCTGAATATCCTTTATTAAAAGAAATCCCAGCAAAATTTTTACTAAGCTCTAAAGTATTAAATGCTGTTCTTATAGAATCAATCGCATTAGGTAACAAATAATCATCTGAATCAACGATACCAAAATAGTCACCTGAAGCTAAATCTATTCCCCTATTGACGGCCACATGCTTACCAGCATTATTTTGATACTCATAGATAACCTTTATTCTTTTATCCGCTATGAAAGAAGATACAATTTCCTTAGTAGAATCAGTAGAACCATCATCTACAATGATCCATTCAAAATTAATATCTGTTTGCTCTAAAAGGGAATTATATAACCGCGTTAATAAATAACCTCTATTATAAGTAGGCGTAAAAACAGTCACAAACATAAAATTGACCTTTACTGAGAACTATATTTTCTTATAAGAATATTTACAACAACTAGGAAAATACCAAATATTCCTCCTATAATTAATCCCCCTAGCAATATTGGTAGTTTTCTACCATTATCCTTAACTACTGGGTAATCAGGTGCACTCAAATAATAATATCCACTAATATCATCCTCTCTTTCTACTTTATGTTCTAATGAAGCTAATAAATTAATTTTTTTTTCTAAGTTGTAATAACTTAATGGATAAACTAAAGGTGCACCTTTTAAGGTATCAACTTGAGCTTGTAAATACTTTTCTCCCTGCATAAATAAATATGTACCATCACCTAGTTTTGAATCACTGAATGGCACTCGTGTATCGCTGAGAGATACTTCTAGTAAACTTATATTTCCACTTAACGACTTAGAATAATCTTGAATCCCTGCTGATTTAGCAATATCTAAAGCTGTTGTAAGATTTTCTAATTGAATTTGGCGAGCATTTTCAGCATCCTGCTTAATCTTGTTCTTTTGTATTTCTAAACCGCCACGTACTACACTAATATCAGCTAGAAAATCTTTTTTACTTTGAATAACTACCCATTGATTTACAAATTGGATATAAGCTGCTAGTACGTCCTGTGCTTCTTTTGGCGTCTCGGCAGCAAAACTAACATTAACACCAATAACATTCGGATCTTTTTTAGGATCCGGTACTGTAACAATCAGATTTTTATCGACCAAATTAGATAACAGTTTCAGTTTAGCCTCTTCAGAAGAGGCATTCCTAGCTGCATAAGTATCAAACCATTTTGATTGAGAAAAGAATGCCTCTTTCAAACTACGTGAAAATAAAGCCGTTTTAAAGTCATTAAATACTGATTCTGAAACTTTATCTTGTGAAAAATCTTTAATCTCCAGAATAGATGCATATTCACCGCGAAATAACAAATAATCACCTAGATTAGCCACCTTGGGTGCAACTACTACTGATTTAGATGTCCATTGTTCTTTAGCCGTAAAAGCATAACCTGCCGCAATGGCGGTACAAACGAAAGCAGATAAAATAATCCATAGTTTTTTATTCCATAGAATTTTAATTAATTCAATCAAATCAATCTCATCCGACTCATTTAATTTTTGATAACGACTATCACTCATTATTAATCCTTTTATGTCAATTGAACATACTATAAACTTACTGCATTCTACCTGAGTTCCCCTACTCTAACAAGAGAATTAAAATAACCCTAATGAACAATGGCTAACTGTAATAACTCTATAAATTATTAATGCAAACAAAAAAGATACCACTTTGAAAGTGGTATCTTTTATATCTGAAAAATCAAACAATTATATCTTAATTAAGCATAATACATCTCAAACTCAACAGGATGTGGTGTCATATTTAAACGTTCTACTTCTTTACGTTTAATATTAATAAATGCTTCGATAAAGTCTTTCGTAAACACACCACCTTGCGTTAAGAATTCATAATCTTTTTCTAATGAATTCAACGCTTCTTCTAGCGAGCTCGCGACTGCTGGAATATCTTTTAATTCTTCCGGTGGAAGATCGTAAAGATTTTTATCCATTGCATCTCCTGGATGAATTTTGTTTACCACACCATCAAGACCCGCCATCAATAATGCAGCGAATGCAAGGTATGGGTTTGCCAATGGATCTGGGAAACGTGCTTCAATACGAATTGCCTTCGGATTGGTTACTGCAGGGATACGGATTGAAGCAGAACGGTTGCTTGCAGAGTAAGCCAACAATACTGGCGCTTCAAAACCTGGCACTAAACGTTTATACGAGTTAGTGCTAGGGTTAGTGAATGCATTTAATGCTTTAGCATGCTTAATAATACCGCCGATGTAATAAAGTGCGGTTTCAGAAAGGCCGGCATATTTATCACCTTGGAAAATATTTTTACCGTCTTTGCTTAATGACATATTACAGTGCATGCCTGAACCATTGTCACCCGTGATTGGTTTAGGCATAAAGCAAGCGGTTTTACCATGTTCTAGCGCAACGTTTTGAACCACATATTTATAGATTTGTGTTTCATCCGCTTTCAAGGTTAAGCTATTGAATTTCGTTGCAATTTCATTTTGACCTGCAGTAGCCACTTCATGGTGGTGTGCTTCTACTACTAAGCCCATTTCTTCTAAAATCAAACACATTTCAGAGCGAATATCATGTGCTGTATCAATTGGTGCCACCGCACAGTAACCGCCTTTTTTCAATGGACGATAAGCGTTGTTACCATCTTCGTATTTTTTGTTGGTGTTCCAAGCAGCTTCAATGTCATCAACGGCAAAAGAAGCACGGTTCATTGATACATCAAAACGGACATCATCAAATAAGAAGAACTCTGGTTCAGGACCAAAGAATGCTTGATCCGCAATACCGATTGAACGCATATAGTTTTCGGCACGAATAGCAATTGAACGCGGGTCACGGTCATAGCTTTGCATAGTCGTTGGTTCATAAATACTACAACGAATAGAGAGGGTTGGAATCTGCGCAAATGGATCGACTACCGCAGTTTCAGCGATTGGCATTAAAAGCATATCGGCTTTGTTAATGGTTTTCCAACCTTCAACCGAAGAGCCATCGAACATTTTGCCATCTTCAAACATATCTTCATCGACAAGGCTAACCGGAATAGAAACACCGTGTTCTTTACCTTTAATGTCGGTGAAACGAAGTAGCGCGAACTTAATATCGTTCTCTTCGATCAGTTTGAATACGTTGGCAATTGCATTTGCATTTGGCATAAGGAGTCCTCTATTTTGCTATGTATATAATCTTTATAAAAATTAAAAGAGCATTATAACGCAACCGCTTACTTTTTTCATGGGATTTATTTTAAACACTGGCATAGCAGAGTAACGAAATATCGTGTATAATTTTTGCCCTTTCGAGATTCTCGTAGGGTGAGTTTGACTCACCAACTTAAACTACTTGGACTATTTGGTGGCATAAAAATCCCACCCTACAAAACTTAAACTGTAAGAACGTAATAAATGAAAAACGACATTGATATTAATAAATTGCGCAATATCGCAATTATCGCCCACGTTGACCATGGTAAAACCACCCTCGTTGACAAACTTCTTCAACAATCCGGTACATTTGAATCAACTCGTGGTGATGTTGATGAACGCGTAATGGACTCAAACGATCTTGAAAAAGAACGTGGCATTACCATTCTTGCAAAAAATACTGCAATTAACTGGAATGGCTATCGCATTAACATCGTAGATACTCCAGGACATGCCGACTTCGGTGGTGAAGTAGAACGTGTGCTTTCTATGGTGGACTCTGTACTTTTAGTGGTAGATGCTTTTGATGGCCCAATGCCACAAACACGTTTCGTAACCCAAAAAGCCTTTGCTCATGGTTTAAAACCAATCGTAGTTATCAACAAAGTTGACCGTCCAGGTGCACGCCCTGATTGGGTGGTGGATCAAGTATTCGATTTATTCGTTAACCTTGGTGCAACCGATGAGCAATTAGACTTCCCAATTATCTATGCTTCAGCATTAAATGGTGTTGCGGGTCTCGAACACGAAGAATTAGCGGAAGATATGACGCCGTTATTTGAAGCGATCGTTCAACACGTTGAACCGCCAAAAGTAGAACTTGATGCACCATTCCAAATGCAAATCTCACAATTAGACTATAACAGCTATGTGGGTGTTATCGGTATCGGTCGTATCAAACGTGGTGCAATCAAACCAAATCAACCTGTAACGATTATTGATGGTGAAGGCAAAACTCGCCAAGGTCGTGTAGGTCAAGTATTAGGTCACCTTGGTTTACAACGTTATGAAGAAGATGTTGCTTACGCAGGCGATATCATCGCGATTACCGGTTTAGGTGAATTAAATATCTCGGATACAATTTGTGATATCAACGCCGTTGAAGCACTACCTTCATTAACCGTTGATGAACCAACTGTAACCATGTTCTTCTGTGTAAATACTTCACCGTTTGCGGGTCAAGAAGGTAAATATGTGACTTCTCGTCAAATTCTTGAACGTTTAAACAAAGAGTTAGTTCACAACGTGGCATTACGCGTAGAAGAAACACCAAACCCAGATGAATTCCGTGTTTCTGGTCGTGGTGAATTACACCTTTCTGTATTAATTGAAAATATGCGTCGTGAAGGTTATGAACTTGCGGTTTCTCGTCCTAAAGTAATTTACCGTGAAATCAACGGTAAAAAACAAGAGCCTTATGAGCAAGTGACCATCGATGTAGAAGAACAACACCAAGGTTCTGTCATGGAGGCATTAGGTATCCGTAAAGGTGAAGTTCGTGACATGATGCCAGATGGCAAAGGTCGTGTACGTTTAGAATACATCATCCCTAGCCGTGGCTTAATCGGTTTCCGTGGTGAATTCATGACCATGACGTCAGGTACTGGTTTACTTTACTCTAGTTTCGATCACTACGATGACATCAAACCAGGTGAAATTGGCCAACGTAAAAATGGTGTGTTAATTTCTAACGCGACAGGTAAAGCATTAGCTTATGCGCTATTTGGTTTACAAGAGCGTGGTAAATTAATGATCGAAGCTAACGTAGAGGTTTACGAAGGTCAAATCATCGGTATTCACAGCCGCACAAACGACTTAACGGTAAACTGTTTGCAAGGTAAAAAACTCACCAATATGCGTGCATCGGGTAAAGATGATGCCATCGTATTAACCACACCGGTAAAATTTACACTTGAACAAGCTATCGAGTTTATCGATGATGACGAGTTAGTGGAAGTGACACCAGAGTCGATCCGTATCCGTAAAAAACTCTTAACGGAAAACGATCGTAAACGTGCAAACCGTACGACAACCAGTACGAGCACACACAATTAAAAACGTGCGGAAATTTGACCACACTTTTAAACAAACAAAAGGCGAACATGATGTTCGCCTTTTTATTTCATGATTAAAACTAGCCTAATCTGACTTTCTCGCCACCGAATTCATCGAGTAAGTTTTCTGTCAGTTTAGATAAAATCCCCGTCATCAATACAAAATCAGCATCAAAACGCTGTGCATAATCTTCTTTTAAAATATCCGCATTTTTCTCACGCACGGCATCAGCAAATTTCAAACGTTTGAGCGTACAATCTTCATTAAATACAAAAGTCAGCGTATCTTCCCATTCCAATGCGAGCTTACTCACCACTTTTTTGCCATCTTGTAAAAGCGCGAGAATCTCTTCATTTTCTAAAGGCTGTTTTTTACAACGGATCACGCTGTCTTCTTGGCTTCCACGCAATTCAGCCTCTTCTAACGCCACCAGCCAATGCGGAATTTTTTCCTGCACAATCCAATCCGTTAAAATGGTCGAAGGTTCATTGGCAAAAGCCAACGGCACAACGGGTAACGAACCGAGGGATTTACGCAATAATGCTAAGGCATCTTCTGCACGTTTACTGGATGCCGCATCGACATGCACAAGGTTGTTCTCCGTATCAATCCACACAGAAGTTTGCTGGTTTTTAGTGAATGCACGCGGCAATAAATTCATCACCACATCATCTTTTAACGTTTGTTTTTCCGTTTTTTTCAATTTGCGGTTTTCTTTTTGCTCAAGGCTTTCAATGCGTTCATCTAATTCACGTTTCACCACATTCGCCGGCAACATTTTCTCTTCTTTTTTCGCAACTAACAAAATGTGTTTACCCACTGAAAAATGCAATAACTCGCTGCCTTTCAAGGGACTAGCCCAACCAAATTTACTTTGATCTTGTGAGCCACAAGGATGAAATTCACAATCTGACAACTGGCGTTGTAATTCATTAAGATCCCAATCTAGGAGCTTAGTCAGCCTATATGACATTAAATTTTTAAACCACATCGTAACACTTCCTTCATAATAGGGTAAAATACGCGACATTGTAGCCCATAAACTCACGGGAAAAAATGATGCAACAGAAATTAATTGCCTTCATCGGTGGTGGCAATATGGCACAAGCCATTGTGCTCGGCCTATTAAAACAAGGTTATCCTGCCGATAAAATTATCGTTAATGATCCTAATGAAGAAAAACGAGCCTTTTTTGCTCAATATGGCGTCGCAGTTTCTACGGATAACGATCAATCCATCACACAATCTCAAGTTGTGTTATTTGCCGTTAAGCCACAAGTGCTAGCCGATGTTTGCAAGCCATTAAGTGCGGTTGATTTCTCTGATAAATTAATTATTTCTATTGCAGCAGGAATTTCGACTGCCCGATTAGCTGAACTCCTTCCAACAGCAAAATCCATTGTTCGCGTGATGCCAAACACACCTGCATTAGTGGGTGAAGGTATGGCTGGCTTATTTGCTGATAAAAACACACCTGAAATTGACCGCACTTTTGCGGAAGATTTACTTTCTGCAGTAGGGAAAACCACTTGGGTGTCGGATGAAGATCACATGCATGCAGTCACCGCGGCATCTGGCAGTAGTCCGGCTTACTTCTTCCAATTTTTAGAAGCTATGCAACAAGGCTTAATAGAAATGGGCTTAGATGAAAACCAATCTCGTGAGTTGGTACAACAAGCCATGTTAGGCTCGGCAAAGCTGGTGATTGAAAATCCTCAAACAGCCCTTTCGACTTTACGAGAAAATGTCACCTCAAAAGGCGGTACCACCGCAGCCGCATTAAATATGTTCAATCAATACCAGTTTAACGACATCATTAAACAAGCGATGCAGGCCTGTGTGGCACGCTCACAAGAAATGGAAAAATTATTCTAATGCAAGTTCGTCCTTTTACTTGGCTCGCCTTGAGCTTTTTTGGCTACTATTGTGCCTACGGTGTGTTTCTTCCCCTTTTCCCGGCATGGTTGAAAACGCAATCTTATAGCGAAGAAAGCATCGGCTTATTGCTTGCCTGCGCCTACATTTTCCGTTTTAGTGGCGGTATTTTATTTTCCGGCTTAATCAAACGCGTTTCCCTCTTAGTAAATGGCTTACGTTATTTAGGCGTGGCCAGTGCCATTACAATGGCCTTAATTGGACTGATGTCGCACAATTTCTGGCTATTATTTATTGGACTTGCGTTGTATTCCATGGTGAATGCGGCCGGTATGCCGATTGGTGATAGCCTTGCCAGTACATGGCAACAACAAATTCATTTAGATTATGGCAAAGCGCGCTTAATTGGTTCCTTTGCGTTTGTTGTTGGTGTGATGGTATTCGGGTATTTTGTTGGACTCGTGGGTGAGCAATATATTACTTGGATGATCACAGGCATACTCGTTTTTTACTGTATTGTGCAATTACTTCATCCGAACCCAATGCCGCAGGATGAACCCCAAAGTGCGGTCGAAAATTCCGTTGGATTTTTAGACTTACTGAAAAATAAAACGACCCTTCGTTTGTTTATTGCGATTTCACTCATTCAAGGATCGCATGCAGCTTATTACTCATATAGCACTATTTTTTGGACAAATCATGGCCACTCCGTTTCCGATGCAGGCTTATTTTGGGGAATCAGTGTATTAGCTGAAATCGTGGTCTTTTTCTTCTCTACTCGATTATTCAAAAACTGGACCATTACAGCCCTTTTCTATCTCACCGGTATTGCGGCTATCGTGCGTTGGCTCTCGTTCGGTTATGCCGATACCTTTGTTGAAATCGTCCTATTGCAATGTTTTCACAGTCTTACTTATGTGGTCGGTCATTACGCAACTGTGCGTTACATCACTACTCAACCACAAACCCATATTGCGAAATTACAAGGCTTATACAATGCCTTGGCGGGATGTGCAGCCATTGCGATTTTCACTGCGCTCTCTGGCGTACTTTATCCAATTTCGCCAGTTTATGCCTTTAGTTTAATGGCCGCCTTTGCTTTCATCGGATTATTTATCACTCCACGTGGCGTGAAAGCCTTTTTGGTACATAGAGTGTAAACATGAATAACCTTACGCTAGTCGATTTATTCTTGAATGAATATTGGATTGAAAAAGGATTGTCTGAAAACACCGTGCAGTCTTATCGTCTTGATTTAACCGCACTTTGTGATTGGTTGGATAAACAAAATTTATCCCTCGAAACCCTCGAACCCTTAGATCTGCAACAATTTTTAGGCAGCCGTTTAGAACAAGGCTACAAAGCCACTAGCACCGCGCGAATGTTGAGTGCGATGCGGAAATTATTCCAATATTTGTATCGTGAAAAGTATCGTACGGATGACCCGAGTGCCGTACTGAGCTCACCTAAATTGCCAAGCCGCTTACCTAAATATTTAACCGAGCAACAAGTCACGGATTTATTAAATACACCTGATGTCGAAATTCCGCTCGAGTTACGCGATAAAGCCATGTTGGAATTGCTGTACGCAACTGGATTACGTGTCACGGAATTGGTCACGCTCACTATTGAGAATATGAATTTACAACAAGGTGTCGTGCGTGTGATTGGTAAAGGTAACAAAGAACGCATCGTACCAATGGGAGAAGAAGCAGCGTTTTGGGTGCGACAATTCGTACTTTATGGTCGCCCTATTTTGCTCAATGGACAAAGTTCTGATGTGGTCTTTCCAAGTCAACGGGCTCAGCAAATGACTCGCCAAACCTTTTGGCATCGTATAAAGCATTATGCTGTGTTAGCGGGAATCGGTACGGATGCGCTTTCGCCACACGTTCTTCGTCATGCCTTTGCGACACATTTGGTGAATCATGGTGCAGATCTCCGTGTTGTGCAAATGCTCCTCGGACACAGCGATCTCTCCACCACGCAAATCTATACTCACGTAGCTAAAGAACGCTTGAAACACCTTCATGAAAGATTTCATCCGAGGGGATAAAATAAAAAAGTGCGGTCAAATTTATCATTATTTTTGAGCGCACTTTTGTATGAAAAGCTTATTTCAATGACAACAATCTCGCCACATTTTGAGCTGTTGAGATTAAATTCTGCTCGCCTTGCTTGAGAATTGTTGGTAAATCCCCCAGACTGCGAATTATCGGGAACACCGCATCAATGCCATGTTCATACACCACGTCATAATCCTCACGTAAACACCCCACAATCGCGATGACTGGCTTATTAAATTGTTTCGCCATGCGCGCTACACCGATTGGTGTCTTACCTAAGATACTTTGCGCATCCATACGGCCTTCACCAGTAATCACTAAATCAGCCTCTTTAACTTGCTCAGCGAGTTTCAAATTATCTAACACGATCTGCACACCAGCTTTCAGTTGCACATTAGGTAAGAGCAATAAACCACCACCCATACCACCTGCCGCCCCCGCACCTGGTTGATCTTGAATCTTTTTACCACAATCCCGCTCAGCAATTTGGGCAAAATGGGCTAATGCCGCATCGAGTTCCTTCACCATCTCAGGCGTCGCACCTTTTTGAGGGCCAAAAATTGCAGAGGCACCTCGTTCACCACAAAGTGGATTATTCACATCACAAGCCACTTCGATTTGTACGTGTTGCAATCGAGGATCTAAATCAACCAGTTGAATTTCAGCAAGATTAGATAATGCTGCACCACCAAAGCCAATGGATTGCCCATTTTTATCCAATAAACGTAAGCCTAATGCTTGCAGCATACCCGCACCACCGTCATTTGTGGCACTCCCACCAATCCCTAAAATGATGTGTTGAACACCAAGGTCAAGAGCTTGCTTAATTAGCTCCCCTGTGCCAAAACTGGTGGTTTGACAAGGATTACGTTTATCCATTGGAACAAGATGTAATCCAGACGCAGCCGCCATTTCAATGATCGCCGTTTTACCATCACCTGATAAACCGAAAAAGCTTTTTACTTGGTTGCCTAACGGTGCAGTGACTTCTGCCTCAATTAAGCGCCCCTGAGTGGCATCTACCAAAGATTGTACGGTTCCCTCTCCCCCATCTGCCATTGGTAATTTCACATATTCAGCGTTTGGGAAAATACGTTTAAAACCAGTTTCAATCGCATTAGCCACTTCAAGTGCGGTTAAACTTTCTTTAAATGAATCAGGCGCAATGACAATTTTCATATTCTCTCCTTAAACTAACTAAATACACCAAAAATTAAGGTGGACACAATGGTCATAATTAACCCCACTGCACTTTCATAAGGAATCAATTTTAAGCGTTCTTTCATGTCCATATTTACGCTACCACCAGTTGCATGGAAAAAAGAACCATGTGGCATATGATCGAAAACTGTCGCCCCCGCATGAATCATCGCGGCACCTGCCAGACTACTCACTCCCAACTCTAATAACGTTGAACTAAACACATTCGAAGCAACCGCTGTACCTGCTGTTGTTGATGCCGTTGCAAGCGACATGAGTGCACCTGAAATTGGCGCCAGGATATAAGAAGGTAAGCCCGAATGTTTTAAGCCTTCAATAAGCACATCTTTCATACCGGAATTAGCAATAATACCGGCTAAAGCGCCCGTACCAAGTAGCATAATCGCCACCGGAGCCATTTTCCCTAAACCGCTAATCGCATAGTTATTGGCTTGGCGAAGCTTGCCCATGCATAATGCGCCAATCAGACCACCAAGTGGTAAAGCGATTAAAGGATCGACTTTAATATCGGCTAACGGACGAAGTGCCAGTAAGAAGATGGCAACCAAAGGCGCCACAAGTGCGGTCAAAAATGAGGGTAGATTCTGTGTTTCTATTGCGACAACCTCTTGGGATGAAACGCGCGAACCTTTGTTTCTTAAACGTTTTGCTAAAAAATACGTCAATATTAAGCCAAAAATAGCGGGGATAATCCCTGCCATCATCACTGACGTTAAAGGAAGATGGAATGTATCTGCTGCAGCAATGGCATTGGGATTAGGTGACATTAAGTTTCCTGCTTTTCCCCCACCAATCATCGCTAAGAGAATAGCAGGTTTTGATAAGTCAGTACGACGAGCAAGTGCTAAGGCGATTGGAGAGACCGTAATCACGGCAACATCAATAAATACACCAACGGCGGTTAAAATTAATGTGGCCAACGCTAACGCTAATAATGCTCTTGTTTCACCTAACTTGTTTGTAATGGTTTCAGCAATGGTATTAGCCGCACCGGATTCAATCAGTACTCCCGCCAATACCCCTGCTGCGAGAATTCGCATGACTGCGGTAGTGATACCTTGAGCGCCTCCGATCATGAGACTCACGGTTTGAGATAAATCAGCGCCGCCAACTAATCCCCCTACTAAAGCCCCAACTAACATACCATAGGCTGGTGAGACTTTTTTCAAAATAAGGAAAATAGCGACGATAAGTGCAATGAGCGCACCTAAGGCTGAGACTGTTGGCATAGCATCCTCCTGTTGATATGAATATGCAAAAATCTTTCTTATTTATATCAGCAAAAGTAGAGGAATAAAATCTTGTCCGACTTCCACCTACAAAAACGGCTTATGTAAAACACATAAGCCGAAATTGTTACTGAAAATTGACCGCACTTTAGAAAAATAAAATACTTCCCCAAACCACGACAACAATGCAAAGTGCAATAAATACCGCTGCTGAGCCTTGGTCCTTGGCTCTCCCAGAAAGCTCATGGCGTTCTGTGCCAATACGATCCACCACCGCTTCAACTGCACTATTTAATAGCTCTACTGCCATCACAAGTAAAACCGATGAAATCATTAGTGCGATTTCAATTTTAGTGTCACCTAGCCAAAAGGCGAGCGGAATCATAATACACGCAAGAAAACATTCGTGGCGAAATGCGGTTTCATTTTTGAATGCACTTTTTAAGCCTTGTAAAGAATATTTCGTCGAGTTAATTAAATGGGTTAATCCCGTGGTTTTATACATAAAAGTTCCTATGTTGTAATCTATAAACGTTTTGCTTCGATAACGTCGTCTAACTTCGCTAATCTGGCCAGTATTTTACTTAAACTTTCAACATTTTTCAGTTCAATTTCCATATCCATCGTCGCCACTTGTTTTTTGGTGTCTGCACGGCTTGAAACCCCTAACACGCTGACTTTTTCATTTGCAAGCACGGTCGTAATATCGCGTAATAAACCATTGCGATCACTGGCCACAATGCGAATATTAATATGGAACCCGGCCGCATAATTATCTCCCCAAAGGGCTTCTACTACGCGTTCCGGATGGGCAGCTTGTAATTCAATAAACTGTTCACAATCGCAACGATGAATTGAGATACCTCGTCCCATGGTAATGTAGCCTGCAATCGCATCACCTGGAATAGGCTGACAACAACGCGCCATGTGGTGCATTAAATTACCGACCCCTTCAACAATGACATAGCCTTTATTCTGTTGTTGCTCGGCTTTCTGTTGCGCCTTTTGCTGTGCAGTATTCGCGCTTTTACTCGCCACATGGCGGAGAATTTCTTGATCCGCTTCTTCAGCCGTCACTTTGATCAATCGGCTTTGCAAGAAATTCATCAACTGATTTAAACGAATATCTCCGCTACCAATGCCCGCGTATAAATCTTCAAGGTTTTTTAAGTTATAACGCGGCAAAGCAAGCTGCTCAACCTGTTTCAAATTGATATTCAAACGAGCAAGTTCATTATCTAACTGCTCTTTACCAGCAGGAACGTTTTTATCACGATCTTGTTTCTTAAACCATGCTTGGATTTTGGCGCGCGCTTTTGAGGTATGGGTAAAGCCTAAGTTCGGATTGACCCAATCTCGGCTTGGGTTAGGATTTTTCTGCGTGATGATATCCACTTGCTCGCCCATTTGCAGGTGATAAGTGAATGGCACAATACGCCCACCAACTTTCGCCCCGATACAACGGTGGCCAATCTCACTGTGGATCGCATAAGCAAAATCGAGAGGCGTTGATCCCGCGGGTAAATCAACCACTTCACCTTTCGGTGTAAACACATATACGCGGTCATCAAAGACTTGGCTACGTAATTCAGCCATCACTTCGCCAGAGTCCGTAATATCATCTTGCCATGCAAGTAATTTACGCAACCAAGTGATTTTTTCTTCATAAGCGGAAAGGCTACCTGTCGTGCCCTCTTTGTATTTCCAGTGGGCGGCTACACCAAGCTCCGCATCATCATGCATTTGCTGGGTACGAATTTGCACTTCAATTGGCTTACCACCTTTTCCTAACACCACAGTATGAATGGATTGATAGCCATTTGGTTTTGGATTAGCAACATAATCATCAAATTCTTTTGGCAAGTGTTTGAAATGTGTGTGGACGATACCGAGAGCCGTATAACAATCTTGCAATTTCTGTACGATCACCCTAACCGCTCTGACATCATATAAGCCACTGAACTCCAAATGTTTCTTTTGCATTTTTCGCCAAATGCTATAAATATGTTTTGGACGTCCGTAAACCTCAACTTGGTCAATATTTTCTTTTAAATAACCGGTTAATTCTGTGACGAAATCCGCAATATACTGCTCACGATCTAAGCGGCGCTCATGTAATAATTTGGCAATATTTCGATATTGTTCTGGATGCAAATAGCGGAAGCAGTAATCTTCAAGCTCCCATTTCAATTGACCGATACCTAAACGGTTCGCCAATGGGGCATAAATATTGGAACATTCTTTGGCAGCCAATACTTTTTCTTCTTCACAAAAGTGATTTTCCGCATTACGAAGAAACGTAATACGTTCAGCAAGTTTGATGATCACGCAACGGAAATCGTCCACCATAGCAAGGAGCATACGGCGCACATTATCCACTTGAGAGGCATTGGCAGAATGGCTGGCATTGAGCTGACGGATATTATCCATCTCCTCCACACCTTTAAGCAGTTTGGTGATTTTAGGACCGAAATGTTCCTGAATTTGCTCCCAATCGACAATTTTGTTTGCTACTAAGGGGAATAGCATAGCGGTGAGTAAGCTTTCGCTGTCCATATTCATTTCATGCAGAATTTCAACCATTTCCACACCGGATTGCAATGTGAGGATTGCATTCTCCATTTGATCAGCATGTTCAGCTATTTTGGCTTGGGCATAATACCATGCATCAATCAGAGACTTTTCTGCGGGGGCAGCAAGTTTAAGGCTCGAACACCATTGTTCGATCTCAAAATCATGTGGATTTGATAAGTGAGAACCACGAACTGCAACCATAATACCCCCTTGTTGATGAATATGGCTCGGCAACATCCTGTCAGCCGAGTTGTCTTTTTAAGACAACAAAAAAGTCTGACTATTCTATCAGAATTTACATCTTATTTGATAAATAATGTCACCGACTCCAAATGACTGGTATGCGGGAACATATCAATCATGGCCGTTTTGATGATGCGATACCCGAAAGCGCGAAGAATCTCAGCATCCCGTACTAAGGTTGCGGGATTGCAAGATACATAGAGAATGCTTTCTGCACCCAGTTCACATAACGCATTCAGTGCAAAAGCGGCGCCACTGCGAGGCGGATCGAGAAGAATTTTATTGAAATGTTGTTTTGCCCAAGGTTGTTCTGAAAAAGTTTGGTCTAAATCGGCTTGATAAAATTCAACATTATCGATGTGATTAAACTGAGCATTGACTTGGGCTTTTTTCACCATATCAAAAACCCCTTCAATTCCAACCGCACTTTTCACGCGTTTGGCTAAAGGTAACGTGAAATTGCCCATGCCGCAGAATAAATCTAAGACATGCTCATTCTGATTCAAATCAAGCCAATCTAAAGCAGTCTCAACCATTTGCTGATTTAGGTGCGTATTCACTTGAATAAAATCACGGATATCAAAAGATAAACGAATATCGCCCAGAGAATAATAAGGCATTTCACCATGCACAAGTTGAATACTTTGATCATCTTGCAGAAACAAATTCACACCATTGACACGTGAAAACTCGAGTAACAAAGTGCGATCAGTTTCAGCTAAATTTCCTTTGTAACGTAACAACATGGCTACGCCATTATCCGCTGGAACTAATTCAATATGCCCTAATTGTTTCGGAGTTGAATATTGAGCCCAAAGTGCGCTCAATTTGGGGATAAGATGATTGATTGCAGGCTCTGCGACTAGGCATTGCTGAATACTCACTAACTGATTGGAGTTTTTCTGACGAAATCCCATTTCAACAGTTTTGTTTTTAGCATTCCATAGCAAACTTAATCGTACACGACGACGATAGCCCCATTGTTCGCCACAAATCATTGGCATTAATTGAATAGGCTCTGCTTGCAGTTTACTTAATCGAGAAAAAAGGGCTTTCTCTTTCGCTTTACGCTGCATTTCCACAGGAATATGCTGACCTTGGCATCCACCACAACGGCCATAATAATGACATTGTGGCTCAACACGCTGATTACTCTTTTGTAGCCATTTTTGTGCCGAGGCTAAACCATATTGACGCTTTTCATCAGTCACTACCGCTTCCACTTTTTCTGTTGGCAAAGCATTTTCAATAAACCAGGTTTTACCTTGAATTTTTGCGACACCTAACCCTTGATAATCTAAATCCTGAATTTCAGCGACAACTTTTTGGGTGGTTTTCTGTTTTTTTTGTGGAGCGTAAAGTAAAGCCATGATGATGTATTAATCTGTTTGTATCAAAGAAAAGGATTATTTTAAATAAAGCACGTTTTGCGTAAATAACTCTCGACTTTTCAGCGGCTTATCGCCTAAATAAGGTTTGAGCGCGATTCGAGTAAAGCGCTTTGCTGCTTGCAAGATGGACTCATCGGTGAATTCCAAACGGTCAAAAGCAAGTAAATCTCGGCCATAAAAGGTTAAGTTATCTTTCACTAACGAGGCGATAAAACCCTTTTCCGCACGATATTGGTAAGTCATCGATTCATCTACTGGTAAACCTGAGCCTGCACAATGCAAAAAATCAATGCCATAACCTAAGATTTTAAGTAAATGAAATTCAAATAGACGCAATGTAGGCTCAACCTGTGGTTGAGTGGCTAAGCCTGTTAAGCATTGAAGATAATGCTGAAAAAGTTGTGGATTGGCCGTTTCTGGCTCGATCACTCGAGTAATCAGCTCATTTACATAAAACCCGCTGTATAAAGCCGTTTGCTGTAAAGGCAGCGTAATTGCTGCGGGCTCTGCTTTCGTGAGTGTTTTTAATGCGCCTTTTCCTGACCAACGAAGAAATAATGGCGTAAAAGGCTGTAAGACAGATTTCCATGCCGAACGTTTCGCTCGTGCACCTTTTGCAATAACCGTCAAACGCCCCGTTTCTTCAGTGAATAAATCCACTAAAAGGCTGGTTTCACTATAAGGACGACGATGTAACACAAAGCCGCGTTGGAGATCCATAAAAGAATTATTTGCCTGATTTTAATTCACTTGGTTGTTTCACACAGCGTTCAGCAAGCACTTCACCTACGCTAGTTTGTAATTGACTGAAGTCATCACGCTCCTGCCAATACCAACGAATATTCGCATAATTTCTCCCACGCTCAGAAATCACTCGTGTCAATTTTTCGGTTACATCATTAAAAGTAACGGTCACCTGACTGAGTGTTTTTTTACTTTTCTGTTTTTGCTTGGTATGAACCACACTCACTTCTTTATTGCCTTTACACAAATAAACCGTCGCCGAACCCTTTTGGGACTTTTTATCCACGGTTTGCACTTTCATTTTCTGTGGTGCTGGTTTGCTTAATTCAACATTTTGTGAACAAGCAGAAAGACAAAGTGCGGTCAAAATTACGCTTAATTTTTTTAACATGAATTCTATTTCCATCAAGGTTTGTTTATGATTGCTCACTTTGCGAAATGAGCAAGGATAAACAATCTTATCTAGAAAAATGGGCGATTACTCGCCCACTAAAAATTATTTTTTATACTGATATGAACCATCGGCTTGACGAATGAACTTGCCACCATTTGATAAACGAAGCTCACTCACTCGACCTTGACTATTCACCGAAACCTGTACTTTGTCACCAGGTTTGAAGTTACTTAATGCATTGCCTGCACCGCTTGCTTTTGTCATGGCATTCACATCTGAAATATTCAATTTATTATCACGGAATACTTGCATCAATGAAACACCTTGCGGCACCGTTAATGTTTTTGTTGCACCGGTTGAAGCGGTTTGTGCTGCAGGTTCAGCTGCTTTCACTGTATTGTGGGTTGCTGATTTTGCTTCCACAATTTGAACCTTACTGTCTTTAGTCGCAACCGGTTTTGCTTCTTGAATTTTGCTTGACTCTTTTTTCACGGTTTGAGTCGGCTGAACTGTTGCTTTTTCAGCTACAGGTTTAGGCTGTTTTTTCTCTTGAACCACAGATGTCTGTTCGCGACGAGGTTCTGCTTTATGCTCAACTGTTGCGGTATGTTTTTCTACAGCTGGTTGCACTGTTTTCACAGGTTCTTTAACTGGTGCAGGAGCAACAGCCGGTTGAACCGGTGCTGGTTGAGTTGCTGGTTGTTGACCAACAGTTTGTTGTGCAGGCTCTGCAGGTTGTGATTTCGCCGCATCTGCTTTATCACCTACGTACTCCATGGCTGGAGGTGTATCTGATTTAGCGTCATTTGCAGCTTGTTCTGTCGTTGCCGGCGCTGCATTGTTATTGTTATCTAATACTGTGGTTTCAACCGGTTGAGACTGATCCAATGATTGGAATTGAACTGGAATTTCATTGCTGTTTTGTTGTTCAAAAGACTCTACCGTATCTGAGTTTGGTTTTAGGGTGAAGAAAATGATCAGCAAGACCACTAACCCCAAGATAGCAATAAATAAACGGCGATGTTTTTCTGGTAACATTTGTAGAACCTTCCATTTTTCAGGTGATTTCAAGCTTGCTGCTGCAGCAGCTGTTGCTGGTGCAACGGTTTCTGCTTGAGTTTTCACTTCTTCCACAATCTCTTCTGCAGGTGAATTTTCAAAAATCACTTTTTCTTCCGCTGCGTTTTCTACTTGAACATTTTCAACAGGTTCTTGAGCGCCGAAAGCACTTGATTGCACTGACTGTTCAGTATTTTCACTTTGGTATGCTTGAGAAGGTGAAAAAGGTTGACTTGCTACCGCACCAAAAGTTGGTTCGCGACGAACATGGAATTGTGTATCTGGCTGTTCTTTTTTACCAAATAAACCTTTGGCTTTATCAAAAATTGAGCCACTTTGTTGAACCGGTTTTCTTGGTGTCACAGAGTCAGAGTGATTAAATCCTAAATCTAATTCATTTTGAGATGAATTGTCGTTAGGTTGATTTTTATTATCCACGGTATTACCTCGATTTGCTAAACTAAAGATCGCACAAAAGTGCGGTGAAAAATTGAATCGTATTTTATCGGATCTTAAGCGGTGTATAAAGTCTTATTTGGCTCTCCGCCAATTTCTCGTGCTAATTTGGGCACTAAATAGCCAGAAGTGAGAGCCTGTAATTCTTTGTAAATTTGTAATGCTTTCTCATCTGAGATATAAAAATGGCTCGCCCCCTGCACTTTATCCAATAAATGCAAGTAATAAGGCAAAATTCCCGCTTGAAATAGCTTATCGCTCAATACTTTTAATGTATATGGGTTATCATTCACATCTTTTAAAAGGACTGATTGATTAAGTAAGGTAACTTTAGCGCCTGCCAGTTTTTGCATAGCCAAAGAAAGCGCCTCATCAATTTCATTTGGATGATTGATATGTGTTACAAACACCGCTTGTAATCGGCTTTTTAGCAATAAATCACAAAATTCATCCGTAATGCGATCTGGAATCACGACTGGCAAACGAGAGTGAATACGTAAACGCTGTAAGTGCGGTATTTTTTCAAGGCGTTCTAATAGCCATGCCCATTCACTATCCTTTGCCATCATCGGATCGCCACCCGAAAAAATCACTTCTTCAATTTCTGGATGGACCGCAATATAGTCTATTGCTTGTTGCCAACTCGTTTTATTGCCTGGGTTTTGATCATAAGGAAAATGGCGACGGAAACAATAACGACAGTTAACGGCACAGCCTCCTTTTGCCATGAACAGCAAGCGATTTTGGTATTTATGCAGAATATTAGGCACCGCATTTTTTTGCTGCTCATCTAAAGGATCTTGGCTAAACCCTTCGGCCTCAATAAATTCTTGTTGAGCTGTCATCACTTGTAAAAAAAGTGGATCTTTAGGATTCCCTTTTTCCATTTTTTCAACAAAAGGTAAAGGCACTCGCATAGCAAAAAGTTTACGAGCGGTGATATCCTCGGCAAAATCTTCAACAGACAAATTTAAGGTTTTTAACAAGATTTTCGGATCAGAAATCGCATTTTTTAGGGTTTCTAACCAATTTTGTTCTTCTCTAATCGCAATATTTCGGGTTAAAATACGCACTTTCAAACAATCTCTATTTTTTAGGATATTTTTAATATGGCTACATATACTACCAGTGATTTCAAACCAGGTCTAAAATTTATGCAAGACGGTGAGCCTTGTGTGATCGTTGAAAACGAATTCGTTAAACCAGGTAAAGGCCAAGCTTTTACTCGTACTCGTATTCGTAAATTAATTTCAGGCAAAGTATTAGATGTAAACTTCAAATCTGGTACTTCGGTTGAAGCTGCTGATGTTATGGATCTTAACCTCACTTATTCATACAAAGATGATGCATTCTGGTACTTCATGCACCCAGAAACATTTGAACAATACTCTGCTGATGCAAAAGCAGTGGGTGATGCAGAAAAATGGTTATTAGACCAAGCAGATTGTATCGTGACTTTATGGAACGGTGCGCCAATTACTGTCACTCCACCAAACTTTGTAGAATTAGAAATCATCGACACTGACCCTGGTCTTAAAGGTGATACTGCGGGTACAGGCGGTAAACCAGCAACATTAAGTACTGGTGCTGTGGTGAAAGTACCTCTTTTCGTTCAAATCGGTGAAGTGATTAAAGTCGATACTCGTTCAGGCGAATACGTTTCTCGTGTGAAATAATCTTTCATTGAGAGATAAAAAGAGCGGTCAATATTTGATAAATATTGGCCGTTTTTTATTGCCTGCTCATTAGTTTCATAGAGATAAAAAATGCGGTTATTTCTAACCGCACTTTGATTGATTATTTCGCTTTTGAGCCTTCTAAATCTAAAGAAGGTTTTCTATCTGAGTTAACACAAATGATTTGTGCCGCCGCATAGAGCGTTGTATTAGGTTTTAAGCTAATTGTGTATTTCTCTTGTTTTTTCGGTGCGGCACGCAAACCTTCGCCCCAGAAATCATCATAAAAATCAGTCCGAACTTGGGTTAAATGGTAGTTCTTACAGTTTAAGATTTTATATTGGCGAACAGAACGTGCATAACGTCTTTTCTCATTTGGATACACATATAAACCTTTATCCAAATTCACCACGGCATCAAAATGCACTTGGTTTAAATCTTGGTTGTCCACCCAAATTGAATCGGTATCAATGTAGTAATTTTTATCTTTTACTAATCGAACATACCCTACTCTATCTTTTGAAGGGGGCGTTAATGTCACCTCTTCTTGTGTAACTGGCGATTGAACAGCTGAACAGCCTGCTAAAAGGGCTACACCTAAAAACGTTAATGCTAATTTTTTCATTTTTCCTCCTTAAAGCTTTCTAAAGCCTGCTGTTAATCTTTTTACACCTTAGCTTAATATTTTACCGTATGTCCATATCCTTCAAGGATTGTTTTAATATGCTCAAGTGATTCTTTCGTCGGTGGTAAAACATCTGCGAGCTCATATTCAAAGCCAAGGGTTTTCCATTTATGAGCGCCTAATCGATGATAAGGGAGAAGTTCGACTTTTTCAATATTGGTCATACCTTCAATAAACTGTCCGAGCAGATGAACATCATGATCGTTATCGGTATAGCCAGGAACCACTACATAACGAATCCAGGTTCGCTGATTACGTTTTTGCAGATATTTCGCAAACTCAAGTGTCCGTTTATTTGGTACACCAATAAGGTTTTGGTGCACTTGATCGTTCAGTTCTTTTAAATCAAGCAAAACAAGATCGGTTACATCGATCAGTTCATCAATAATGTGATCATAATGACGTACAAACCCATTAGTATCTAAACAAGTATTAATGCCTTCTGCTTTACAAGCTCGGAACCAATCTCGTACAAACTCAGCTTGAAGAATGGCTTCACCACCTGATGCTGTTACACCACCACCGGTTGCATTCATAAAATGGCGATAGCTCACGACTTCTTTCATGAGTTCTTCCACACTGATTTCGCGACCACCATCAAGATCCCAAGTATCACGGTTGTGGCAATATTTGCAACGCATTAAACAGCCTTGCATAAATAAAATAAAACGAATGCCGGGACCATCCACGGTTCCACAGGATTCAAAGGAGTGAATTCTTCCTAGAACAGACATACATAAATTTCCAAAAAATAAATCTAGCTAAATTTTACCAAAAATATCATCTATAAAAAATGAGCCTGACTTAAATCAGGCTCATAATTTTTATGTTCCCGCTAAAGTGCGGTTAAATTTTATCGTGTTTTAGAACGATTCTGTGAATGTACGAGTGACGACGTCTTGTTGTTGCTCTTTAGTTAAAGAGTTGAAACGGACTGCGTAACCAGATACACGAATAGTTAATTGCGGATATTTATCCGGATTTTCCATCGCATCTAATAACATTTCACGGTTTAACACGTTCACATTTAAGTGTTGACCACCTTCTACTGCTGCTTCGTGGTGGAAGTAACCATCCATTAAGCCCGCAAGGTTGCGACGTTGTGCTTCTGGATCTTTACCTAACGCATTTGGTACGATTGAGAAGGTATAAGAAATACCATCTTTCGCGTAAGCAAATGGAAGTTTAGCTACAGAAGTTAATGATGCTACCGCACCTTTTTGGTCACGACCGTGCATTGGGTTAGCACCTGGTCCGAATGGCGCGCCGGCACGACGACCATCTGGAGTGTTACCTGTTTTCTTACCATAAACCACGTTAGAAGTAATGGTTAATACAGATTGTGTAGGCACAGCATTGCGGTAAGTTTTAAGTTTTTGAATTTTCTTCATGAAACGTTCAACTAAATCACAAGCGATGTCATCAACACGGTTGTCGTTGTTACCATATTGTGGATATTCACCTTCGATTTCGAAGTCGATCGCTACGTTGCTTGCTACAACATTGCCATCTTTATCTTTGATGTCGCCACGAACTGGTTTAACTTTCGCATATTTAATTGCGGAAAGTGAGTCTGCTGCAACAGAAAGACCTGCGATACCACAAGCCATGGTACGGTATACATCACGATCATGTAATGCCATTAATGCTGCTTCGTATGAATATTTATCATGCATATAGTGGATGATATTTAAGGCAGTCACATATTGTTTTGCCAACCAATCCATAAAGCTGTCCATACGAGTCATGACTGTGTCGAAATCTAACACTTCATCAGTGATTGGTGCAGTTTTCGGACCTACTTGCATACCTAATTTTTCATCGATACCGCCGTTGATTGCGTATAACAATGTTTTCGCTAAGTTTGCACGCGCACCGAAGAATTGCATTTGTTTACCAACAACCATTGGTGATACACAACATGCGATTGCGTAGTCATCATTGTTGAAGTCTGGACGCATTAAATCATCGTTTTCGTATTGAACTGATGAGGTATCAATCGATACTTTCGCACAGAAACGTTTGAAGTTTTCAGGTAATTGTTCAGACCAAAGAATTGTTAAGTTTGGTTCTGGAGAAGTACCCATGTTGTAAAGGGTGTGTAAAATACGGAATGTATTTTTGGTTACTAATGTACGGCCGTCTAAACCCATACCTGCGATGGTTTCAGTTGCCCACATTGGGTCACCAGAGAATAATTGATCGTATTCAGGTGTACGTAAGAAGCGAACCATACGAAGTTTCATGACTAAGTGGTCAACTAATTCTTGCGCTTCAGTTTCAGTAAGTTTACCCGCTTTTAAATCACGTTCGATATAGATATCGATGAAGGTTGCAGTACGACCGAATGACATCGCTGCACCATTTTGTGATTTGATTGCTGCTAAGTAAGCAAAGTACATCCATTGAATTGCTTCTTTAGCGTTAGTTGCAGGGTTAGAAATATCGTAACCGTAGCTTGCTGCCATTTGTTTCATTTGGCCTAATGCACGGTGTTGTTCTGCGATTTCTTCACGTAAACGAATAGTTGCTTCTAGATTTACGCCATCTTCTAAGTCTTTTTGTAAAGAAGTGAATTGTGCGTATTTATCTTTCATTAAGAAGTCAACACCATAAAGTGCGACACGACGGTAGTCACCAATGATACGACCACGGCCGTAAGCATCTGGAAGACCAGTTAATACACCTGATTTACGACAACGTAAAATGTCTGGCGTATAAACATCGAATACACCTTGGTTGTGGGTTTTACGATATTCAGTGAAGATTTTTTTCACTTCAGGATCTAATTCACGACCGTAAATTTTGCATGATCCTTCCACCATTTTAATACCACCAAATGGCATAATGGCACGTTTTAATGGAGCATCGGTTTGAAGACCTACGATTTTCTCTAAGTCTTTATTGATATAACCTGGTGCGTGAGAAGTAATCGTTGAAGGCGTATGTTCGTCAAAGTCTAATGGCGCATGTGTGCGGTTTTCAACTTTAATCCCTTCCATAACAGTTTCCCAAAGTTTTGTTGTCGCTTCGGTTGGACCTGCTAAGAAAGAATCATCACCTTCATACGGGGTGTAGTTCTTTTGAATAAAATCACGCACGTTGACGTTTTCTTGCCAATCACCGGCAACGAATCCTGCCCACGCAACTTTTTGTGCTTCATTAAGTTCTGACATAGTCATTTCCTTTTTTAATTGATAAAAAATAAGTCTTGTTTAGTTCGTTAGTACATTAGTGAGCTTTGGTTAGATAACGTTGGAATAAGCCGATACAAACCGCACCACCCACAATGTTTCCCAACGTTACTGGAATCAAATTCTTCACAATGAAATGATAGAGATCTAAATCTGCATATTTCATTGGATCCACACCAATTTGTTGCCAAAATTCTGGCGTACTAGAATGAGCTGTGATAATGCCTAGTGGAATCATAAACATATTTGCCACACAGTGTTCAAAACCTGATGCAACAAATAAACCAATCGGCATGATCATAATAAATGCTTTATCTGTAACGGTTTTACCTGAATAAGACATCCATACCGCTACACACACCATAATGTTACATAAAATACCAAGGTTAAATGCTTCAAACCAAGTATGGTGAATCTTATGTTGAGCGGTTGCCAAGATGGTTAAACCCCATTGGCCACTTGCTGCCATGGTTTGCCCCCCAAACCAAATCACTGCAGCAATAAATAAACCGCCGACAAAGTTGCCCAAATACACCACAATCCAATTTCGGATCATTTGTGTTGTGGTTATCTTACCGCCTACGCGGGCAACTAAGGTTAAAGTAGAAGAGGTGAATAATTCAGATCCTAAAATTACCACCATAATTACGCCTAAAGAGAAGACTAACCCACCGACTAACTTGGTTAATCCCCAAGGCGCTCCTGCGCTTGCTGTTTGTGTCGTCGTATAGAATACAAAGGCTAAAGCAATACAAGCCCCAGCACTAATACCAGACAGAAATGATAAAAATGGGCGTTTTTGCGCTTTATACGCAGCGACGCTTTCAGCATAATCCGTTGCTTCAACTGGTGTGAGAGCAACAGAAGATTGATTTAAATTTTCTGATGCCATATCTAACTCCAAATAGTTGGTTTGTTATTTTTATACTACAACATAGGTATTCCTATACCCATTTGGTATTCTACTCTCTTAAAAAACCATTGCAAGAAATCCCCTATTTATTCCAAAAAAATTTGATATTTTGCAAGTTTTGGTAAATTTTCTGCTCAAAAAATAAAAAAGCGGAATATCACTATTCCGCTTTTCATATAAAAATAACAACATTAAAACACAATACGATCTCGGTTTTTCTCTAGCGTAGCTTTACCAATGCCTTGTACTTCAAGTAGTTGTTCTGCCACAGTGAAATTGCCATGTTTTTCACGATATTGCACAATGGCTTCTGCTTTTTTCGCCCCAATACCAATCAGCGCTTTTTGAATCTCTGATGCACTCGCGGTATTGATATTTAATTTATCACTCACCGTTTGTTGTACAGTTTGTGATGGAGCTTGTATAGCAGTTTGTTGCTGCACTTGCATTTGAGGTTGAGCCTGCTCTGCTGTTTTTTCTTCTGCAAGCACTTGTGTACTCAACATCGCGCCAGCAATAAATAATGAACTAAATAAATGTTTCATCAATTTCATAAAAATGCCCTTTATTAACAAATAAGTACCGTTGATTCATATCAACAGTGACATTTTTAAGAAACACAGAAAACACGCAAGAAATCGACCGCACTTTTGCGATCTTGATCGCAAAAATTACATTTAAGCAAATAAAAAAACGACCTTATCGCACCACTACAGCTGTGCCACTCGCAATCACCATAAACATACTTTTATTGCTTACTGTTGCGTAATTAATCTCTACGCCAACCACAGCATTTGCCCCTAAAGCAATTGCTTTTTCTTCCAACTCTTTCAAGGCATCTTGGCGTGCACGACTAATACGACGCTCATAAACACTCGAACGCCCACCAATCACATCGGTAATGGCCGCAAAAAAATCACGAATGAAGTTCGCCCCAGCAATCACTTCCCCAAAGACGACTTGTTTATATTCTACGATTTGTTTACCTTCAATATTAGGCGTAGTGGTAATAATCATTTTGTATCCTTTAATTCTCGTTGAAAATCAACCGCACTTTAGGCCGTTAATTTTGATTTTAAAACAGCTAATGCCTTCGCACGATGAGAAATTTTCTTTTTCTCTACGGTTTCCAATTCGGCAAAGGTACAGCCTTTTTCCGGGCTAAAAAAGAGCGAGTCGTAACCGAAGCCATTTTCACCTTTTTCTTCATAAATAATTTGACCGTCACATTCACCTTGAGCAATGATCGGAGAAGGATCACTTGGGTATTGTAATAACACAATCGTACTCACAAATTTTGCTTGGCGACGTTCAGTCGGTACATCGGCTAACTCTGCCAGTAATTTTTCACGATTTTTGGCATCAGCTTCCTCACCATCTACTCCGGCATAACGAGCAGAATACAATCCTGGCGCACCATTTAACGCATCCACCACAAGGCCGGAATCATCTGCAATGGCCGGTAAGCCTGATTTTTCAGATGCATAACGTGCTTTCAAAATTGCATTTTCGACAAACGTTAAGCCAGTTTCCTCGGGGCTTTCAATACCTAAATCCGTTTGAGCAATCACTTCAAAACCGAAATTAGCTAATACATCCGCCATTTCTTTTACTTTGCCTTTATTACCTGTGGCAAGCACAATTTTTTGTTTCATGATTCTGTCCCTCATATCAAACATTGTCTTATTTTAGCATTTCACCAAAAATTTTCGGAATAAATATTGACCTTAACCTTAGGTTAACGTTTATGATTGGTGCTCATTCAGTTATCACATAGGAGAAAAACATGAAAAAACTTATGACTTTTATCACACTTAGCGCTGCTGCAGTTTCAATTTATGCCCAAGCTAATGAACAACCGCATCAAGCACACATGAATATGCCAATGTCGACAGATTCTGCAATGCAACAAGAATTTATGCAAGGTATGAATCAAATGCATCAAGACATGATGGCAGCTGCGCAATATAAAGATCCTGATGTTGCTTTTGCAGCAGGTATGTTGCCACACCATATTGGCGCAGTAAAAATGGCAGAAGTTGAATTAAAATACGGAAAAGATCCTGAGATGCGTAAGCTTGCTGAGAATATTATTAACGCTCAACAAGCAGAAATTGAACAAATGCAAAAATGGCTTAAAGTGCACAATAAAAAATAAAATAACACAAAAAAAGTGCGGTAAATTAACCGCACTTTTTTAATAAAATTAGGACACTTCTTTTATTCTTAACTCTTTTGGCACTTCAAAGAACATATTTTCTTCTAAGCCTTGAAGCTCTTCGATAGTATCGGCACCAAATTCTTTTAATCGACCAATCACGGATTGAACCAACTCTTCAGGTGCTGAAGCGCCTGCTGTTACGCCAATTGTTTCAACGCCTTCAAACCAATCTGCTGCCACATCATTTGGATCATCAATTAATTTTGATTTCACACCCATACGCGATGCCAACTCAGCTAAACGGTTAGAATTCGATGAGTTTTTAGAGCCTACAACCACGACTAGCTCACATTGTTTCGCTAATTCACGCACTGCTTCTTGGCGATTGGTTGTAGCATAGCAAATATCGTTTTTATGTGGGCCTTGAATAGCAGGATATTTGTCTTTCAATGCACTGATAGTTTCTGCTGTATCATCAAGAGAAAGCGTAGTTTGTGTCATAAAGGTTAAATCATCACTTTCTTGAACCGGCAAACGAGCAATATCTTCCACGCTTTCAATTAAGAAAATACCACCTTCCTCGTTGTTGTACTGCCCCATTGTGCCTTCCACTTCTGGATGGCCTTTGTGTCCGATCAAAATCGCCTTCGTCCCTTTACGGCTTGCACGAGCCACTTGCATATGTACTTTGGTTACCAACGGACAAGTTGCATCAAATACTTTTAACTGACGATCTTTCGCTTCCTGACGAACGGCTTGTGACACGCCATGAGCAGAGAAAATCACAATGGCGCCATCTGGTACTTCACTCAGTTCTTCCACAAAAATCGCCCCTCGCTCACGCAAACCATTTACTACAAAACGGTTGTGCACCACTTCATGACGCACATAAATCGGTGCGCCATGAATTTCAAGTGCTAATTCAACAATGCTAATGGCTCGATCGACACCTGCGCAAAATCCGCGAGGGTTAGCTAAAATTATCTTCATTTTTGACCGCTCTTTTTATTACCTTTAAAGGCATCTAATGCTAATAAACCCGCACCAATACAAATCGCAATATCTGCCACATTGAATACCGGATAATGATAAATATCCCAATAAAAATCTAAGAAATCCACCACAAAACCGTTATACGCACGGTCCACCATATTGGCTAATGCACCACCAATAATCAGTGCATAGGCTGAATTTTGTAATTTTTGTTCTGCAGAATTCTTTTTCATAAAGTAAGCCAGCATTAAAGAAATTCCAATCGCAAGCACGATAAAGAAATATTTCTGCCAGCCATCATGTTCAGCAAGGAAGCTAAACGCTGCACCATAGTTACGCACATAGGTTAAATTAAAAACGGGTAATAGCTTCACGCTTTCATAGAGATCAAAGCGTTGCACCACAATATATTTGGTCAGTAAATCAAAGATAAAAGCGACCGCACTTATCCAAAGGAATGAAAGTCCTGTTTTATTTTTTGTCATAGGAAATTATCTGTCTTTATAAATGGACGATGATTTTAGCAACTCGAATAGCCTTTATAAAGTAAAAGGCATCAAATCATAAAAGGCGAACACATTGGTTCGCCTTTCAATGTTAATTACTTTTTCTTCACTGGTCTTTGCCAACCTTGAATATGACGTTGTGGCACACGAGTAATTACAAGCTCATCTTTCTCAACATTTTGAGTGATCGTTGAACCAGCACCAATGGTTGCTCCATCTGCGACGGTAACTGGCGCGACTAACTGCGTATCCGATCCAACAAATACATTGTTACCAATGATTGTTTTAAATTTATTCGCACCGTCATAGTTACAAGTAATAACACCAGCACCGATATTACAGTTTTCACCTATTTCGGTATCACCGACATAAGTGAGGTGGTTTACTTTAGAACCTTTACCTACTGTGGATTTTTTAATTTCCACAAAGTTACCCACATGGGTTTCAGCGGCTAATTCAGCACCTGGACGTAAACGAGAGAATGGACCAATCGCCGCTTTCTCACCAATTGTCGCATCTTCTAAAACAGAATAAGGCTTGATCTCAACATCATCACCAATGGTCACGTTTTTCAATACGCAACCTGCACCGATTTTTACACGGTCACCCAAGCGCACATTGCCTTCCACAATCACGTTCACATCAATTTCAACATCTTTACCGTGCTCTAATGTGCCGCGTAAATCAAAACGCTCAGGGTCAATCAACATCACGCCTGCAAGTAAAAGTTTTTCTGCTTGTTTACGTTGATAATAGCGTTCCATTTTGGCTAATTGTAGGCGATTATTTACCCCTTCAACTTCCATAAAATCAGTTGCTTGAACAGCTACAATCGGACAACCATCTTGATGAGCTAAGCCAATTACATCAGTAATATAAAACTCGCCTTGTGCATTATTATTATCTAAACGCGCTAACCATTTTTTGAAACTTGCACCATCTGAAACTAACACACCTGTATTAATCTCTTGAATTTTGAGTTGCTCAGGCGTTGCATCTTTTTGTTCAACAATCCCTATAACTTTGCCATTTTCACGTACGATTCGACCATAACCTGTTGGGTTATCTAATACGACCGTTAACACTGCGATACCATTTTCAGGTTTCGCATCGATTAATTTTTGCAATGTTTCCGGTGTAATCATTGGGCCATCGCCATACACCATTAAAACATTTTCATCATCACGGAAAAAAGGCATTGCTTGTTGCATAGCATGTCCTGTACCCAACTGTTCCGCTTGGAACACCCAGTTCACGCTTTCATTTGCCAAACGCTCACGCATTAATTCGCCACCATGACCATAAATCAAATGCACATTTTCCGCACCTAATTGATTTGCCGTATCAATCACATGTTTTACCATCGGTTTACCTGCCACTTTGTGCAAGACTTTAGGTAAATCAGAATACATACGAGTGCCTTTACCAGCCGCTAAAATCACCACGCTTAATGCTTTATTTGTCATAAATTCCCCTTACTACTAAAATTTTATTCATTCTATCGTAGAACAAACTGATAAGCACTTATCTTTGACATAACATATCGATAGATGAAAATTACTATTATGTGCCTAATAAACTACAAGACAATACTTAACTGCCTAAACACCCAATTCTTAATTTGAAATTGGATAATGACTGAGAAATATATCATTAAGGCATAAAGGAAAGCATAATAATCCCCAACAAAAGATAAAAATGGAAGACTTAAAATCAACGCAAACACTGTAATATCGAAGAAAACTACCCTTGTTCGAACATAAAAATACAATCTTGCCGAATGAAATGGTAAAAAGAAAATCCAATAGAAAATCAAACCAACAAAGTTAATTGGTAATCTTAGGATATTAGTTAAAGTAAATAACTTATCAGACAATCCACAATCAACATCCATAAACCGCTTAATAATACTAAATTTAAAATTAACGACTAAGATATTAATATTTACCCACAATACAATACTAGCGATAACGATATAGAAACTATAAATAGTTATAATACCAAAGCTTAATAAAATAACGACAATAATAGCCCCAGGCACAAAATGTGAAGCCCAAAAGTTATAGTCTTCATCTAAAGATTTTGATATAGCCAAAGCAATTATTGAAGTAATAATAAAATTATAAATTGGATTATTAACCATATCAGATACAAGGGATATAGAGATAATCAAAATTATAAGAGGAATTATTCCTTCTATAATCATACTCTTCTCTGTTACTTGCAGAGAAGGCTTATAGATAAGAGATTTTGCATAAATAATCAACGAAGCAAATACCCCTCCTATAATTAATATAATAAAAAAAGATGCGTATGACTGTACTAAAAACCTTAGCAATCTAATTTTCGTATTATATTCAAACCCTGTACTTTCAAACATAATATAAGGTACATAAAAAATCATTATTCCTATTAGTAATGTTGCTCTGCAGATAACAGCATAAAGGAAAACATCTTGCAATCTAGGGATTTGACTTGTTATTTGGTTATATTCCCACTGATATCTAGCCTCTTCCGCCTTTGTAAAGGGAGAAATCAGAATAAGATAAAATAATGTCAATATATAACTCATTCTTTGAGATATTCTTTGATACACAGCTTTTAATATTGGCATTGGTATTTGCCTTAGCTCTGTCGTGTAATCCTCTTTATCCTTAATTAGATCCGTTGCTAATTGAACCTTATCTTGAATATAAATCAAATACTCTGGATTGCAATTCTGTGCAAACTTATAATCACTATGCCAGTTAAAATACTCTGACCATTGTTTCCAAACAAATACATTTTCAAGCCGAACATCCAACAGCAAATTCCACATCTGCCAAGAAATATATTCTGTTTGTTCCATTGGAAGTTGATTTAAGGCAAGATAAAATCTATTCCATTGTTTTTCTAACTCTTGCTCACCTTCCATATTGATAATACGATAAACCTCATTGAGTAATGCATCAGATTCAGTATAAGTAAATTCACTAGCACCAGACTGATTAATATCTCGAATTTCGAACTCATATTGAGATTCATCATAAGGATCTTCAGGTTCATATGGTTGAATTTCTAGTGGTGCGTTTTTTGACAAATCTCCGAAAAAATCAATCGTATTTTCAGATTTAGATTTCTCGCAAAAATCTTCCTTAATATCGACTTCGTCCTCCAATTTATCAAGATAAGGTGCTATTCTTAACGCTTCATCAAAAGCGTCTCTAAGCACTTGATAACCAGTTGGATCATCATCTGGACGAGTTACTTTTAGTTTTTTAGCATAAGCACGACGAATCTCACGCTCATCTGTTGTAGGCTCAATTTCTAAAACTTCCCAACAATTCATTTATAGTATCCATCCACCGTCAAACTTGGCTAAAAACGCTTCAAAGTCTTTTTGTTCGCGTAAAATACTTACTTGATCTTGGCTATCTAATACACTTTCAAAATGAGCCAAATATTGACTTATCATATGACGATTATCACCAAGATATTCTTCATATATACGTTTGGCTTTTTCAATAAGATAAATATTTTTTTCTTGATCTCTAGGATGAATTTTTAAAGCTCTTAACCTCGCACGAGAATGCTTAATATCATCCTCGGTTAATGTAAGCGCATTTTGTTTAAAAACTTTATTTGCATTAATATTTAATTCTTGGTTAATAAGATCAACCTCCAACAACCCATTGATATCATAGCTAAATCTTGCATCAATACTAATTTCACCTGCTGGAAGAGGAGGGATTTTGATAATCATCTCACCCAATAGGAGATTTTCTCTAGCTAAAGGTGATTCACCTTGCAATATATCAAATTTGATTTCAGTTTGATTATCCAGAGCAGTAACAAAGTTTTTAGAACGAGAAACTGGAACTGGCATATTACGCTCAATAATTGGACTAAAATGCCCATGAGACATACGCCCATTACCAAGATTAATTGACGTGTCAGTACCAAGAGAAAAAGGCATTACATCTGTTAAAATCACTTCTTCCAAATATTGATTACGGAAAATTAATGCAGCCTGAATTGCCGCACCTCTTGCAATAGCTTCATCTGGATTAACTCCTAACTGGGGAATTTTTTTAAACAGTTGAACAATCGAACGGCTAATCATTGGCATCCTAGTTGCCCCCCCTACGAGGATAATACCATCAATTTGTTCAGGATTTAATCGCGCATCACGTAAGGCTCGTTCTAATGGCTGGCGTAACCGAGAAAAAAGAACACTAGAAGCTTGTTGAAAATCTTCTCGAGTAATTCTTGCTTTATATTCTTTCCCTTCAAAGTTAATCGAAATATCAACCTCTGACTCTTGGCTCAATTGACGTTTAGCTATTTCAAGTGGTTGCCAAATATCTTTCTGTAAATTCAATTTTTCAATATCTGACTTAGAAAGCTCAGTGCAGCGTTGCAAGAAACAATGTTTCAAAGCTTGCAAAAAATCCTCTCCACCGAGATGATTATCTCCTGCGCTGGCAGAAACCTGAACGACACCATCAAAATAATCTAAAATTGATACATCAAAAGTACCTCCACCCAAATCGTAAATAAGGAAACGAGTATTATCTGGTTTTTCCTGTAAATTATAGGCAAGTCCAGCAGCTGTTGGCTCATTAAGTAATCGCAATACATTAAGCCCAGCCATCTGTGCTGCTTGTTGTGTTGCCTGACGCTGGATTGCATTAAAATAAGCAGGTACGGTTATTACTACATCTCTAACTTCTTGTTGTAAATATGCTTCCGCATCTTCTTTTAAACTTTTTAAAATTAATGCCGAAAGCTCTTCCGCTCTAAACTGCTGATTACCTAGATGAAAACGTTTATCCGTACCCATAAAACGTTTAAATGCAGCAGCAGTATGACCTGGAGCCGTAGATAAACGTTCTCTAGCTGCAAGACCAACAAGAATAGTGCCATCCTCAGCCATACTAACGACAGATGGAGTTAAAAAATGCCCCAAACGATTAGGAATAAGTTTAGTTTCACCATCAATAAATTGTGCAATCAGGCTATTCGTTGTACCTAGGTCTATGCCAAGTTGTAATGTAGTCATCTTGATTCCTTTATATCAAGCAAGTGAAATGAAAATCTTGCTAAATTTAACTTATTTTATAAATTAGGTAATCTATTTTTTACCTAGAATAATTAATATATTTAGATTCAGTGTCCTTACTCTATTTATGCATCATATATAGCTGAAAGGCCGTCGTATTCTATCGTAGAATGGAGAATATGATAAGCCATTTAATTTTCATACATTCCTGACAAGACAAGATTGTATAAAAATCTCAAATCCTGTAAACTATCCTCCCGTCTTGATAGCTAATCATCTTTTTCTTTTATTTTTGACCGCACTTTTCAGTATTCTGCACAAATTTGCATAAAAGATGATTGGCTATAATCATTTTTATCCCAACATTTTAGGTCTCTCACTATGGCTACAAATTATATTTTCGTCACAGGCGGTGTGGTTTCATCGTTAGGTAAAGGTATTGCTGCAGCATCATTGGCAGCAATTTTAGAAGCACGTGGCTTAAACGTGACTATTATGAAATTAGACCCTTACATCAACGTGGATCCAGGTACAATGAGCCCAACCCAACACGGCGAAGTGTTCGTGACACAAGACGGGGCGGAAACCGATTTAGACTTAGGTCACTACGAGCGTTTTATTCGTACCAAAATGACAAAACGCAATAACTTCACGACAGGTAAAATTTACTCTAAAGTATTACGCAAAGAGCGCCGTGGTGATTATTTAGGTGCAACAATTCAAGTTATCCCGCACATCACCAATGAAATCAAAGATCGCGTGATTGCCGGTGCGCAAGGTCATGATGTGGTTATCGTGGAAGTAGGCGGAACTGTGGGTGATATTGAATCACTTCCATTCTTAGAAGCACTGCGTCAACTTGCCGTACAAGTGGGTCGTGAGCATACTATCTTTATGCACTTAACTTTAGTGCCATACATCCCGACTGCGGGTGAAGTAAAAACCAAACCAACGCAACATTCTGTAAAAGAATTACTTTCGATTGGTATTCAACCGGATGTGCTTGTCTGCCGTTCAGATCGCATGATTCCACCAAACGAGCGTGCAAAAATTGCTTTATTCTGTAACGTGCCAGAACGTGCGGTGATCTCATTAAAAGATGTGAATTCAATCTACCAAATTCCGGCATTATTGAAATCACAAGGTTTAGATGAATTCATCTGCCAACGTTTCCACTTAGACTGCCCTGAAGCTGATCTTTCTGAATGGGAACAAGTGCTTTATCAAGAAGCAAACCCAGTAGGCGAGGTCACCATCGGTATGGTTGGTAAATATACTGAATTACCAGACGCGTATAAATCAGTGAATGAAGCCTTAAAACATGCAGGCTTGAAAAACCGTTTAAGCGTGCATATCAAATACATTGATTCTCAAGATGTTGAAACCAAAGGCACTGACGTATTAAAAGGCGTAGATGGTATTTTAGTACCTGGCGGCTTTGGCTATCGCGGTGTAGAAGGTAAAATTTTGACAGCAAAATATGCGCGTGAAAACAATATTCCTTACCTCGGTATTTGTTTAGGGATGCAAATTGCGTTAATCGAATACGCGCGCAACGTTGCAGGTCTTGAAAAAGCCAACTCATCTGAATTTGATCGTAACTGTGAGCAACCTGTTGTTGGTTTGATTACAGAATGGCAAGATGCGGAAGGCCACATTGAAACCCGTGACGACAATTCAGATCTCGGTGGCACGATGCGTTTAGGGGCACAACAATGCCATTTAATTGAAGGCTCAAAAGCGCGTACATTATATGGCAAAGAAACGATTGAAGAGCGTCATCGTCACCGCTATGAAGTGAACAATAACCTGCTTCCACAAATTGAAAAAGCGGGCCTTAAAGTAACTGGTTTATCGGCGGATCGTAAATTAGTGGAAATCATTGAAGTACCAAACCACCCATGGTTTGTGGCATGTCAATTCCACCCAGAATTTACATCAACACCGCGTGATGGCCACCCATTATTTGAAGGCTTTGTCAAAGCAGCCAGAGAAAATCAGTTAAAAACTGAAAAGTAATTTACTGATAATTCCATAAACAAGTGCGGTCAAAAATTCTTGTGTTTTTGACCGCACTTTGTATTAATAGGTAATAATATCATCTGTACCTTATTCACTCATTTAATAATGGATAACCAAAAATGAAACTTGCTGTTATTTTACCCGCATACAATGCAGAAAATTTTATTGCTGAATGTTTAGATTCATTATTGAATCAGACATTTAGTGATTTTTGTATTCTTGCGGTTAATGATGCATCTACCGATAACACAGGTAACATTCTCGAAAATTATGCGGCAAAAGATACTCGCTTACGTGTTTACCATTTACCACAAAACCAAGGTGAGCCTGCTGTAATGCAATTTGCCATGGATATGCTTAACTATATGAATGTTGAATATGTTGCACGTATGGATTCCGATGATATTTGTGTGTCACACCGTTTTGAAAAACAAGTTCAATATTTAGATGACCATCCCGAAATTGATATTTTAGGAAGTAATGCACTGCTCTTTAATGATGGGCAAACTGATAAAGCGTCTAAAGTAAGTACACTTCCTCTTTTAGATAAAGATATAAAAGCACATTTTTCTTTAGCTCGAGATAATATTATTAATCCCTCTTCAATGTGGCGACATTCTAGTATCAAAACCCTTGAAATAAATTATGCCCAAACAGCCACCGCTCCCGATTTTCATATGTGGGTACAATGTGCATTACACAAAAAGACATTTGCGAATTTACCAGAACCCTTGTTGCTTTATCGGCTACACCCAGGGCAAGAAAGTAAAAAACAAGAAAAAATAAATGAAGCAGTTCAATACTCTATGGAGCTATGGATAAGTCATTTATTTCCAGAATTAACACCTAAAGAAGTCAGTTTACTGAGCCTTATACTGCACGGGAAAAGCATTAAATTACGCACTGAAGAGTTTGAAATCGCCTTTTCAGCTTATGACAAAGTTCGTTCAAATAATGAAATCTCACTATTTGGTGAAGATCGGGAAACGATGTTTAGTATTTTAGATGCACATACACAATTCTTGAAAAAGCTTTTGTATCAAAGAACGCAATAAAGCTTTTACTTCATCAGACTACTTCCCCAATCTGAATAGGATTAGGGAAATTTTTATCCGTTTTAATATCAAAGTGCGGTCATTTTTAGCCAAATTTTTTGCAATAACATCACCGTACTTTACATATCTAACCTATTTCTCAAAAATGGCTTCGACGGTTAATTCCTTGTAATGATAGCCCTTTTCTTGACTAAATTGCATTTCAAGCGAACCTAAATAGATAGCAAAACTTGGCGCATCAATTTTTAGTAAGTCTTTACGGATGAGTTTAAGATCTGATTCCGCCAGTTTTTTCATTGAGTCTAAATGATGTTGTTGAAAGGCCTGTTTAATATGCTGATCCATATCGGTACAATATCTATCATGCTCTTCAACAAAACAAACTTCGGCTCGTTCTTTTGACTCATTCTCTTCTTTTTTCGAGCTGTTATCGTCCACACGATAGAATTGATAGACTGGCACATGGATCCATTTTTTATACGAGCTTACATCAATTGACGACCATTCGAACTCCGCTTCTCTAATCGGACTATTTTGCTGCGCCATAATGTCGCTATCATTGATACGGAAAGAATGCTCATAAACATCCAATGAAATCAGTTCATTCGCTTTTTCACCATATCTTTGTACAAAGGCTTTTCGTTTCTCTTCATAATTAGAGCTGTCATAAGGCCCTAAGTCCAAACGATGGACTAAATAATCAGATACATCATCTAATTCATTCCAATCTTGGCGTTCGTTTTCTGGCATATTTTCTAAACGACTAAAAAAATCCACATCATCACGAATTTTTCCTTGCCCATCAGATAAATTAAGCTTTGTGAGTAAATGCTCAAAACGTTCCGTTTGGCTTTGATAAGCGATTTCTTTTGGTTTCACCACCCAAGTCATGGCAAAAATTGCGGCCATTACAACGACAGAAATCAAACGATATTGGCGAATTTTAGGGATGATTAAAATGGCATAAGCCACCGTAATCGCCGAGGCTAATGCCACTAAATAAATCCGTTGTTCAGTCCAAGCATAGTCACTAATTCGACGGTCAATTGCCAACCATAACAATGCAATTGGCACAATGGAAAGGTATGGGAAAAACTTAAAGAAACCATCCCAATTTGGTTTAACACTAATACTACGTAAAGCGTAAACACCTAAGCCACCAACTAAATAAGGCAACGCAATATTCGACACCATCCCTTTTGGCAACGCCCCTGCTAAGATAATTTTGCCAACGTAAGCATAAAGTAGAACAGTAAAAATCATTAAGGCTGGCACTAAGATCAAATTTACTAAAATTTCAATGCTACGATTTAGCGTCATCTCTGTATTTTCTTGGCGCTGTTGAAAGACCAAAAAGAACAAAGGAAGGCAAAATGCGGTAATTGAGGAATAAAGATGCTTTTGAAACCATTCACTAAAATCAATGTTAAATAATGCACTGATTGAAGCCAAAATTGCGGCTACCAAACCAGAGACGAGCCCCCAGCCAGCAATGGATGACGTGATGTAATATAGCGTCGTAAAATTACGATAAGTAAAGGCTTGATTGTTTCTAACAAATGGAAAGCCACATAATATCAATAATACAATAAATTGAGCGCCCCAAAACTTAGGGCTATAAGCATAAAAATCAGCATTATCATTCACTTGCCAAATGATGAAAACGGCAATAAGCGGTACAATCCACGAAAAACGATACCAGGCATAAGGGCGAGATAAATAAATAAAGACAAACAGCATTGGCTCAAATAGCCAATAAGCTAAATGATCTTTTTCTGAATTCATATCCACAAACCAAATCCCAAGAGCAAACGTAGCAATCATGAAGATTTCAATCGGATGGGTGGATATCGCTGATTTTATTCGTGTTTTGGTTTGGTGAAAAAAAGTCGAAAGAGACATAATGATTCCTTTTTCAATGCAATAAAGTCTCAATTAAGAATAAATAATTCGTCGTAAAATAATACGAAATTTCGTGCAACTGTAACCAACTTTTGAAGGCAATTCCACTGAAATAAAAGAAATAATTGGCGAAAAAGAGACAAAAACTTACCGCACTTGATTGAAAAATAAGATACAGATCAAAGTGCGGTCATTTTTCCAAGACAAATTTCTAAATTTGCTTTATTATATTCCCGTTTTAGGTTCGCCTAACTAATTTTAATTAACTTTAAACAGAGGAAAACAAAATGGCAAAAATCGTTAAAGTCATTGGTCGTGAAATCATCGACTCTCGTGGTAACCCAACTGTAGAAGCTGAAGTTCATCTTGAAGGTGGTTTCGTTGGTTTAGCAGCTGCTCCATCAGGTGCATCTACTGGTTCTCGTGAAGCATTAGAATTACGTGACGGCGACAAATCTCGTTTCTTAGGTAAAGGTGTATTAAAAGCGGTTGCGGCTGTAAATGGTCCTATCGCAGATGCATTAGTGGGTAAAGAAGCGTCTAACCAAGCTGAAATCGACCAAATCATGATCGATTTAGACGGTACTGAAAACAAATCTAACTTCGGTGCAAACGCAATCTTAGCGGTATCTTTAGCAAATGCAAAAGCCGCTGCAGCGTCTAAAGGTTTACCTCTTTACGCTTACATCGCAGAACTTAACGGTACGCCAGGCGTTTACTCTATGCCATTACCAATGATGAACATCATCAACGGTGGTGAGCACGCAGATAACAACGTTGATATCCAAGAATTCATGATTCAACCAGTTGGTGCGAAAACATTACGCGAAGCACTTCGTATCGGTGCTGAAGTATTCCACAACCTTGCGAAAGTATTAAAATCTAAAGGCATGAGCACGGCTGTAGGTGATGAAGGTGGTTTCGCACCTAACTTAGCATCTAACGCTGACGCTTTAGCATGTATCAAAGAAGCAGTTGAAAAAGCAGGTTATGTATTAGGTAAAGACGTCACTTTAGCAATGGACTGTGCATCTTCTGAGTTCTATAACAAAGAAACTGGCAAATACGAAATGAAAGGCGAAGGTCGTTCATTCACATCTCAAGAGTTCACACACTATCTTGAAGAGTTAACTAAACAATACCCAATCGTGTCTATCGAAGATGGTCAAGATGAATCTGACTGGGATGGTTTCGCATACCAAACTAAAGTGTTAGGCGACCGCGTTCAATTAGTGGGCGACGACTTATTCGTCACTAACACCAAAATCTTAAAAGAAGGTATTGAAAAAGGTATCGCAAACTCTATCTTAATCAAATTCAACCAAATCGGTTCTTTAACTGAAACTTTAGCGGCAATTAAAATGGCTAAAGATGCAGGTTACACCGCTGTAATCTCTCACCGTTCAGGTGAAACCGAAGATGCGACTATCGCTGATTTAGCGGTTGGTACAGCAGCAGGTCAAATCAAAACTGGTTCTATGAGCCGTTCTGACCGTATTGCGAAATACAACCAATTAATCCGTATCGAAGAAGCATTAGAACGTGCTGGCACACCAGCTCCGTTCTTAGGTTTAAAAGCGGTTAAAGGTCAAGCGTAATTCACGCTGAATTTACTATAAAATATCACCGCACTTTGCACAAAAGTGCGGTGTTTTTTTAAGGTGTTTTTATGAAGACACAATCTGATTCACTGCTTACTGAACCTTGGTTATCTTGGGCTATCGAAATTCAAAGCATTGCACAAAACGGGCTAACTTATTGCAAAAATATCTATGATATTGAACGCTATGAACGCTTGCGGGATTTGTCTGCTGAAATGCTCGCTTATAAAACAGCAATCCCAAAAGAAACCGTTAGATCACTTTTCTGCAATGAGGCAGGTTATCAAACCCCTAAAATCGATTCGCGCGCAGCTATTTTCAAAGATGATAAAATTTTATTAGTACAAGAAAATGATGGACTTTGGTCACTGCCTGGCGGCTGGATAGATGTGCTAGAAACCATTCATAGTAATACGATTAAAGAAGTACGCGAAGAAGCGGGGCTTAATGTTAAACCGACTTTCATTATTGCTATTCACGAACAACATAAACGAAATTTTCCGCCTTTTGCGCATCCTGTACTCAAAACCTTCGTCATGTGCGAACCATTAAGTGGTGAATTTCAACCAAATAGTGAAACCGTTCAATCTGCCTATTTTGCGTTGAGTGAACTGCCACCAATGAATGAAGAAAAAAATACGCCCGCACAGGTTGAACTTTGCTTTCAAGCACACCATAGTAGTCACTGGACTACACAATTTGATTAGGAAATACCATGTTACATTTAACCCTCGAAGATCAACTCTTTCTCGGTCAACCAAAACAAGTCGGCACACACTCGACAGTGCATGATCATCTGGCGGTGATGTTTGAAGATGACGGTGAAACAGGCTATTTTTATGCGTTAGATATGCGTCAAAATGCGCAGCCTATTGTCGATTGCTTACATGTTTATAACGTCGATAACACTCGCAATCACCACGAAGCACGTAAATTAGAAATCTGCTGGGATGAAAGTGGTTATTTAGCCTTATTGCTTATTAACGGCTATCCACATGCCGTATTTGATTTTGCTCATTTGATCGGCTATAACACCAACAAGCATCCTCAGCCTGACTTAATGAGCATGTGGACACACGAAGAAATCACCAATGAACGTGCAACAGCATGGCTTGGTGTCAATTCCATTAAATAGGATTAACTATGCGATTTTACCGCGGTCTTCAGCCTTTCAAGGTCATGAGTTTTGATCTTGATGATACCCTTTACGATAACAGTGATGTCATTCGTTTAGCCGAAGAACGCTTTCTTCAATGTGTGCAAGAACACGCGCAACTGAGCGATCTTACCTCAGAATATTGGCGAGAATGGAAATGGCAATTGGCGGAGAAAGATCCCTTGATTGCTGAAGATGTGATTGCCTGGCGCGTCGAAACGTTACGCAACTTACTGACACATCATGGTAAAAGTGCGGTTGAAATTGACCGCACTTTAGCGCTTGCCATGGAAGAATTTATTGAATGGCGACATAAAATTAATGTCCCCACTGAAAGCATCGAAGTGGTGAATCAACTGAAAGATCGCTACCCACTTAGCGTGATTACTAACGGTAATGTGATTGCAACACGTATTGGATTTAAACACTTTCAGCTGAGTTTACGTGGTGGAGAACAAGGCAGAGCGAAACCTCATCAAGATTTGTTCCACCAAACCGCCCATTATTTTGGCGTAAAACCGAGTGAAATTTTACATATCGGTGATAACTTAACCACGGATGTTCAAGGCGCCATTCAAGCTGGCTGCCAAGCTGTATGGATTAATTTATCGGGTAAAAACCTCAATTCATTTACTGAAGCAAGTGTTTTGCCTACATTAGAAATCAATCATTTAACTGAATTATTAACACTTTAACCCTATGATGAAAAAGAAAAATCAAGTTCTCGTCAGCCTTTCCATTGTGGCTTTATTGGGCGGTTGCTCAGAAGAGCAAGTCCAACGAGATGTTTATAATAGCCTTGAGGATTGTTTAGCCGATTGGCAAAAAATTGAATTGTGCGAAGCTGACCAATCTAATGAAAATAACAGCAGCACGACTGCACATGCTGGATCTGGCTCCTCTCTCTCGGGCAATTTAAATACTCGTCCAAGCAATAATAGTGAATGGTCAGAAGACAATCAGACCGTCAAACAAACCTTAAATCCAGATGGAGCAACTCACTCTGGCAACTCAAGCGGTTCAGAAGGAACAAGCCACACTAGCTCTGCAACAGGCGAAGGACACGGCAGTATGGGCAGTGCGATTGCTGGTGCCGCAATGGGTTATATGATCGCTCGTACGATGGGCTCATTTTTAGGGCCTAGCTACAATCCAAGTAACCGAGCCGTTTCAACGCCAACGGGCCAAGTTATTCAACCGCAAACTAATCGTTCTGTCGGTAAGCCTGTATTAGTGAAAGGTAATGCAGGCAGCACTTACAGTAAACCGGTTTCACGCGGTGGCTTTAAAAGCTCAAATTCAAGCAGTAACCGTAGCTCAGGCGGTTAAATATGAAACGAATCACAGGCTTTCCTACTCGCCCCAATATGGTGCAACAATTATTAGATGTGGGCTTTGATTACTATAACCTGCCTTCCTCTGATGGCTCCCATTATTGGTCGGACAATGTAGCATATGAATTTACCCTAGCGGAAATCGATCGTATTGAAGACGCCACCAACGAATTGCACGCGATGTGTATGGACTTTGTTGCCGATGAAATTAAACAAGGTGATTATGCCCATTATCGCTTCACCGATTTACAGAAAAATCTGATTGAACAAACATGGGCTAAAAACGTACCACACTTATATGGCCGTTTTGATTTTGGTTATGACGGTGAAAACCTGAAAATGTTTGAATACAATGCCGACACCCCTACTTCCCTGCTTGAAGCGGCTGTGGTGCAATGGCAATGGTTAGAGCAAATTGAAGGCTTAGCACATCGTGATCAATTCAATTGGATTCACGAAGAATTACTTAATCGCTTTCAGTTTATTCAACAGCAAACAGGACTAAACGATTTCCATTTTAGTGCCATGCAAGAGGCAGGCCGTGAGGATTGGGGCAATATTGATTACTTAGCGGATGTGGCTTACAACGCAGGTTGGCATATTCATCAACTTGCCATTGAAGATGTTGGCTACGATAAAGACAGTCAGCAATTCCTCGATCTGAATAATCAACCTATTGATTGTTTATTTAAGCTCTATCCGCTCGAATGGATGACCACCACAGAATATGCGCCACACATGCTTAATTCATCCACCACTTTTATTGAACCAGCGTGGAAATTACTATTAAGCAATAAAGTGCTATTAGCGAAATTGTGGCAAAAACATCCAAACCACCCTTTATTACTACCCGCTTACTTTAGTAAACATGATATTACCGATCGTCAATCAATATGGGTGAAAAAACCGACGTTGGGCCGTGAGGGTGCCAATGTTTCTTACTATGAAAAACGTAATGGTCTAGAATTTGCTGCCAAAGGTAGCGAACATTCTGCCTTTTACGATCAAGCAGGTTACATCTATCAACAAAAATTTGAACTGCCAAATTTTGATGGTATGTATCCTATGATTGGTTCTTGGGTAGTGGGTGATGTGGCTTGTGGAATTGGATTAAGAGAAGATTTTACCCCAGTTACCGGCAATGATAGCCACTTCATTCCGCATTATTATTTTGTGGAATAAAAACAACGCAAAAACTGACCGCACTTAACAGATAATAAGGAGATAAATATGTATCCATTTAGTTTTCAAAACCCTACTCGTATTGAATTTGGCCTCGATAAAGAAAAGGAGATGGGTAATTATATGCACGAATACGGTGCAAAAAAGGCCTTAATTATCTATGGCAGTGAGCGTGTCAAACAATCCGGTTTATTTGAAGATGTGGCAAAAAGCTTGCGTGAGCATGGAATTGAATACATTGAATGTGGTGGCGTAAAAAGCAACCCTACAATCAGCAAAGTTCGTGAAGCTGTTGCAATGGCGAAAGACTTTGGAGCTGACAGCGTGTTGAGTATCGGTGGTGGCTCTTGCCTTGATAGTGCGAAAGCGATCGCAGCTGGTGCATGCTATGACGGCGATACTTGGGACTTCTTTAAAGGCACACCAGTTCAAAAAGCATTGATGATTTTCGATGTGATCACCCTTGCAGCAACAGGCAGTGAAATGAACTGGGGCTCAGTCATTACTAACGAAGAAACGCAGCAAAAATATTCAATTCACAGCAATTATTTATTTCCGAAAGTATCAGTCATTAATCCGAAATTACAAGCGACCGTTAGTCGTGATTATTTAGTGTATTCTGCTGCAGATATCATCGCTCATTCGATTGAAGCCTATTTCACGGCGGAATATCGCCCTGAAATTATTGATTTCTTAGTAGAAAGCAATATTAAAACCGTTATTCGTACGACTGAAATCTTGCTTAATGATCCACAAGATCTCAATGCACGTGGTGAATTTGCCTGGGCGGCTACACTTGCGTTAAATGGTTTAACGCATTTAGGTATCTCACCTTACGGTTTCCCAAATCATATGATTGAGCATTCCATGAGTGCGATTTCAGATGTGCCACATGGAGCTGGACTCTCTGTAATTATGCCTGCATGGATGCAATGGTATCAATCTCAAAGACCTGCTCAATTCAAACGCTTTGCTAAAGAAATATTTGGCTTAGATAAGGCTGAAGATGGTATTCAAGCCTTAAAAGCCTGGTTTAATAAAATTGGTACACCAACGACTCTTGAACAACTTGGCATTGATGATAAAACCTTATCTGAAATTATTGAAAATGCGGCTCAAACTGCAATCAGAGCGAAAGTGGAAAAAACGTATACCAAAGAAGCTATTGAAGCTATTTTCGCTTTAGCGAAGTAATCTCTCATAAAAAAGAGCGGTCAAATTTCATTGTATTTTGAATTTGACCACTCTTTTTATATTCTCAACATTTCACTTATTGAAAAGCATGTAAAAAATAACCGCACTTTAGTTACCCAAAGTGCGGTTAATTTGAATTAAGTTTTAACGCTTAATTATAGTGAAGCTTGATCAACAGCCACACCAGCACCCATAGTTGTAGAGATGCTTACTTTCTTGATAAAGATACCTTTTGCAGTAGTTGGTTTTGCTTTGTTTAAAGCAGCCAATAATGCTTGAAGATTTTCTTTTAATTGAACTTCAGAGAAGTTTGCTTTACCAATTGTTGTGTGGATGATACCGTTTTTATCGTTACGATAACGGATCTGACCAGATTTAGCATTTTTAACTGCTTCAGCAACGTTTGGTGTTACGGTACCAACTTTAGGGTTTGGCATTAAACCACGTGGGCCTAATACTTGACCTAATTGACCAACAACACGCATTGCATCAGGAGAAGCGATAACAACGTCAAAGTTCATTTCGCCTTTTTTGATTTGCTCTGCTAAATCTTCCATACCGACTAAATCAGCGCCAGCTTCTTTAGCTGCATCTGCGTTAGCACCTTGGGTGAACACAGCTACGCGTACTTCACGACCAGTACCGTGTGGTAATACAGTTGCACCACGAACGTTTTGGTCTGATTTACGAGGATCGATACCTAAGTTTACTGCAACGTCAACACTTTCAACGAATTTAGCAGTTGCGAATTGTTTTAATAACGCGATTGCTTCGTTGATTTCGTATGCTTTAGTAGAATCTACGCCAGCTTTGATTGCTTTCATTTTTTTAGTCAATTTAGCCATCGTATTATTCCTCCACCACTAAGCCCATTGAGCGAGCAGTACCAGCAATTGATTTCATTTTAGTTTCGATAGTCGCGCCAGTCATATCTGCTGCTTTAGTTTCAGCGATTTGACGAACTTGATCTAAAGTTACTTTACCCACTTTATCTTTGTTCGGTTTACCAGAACCAGATTTGATACCTGCAGCTTTTTTCAATAATACTGCTGCTGGTGGAGTTTTAGTAATGAAAGTGAATGAACGGTCTGCATATACAGTGATAACAACTGGAATTGGTAAACCTTTTTCAATGCTCTCAGTACGAGCGTTGAATGCTTTACAGAATTCCATGATGTTCACACCTTGTTGACCTAATGCAGGACCAACTGGTGGTGATGGGTTTGCCATACCAGCTGCAACTTGCAACTTAACGTATGCTTGGACTTTTTTTGCCATTTTTTAGTTTCCTCTAAATGGGTGATAACGCCGAAATCGGCTCCCCTGTTAATGAAAGGCTGTATTTTAATTAATCAGCCTCGAAATTTCAAGTAGAAAAACTACTCGAAAAACAACCGCACTTTATTGTTTAAGTGCGGTCATTAAATCTCTTGTTTTGGAAAAAGGAAATTAACGTGTTTTTTCCACTTGACCAAATTCAAGCTCAACTGGTGTTGCACGACCGAAGATAGATACAGACACTTTTAAGCGGCCTTTTTCGTAGTCTACTTCTTCAACCGTACCATTAAAGTCAGCAAATGGACCTTCTGTCACACGCACTTCTTCACCTGGTTGATATTCTTTACGATGACGTGGTTTTTCAGCACTTTGCTCTAAACGATTTAAAATTAAATCTGCTTCACGTTTAGAAATTGGTGCTGGCTTATCTGGAGTACCTCCGATAAAGCCCATTACACGTGGTACACTTTTCACTAAGTGCCATGTGTCATCGTTCATTGCCATTTCAACTAATACATAGCCAGGGAAGAATTTACGTTCGCTTTTACGACGTTTACCTGCTACGTTTTCAACGACTTCTTCAGTCGGCACTAACACTTCGCCAAACTGATCTTCCATTTGTTGTTGTTTGATATATTCACGCAATGTGATTGCAACACGACTCTCAAAGCCTGAGAATGCTTGCAATACATACCAACGTTTTTTGGATACGTTTTCAGTTTCGCTCATTTTAGAATCTCAAATCAGTTAAGAAGTTAATCAATGCAATGATAATTGAATCAATTGCCCAGAAGAATAAAGAGGTAAGCACGGTTACCGCAATAACGATTAAAGTTGTTTGACGTGTTTCTGCACGAGTTGGCCATACCACTTTACGACCTTCAACTTTTGCTTCGCTAAAGAATGTACGAGCTTTTGTACCTTGGTTGGTAATTGCAGCGAAACCAAAGGCAATTAATAAGGCGACAACTACGCCAACTACACGCACAGGTAAAGAAAAGGCTTCTTTAAAATAAACGTTACCAATTGCTGCTGCGGTAAAAAATGCCACAGAAAGAATCCAAAGAAGCGTGTTTAAGCCTTTTGATTTTCCTTCTACGACTTGTTCTTGGTCGTGTTTCTTTTTCTCAACAATTTCAGTTGCCATAATTGAATCCGTATAAAATAAGGGATAAATAATTTTTAGATTAATTTCAGAACGTGCGATTGTAGCATTTTCTTTCGGAATTGCCTATGAAAAATGTCAGAAAAAACAACCGCACTTTCTGTTAATTTTTATATTCGAGTTTTGGTGGTTTGTTATCAACGATCGTTTCTTCATCCACAATCACTTTTTTCAAGTTTTCGATTGAAGGTAAATCATACATCGTATCTAACAATACAGCCTCAACGATTGAGCGTAAACCACGCGCACCAGTTTTACGTTCAAGAGCTTTTTTCGCCATCGCTTTCAATGCTTCTGGTGTAAATTCAAGCTCTACATCTTCTAAGCCAAACAATGCTTGATATTGTTTGGTCAGTGCATTTTTCGGTTGAGTCAGGATCTGAATCAACGCTTCTTCATCTAATTCGCTTAATGGCGCAATCATTGGAAGACGACCAATAAATTCTGGAATCAAACCAAATTTCATTAAATCATCCGGCTCAACTTGACGGAATAATTCAGAAAGATTTTCTTTCTCCTCTTCCTTCTCTACTTTCGCATCAAAACCAATTCCGGTATCAGTTTGTGTACGTTTACCGATGATTTTATCTAAGCCGGCAAATGCTCCACCACATATAAAGAGGATTTTTGAGGTATCCACTTTCAACATTTCTTGTTGTGGGTGTTTACGTCCACCTTGTGGCGGTACAGATGCGATAGTGCCTTCAATTAATTTCAATAAGGCTTGTTGCACACCTTCACCAGACACATCGCGAGTAATAGACGCACCTTCTGATTTACGGCTGATTTTATCAATTTCATCAATATAGATAATGCCCTGCTCTGCTTTTTCTGTATCATAATCGCAGTTTTGCAATAATTTTTGCAGAACATTTTCCACGTCTTCGCCCACATAACCAGCTTCAGTTAACGTCGTCGCATCGGCCATAGCAAAAGGTACATTTAAACGACGCGCTAAGGTTTGAGCTAATAAGGTTTTACCGCTACCTGTTGGACCGATTAACAAGATGTTACTTTTACCTAATTCCACATCATTGCTTTGGTGGTTCGTGCGTAAGCGTTTATAGTGATTGTAAACCGCCACTGACAAGACTTTTTTCGCATAATCTTGCCCAATTACATAATCATCTAAGTGAGCGCGAATTTCGTGTGGGGTTGGTAATTTTTCTTCAACTGCCAGTTCGCTAGGTGTTTCGATTTCTCCACTGTCTTCCAACATACTGTGGCAAAGCTCGATACACTCGTTACAAATATAACCATCTGTACCCGCAATTAATTTACCTACTTCACTTTTCTCTCTTCCGCAGAAAGAACAGTGAAGATCGTTATCATTTGTTGTCATGTTAAATCCTTAACGTTTAATCAACACATCGTCCACTAAGCCGTAAGCTTTTGCTTCTTCCGCCGACATAAAGTTGTCACGATCGGTGTCTTTTTCGATACGTTCGATGCTTTGACCAGTATGGAAAGCAAGACGCTCGTTTAAGGTTTGTTTAATTTTTAAAATTTCTTGTGCGTGGATCTGAATATCGGATGCTTGTCCACGGAAACCACCTAACGGTTGGTGAATCATCACGCGTGCATTTGGTAATGCAGCACGTTTTCCTGCAGCACCTCCTGCAAGTAAAAATGCGCCCATTGAGCAAGCTTGACCAATGCAAAGAGTACGCACATCCGGTTTAATAAATTGCATGGTATCGTAAATTGCCATACCCGCAGTCACTGAACCGCCCGGTGAGTTAATATAAATATTGATATCTTTTTTCGGATCTTCTGATTCTAAGAAAAGTAACTGTGCCACGATCAAATTTGCCATACGATCTTCCACTTCACCACTCAGGAAGATCACGCGCTCTTTTAATAGGCGGGAATAAATGTCGTACGAACGTTCACCACGAGAGGTTTGTTCGACAACCATAGGAATTACACTCATTTTTGCCCCTAAATATGTGCTAAAAAATCGGGCAATATTCTACCCGAAAATCAGTAAAAACAAAAATGCGGTCGCTTTTCATTGAAAAAAACAACCGCACTTTTCGATGATATACTTGTGAATTTAATTCACGTTCTATCAATTATTATGCTTGTGGATTCATGATCTCATCAAATGAAGACGCTTTTTCAGTCACTTGAGCTTCAGCAAGAACGGCATCAACTGCTTGTTCTTCTAATACTACGTTGCGAATGTTGTTCATTAACTCTTCATTTTTGCTGTAATATTCAACGACTTCAGCTGGTTGTTCGTAAGCAGAAGCGATATCCGCGATCATTGCTTTCGCACGTTCTTCATCCGCTATCAATTCGTTTGATTTGATCACTTCAGAGAATAATAAACCGACTTGAACACGACGTTTTGCATCCGCTTCAAATAATTCACGTGGTAATTGTGCCGCTTGTTGTGCATTGCCACCGAAACGTTGTGCTGCTTGGTTACGTAATACATTGATTTCTTCTTCTACTGCAGAAGCTGGAACATCAATTGGGTTTTGTTCGATTAAACCGTTGATTACTTGTTGTTTAACACGTGAAACTAATGCGTTTTTCAATTCACGTTCCATGTTTTTACGGATTTCTGCACGTAAATCTGCCACAGTTTTGGTGTTTGGACCAAATTTAGCAACGAATTCATCTGTTAATTCAGGTAATTCCATTTCTTCTACTTTTTTCAAGGTGATCGCAAATTTTGCATCTTTACCTTTTAAGTTTTCAGAATGGTATTCCGCTGGGAAAGTCACATTGATATCGAATTGTTCGCCTGCTTTGTGACCTACGATACCCTCTTCAAAACCTGGGATCATACGACCTTGGCCCATGAATAGAACGAAATCAGTTGCTTTACCGCCTTCGAATTCTTCGCCATCTACTGAACCAACGAAGTCGATGGTTACACGAGAATCTGCTTTAGCTGCTGCTTTGCTTTCAACCCAAGTTGCTTGTTGTTTACGTAATACATCGATCATTTTATCGATATCAGCTTCAGTGATTTCAACAGTTGGTTTCTCAACTTTGATGTTTTCTAAGCCTTTTAATTCAACTTCTGGGTACACTTCGAAAGTTGCAGTGAATGATAAATCTTTACCTGGTTCGAACGTTTCGATTACGAAAGTTGGACGACCTGCGATGTTGATTTTCTCAGCGATTACTGCGTCAAAGAAATGACGTGGTAATAAATCGTTTAATACATCTTGACGGATTGATGCGCCAAAACGTTGTTCAATGATGTGAGCTGGCACGTGACCTTTACGGAAACCATCAACACGTACATTTTTTGCTGCACGTTTGAATTCTTCACGAGTTGCTTTTTCTACAGCTTCAGCTGGAACGGTGATCGTCACACGACGCTCTAAACCTTGAGTTGTTTCAATATTTAATGACATTTGTAACCTCAATTAATGTTGCACTCGGTAAAAACCACACCGAACACGTTATTGTTTGTAAAAATAAAAAAACCGCCAAATTATAGCGAAAGAAAATCAAACAGTCGATAGAAACCGGAAAATTCACTGGAAAACTAGCTAAAATTGCACAATTTATCAACAATTTTTGATAAAGAAAAAAGTGCGGTCAAAAATAACCGCACTTTTTATCGAATTATAAACCTTTCGGTAACCGAATTTTTTGACCTGGGAAAATCTTATCCGCGTCTTTAATCACTTCTTTGTTCGCTTCAACGATAGCGGTGTATTTCGCGCCATTTCCGTAAGCTTTCTCAGCGATTTTCCACAAGGTGTCACCTTTTTGGATTACATAGAATGTTTCATCACTGCCTAAGGTTTCACCGTTATTGATGCTTGCATCGCTTGTTACTGAGTGGATACCTTGAATGTTACCCGCCATTAACACTGCTTTTTCTAATGCCGCCGCGTTTGCCGCCACACCTTGGATATTTGCTACACCATTCTCAACGGTAACAGATAAGTTTTCTACACCTGGATTGTCTTCCGCAATGTGTTGAGTCACTGCTTTAGATGCATCTTCTTCTTTAGAGAAAACTTTCTTACCAATGTCACTGACAAAATCAAATAAACCCATTTTAAAGTTCCTTTTGTATGTTTGTTTAAGGGAGTATTACGATACTGAAATTCCCTTAAGAAGTCTATAAATCAGAGTGTAAAGCTATGTAAATATTTCAAGAAAACTGATCTAAAATTGACCGCACTTTGATAGAATACGCCGATTTTTAATTTACTCACTGAAAAAGGACAAATTATGCGTTGGGAAGGTCGTAGAGAAAGCTCAAATATTGAAGATAGACGTGGCTCTGGCGGCGGTAACTTCGGTGGCGGAAAAGGCACTGGTGTGCTCGGTATTATCATTCTTTTAGTCGGCGCTTATTATGGCGTGGATCTTTCAGGCTTAGTGGGTACGCCTGGTTTTTCAGGACAAAGCTCTCAACAGTTAGAAACTCAAGAAGAACAACAACTTGCGAGTCTTTCTAAAGTTGTATTAGCAGACACTGAAACCGTTTGGGGACAATATTTCAGACAAATGGGTAAAACTTATAGCGAGCCAACCATGGTGCTTTACAATGGTGTAACGCCAACCGCTTGTGGCACCGGTCAATCTGCAATGGGTCCATTCTACTGCCCGAGCGATCGCAAAGTTTACCTTGATTTATCGTTCTATAATGAAATGAAAAATAAATTGGGTGCAGCAGGTGATTCAGCCTTTGCTTATGTGATTGCGCACGAAGTCGGTCACCACGTACAAAATATGCTCGGCATTCTGCCGCAAGTGAATCGCGCACAACAAAGCAGCGATCGTAAAACTGCAAATCAACTTTCTGTTCAATTAGAACTTCAAGCTGACTGCTTCGCCGGTGTTTGGGCGAGCCAAGCGGTAAAAAGTGGTTTATTTGAACGCGGTGATGAAGAAAAAGCGTTTAATGCAGCAGAAGCTGTGGGCGATGACCGTTTACAAAAACGCAGCCAAGGTTATGTGGTACCGGATAGTTTCACTCACGGTACATCTGCACAGCGTCTAGAATGGTTCAGAAAAGGCTTACAAAGCGCTAATCCTTCTGTGTGTAATACTTTTAACCAATAAAATCTTTAAGGCTGATTCATGTCAGCCTTTTTTATTTCTGTTCATTTCAACATAAAAAAGAGCGGTCAATTTTGACCGATCTTTTCTTCATGATTTTAAGTTTACGCGAACTGACGTACTTCACCGTTACCTGCTACGTTTTCCACACAACGTGGGCAAAGTGCAGGATGTTCAGGATTCACGCCGATTTTGTCGGAATAATGCCAACAACGTGGACATTTTTCACCGTTAGAACGTGCGACGCTTACAGCAATTCCGTCTAATTCACCAGTAGCTACATCTGCTGGTTTGTCAGCTAATGGTTTCACTTCCGCTTTTGAGGTAATTAACACGAAACGTAATTCATTTCCTAATTGTTCTAACAATGCTCGATATTCATCGTTAGCATAGACTGTTACTTCTGCTTCTAAACCACCACCGATCACTTTGTCGTTACGAGCGATTTCTAATACACGGTTCACTTCAGAACGCACTTTAATCAGTTGTTGCCAGTAAGCATCATCTAATTTTTCATTCTCGCCTAAACCAAATAAGCCTTCGTAGAATTCTTCAGTGAAGACGAATTCAGCACGTGGCGTCGCCGTTTGTGGCAAGTAGCCCCAAATTTCATCTGCGGTGAATGACAAGATTGGTGCCATCCAACGAACCAATGCTTCTGCAATGTGCCATAACGCTGTTTGGCAGCTACGACGCGCAAGGCTGTCTGCTTTGGTGGTATATTGACGGTCTTTGATAATATCAAGGTAGAACGAGCCCATTTCCACAGAACAGAAACGCATTAAACGTTGTACCACCGTGTGGAATTGATAGTTATCGTACGCGTCTTTAATTTCTTTTTGTGCATCTAACGCACAAGCTACCGCCCAACGATCTAGGCTAATCATGTCTTCCGGTTTAACCGCATCACGTTGCGGATCAAAACCATTTAAGTTTGCTAATAAGAAACGTGCGGTGTTACGAATACGACGATAGCTATCCGCGGCACGTTTTAAGATCTCATCAGAAACGGTCATTTCACCGGTATAGTCGGTAGAAGCGACCCATAAACGTAAAATATCACCACCGAATTTATCCATGACTTCTTGTGGGGTCACGATGTTACCGATAGATTTTGACATTTTACGGCCTTGACCATCAACGGTGAAACCATGGGTTAATACTTGTTTGTATGGTGCTTTGCTGTCTGTTGCGGTAGAAAGCATTAAAGAAGACATAAACCAACCACGGTGTTGGTCAGAACCTTCTAAATACATATCGATATCTTGGCCATTAAATTCCGGACGATTCGCGACAACAGAAGAATAGGTTGATCCTGAGTCAAACCACACGTCAAGAGTATCCGGCACTTTGCGATAGGTTTCTGCGTCAGCCCCTAATAATTCTTTTTCGTCTAAATCCCACCATGCTTGAATACCGGCTTTCTCTACACGTTTCGCTACTTCTTCAAGCAATTCTAAGGTACGCGGATGAAGCTCTTCGGTTTCTTTGTGCACGAATAAGGTCATCGGTACGCCCCAAGTACGTTGACGAGAAATACACCAGTCTGGGCGGTTTTCAACCATTTTCTCGATACGTGCTTGACCCCAATCTGGAATCCAACGTACGCCTTTGATTTCGCCTAATGCTTGTTGGCGTAAACCCTGTGTTTCCATACCGATAAACCATTGTGGGGTTGCACGGAAAATAATCGGGGTTTTGTGACGCCAGCAGTGTGGGTAGCTGTGTTTGATTTTCTCAACTTTTAATAAGTTGCCCACATCTTGTAATTTTTCAACAACCAATGGATTGGCTTCAAATACGCCTTTGCCTGCAAAGAATTCTGTCGTTGAAATAAATTTACCGTCATTCGATACAAGACCCGCCATTGGTAAATTATATTTTTGTCCTACAATAAAGTCGTCCAAACCATGATCTGGTGCAGTATGTACTAAACCTGTACCGCCATCAGTGGTCACGTGATCACCTAAAATCACTGGTACAGTGAAATCATAGAAAGGATGGTTAAAGCGTACTAACTCAAGCGCTTGACCTTTTACTGAACCTAACACTTCAACGTGTTCTACACCCACCGCTTTCGCCACAGATTCCACTAATTCAGCAGCTAAAATCACACGCTCATCGCCAAGTTGTACTAAGTTGTATTCTAAGTCTGCATTTACTGCAATCGCACGGTTAGATGGCATTGTCCAAGGTGTGGTAGTCCAAATCACTGCTGATAATTTGCCATGGCCTTTGCCTACTGCGTTAAATTTCTCTTCAATTTCAACCGCACTTACAGCAGGGAAACGCACGTAGATAGACGGAGAAACTTTGTCTTCGTATTCCACTTCTGCTTCTGCTAAAGAAGAGCCACAATCCAAACACCAGTGCACTGGTTTTGAACCTTTGTATAAGTGACCATTAGCAATCACTTTACCGAGTGTACGGATGATGTTTGCTTCGGTGTTGAAGTTCATCGTTAAATAAGGATTATCCCAATCGCCCAACACACCTAAACGGATAAAATCTTTTTTCTGACCTTCTACTTGTTCTGCGGCGTATTCACGGCATTTTTGGCGGAATTCAGCAGCGGTCACTTTCTCATTTGGTTTACCCACCAAACCTTCTACTTTTAATTCAATTGGCAAACCGTGACAGTCCCAACCCGGGATATAAGGCGAATCAAAACCTAACGCCGTTTTAGATTTAATAATAATATCTTTCAGAATTTTATTAACGGCGTGACCGATATGGATGTTACCGTTCGCATATGGAGGGCCATCATGCAAAATAAAGGATTTTTTACCTTTCGTCGCTTGGCGAATTTTTTGATACAACTGTTTGTCATACCAATTTTTTAACATTACAGGTTCGCGTTTAGCTAAATCGCCACGCATTGGGAAACCTGTTTCTGGTAAATTTAACGTGTTTTTGTAATCAACTGTCATGTTATTTTCCAATTTTATATTTCAATATAATTCTATTTTGCAAAAAATGCTTTCGCTGTTTTTACATCCTGTTCAATTTGAGCTTTCAACGCCTCAAAAGACGGAAATTTTATCTCATCTCGAATCTTATGGCAGAATTCCACTTCGACCATTTGTCCATAAATATTCTGAGAAAAATCAAACAAATGGACTTCTAATAATTGTATCGTACCGTTAATGGTTGGGCGTTTTCCCATGTTAGCGACGCCATCAAAAATCTCGCCTGATTTCAACCTCACTTTCACGGCATAAACCCCTTTTACTGGGTTCACTTGACGATGTAAGCGAACATTCGCGGTAGGAAAACCAATGGTTCGGCCTAATTTATTGCCATGGATCACGCGACCAAAAATACGATAAGGCTTACCGAGTAAATTTTGCGCATGCTGTAAATCATCTTTAGCCAGCGCTTCACGGATAGCCGTGCTACTGATACGTAACTCGTCTAGACAGAAGGTGCGGCTGTCTTCTACTTCAAAACCAAACTGCTTTCCGGCTTGTTGCAACATCGCAAAATTGCCTAAACGTTTCGCACCAAATTTGAAATCATCGCCAATACTGAGAAATTTCACATTTAATTTGCGAACAAGCCAACCTTCAATAAATTGTTCTGCAGGAAGATCAGCAAAAGTGCGGTCAAATTTCGCGACGATGACCAAATCCACACCCGACTGAGCTAAATAATGTAATTTATCTCTTAACCGCATTAAGCGCGCAGGGGCTTTGTCACCCATAAAATATTCGCGCGGTTGCGGCTCGAAAAGCATCACTGCCATAGGTAAATTCAGCGCATTCGCTTTCTGACGAAGATGACGCAAAATCGCCTGATGCCCCAAATGCACCCCATCAAAATTGCCAATGGTTAATGCGCACCCTGACAAATATGGCTGTGAATTATGAAGCCCACGAATTAATTGCATTACATCTTATCCAAAAAACAAAAAATAATCGGTGCATTATAGCGGTAACTTAATGTTTTGTCAGTAAATGGTGTTTACGAATACCCAATAGCACCAATACACCTAAATAAACGACTGCAGCCAGTCCGATTAACCAAGCTAGCCAATAGACACGCATTAAAAATGTCATAGCTGCCCATTCTTCAATAGACGGGCAGTTATACCAAAGCAAGCCGCCCATGGCTAAGGCTGCGCCTAAAACTTTCAGAAAAAAAACCGCACTTTTACGTGAAAAATGATACACATCCGCTTTGGCTAAGCCTCGATAAAGCAAATAAGCATTTAAGGTTGCAGACATGGCAGAAGCAATTGCTAAACCCACATAACTAAATGGAATCGCCAATACGTTAAAGCCCATATTGCTCACCATGGCGATGATCCCGATTTTCACGGGCGTTTTAGTGTCTTGGCGTGCGTAATAGCCATTAGCTAGGATCTTAATCAGCATAAAGCTAAGCAAACCGGCATTGAATGCCCATAAAGAATAAGAGGCTGCATGCACATCTGTTAAGGTAAAACTACCACGCATAAACAATACCAGTAACATTGGTTGGGCTAATACGGCAATACCAATCGCGGCAGGCACACCGAGTAATAAAATCATTCGTACGCCCCAGTCCATTGTGTTGCGAAAATCAACCGCACTTTGGGAAGAATTATCTTCTCGATTCACATGATGGCGAGCAAGCGTCGGTAAAATCACAGTGGAAATTGCAATACCAAATAGCCCAAGTGGAAACTCCAATAAACGATCAGAATAATAAAGCCAACTAATGGATCCCGTCATTAAGAAACTGGCAATGACCGTATCAAGCAGCAAGTTGATTTGACTCACAGAAACCCCGAACAAGGCAGGAATCATCAATCGACGGATTTTCGCTACCCCTTCATCATGCCATGCCCATTTTGGTTTTACGAGCAAGCCTGCTTTCTTCAAGAAAGGGATTTGGAATAAAAATTGTAATAAACCGCCTAAGAAGATCCCGATAGCAAGGGCAAGATCAGGGTTGTCTAATCTTGGCGCAAGGAAAAGTGCGGTTGCAATCATGGCGATATTGAGTAAAACAGGCGAAAACGACATCACACCAAATTTACCTATCGTATTTAAAATCGCGCCGGAAAGTGCCACAAAGGTGACAAACCATAAATAAGGAAAAGTAATTTTTAAGAGTAAAGACGCTTGTTCAAATTTGTGCGCATCCGGTCCGTCATTTAACCAATCGGTAAACCAGCCCATCCCAAAGATCGCCGCAACAACAGGTGATCCCACCATCGCAAGCAAGGTGACAATACTGACTAAACCGCCTAGCGTACCCGACACTTTCCCGATAAATTCTCGGGTTTTAGAAAGATCGCCCGATTTTTGATATTCGGCTAACACTGGGACGAAAGCCTGAGAAAATGCCCCTTCCGCAAATAAACGACGTAAAAAATTTGGGATCCGGTTAGCGAATAAAAATACGTCTGCCGCCGCGCCTGCACCGATCAAATGTGCTATTACCACATCGCGGACTAGACCTAACACACGGGACACTAATGTCATCCCACTCACGATAATGCCGGATTTTAAAAGTCGTTTACTCAAAATAGGGGTCTCTTCAAAAAAATTTGCCTTAATTGTATAGAATTTTTGTTTTTACGCTATATTCCAACGAAAAAAACTGATAAAATCTTGCCCACATCGTTTGTGTGAGCCAATAGAAAGCGCTTTTTTTAAATAACGATGCTTACTTTCGGTTGTGTCTCACCGAAATCAACACAAATTATTCATTGACAAAAGTATAAAAAATCGGCATATTCTACGCCCTTATTTTGTCATAATCATCTAACAGAAATTTTAGGAGTTTGACCTTGGCTAATATCAAGTCAGCAAAAAAACGCGCGGTTCAATCTGAAAAACGCCGCCAACACAACGCAAGCCAACGCTCTATGATGCGTACTTACATCAAAAAAGTATATGCTCAAGTAGCAGCAGGTGAAAAAGCAGCAGCTGAAGCAGCATTCGTTGAAATGCAAAAAGTTGTTGACCGTATGGCTTCTAAAGGCTTAATCCACGCTAACAAAGCAGCAAACCACAAAGCTAAATTAGCTGCTCAAATCAAAAAATTAGCGTAATTAAAGCATTAAAACAGCTTAAAAATAAAACCGCACTTTGGTGCGGTTTTTGTTTGCCGTAAACCATCCTGCCACAAACGCCCCATAACGAGCTTGCATTCCCCCCTTTAACCTGTAAACTACCCCACAACTTAAAAATTAATCATAAAATAAACAATAAATGGCCAAAAAATCTTTTAAAAAAGCGGATCCAAATTATCAAAAAGAATTAGCAAAATATGGTAATCCGATCCCAAGCAGAGACTACATTCTGCAAATTATTCGTGAAAATAATGCCCCGATGAGTCGGGAAGAAATTCTGACCGCACTTTCAATTAAAAGTGATGAACAACAAGAAGCCATGCGTCGTCGCTTGCGTGCCATGGAGAATGATGGACAGTTAGTTTTCACTAAACGTAAACGCTATGCCTTGCCTGAAAAATTGGATTTATTCAAAGGCATGGTCATCGGCCATCGCGAAGGCTATGGCTTTTTACAAGTCGAAGGCAAAAAAGAGGATCTCTTTATTCCTAATCACCAAATGCAACGTGTAATGCATGGTGATTTTGTATTAGCCCAACCTGCAGGCGTGGATCGCCGTGGTCGTCGTGAAGTCCGTATTGTTCGCGTACTTGAAAGTCGCAAAAAACAAATTGTCGGCCGTTTCTTCTTAGAAAATGGCTTTAGCTATGTGGTGCCTGATGATAGCCGTATCGGACGAGATATTTTAGTCCCTAATGAACATCGCAATGGTGCCCGAATGGGGCAAGTTGTCGTGGTTGAATTGCAAGAACGATCTGCCTCCTTTACTCAACCTGTTGGCATCATCACCGAAATTCTGGGTGACAATATGGCAAAAGGGATGGAAGTGGAGATCGCCCTTCGTAATCATGACATCCCTCACCAATTCCCAAGTGCGGTCGAAAAATACGTGAAAAAATTCACGGAAGAAGTGCCTGAAGAAGCCAAAAAAGGCCGTGTGGATTTACGCAATCTACCACTGGTTACCATTGATGGCGAAGATGCACGCGATTTTGATGATGCTGTATATTGCGAAAAAAGCGGTAAAGGCTGGAAGCTTTGGGTGGCAATTGCCGATGTCTGCTATTATGTGCGTTTACGTTCGGCATTAGACACTGAAGCCTATAACCGAGGTAACTCCGTTTACTTCCCAAATCGTGTCGTGCCAATGCTACCGGAAATTTTATCCAACGGATTGTGTTCACTGAATCCACAAGTTGATCGCTTGTGTATGGTATGTGAAATGCACATTTCTGCAAGAGGTAAACTCACGGACTATCGTTTTTATGAAGCGGTAATGAACTCTCATGCACGTTTAACCTATACGAAAGTTGCGGCGATTTTAGACGGCGATGATGAGCTCCGCACCCGTTATCAAGGACTTGTTCCACATTTAGAAGAATTGCATCATCTCTATCAAGCATTACTCAATGCCCGCAAACAACGTGGTGCTATCGATTTTGAAACCATTGAAACCAAATTTATTTTCAATGCCATGGGACGAATTGATCGCATTGAACCTGTTGTGCGAAATGATGCGCACAAAATCATTGAAGAATGCATGATTCTTGCGAATATTGCAGCAGCAAACTTTATGGAAAAACATAAAGAGCCTGCACTCTATCGTATTCATGCCACACCAAGCGAAGAAAAACTGACGTCTTTCCGTGCATTCTTAAGTGAATGCGGTTTAAGCCTTGAAGGCGGCATGAAACCAACCACAAAAGATTATGCGAAATTGTTAGAGCAAGTGAAAGATCGCCCAGATCACGAGCTTATTCAAGCCATGTTACTTCGCTCATTAAGCCAAGCGGTTTATCATGCCGATAATATCGGCCACTTTGGTTTGGCGTTAGAAGAATATGCACACTTCACTTCCCCGATTCGTCGTTATCCGGATTTAACCCTACATCGTGGGATTAAGTATTTATTAGCGAAAGAAAAAGGCGCTAAACGTAAAACCACAGATACTGGTGGCTATCATTATTCTTTTGATGAAATGGATTTATTAGGCGATCACTGCTCGATGACAGAACGCCGTGCCGATGATGCCACTCGAGAAGTAGCAGATTGGTTGAAATGTGAATATATGCAAGATCACGTGGGTGCTGAATTTAGCGGGGTGATCTCATCTGTAACGGGCTTTGGCTTATTCGTACGTTTAGATGATTTATTCATTGACGGCTTAGTCCATATTTCTACTTTAGATAACGACTACTATCAATTTGATGCAGCTAAACAACGTTTAATCGGTGAAAATAGTGGTATGATTTATCGCCTTGGCGATAAAGTCAAAATTCGCGTGGTCGCCGTTCATTTAGAACAAAAAATGGTGGATTTCAGTTTAGTCGAAAGTGCCAGAAAACCACGTCGTGTTGGCAAAACAGCGAAACAAAAAGCAAAAAAAGTCTTTAAGGAACTGCCACCTAAAGCGTCAAAAAAACGTAAAAGTGCGGTTAAAAATAAAGATGTTTCTAAGAAACCGACTAGAAAACGGAAAAAATAATAAATAAGAGAACCCTATGTCAGAAAATATCTATGGTATCCATGCTGTAAACAGCATTTTAGCAAATAGCCCTGAGCGTTTAATTGAAGTATTTGTGCTGAAAGGCCGTGAAGATAAACGCCTACAACCCTTACTCAATGAGCTCTATGCTTTAGGCATTGCGGTACAATTTGTAAACCGTCAAACATTAGATAAAAAATCCAACGGTGAAGTCCATCAAGGTGTGATTGCTCGAGTGCAAGAAGCGAAAGAGCTGAATGAACATGATCTGGATGAACTTCTTACTCGTAAGCAAAATCCACTTTTGTTAGTGCTTGATGGCGTAACTGATCCCCATAACCTGGGTGCCTGTTTACGTACTGCAGATGCTGCTGGAGTGAGCGCTGTTATCGTACCAAAAGATAAATCCGCTCAACTCACTTCTATCGCACGTAAAGTGGCTTGCGGTGCTGCGGAGACTGTGCCATTAATTCGCGTAACCAATTTAGCTCGTACTTTGCGAGATCTACAACAAAATCATAATATTTGGGTGGTGGGTACAGCTGGCGAAGCAACAGAAACCATTTACCAAAGTAAACTCACAGGTTCTCTTGCCTTAGTGATGGGAGCCGAAGGTGAAGGCATGCGTCGTCTTACTCGTGAACACTGCGATCAGCTGATTAGTATTCCGATGGCGGGCTCTGTTTCATCCCTGAATGTTTCTGTTGCAACAGGTGTGTGTTTATTTGAAATTGTAAGACAACGTCTTGCAACCTAAAAATACGTGAAAAAACGACCGCACTTGATATAAAAAAATGCCGATAAATCATTGTCGGCATTTTTGTTATTTTGAAATCGTTTTCCCGAATATCATGGAAAGCACTAAAGTACATAATGCGGGTACAAGCCACGCAAGCCCTTGTGAATAGAGCGGGAAATGAGTCATGATTTGATGTAAGCCTTCCGGTAACATATCCAAGTTTTTCAAGCTATCAATTAAACTAAAACAAACCGTCACAAAAATAGTGGTGTAATAGCTCAATCGAATAGAAGGCAATTTATTACGCACAAGCTGTAAAACCACCAACATAATCGCCATCGGATAAATCAAGAATAATGCAGGAATCGTGACACGGAGTAATTTTGTTAGTCCATACTGTGAAATGATTGTTGTCATGGTAGTGAAGAAAACAATCCAGAATGGATAAGAAAAACGCGTCGAAAACTTGGAGAAGTAATCACCACACGCACTGGTTACACCCACTAATGTGGTTAAGCTTGCTAAAGTAATAATCCCTGCCATAATCCAAGTTCCCGCAGAACCAAATAAACTGTTCACATAACGAGAGAAGATTTGCCCACCATTTGTTGCGCCTTGTGCCACAGCATCAGAAGTCGCCCCTAAGTAAAATAAGGCGAAATACAAGCAACCTAATAAAATGACAGATACGAAACCCGCTGAAATAGTATATTGAACAATCTTTTGGGGATTAGTCACATTTTTTGCAGATAACGCCCGTGCAACAATGCCACCAAAGGCTATCGCTGCAAGTACATCCATCGTTTGATAACCACTAATTAACCCTGTGGTTAATGCTGAATTCTCGGCATACGACTGCGACGGAGCAACAATGTCAGAAAGCGGTGAAACAAAAACTGTGATTCCTACAACAAGTAATAAGACCAACAAAGCCGGTGTCATCACTTCACCCACCGTTGAAATAATGGTACTTGGGCGAATCATGAATCCCATCGCGATAATATTAAAGATCACAGAGAAAATAAGACGTGTCGTCGCACTATCTTCAACGAGCCCCAATGGTAACCATGCCATTTCATAAGCGACATTGGTAATTCGAGGCATGGCAAAGGTTGAACCGATGACTAAATAAAGAATGGTTAAAAAAGCTACACCTGCCCACTTGGGTAAGTTCTTAGTCAGTTCTTCACCACGTCCTAATACTGACACAACAACCAATGTAATAAATGGCATGAGTACGCCTGTTATCACAAATCCTAGCGAAGCGGTTGCCCAATGGTTACCTGCGGAGTAACCTTCCATCGGTGGAAAAATAATATTTCCTGCACCTAAAAATAAAGCAAAAATCATCATACCTAACACGATGATGTCTTTTTTTGAAAACATAAGTATTCTCGAATAAATAAATTTTAAGGATTTTACTATTAAATTGTTTTTTATTCCAAAAATGAAAATAAATTTTGTGAAATAGATCACAAAATCCATCACATTCCGATTAAATCTCACATTATCCACCGCCTTTTTCCCAAAAATCAGTAAATTTGTGATAGTATCCAAGCTTTATTATTACTTTTTTAGGAGAGAATGAATGAATAAACTGAGTTTGATTCAACAAATTCAGCGTTTTTTCAAATTGGAATCAGCTGGTGGAATTTTATTACTTTTTTCAGCGGTAATTGCAATGCTATTAGCCAATTCACCGCTTAATCAAACCTATAATGACTTTTTAAATTTACCAGTCAGCATTCAAGTAGGATCTTTTTCTATTGATAAAACCTTAATTCACTGGATCAACGATGGTTTTATGGCAGTATTCTTTGTTTTAGTGGGAATGGAAGTCAAAAGAGAATTATTCGAGGGCTCCCTTTCAAGCTATCAACAAGCGGTTTTCCCTGCTATTGCTGCCGTTGGCGGAATGGTTATTCCTGCCTTGGTTTATATTTTTATTGCACAACAAGATCCTACTTTAGCCGATGGTTGGGCAATCCCAATGGCGACAGACATTGCCTTTGCACTGGGTATCATGGCGTTATTAAGTAAACAAGTGCCACTCCCACTTAAAATCTTTTTACTTGCTTTAGCCATCATTGATGACTTAGGTGCCATTGTCGTAATTGCACTCTTCTTCTCCCATGGATTAAGTGTGCAGGCACTTGTCTTTGCTGCCATTGCAATTGCTGTACTTATCGCATTAAATCGCTTTAAAGTGACCGCACTTTGTGCCTATATGGTGGTGGGAACAATCTTATGGGCTTCGGTATTAAAATCAGGCGTACATGCTACCCTTGCAGGCGTTATCATCGGATTTTGTATTCCATTGAAAGGCAAAAATGGTGAAACACCGTTACATGACTTTGAGCATATTCTTTCCCCTTGGTCATCCTTTGTTATCCTGCCATTATTCGCATTTGCCAATGCGGGGGTAAGTTTTGATGGTATCGACTCAAGCATGCTTTCATCACCATTATTATTTGCGATTTCTTTAGGCTTAATTATCGGAAAACCACTTGGTGTATTTGGTTTCAGCTACCTTTCCGTTAAACTAGGCATAGCAAAACTTCCGCAAGGCATTAACTTCAAACAAATTTTTGCTGTAGCGATTTTATGCGGTATCGGTTTCACCATGTCGATGTTCTTAGCCAGCCTTGCCTTCAATGCTGATGCAGGTGAAAGCATTAACGCGCTTTCTCGATTAGGGATCTTATTAGGCTCCACTGTTTCTGCGATTTTGGGGTATATCGCGTTGAAAGTGACTACCGCGAAAAATAAAGGGTAATCAAAACGATGGAAAAACTAACCTGTTATGTGATTTATGCATCTGAAAAAATAGAGAGACTGAGTCATTTTTTACAATGCGCCTCTGACTCTCATGTTGTTCCTATTTCTGCAGTAACTAAAGAACAGGTTAGCTTACTCGCTCATTCTTCAGTCTTATTTAATATTAAAAAAGCAGAAGAACTACTTGAGCGCACTCCCAATGACAAAGAAATCGCCCAAACGCTATCTCATATTCAATGCTGGAAAGCTATTGCTGAAAATGAACTGCTACAAAACAATGATTTTGCTTTAATTGCTGAAAGTGAAATTCAGCCTGTTGAAAACTTCATTCAGCATGCTATCAATTATGCTAATAAATACTCTTCTTACGGAATTATCAAATTACAGCGCGATGGTAAAACTCCTGCTTGTGAACGCCTATACCAAGCTAGTGATGAGCCTGATGCATTAATCTATGGTGATACAAATCAGTACAACTATGGTTGTTCGCTTTATCTCATCCGCAAAGATGTCGCAAAAAAATTAACCGCACTTTTAAGTGAAACAAAACCCTACTGGCTTGCAGATCAATTTACTGCATTCCATGAGCCTCAAAATATTGCTCAAGCACGTTATCTATTGGGGGAAAATCCAAGCCAAAAACAACAAGATAAAGTTGAAAATCCACTATTTAGTATCATTGTACCAATCTATAATGTTGAACGTTACCTCGAACAATGTATTGAATCTGTCTTAGCGCAAGATTATCAGAATTATGAACTTATTTTAGTTGATGATGGTTCACCAGATAATTCTATCGATATTTGCGCCAAATATGCTAAACAATATTCTAATATTGTTTTTATCCATAAAATTAACGGTGGAGTATCCGACGCAAGAAATGCAGGCATTCAAATTGCTCGAGGAGAGTATTTAATGTTTTTAGATAGTGATGATTATTGGGAAGGAACAACTATTCTCTCTGATTTACAAAAGATAATTACTGAAAATAATCCCGATACTATCTTCAATTATATGAGCAGTATCTATCCTGAAAAAATTGTGAACCATTACATCAACCGAGATAAGCTAATAGGTTCTTTTAGGGAAGACTTTCAAGGTCTTTATCAAGATGGAATTTATCTTGGGTTCCCCTTTACAAAAACAATAAAAAGAGAATTAATTTTAAAAAACCACCTCTTTTTTATAAAAGGGCGATCTTTTGAAGATGTGGTATGGAGTTTTTTTCTTACTAAATATATTAGTAGTTATGCGATTTATAAAAACTGCTTTTATATGTATAGAAGAGAAAGAAAAGGTTCAATTAGTTCTGTTGCGACCTCTAAAAATCAAGTAAGTCTATTTCAAAATCTATCTGATGTAATAACTGAAATAGAAAATATGAAACTCAACAATGAGTTGTTGCCTGGATTTAAAAAATATGTAGATGATATTTATGGGTATGTAATGACATGCTATGAACTGTTGCCAGAGAATGAAAAAGTAGATTTTCTTAATTTGAAAGAAAAATACGAAAAAGAATTTAATGCGTTGTGGTAAATATTATAGATATACTAATCAAGATTTATAAGTTGAATAAAAAATCCCTTAGCGCTCACTAAGGGATTTTCACAAGTCTTATTCAGAAAACAACCGCTTGATCTCTTTCTCATACAAATAAATATTCACAGGATTAGTTGGTAATTGCGAATCTAGATATTCATTTGCTCTTTTCACATATTCTTCATGATGCTTATCATGGTTATCAATCACATCAAGTAATACTTTTGCACCTTCAAATGCATCGAACTGATCGTAATAATACCCTACACCTTTCGGAATTAGTTTTGAATTATGAATAAATGGATAACCACCATACAAAGCATCATTGTAAGCATAATTCAAACCATTTTCCCACTGATGACTTAGCACAATATCTACATAGCGAGTAAGAAAATCAGGCATTTGATAACGCCCTTCTACCGTCATTACTCCATTTTTGACAAGATTAGTTCGTCCTATGAAATTGAAAAAGGTTGGATTATCTTTTTTATCGTAGGTGTTGCACATATAGACATTTTTAATTTTCTCAGGAGCTTCACGATAGGCTTGTTCAGCAATTAACACTGGCGTAAAGCAAGTTTTCACTACGTTAATATTGGCTTCAAAAGAGGCTATACGTTTAGCTTTTTTCTCAGCATCTGGTTTATAACCAAAAGTAAGATTATGCTTCTCTTTAATTCGCTTAATCACCTGATCACAGAATACCGGCGACCAAATTGCAGGCACCACATAAGCAGGACAACGATACATAATGGAAAAATAAGATTTACAGGTATTCTCATGCTGTGGAATCATCCATACAGAATCAAATAACGTACCGTTAAACACTCTTCCTGCTTTCTTATCAAAAAGGAAATTTTCCATATCCATAATAAAGTCATTACCCATTTTATAGCAAACAACTTTACCACCATGTTGATGCATTCGAGTAACTTGATTAGGTTCAATCACCAATGTTCCCTCAATCAATACGTCTAATTGATCAATTACATCCTCAATATAAGCGTATTTCAAATTTAATCCATCAAGCATAAACCCTTCTGGAGGTGTAGTGCGTTTTTCTGGTCCCCATGAAACCAAAATAACATCTTCTACAATCGATGAATGTTGCAATAAATGATAAAGGTGAATAACATTTTGATTCGCACCATTTGCCCAAATATCTGTGACTTTTGCTTCTAAATTAAAGGTGATCCCAATTTTATATTTACGCATAATTCTCTTCCTTTTTATTATTTAAATCATCTGAAAGTGCGGTCAAAAATAAACGTATTTTCAAATGATTTAAATAATAAAAATCACTCGGATATTCCTACCCGAGTGATTTATCTTAATTAGTTGATTATTACCATTGGTAACCTACACCGGCACCAACATTGTAATCACCTTGTGTAGTTGCTGCACCACTCACTTTGAAGATAACTTTATTGTTATCGCTCGCACGTGAGTAACCTACTGCAACTGCACTTTCACCTTTGTAGTTACCTACACCAAGGCCAACCATTGAACCACCTGGTTTAGTCACTTGTGGAATATTCGCTGCAGCAGTTGCTCCTGCGATACCACCACGAAGTTTCTTATCAGTTTTCTTCATTTCGCTACGAACTGCACCAACAGAACGATCAACATATTGTTTGTTTGCCGCATCCGTACCACGAACTGGATCTGCCACATTGGTGATTCGACGTTCATTACCAACTGAACCCACTGAAACAGTATTCGCTTCATTTGCTACAGAGCCTTGACCTAATGCCACAGAATTGTTTGCGGTGGCTTTCGCACCTTGACCGATAGCCGTTGCATTATTAGCTGAAGCATTAGCCCCCTGACCAATTGCAGTTGCATTCTTACCATTTGCGTTAGCATTTGTACCAAACGAAGAGCTATTATCACCTTTCGCTTTCGCACCTGAACCTACTGCAGTCGCATTGTTGCCATCGACTTCAGATTCAACGTTGTTTACTTTGCCGTTTTCATCTGTTGATTTCACAACACGTTTAATTGATGCTGATTCCTCTTTTGCTACTGTCGCAGAGCTTTCTGCCGCTGAAGCGGATGAGCTTGCTGCGGTTGCTGAGCTATCTGCCGCTGAAGCTGAAGAACTTGCTGCTGTCGCTGAGCTGTTTGCTGCTGAAGCTGAAGAGCTTGCTGCGGTTGCTGAGCTATCTGCTGCTGAAGCGGATGAGCTTGCAGCGGTTGCTGAGCTATCTGCTGCTGATGCAGAAGAGCTTGCTGCAGTCGCTGAAGAATCTGCCGCTGATGCAGAAGAGCTTGCTGCAGT